>Ga0206106_100269_pt1 | contig 64359 bp, 41 predicted proteins | sample 1B1ome_FD_148677 | JGI IMG/M metagenome (GOLD analysis project Ga0206106, IMG submission 148677) | Enriched microbial communities from leaf-cutter ant dump, University of Wisconsin, Madison, United States - 1B110A | ecosystem: Environmental > Terrestrial > Nest > Insects nest > Nest dump | place... | reverse complement strand
ACTACCGCCCGGGCTGTGGCCTGGTTGCCGTTAACATCCTTCACCGTAAGCGTAACCAGGCGCCTGCCCAGGTCGGTACAGGAGAAATCAGCCTGCGAAAGACTCATTTCAGCTATACTGCAGTTATCACTGCTGCCCCCGTCTGCCTCTGATGCTGCCAGGGTGGCTTTGCCGTCCCAATCCAGCTCCAGTACTACATTCTGTGCAATGGCCTCCGGCGCCAGGGTGTCTCTGATACTGACCTGCACGATTACCGTGGTATGGTTCCCGCTACCGTCAGTGACCGTATATTCCACCGCCCTTGTACCCGTATCACTACAGCTAAAGGTGCTGTATTGCAGCTTACGCTCTGCGATCCCGCAGTTATCACTGCTGCCTTCATCAATATCCTCCGGGCCCAGGGAGGCCTGTCCGGCCTCATCCAGGTAAAGGGTAATATCTTTGGCCTGAACTACAGGCGCCAGAGTGTCCAGTACCGTGACCGTAAAGGTGGTATCCGAGGTGTTTCCTGCGGCATCCGTGGCGGTCAGGGTGAGCTGCTGATCGCCCAGATCGGTACAGTCGAACGACTGCCGGTCAAGGCTCAGGCCGGTGATCCCGCAGTTGTCTTTGCTGCCGTTATCTACCTCAGTAGCCGTAAGGGTGGCTTTACCGGTGGCATCCAGGTAAAGGGTTACCGGGCGGATGTTTATCACCGGTGGTGTATTATCCAGCACGGTAACGGTGACGGTGGCCGTGCTGCGGTTGCCCCTGACATCCTGTACCGTAATGATTACTGTATTTTCACCCAGGTGCTCACAGGTAAATTCATTTTGTGAGACACTGATATCCCAGATACCGCAGTTATCAGAAATACTGCCGGTGAGGCTTTCAGTGCTGACAGTAGCCCGTCCGTTTTCATCCAGGGTCAGGGTAACATTATTGGCCTGAATCACGGGAGGGGTATTGTCAGAGATAGTGATATCCGACAGGGCTTCGCTGACATTTCCGCTGGCATCGGTAACGGTGAGCCTTACCTGCAGGTTACCCAGGTCACTACAGTCAAAGGTAGTGCGGTTGAGGCTCAGGGTTACGGGCCCACAGTTATCGTAACTGCCTGCATCCACATCGGCAAGGCTGATGGTTGCCCGTCCGTTGGCATCCAGTTCCAGGTTCAGGTCGCGGGCGCGTGCCACGGGCGGGGTATGATCCAGAATCCTTACTTCCGACTGGCAGGTGCTGAAGGCGCCTTTGGGGTCCATGACCTCGTAGGTGACGGTGTAGGTACCGGGTCGGAAGATGCCGTCGGTGTTCAGGAGGGAGTGACGTGTCCAGTCGCCGTTAGGGTCATAGGAGCCTGCATCCAGGTCTTTGGGGGTGACCACGGAGTAGCAGTCGTTAGGGTTGGCCACAATGACCACCAGGGGTTTACACACGGCCACGGGTGGCAGGTTACAGATTTTCTTTTCTACCTTGATTTCGGCATTGGATTCACAACCCTGCGCCGAAGTGACCTTCACTTTATAGGTACCGGCTTCTGATACGGTGATGGAGCGGGTGGTTTTTCCGTTGCTCCAGAGGTAGGAAGCGCCTTCGGCTGCGGTGAGGGTTACTTCATCGTCTTCACAGAGCTCGGTAGGACCATCAGGCGTAATGACGCCTGACGGAGCAGCCGGGTCAACCAGCGTCACCGTTTCCTGAATCTTCACTGTACAAGCGCCCGCCACAAGCGAGAATTCCGAATAGGCTCCTGCCCGGAGGGTATCCAGTATAAATTTCCCCGCCATCACTTCAATTTCACCGGTTAAAGACGTCGTTCCTTTCCTGAATTTAAGTACATATTTCCCGCCGGGCAGGTCAGTTGTAAAGGCTATGCTCCCTTTTCCTCCACAGGCCACAGGCGATGTAACCTTATCTAGAGCTAATTTCACTTCAGGGTCATTCAGCACCACCGAAGTATCTGCCTGATAGCTATTTTTACCCGAAATAAGACTGAAAGCACTGTACGTTCCGGCTGCCAACGGGGTTAAAGTAAAGCTTCCGGAACGGACAATTACGTTAGCTGTGGTATCCTTGCTTCCTTTCCTGAATTGCAGGGGATACGCACCATTAGACAGGTTAGTAAGGAACATCAAACCGCCCGTGGCAGTCCCACATACTGTCGGATTGGTTTTCTCTGTAATACGGAGGCTGATCTTTGTTTTAATCACGGTTATCACCGGGCTGTATTGATACAGGGTCTGGTCTTTTCCTGTCATTTTTAAACGGTAGTAGACCTTTTCTTCTGCCTGAACCACTGTAAATTCGTATTCTCCCGGTCCTTTGGCATTTACACTTCCCGCTTGGGTAAAGTGGGTGCCGTCCGGGCTTTTTTCAATTTCAAAACCACTGAATGCCTTCTCCGCTGTAGTGGCCCAGGTAAGCCGGGCGCTCTCTTCCTGCTCTAAGACACCACTGAAGTTTTCCAGGGCTACTTCGGGAGCTTCACTCTTTGTAATCAATGCAACAGAACCACTACTGAAGCTATTCAGCAAAAACTCCACGTAGGTTACTCCCTGGAAACTGCCTGTAGTAAAAGTATTCAGTGTGGGCGCAGATCCGTATACATACTCGGTATAACCTGACGCATTGGGATCGTAAGGGTCGTTTCCGTCTACTTTATACACTACCAGGTCTTCCAGCCGGATGCCTTCTCCCAGATCATCCAGGTCATCGGGGCCTATAAAGAACCGTACAGCCACGGGGCCATCCGGGGTGGCAGTGGTGGTCACCGACCAGCTGCGGTTAATAGGCCTGAAAGTCTCTCCCTGCTTGCCAAAGGGGCTGTCCAGGGTATTAGTGGTATCGGTCCCGAACCACTCGTTCAGGCGCGAAGAAATGTTGAGCTCCGACTCATCCACATGCTCATTATACACCGCCAGAATCAGCTGGTTATCGGTAGACTTATAGAAATACCGCCAGTCTATACCGGGCTCACCGGTTACTGAATCGGTCTGAATGGTCGTAGAAGGCTGCGAAACCAGATCGGGCGCTACCGGCTGAGTGATCCGGATCTGCAACTGCGCCGTCTGGCCGTCATCATCAGTAGCTGTAACGGTGTAGTCGCCGGCGGCCAGCGAGGTGGCGGTGGCCTCATTGCCCCCTTCCGGAGCCCACTGGTAAGTATAAGGCGCTTTGCCTCCGGCGGCACTTACCGTGGCCGAACCGTTATTCCCGCCATAGTAGGTTACATTGGTCTGGGTGGTTCTGGTGAGCGACAGCGGGGCACAAGCGGCAATAAGTGCCGTTTCGTCTGCACAGCTTCCTCCGTTTTCGTCAATGCGGCGGGGTTTGGAGGTACTCAGAAAAGCACAAAAATTAGGCAGGTTACAAAGGGATAGCGCCGCATTGTTCCAGATGGTCAGAAGGCTGATACTCCCTGAACTGATATTTTTCAGCCCCGACAGATCGGTCAGAATATCGTTACTCTCTACCAGTAAAGCTCCGTTAATGGCCGTTAAGGCACTAAGGCCGGTGGTGTTCTCCAAAAGCGGATTTTCAACAATGTGGAGGTAACCGCCAATGGTCTCTACAGCTGCCAGCCCGTCCAGGTTCCGGATATCATCCCCTGAAATCAGCACATTTCCGCTGATCTGCTTACACCCGAAATAGTTCAGCTTAAAATCAGCTATCTGCTGCTGGGTGGTGAAAGAGATATCTACGGGGCAAGTTGGCAGGTCGCAATCCACACTAAATCTTACACCGCTGCCCACATTGGTCCAGTTGGATGTAGAATATGCCGGATCATCTACCTCTATACAGATCAGATCAGGGTTATTTAAAGCGTTAAATATAACCAAAGAAGCATTTCGGTCATTTTTCACATTAAGCTGCTGCAGACGGTTATTTTGTACAGACAAACCAGACATTAATTGAGTGTTTTTACTCACATCCAATGAGGTCAACAGGTTATTGGAGCCTTCAAAGGATTGCAGTTTAAGATTGTGAGTAAAATCTATCTCCGTCAATTGGTTCCTTCCTATTTCTAACCATCTTAGTTCCGGATTATGGCTCAGGTCTATAGAAGGCAGGAGATTAGCTGTGGCATATAAAGTAGTTAATGCCGTATTCCGGCTTAGATCAAGTGAGGTGAGTTTATTCCCATTAAGTCCTATGTAGTATAAAGCAGTATTTTTACTAAAGTCAACTGAGGAAATCAGGTTATTCGCTGCCTCTACAAGCTCCACTGCGGTATTGTGGCTAAGATCCAGCGCGGTTAGCTGATTACCGGGTACTCTCAGGGTTTTCAGCGCTGCAAAATCCTCTATACCGGTCAGATCACTGACTCCAAGATTAGAAATATCCAGTGAGGTTATTGCGTCAATCTGATCCGTTAAAACATAGTTATCCAAAACATCGTCGTAGCCCTGATCTATTAATGCCTGTTCAAAAGCATCATCAGGCACATGGGTTTGGAGTGCATTACAGTTTTCTCTAAACGTAACACCTGTATCTATAGTCTTCCAGCTGGCAGTAGAATACGCTACGTTATCTACCTGGATACAAGTCAGATTGGGGTTACCATTAGCCTGAAAGGCCACTATTGAAGAATTATTGCCGTTTTTCACATTCAGTGATTGCAAGCGATTACCATACAGATATATATGCTGCAATACCGGGTTATGGCTTAAATCTAATGTGGTAAGTTGGTTTTGAGATATCATTAAACCCTCCAATACCGGGTTATGACTTAAATCTATTTCCGTAAGGTAGTTATACATTATAGATAACGATACCAGTGCCGGGTTCTGACTTAAATCTATTGTGGTAAGCAGGTTTTCATTTACGTCTAAACGCACCAATGCCGGGTTGTGGCTTAAATCTATTGCGGTAAGCTGATTTTGACCTGCAAATAATGTGCTCAATGCCGGGTTATGGCCAAGGTCTATGGAAGAGAGGCTATTCCCTGAGACAATAAGGCTGGTCAATGCGGCATTATAGTTTAAATCTAATGAAATGAGCTTGTTTTTTTCAAGAGATAAAGATTTCAGGCCGGTATTTTTACTAAGGTCAATAGAAGTAAGCTGGTTATCTCCCGCATACAAGCTTTCCAGGACAGTATTCAGACTAAGATCCAGTGAGGAGAGTTGATTTTCGGTTAAGTTCAGGAATTTCAATGCCGTAAAATCTTCTATTCCGGTCAGGTCACTTATTCCCTGGCTATTGAGGTTTAGGGAAGTGATGCCAGCGATGTTATCAGTAGCCACATAATCATCCAGCACATCATCATAGCCCAGGTCAATGAGGGCCTGTTCAAAACCATTATCCGGTACATAAGTTTTGGAGACGCATACATTACTGAAAGTTACTCCGGCATCTACAAAGCCTGCCCAGTTGGCTGTAGCATAAGCCGGGTTATCTACTTCAATGCAGGTGAGGTGGGGATTATTTTTTGCCTTAAATAAAAAATAGGTATTACTTGAGCTGGTACCGTTCTTTAAATTAAGATAGGTCAGGTGGTTATCAGCAACTGATAAATTAAATAATGCCGGGTTTTGACTTACATCCAGCTCCGTAAGCTGGTTATTGTCTACTAAAAGAGTCTGCAAATTACCATTCAATGACAAATCCGGTGAAGTCAATTTATTATTGCTAAGATTCAGATATTGTAACTGCGCATTGTTACTTACATCCAGTGAAGTCAATTTATTATTGCTAAGATTCAGATACTGTAAGTGCGTATTGTTACTTACATCCAGTGAAGAGAAACTATTATCTGGGGCTGCCAGATATGTGAGACCGGTAAAATCCTCAATTCCTGTCAAATCTGTTATGCCCCTACTGTTAATTTGAAGGTATTCTACCAGCATAATATTAGTCGTAGTTACATAATCATCCGGCACATCATCATAGCCCATGTCTATCAAGGCCTGCTCAAAGGCATCATCCGGTACATAGGTTTTAGGTACGTCACAGGTTTCACTATAAGTGGTACCTGAATCTTTATTAGTCCAATTAGTGGCAGAATAGGTGGCATTATCTACCTGGACACAAGCCAGGTTGGGGTTCCCGGTAACATTAAATAAGCTAAACGCTGTATTATTGCCATTTTTTACATTGAGATAAATCAGGTTATTGTTTTCTGCATTTAAATTGGACAATCCCGTGAGGTTCTCCACATTTAATGAACCTAAACGGTTGTTATTTACATACAGAGTAGTCAATGACAAATTATGGCCGAAGTCTATTGAGGTAAGTTGATTATCCGACAATCTGAGATCCTGCAACCCTGTCAGCCCGGATACATCCGGTAAATTATAAATATTATTGTTACTTAAATTGAGTATTTCTAATACAGAGTTGTTCCCCAGGGTCAGGCTATTCAGAGAATTATTACTTAAATTGGCCGTCTTTAACATCGTATTATATTCCAGGTTCAAATTATTGAGCCCGCTATTGCTTACATCCAGGTTTTCCAGTAAGGGGATATCACTTGTACTAAAATTATAAGCCAATTGATTATTCGCTGCATTCAGATTCTTTAATAAAGGATTATATAGATACAATTGGGTCAATTGATTATTTCCTACATCCAGATTTTCTAATTCTTCCAGGCTACCTGTATTCAGAATTGTTAACTGGTTATTATTTGCATTTAGATTTTTTAACGATGGAAGGTATAGATATAAATCAGTTAATTGATTATTATCAACTTTCAATTCCCGTAGTGCGCTATTATTATCTAATGAAAGGGAAGTAAGTTGGTTACCTGACAATATCAGCGTCTCTAAAGAATTAAAGTCTCCTATCCCGGTCAGGTCACTGATACTCCTGTTAGAAATATCCAAAGAAGTAAGGTTAGCTATATTTTTGGTAACCACATAATCATCAAGAACATCATCAAGGCCCAATGTAATTAACGCCTGTTCAAATGCGTCATCAGGTACATAAGTCACCCGCATCCCCTGACAGGCTTCACCAAAGGTTACCCAAGAATCTACCTGTGGCTTCCAGTAAGTATTGAAATATGCCGGGTCATCTACTTTCACGCAGCCCAGGCCAGGGTTATTCTTCGCATCGAAATAACTCATATTTGAACTTCCCCCATTTTTCAAATTAAGAGATTCCAGGAGATTAGAACCAGCAACAAGATAAGTTAATGCAGGATTATTACTTAAGTCCAGGTTGACAAGTTGATTACCAGGAACAGATAAACTTTCCAGTAATGAATTATTAGTTAAGTCTAAGGATGTAATAAGATTATTCTCGGCTGAAATCGTCTTTATAACAGAATTATTATTTACACTCAGACTGGTAAGTTTATTTTCATCTACGGCTAATCTTTCTAATTTTAAGTTATGGCTCAAGTCCAGATTAGTAAGCTGACTGTATTGAACATTTAATTGTTCTAATTCGGAGTTATGGCTGAGATCTAAACTGGTGAAGTTATTATTATATGCTTCAATGATTTTCAGAGCAGTGTTTTTGCTTAAATCCAGGTTTGTAAGGTAGTTAGCACTAATATATAGTTCAGCTATTGCAATATTATTACTAATATCTAAAGACGACAGCGGATTAAACCCTACATTAACGTTATACAATTCAGGGTTGTGACTTAAATCAAGATTAGTGATTTGGTTATCAAGGATATTTAAAGAAAACAATTTAGGATTATAGCTGAGATCTAAAGATGTCAATAGATTACTCATCAGGGATAAATATATCAATTCTGTGTTATGGCTTAAATCTATGCTGGCAAGTTTATTATTACTTATATTATTGTTAACGGTTAGCCATCGTAATTCAACAAAGGCCTCTATTCCGGTCAGGTCACTGATATCCCGGTTAGATACATCTAAACTAATAATGGAAGCTATATTTTGTGTAACCACATAATCATCCAGCACATCGTCATAACCCATATCAATCAGCGCCTGTTCAAAGCTATCATCAGGGATATAGGTTTGCAAGTTACATGCCTGAAAAAGAGCATCTTTATCTGTACATGTCCCTGCATTTCCGGATACAGTTAATCTCCCGCTACCTGGAGATCCCATAAGAGAGCATATATTTGGAAAATTACAAAGCGTTAGTGAGTTATTATTGGTAATATTTACAAAGGTTACCCCATCCGTATTCAGATTTTGAATCCCGGAGGCATCTGTGAGAGTGGCGTTCTCCGACAGGGTAAATCCACCGGTGATATTTTGTAAAGAAATCAATCCATTCAGGTCAGTTAATTTTGTATTATCTAATATAAAGTCCCCCCCTATACCCTCCAGTGACGAAATTGATAAATTATTAATCTCAGGGTTTGAATATATTTTGAACGAGCCTGTAGTATTCTGCAGTGACGGAAGATCAACAGAAGTTAAAATTGCATTATTGTATATTTCAAAATTCCCCCAAACACTTTCCAGGAGGGGCAATCCGTTAATACCCGTTAACGCCGGATTACTACTCAAAATCAAATCCCCTTCTACATTTTTAAGCGATGAAAAGCCATCCGTACCCGACAAAAGAGAATTACCGGATATTTCTAACTTGCCAATTACACTTTCTAAAGATGACAGGTTAATACTCTTTAAAGCCGGATTACTGACTAAACTCAAGCCTCCTCCTATATATTTAAGAGATGGAAATCCATCTATATTTGATACCTCTGAATTACCAGATATTTTCAACCTGCCGTTTATATTCTGTAAAGGTAAAAAGCTAACATTTCCTAACTCCGCGTTACTATCTACAATCAAATCCCCATATATATTTGTAAGAGATGAAAATCCATCTATATCTGATAACTGGAAATTGCCTGATATCTCCAACCTGCCATTTATACTTTGCAATGATGAAAAGTTACTATTCTTTAAACCAGCGTTGTTACTTATAATCAAATCTCCATTTATCTCTTTAAGAGACGAAAATCCGCCCACATCCGATAACTGAGAATTACCGGATATTTCCAATTTCCCGATTATACTTTGTACCGACGACAAAGGACCCAGAGTTGTTATGTCATTGCCGGAAATCAGTACATCTCCATTAATATAAGTGCAATGAAAATATAAGCCGAAATCATTAACCTGTTGTTGCGTATTAAAAACGAAATTCTGAGAACAGGAAGGGCTACATATTGATTTCAAATCTTCATCACTATCACAGTACCCGTTATTTCCACTAATTTCCCTTAATTTGTCATCAGAAAGATAAGCGCAGATATTAGCCACTTTACATGAAGAAAGGCTGGCGTTATCAGTTAATTTAAGAAAGGTAATAGTACTGTAATCTATGTTTCTTATACCTGAAATATCATTCAAAGTATTATTAGCGACAATCTGAAGCTCGCCCTTGATACGGGTCAGACCTTCCAAACCATTTATATTGGTTAATTGCGGACAATTAACAATACTGAGGTTCCCTTCTATTTTATTTAATAACCATAATCCCCCAAGGTTGGTAATATCATCCCCCGATATGGTCACATCTCCTTTTATTTCGTTACAGGTAGGATTATCCGAGAAAAAGTCACTGATCTGCTTTTGAGTATTAAAAACCATACCGGTTGGACATACGTTGCATAGCGACTTCAGGGCTTCTTCATTTTGACAATTCTCATTATTCCCTGTAATCTCCAGAGGTCGGCCGGTTTTCAAATACCCGCAAATATTGTCCAGTTCACATACAGAAAGCTCCGGATTCTCCTTTATTATCAGACGCTCAATGGTATTAAAATCAATATTAGCTAAACCCGAAATATCAGTCAGCAAGCTATTATTTTGTATAAAAAGTTCACCCGGAGCAGTCAGGCCTGTAATTTTAGACAGACCATTTAGATTCACTAAGTTATCATTATTCGATATATATATTCCTGATACTTCTTCTAAAGACGACAGTGCATCAATATTAGTTAACTCCGGATTTCCATGAATACTAAGCCCTCCAAAAGAAATGCTATAAAGAGAAGATAAGGCACTAATATCTGACAGTTTAGGATTATCTGAGATATTAAGGTTTGCCGTCTGAGTAAGTTTTAACCCCTCCAAGCTAGATAATAACGGGTTTCCAAAAATAAAAACACCTCCCTCAATGTAGGACAGCCCAATGGAACGACCAGAAAGCTTTTTGAGATTTGTAATATCATCTCCATTAATGGTCAGCGTGTGAATCTCAGGACAAGACTCCTCCGGGAAATTCAGCCAGAAGTTATCTACATCAGCCTGTGACCTGAGTGTAAAACTGCACTGCGCCCATGACACACCCGTACTCAAAAAGCCCGTAACGGCCACGGTACATAGCCAGCGGAATACTGAAAAACGTACGAAAGAGAATAGATTTCTTTCCATAATAGTGGTTTATTAAAGGGGTAGAATCTTAGTTTATTACAATGGTTTTGCCTCATGCCCGGGCCATTGTTTACCCGGGCATGAGAATTCAGGAGCAGATTAAAGCATTAATCTTCCAGGTTAAAGGCTTCTTTAACGGCTTCATAATCCGAAAAATCGATATTTTTCAGGCGGCCGGACAAGCTGCCTTTAACAGTAACAAGGCGTACTTCAGGTACATTAGAAGAAAGAAGTTCGCGGTAAAAAGCATTGCTCTTATCTACCAGATCAGTTGCGGTAGATTTATATACATACTGATTATTTTCATACACCTGCTGACTTGGAGAGCTAAAATAGAGGTAAGGGTTCCAGGTATTTTCTCCTAATTCACTAATCCCAAAAGTCAGGTATGCATAATCTCCTGCTCTGCTGTTTTCCCTGCCCGGAATTTTGAAATAACTGGTTACTCCTATATTTACTCCTCCGGTAATACGGTTATCCAGGTAGTAGGAAGATTCCTCCTGGTCATACATCATAACTTTATACCTGATGTACACCAAATACATACCTTGTTCCACTATCTCCTTCGTAAGCAAAGGCTGGGTCTTATCTTTTAAACTAAGGTTTACATAGGTTTGGTAAATGGCACCATTAGAGGTATAGTTCTGATTAGTAATGGTAGTGGCTCCATCTGTTTTATAATCTAACCTGATCCACGGTGAAGAATTGACAGCAGATGAGCCATCTTTGCCGTCCTGACCGGCTTCGCCCTTGTCGCCTTTATCTCCCTTGTCGCCTTTTGAACCGGCGGCACCGTCTTTTCCGGCGGTACCGACAGGACCCTGAGGACCTTCGGGTCCTTCGCAACTGAACATGAACATGGTAGCTGATAATACAGCTGAAAGTAGTAAATTTGGTTTCATATAAAATGGGTTTTTTCCAAACTTACTTACTACTGTACTCTTTGTTTCAAAAAAAGAAAAATCCGGTATTTTTTTGTAGAATCCGGTATTTCTTACAGCACCACAAACTCCACCCGCCTGTTTTTACTCCGGTTCTCTTCCGTATTATTGGGTGCTACCGGGTCTAACGGGCCTCTTCCCACCGGAGCCATCCGGCCGGCGGCTATTCCCTTTGATACCAGGTAATTGATGACCGCCTGGCAGCGGTCTTTGGAAAGCTGGACGTTTTTATTGAAATCTCCCTGATTATCGGTATAGCCTCTTACCTCGATGCGGATTCCGGCGTTGTCCTGTAAAACGCGGGCCAGCTGATCCAGCTCCGTGTGCGATTCGGGCTTTAGAACCGGGCTGCTCTGGTCAAAATAGATGTTATTCAGCTGAACAGACCTACCTTTTTCTATCACCCCGAATTCTTTGGTTTCTATACGGATATCTGACGACGTATTTTCTGTGGCAGCCACTGCGGCCAGGGGCTTCAGCGGAATGATTCTTTCCCGCAGGTTATCGTACAGGGCCTGCAGGGACTGAAATTTCAGCTGGGTTCCGGAGTGCCCGTCAGCACTCACCATTATAGTATATTCTTTACCCGGTGCAAGCAGGGCATCTGCCACCCCGTCACTTACCTCAAAGCGGGCCCGTGTTTTATCGTCCAGGATATTTATCCCGGCATTTGTAAGCACCCGCCGGTTAGCTTCTGAAATAACCCTGAAACGGAAAGGATACAATTCTTTTTTCAACCTGACCTCCACCTGGTCCGGCGTACTGCCATAATCCAATTGTATTTTTTGGGAAGGATAGGCATTTACCTGTATTTCAGCTTCGGCAGAAGCCCCCTCTTCCAGCTGAATGACCGGCGGGTTATTCTGAAGCAGGAGAGCACTGGTTTTCACCACGGCTGAAAGCGGCTCCCGGGTATATTCGTCTATTATGACCAGGGCCGTTTCTTTGGTGGGCTTGGCTTTTTTGACCATCTCAAAAACCACCTCCGTAATATTTTTATCTACTTCCAGCTCTAAAAACTGGTCCTGGTAGCCCGAAACCAGGCTTCTGACCGTGTATTTACCAAAACCCGGAAGCAGGTATTCGCCCGCCTGCCTGGCGCCCGTTTCCAGGTTTTTATGATCGGGAGAGCTTAAGTAAAACTGTGCCGCAGTAAGAGCCTGGCGCGTTTCTTTATCCAGGGCAGATGCCCGGAGGGTATAGATAACTTTCTCCAGCCGGGCATCCAGCTGGTACACCCGCCCTTCGGGTGCCACTTCTATGGTCAGCTCCTTCTTTAGAGTGGTATAGCCGGGTGCCCGGATAGTCAGTTCAATCTGCCGGGCCTGATTAAACTCAATCACACTTTTACCGGAAGGGTTTTCCATGGAATAATCTGCCCCGCTCCCCTTTATATCAATCGTGGAAGAAAGAGGCTCCCCGGTATTAATATCGGTGACCATAACGGTGAGGTTAGACGGCAGCTCGGGAAACAGCTGTACCACCACCCTTTTGGAAGCGTTCACCTCCTGTATCCTGTATTCTTCAGGCTGGTAACCAGGCGCTGAGATCACTATCCTGTAGCTATCTGATTCAGAGACTTTTACTTCAAAGGCATTTCTTTCCGCATCAAAGTCGTATTTAATATTTTCCGCGGAAAGCTTTACGTCTCTGATCACTGAATTATTATCGCCATCGCGTACCAGGAGAGTGACCGTATATTCTGCTTTTTCTTTCGGAATATCCACTCTGCGGTCCCCTTTTTCAGCTTCTTTCAGGGAATCGGTCACCACCTGCTTCCCTTCGGTGAGGTTAGCCCGCTCTTCTTCTACAATGCTGACCACTTTGGGTGCTGAACGCCGGGCAGCAATAACCTCGGTTTCTATCCCGGATTCCGGAGGAGCCACGCGGGCCGGAGCCGCCTCTGCTGTCTTCTGCGGACCGGGCTGTGACGTACTTACTGCTACTTCTTCAATGATAATATCCGACCTTTTGGCGACATCCCGGGTTCTTTCCAGCTTAAAATCACTTTGGATAATTTCACAATGGTTAACATTCTGCAGGTCTGCTTTTTTACGGGCCGTGCGGTAATTCCTGTGATCAATCTCCACCTCATAAAGGCCACCCTGCGGCGCCAGCAGGGTGTATCTCCCGTCTGTAAGGCTGGTCTCTGCCGAAGCAATAATCTTATCGGTCTTTACATCTCTGAGCATCACCCGCGCAGAAACAGGGCCCTGGTTTCCGGCATCTGCTACAAAGCCCTGGATGGTCATCATCTTTTCGGGCCGTAGTTCTTCGGGGATACTGATGGTATAAATATCTCCGTTGGAAATGTAATACATTTCGTCACCACAGGCACTGATGGCCACTGACTGGTCAGCATGCTTCGAGTTAACAAAATCCAGGGGCCTGGGTTCTGACCAAAGGCCATCTGCTCCTAAACGACTGATATATAAATCAAAGCTTCCTTTGTTTTTCTTTTTAATGGAAGAGAAAACCAATGTTTTGTTATCGGCCATGATCCGGGGGGCTTTCTCACAGTCCATATTCACGGGAGCAGGCAGTTCTATAGGCCTTTTCCAGTTCCCGCCGGCATCTTTCTCCGAACGCATGATCCGGTAGCATCGCTCTTCTCCCAGTGCCTTTTTGGTGAGGTCTTCCCTCACAAAATACAGGTGCCGGCCATCCGATGATATGCTTGGAAATCCCTCATAACCGGGCGTATTGACCTCCGGGCCCAGGTTAACCGGCTTACTCCACCCGTATTTTTCACGCACCGAGTAATAGAGGTCTTCTTTACCGTAAGCCGATTTATCATCCGGAAAATAGGCAAAGAAATACAGGTAATTACCGTCATAGCTGATGCTGGGGCCACCCATTACGGGAGTCATACCTCCGCTGTAGCGGTTGATGGCGTCTACCGGCTCGGGCCGGCTCCACTGCCCGCTCTGGTGCAGCCGGGTTTCATAAATCCCGAAAAACGACGCTTTCTCCTGGTTAAGTATCCTGTTTTTATGGCCTTCTGAGTCAATCTCGGGCACCTTTCTGGCTCCACTGACCAAAACACCGTACCGGTCTGACTGAAAAATCAGGGTTTTCCCGTCGGCACTGACAGAAGGAGCATACTCTTCATAATCCCACAGGTTAATAGGCTCAGGCATCCGGGTCTTTTTCTGACCCCATACGCACAGGGAAAGACCGGATAAAAAGCATACCAGGAGAAGCAACCTCATTTCTTTTCAATAGTTAAGGTGTATTTCTTCTGTGTATCCGGCCTCACCGTAAAGGTGATCAGATCGGCCAGGGTATCGGGCAGCTCATCTTTGTAGATTCCGGCCAGTTCCAGGAGCTTCTCCCTGTTTTCACCGGTGAAAACAAAATTCAGGGGGCCCGCCTGCTGTAATTTTGAGGCCAGCTCCGGTGATATCCGGGTTTTCATGCTCAGCTCTTCCCGCACGGCTTCCGCCAGGGAAGGACTTACATTCTGCCCCCCGGTGACTTCCAGCGGACAGCCCGAGAGGGCTTTGATTCCTTTCTCTTCAGGGCAGGTATCTTCCGTATCCAGGTAGCCGTCACCGTCGGCATCCGGACATCCCCCGTTTTCCGGTAATCCGGGTTCTTCAGGGCATTTGTCTTCCGTATCCGGAATGCCGTCATTATCACTATCCGGACAGCCGTTAAACTTAAGAGGCCCGGCGGCCTGCGGGCAGGCGTCGTTTTTGTCAAAGATCCCGTCACCGTCACTGTCCGGACAGCCCCGGGTTTCTTTGGGACCGGCTTCGTTCGGGCAGTCATCGGCCCGGTCTTCTATGCCGTCACCATCGGTATCCGGACAGCCTCTGAAAGCCCGGAGGCCGGTCATATCCGGACACTCGTCTTTCCTGTCGGATACGGCATCACCGTCGCGGTCTGGCAGCTTCGATGCCCTTTTTAAAGCGAATGTCACGCCCACAAAAATCTGGGCCGAACTGGCTTTCTTACTAAAGAATCCCTCTATATTTTCAGAGCCTATCGTAAATATTCCTCCCCGGAAGCCGGCTCCCCAGCCCAGCTTTTTCAGGAAGGAATCATGAATAGCCATCAGGCTGAACCCGCTTTCATAGCCCTCCTTCCTCGGACCGATGTAGGTTTTTGAAAAATCACCCGTTTTCACATGGGTTATTCCGGCATACCAGTTTTTATGGAAGTTTACATCGGCCTGAATCACCAGGGTTTGCGGGAGCTTATACTCAAAAGATTCCCGGGATTTCGTGGCGTTCAGCTCATTCTGCAGCATATTGACCAGGGTCGTGGTTTTTCCTTCCAGCTGGCTAAGGGTCAGATTCCCCGTACCCGGCCCGGCACTGTAAGAAGAACCGTCATACCTGATTTTCCCGAGGTTACTTAAAGCAATTCCCGCTTTTACCAGGTAAGCATTCTCTGCAGGATCACTTCTTACTTTGCCGTCTATGGTATAGTGATAGCGCGGCTCTGCTTTCCTGAATTCATAGGTAATCCCCCCTGAAAAGGCACTCCCCTTTCCGGCGCTGAAATTTCCCAGGAGGTAATCTGCAAACTTAAAGCCGGTAGAGTGGTCTCCTGCTGTAGTGAGGGCGTTATAGGTGTTAAGATTATACACTATACCCGTATTATTATAATCCAGATGGCCCGATGTCCTGAAATCAGAATACAGGCCTCCTTTTAAGAGGGAGTATCCTGCTCCTGCTTTTACATAATGGCGGCCCTGGTCATACACGGGAGCTGCATAATAAATACCATACTCTGTAAAAGCGTTTTGATGGGCCGCCAGGTCTGATACACTTCCACTCCCTTCTTTATTTTCTTTTTGATTGAGCCATGAAGTAAAGCCGGGAGTAGCCAGCAGCGCCTGGGAAGAGATATAACGGGTATTAATGGAAAAGGCATGGTTATTTCTCAGCTGCACCATTAATGCCGGCCCGGCTATATTCACACTGTTCACATTATGCTGGTTTTTACCCAGCTGTATACTTTTCCCTGAAAACGGGATGGTTTCATTTTTAATGCCGGTCACAGAAGTCCAAAAGCTGCCCATTGACACATTAAAATACGATTTCCATTTCGAGCCTGCCATGGAAGACGGGTTCAGATAGACCTGGTTGGTACCGGAGTAATTATCTAATTGGGGAAGAAACTGAGCGGTTAAAGAGGTACTTGTCAAAAGCACCAGAAGCAGGGTCTTCTTCATAGGGTTTTGTTTAGCAGTTATTTTAATTTGATTCATTACAAGGCACTTACATGCCTCAAATATAGGGTACAGTTCAAATTTAATCATTTACAACATAAATTTCAGCCTTTGCCTCATTTTTTCTACCAGTGAAGGTTGCCTGATGAGGTTATTGGTTCGCAGGTGAGTATAGAGTTTTGCGCCATACATGCGCGACGCCTGGAGCATCTCCCCGTCTTTGAGCTTAAGTATCTTCTGTTTGTGATGATACCCCTCCATATAATCCAGATTCACGGTCAGGCTCTGGCTGACGGAAAAGAAGTTATGGTCGGCTTCCAGGAGTTTCCTGTAGGCAGACAGAGGTTTAAAGGCAATCACCTTTTCACCGTTACGCAGGTAAAAGTGAGATACCACCGAATCAGCCTTAATATATTTTATATCTTCTATAGCCAGCACCCGGAGGCCATAATGTGCCAGCGGTACGGTGAGTACGGAACTTTTACCATGTTCTGTTTTCAGAATATTCACCAGTTCCTGCAGCACCTGCGCCGCCTGCTTACGATGCCGGCTGTCTTTGGCCCTTTCAATGGCCCTGGCCAGGCTTCCCTTATCAATGGGTTTGGTGATATAGTCTATCGCAGCGTATTCAAAAGCCCGGGTGGTATAGTCGTACTGTTTATGGGCCGTCATAAAAATTACCTCAAAGTTTATAGGAATACCCTCCTTTAACAGCCGGTCTATAATGTCAAATGAAGTGCCCCGTTCTTCTATCTCGATATCCATAAACACCAGGTCGGGTTGCTGCTCCACAATAAGATTATACCCGCTTAATGCGCCGCGGGCTGTGCCGGTAATTTCTGCCTCCGGATGATTCCGGGTCAGCAGTAACTGCAGCAATTCGCTGTCTTTCTGCACGTCTTCAATGATCAGGGTTTTCATATTTTTAACCTTTATAGTCCATACGTAGCTTTATGCAGGTGCCGCCACCTGCAGGTACACTTATTTCTGCCGATATATTATACCCGGTCTCATTCAGGCCGGCTATGCGTTTCATGACCACTTTGGTTCCTAATGATTTGTATTTCTTAATAGAGTTTTTCTGTATTTCACGTGCTGCCTCCATGCCTATGCCGTTATCTTCTACGGTGCATACCAGCACTTCATCATCTTCTTCACTGAAGCTTATCCTAAGCCTGCCCCGGTAACTGATATCCTGGAAACCGTGTTTGATGGCATTTTCCACAAAAGGCTGGATCAAAAGCGGCTGTACCCTGAAATCTGAAAGGTTAGGCGGTACCATAATCTCATAATTAAAGTTATCTTTCTGCTCTTTTTCAAATTCAATGTAGGTTTTCAGCATCTCTACCTCTTCAGAAAGCGGGATTTCCAGTCCCGACACGCTAAGCGGGGCCTCTTCGTCTAAAACCGAGGCATTCAGGAAACTCCTGATCAGCTGGGAGAGCTTGACCACGTTTTCCCCCGCTTCTTCACGGTCTCCGGCCAGGATCTGGCTCTGCATGGTCTGAAGCACATTAAAGATAAAGTGGGGATTCAGTTGCGACTGTGCCGTCTGGATCTGTAGCAGCTTCATTTTACGGTCAAGGTCGGCTGAGCGTTCCTGCTGCCGGCGCAGTCTTCTTCCCTGCAGGTAATTATTCACCCCCAGGAACAGTAAAAAAGCCAGTAAGAGCCCTCCGGCTGCCAGAGCATATTTATAAAACACAGGCGACCGGTGCAAAGGCACCGATACCTTAAACTGCATACGGGTCACCGCATGAAACTCATCCAGCCCGTGCCGGCTTCTGACCTCAATGGTATAGTTGCCGGAAGGCAGCTGGTTCAGGTACAGCACGTCATCCGGCTGCCAGTCAGACCACTCCTCCACATAGCCGGGCAGGCGATAGCTGAACTCTGAAACCGTACTCTTGTCTTCTCCTACTGACTCCACTTTAATCCTGACCTGGTTCTGTACTTCGGGCATAAAGTCCTTTTCATAAGCAAAGGGTACTTTCTGGTCGTTGATACCACGTATAAAGGTTTCCAGCAGCCTTGGCTCCAGGTTCAGGTATGCGGGGTCTAAAACTGAGAGTACGCTTCCTGAGGTGATCCAGATGCGCCCCTTTGAGTCTTTAAAGCCGCTCTCCTGCCCCGGATCCATCCCGATAAATCCGTTATGCTGATTCAACACCTTTACTACTTTTTCCTGCCCGTTTTTATACCAGGCTTCCAGGTCCAGCACCAGCAGGCTCCGGCCGTCAGCAGTCAGCAGGTATTTTCCTGACAGTTGGGTAATGAGGCTGGCAGGCCTGTCTTGCAGGTATTTTTCAAATACCCGGTCAAAACGATCTGTTTTTTCATTGTATTTCAGGAGCCCTTCCCTGAAACTACCGGCCCAAAGCCCGCCCTGATCATCAAAAAACAGAACCGCCACATTTTTCACAGGTAACCTTCCGTTACCCTGGGTATAATGCGTAAAACGCCGGGTATCGGGGTTATACCGGGCTACACCTACTCCCCCCAGCCAGTAATCCCCTGACGGACTTACCGCGACTGACACTATATGCCGTCTCTTATCAAACATCGCGGCGGTATCTTTCAAAACCTCCATTTCACCGTTCCGGATCAGCACTGCTCCTCCCCTACCGACACCTATGACCGTTTTTCTTTTCGGGTCTTCAGCCAAAGAGAAAAAATAACCCTCCCCGCTGACCGTTATATAGTCAAACCGGCCGTTTTCCACGGTTAAAGCCCCGCCATAGTCAGGAAACCACAATTTCCCGGACTGATCTTTAAGCGGGTTAAAATACCAGTTATTATGGGTAAAAGGAGGTTTCTCCCCTTTTTGGCGTAATACCTGCTTTATGGTCTTCTCATAGCCTTTTACAGTGGAGAGCTTATAGCCGTTAAACTTTTGTAAGGGGTAGCCATAGCTACTGATCCAGATATTTTTCCGGTCATCTTCCGTCACTCCCCAGGCATAAGGAACTTCCTCCTCCGGAAAATACCGGAAACCATTTACGAAAACACATTTAAGCCCTTTTTCCGTTCCGAAGTAAATCCGTTGCCCGGCAGAAGCAGAGAAAGTGGTTACCACATCGGCTCCTTTCTCCATCCATACCACTTCGAGGGTGTTGGTACGGGTATTGTAGAGCCAGTGGCGGGTAGCCTCATCGTAAAAGAGCACGTTTGTTCCCGGGTTAGAATACACTTCTGCCCGCCCGTTTTTTATCCCGAATACTTTCCTGCGGGTTTTTCCTTCCAGGAGGAATACTTCTTCGCTGGCCCGGTTGAAATAAAACAGTTTCCCTCCCTGGTTCATCAGCCTTAACACCCCGGGCTGATCCGGGGAATCTAATTTCACAAAACTTTGGAGAGATTCATCCAGGTAATAAATGAACCTGTCGGTATTATAATACAGCACCCCGCTAACCGGTTCGGTTCTTAACTGGTAGTTCGGCTCTGATACGGTTTGCCGGATCCCGGTATACTGTGCGGTATCATTCTGTATAGTGAAAAGCGAGTCATTCCGCATAAAAACCATATTTCCCCGGTATACTGTCATTTCAGAGATATCACCCGAGCCGAACAAGATATTGGTAAACGTACGGCCGTCAAAACGTCCAAAGCCCCGGGTACGGTATTTGAACCATATATTATGTTGGCCGTCTTCGGTAATATGCCGTATATTATAATTGAACAGGCCGTCTTTCATGCCAAAGTTTTCAAACTTCTCCCCGTTAAACCGGGCCAGGCCTAAATTAGTGGTCGCCCAGATGTAGCCCCGGCTGTCTTCATACACATCAAACACCTGCATCTGCGGCAGGCCGTCATGTACGGTATACTCTTTTACGGGATACCGCTGGCCGGCAGCGGGAAAGGCTAAAAGCCATAAAAGGCTGAGAAGTATATGGTTTATTTCAGGGGTTCTCATTACTTATAAGCCACAGGAAGATACAGGTGTTCAAAGCTAGCGTAAGAAGTTTTTAAGACCTCAGCACTTTTATTTTAGCTTTATTGCAGTTATTTTGCAGAAATAAAACCCTATAACCATGGCCCGTCTCAGCCCCTCACAAGAAGATATATATGCCGTATCCCGGCTGCACGCGCATGTGACCACCTGGTTCCGGAATAACTGGGCCGGAAACTGGCAGCACCATGGCGCTCATTTTACCGGCTTTGAAAAAATTCATAATAAGAGCAGCTTTTTTGAAGATGTCAAAGAAGAAATCGACAAGCGGCTTATCCGGAAATACGGATTGACCGCTGCCAATAAAAAGGCCATCAGTACTGACTCTATCCGGCGGTTTCTTTTACAGCAAAAAAACAGTTTCGATGACAAAGTGATGGAGGCCTTCCTGGCACTCGTTGATCCCGGCATGAGCTGGAGCGAATACCGAGAAAAAACGTTTTCGGCCACGTATGCTCCTTCACCTTCCCGGCAGCCCGGCCGGATGATCATAGCCCTGGCAACCCTTCTCCTTGTGCTGGCGGGGACATGGTGGTATTTTCAAAAACAGGGACGCCCGGATGATCTCAGCCTATCGGCCACGGTACTTCCTGCCGGTGGCTTTCCCAAAGCCATCCGTGTGGCATACGACCTGAGAAAAACACCGTACAGGATCGCGCGGATCCTGGTGGGCGATGAGCGGATAAACCTGCAGGATGCAAAAGGGGAGCACACCGTTCATTCGTTTATCCCCAAGAAATTATCTGTCAAACTTTTCCTGGACGACCAGAAGGTGAAAGAGCAGGTGATAGTGGTTCCTTCCGAAGGCTGGTTTGGAAGCATTAACAACAGAATAGCCCTGCCCAAAGAGTCTTTCCTGCAAAACGGTGTTTTGCAGTTTATTGCTTCTGAGGAGATGAAAAAGGCGCACGAGGAGACGTATAGCTCATTTATGTATTTTGAAGAATTTGATATAGATGCCGACAATTTTACCTTGTCTGCCGAGGTGGTAAATAATGCGGATATAGGGGGTGTCTGGGCTTACGATGTCAGTGTGGATGTGCTCGGAACAGAGGGAAATATGACCTTTAATCTTCTTAGTCCCGATGCCATGGTCTACAGCAGGCTAAAGGTGGCGGATACCGATTTCGCAGAGGGGAAACGGTCGTATGTGCTGAGTCAGCTGGGCGTAAAGCTCGACGACTGGAGTGCCCTGGAGGTAACTACAAAAAACAATACTTTCCGGCTATCTTTAAACGGCAAAGTACGGATACAGGAAAGCTTTGAAGGAAAACTGGGCCGGCTTACGGGCATTCAGTTTTACCTCAAGGGCACGGGAGCCGTAAAAAATGTCCGCGTACAGGAATCCGGCAAAGCACTCGTATCCTTATAATTTCAGCCGGGCGCTGAAGCTCAGACAAACGCACTGAACCCGGTAATAGACCGGCCAACAATCAGGGTATTGATTTCTTTCGTCCCTTCATACGAGTAGATGGCCTCGGCATCTGCCACAAAGCGGGCCACGTTATAATCCAGCAGGATACCGTTTCCACCCATTACTTCCCGGGCACCACGCACGATATCGCGGGTACGCAAGGTACAAAAAACCTTGGCCAGCGAGGCATGCTCGTCTTTCAGCTGTCCCAGATCCTGGATTTCCGATAAGCGGAAAACCAGTGTCTGCATGGCGGTAAGGTTAGAGATCATTTCTACCAGGTGGTTCTGGATCAGCTGGAAGGAAGCAATAGGCTTTCCAAACTGCTTGCGGTTTTGGGTATAGGCCAGTGCATTTTCATAGGCTCCGCGGGCACATCCCACGGCCATCCAGGCTACCCCTGCGCGGGTCATGCGCAGTACATTGGCCGTGTCTTTAAAAGAATTTGCATGGGGCAGGCGGTCTTTTTCTTCCACCACGCAGTTGGTAAGGGTAATCAGGCCGTTCTGCACAATTCTCAGCGCCATTTTGCCCCTGATCTTCTCTACTTTAAAACCCGGGTTATCTTTTCGCACCAGGAAGCCTTTCACCTCCCCGTCGGCCTCATCCCGGGCCCAGATGACCACCACATCGGCAAAAGTGGCGTTACCAATCCATTTTTTCTGCCCGTTCAGCACCCAGCCGTCGGCCGTTTGCTTACAGGTGGTGGTGAGTCCGCCGGCCGCTCCTGAGCCCACCTCCGGTTCTGTCAGGCCGAACGCCCCTATTTTTTCCATGCGGTTCATGGCCGGCAGCCATTCCTGCTTCTGCTCTTCTGAACCGCACAGGTAGATGGAGCCCATGGTGAGGCCGCTCTGCACGCCGAAAAAAGTAGCAATGGAAGAATCCACCCGGGCCATCTCCATGGCCAGCACTCCTTCCATCAGAAACGGGAGGTTCGGGCAGTCGTAGCCTTCATACGTTATCCCCGCCAGGCGCAGCTCTCCCATTTTCGGAATAAGGTCATAGGGGAACTCGTCGCGCAGCCAGAAGTCGTTCACAATAGGGGCTACTTCCGTTTCCATAAAATTCCGGACTTTAAGCTGCAGGGCGCGCTGCTCCGGGGTCAGCTTATCGCTCAATTCATAAAAATCGGGGTTGATTTCCGGCAGCTCTTTCTTCCTGCCGGAAGAATTCAACATCTTCATCAGGCCCTGCAGCTGTTTTTCATCCATGCGCGAAAGCTGCTTCATGGCAGCTCCCAGGTCTACTTTACGGCTCAGGGCGCTCAACTGTTTAAAATCTACGTGCTTCAGGAGCTCTACTGCTCCCCGGATATCTTTGAAAATGCTCATCATATCTTATTATTATGTCAATATCCTATTATTCTGTGAAATATCCAAATGGCAGGTAGTTTAGCAGGCAGATTTCAGCCGGTCCGGTTGCGCCGGTTTACCCTCTGCAGGCACTTTTCAAATATGACAAAACTAATAAATCATATTCTTCTTCTAAAAAACACAATGAATTTTGGCCCATGTGAAATATTTCAAAAGATAATTTTTATTATTTGCAAAATATAATTAAATCTTATCGTTTAACCAAAATTTCATAAAATTGTATGAAGAGAGATTTACAACTTTTTTCAATGTTTTTGCTCCTGCTGCTCAGTTTTCAGAGCTTCGGACAAAACATTGATGTCAGCGGTGTGGTGACATCGGATGATGACGGTAGTGGACTACCGGGCGTAAATGTAGTGTTGAAAGGTACCACACGTGGCGTTTTAACGGATTCAGACGGGAAGTATTCCATTTCTGTTCCATCTGACGGCACACTCGTTTTTACCTACATCGGGTTTAAAGAGCAGGAAGTGCCGGTAAGCGGGAGATCCATCATTAACATTACGCTGTCAGGCGACCTGCAGGCTCTGGATGAGGTGATTGTTACGGGCTTCGGTTCCCAGATCAAAAGAGAACTGACCGGGAACATTGCCCGGCTAAAGATGTCAGAAAGTGCCGATATGCCCATGACCACCTTTGAACAGGGTATCCAGGGTAAAGCGGCAGGCGTTCAGATTAACCAGGGTTCCGGAAAACTGGGACAAACCATGCGGATCAGCGTGCGCGGGCAGTCTTCGGTTTCGGCATCCAATGAGCCGCTGTATGTAATAGACGGTATCCCGATGACGCAGAATACCGGCCGGCGGGATGTGAATATGATGGCTGACATCAACCCCCAGGATATTGAGTCGGTAGAAATTTTAAAAGATGCATCTGCCGGAGCCATTTACGGGGCAAGAGCAGCTAACGGGGTGATTCTGATCACCACCAAAAGCGGAAAGAGCGGCAGAACCAATGTAAATTTCGGGATGCAGTTCGGGGCCAGCAAGCCTACCAATATTCTCAAATTCCTGAATACCAGGCAATATGTGGATTTCTACCGAATGGCTGCTGCCAATGCCGATGTCTTAGATGAAATGGACCCTTCTGATCCGGAGTCAAATTCGGCATACATGGAAGACTTTTTTGTAACCCAGAGCGTAGGTACTTTCGGCACAGCTAACCAGGCCGATACCGACTGGGGCTCACTGGCTTTCCAGGACGCACCGCAGCGGCAGTATGATCTGAGCATCAGCGGCGGTTCTGAAAAGACCAGCTTCTATATCTCGGGACAGGTTTTAGATCAAACCGGTATTTTGCTGGGGAATGCTTTCGGAAGAATTTCGGGAAGAATGAATATAAATCATAAGGTATCCAGAAAAATGAACATCGGGATAAACCTGGGGCTTTCCCGGTCTTTAAATGAGCGTGTATCGGGCGATAACAGCTTTGGTAACCCGCTCCAGCTGGTGGCCCTGCCGCCGATGACACCGGCTATTGACCCTGCCACCGGGCTGCCTACCGGCTCACCTCCGGGGGATGTGTCGATACCGATGTATTTTAACAGTATGCTTTACATCGGCAACTCGTATTTTAATACCACCAATCTGCGGAATATCGGTAATATCTACGGGGATTACGAGATTTTCAAAGGGCTGAGGTTCCGTACGGAGTTTGCCCTCGATTTCCTGAACTCCCATGTGGAACGTTATTATAACAGTAACACCCAGCGGAATACCGGAGCCCCCCTGGGGATAGCGGATCAGACCTTCAGAAAGGTGGAAAATTACAATACCAATAATTATTTCTCCTATACAAAAGACCTGGGCCTGCACGGAATAAACGCTACGTTGGGTATGTCATTCCAGAATTCCACGGCCAAGGACATGTATGCCGAGGGCCAGGACTTCCCTTCAGATGCCTATAAGCAAATAGAGAGTGCCGCCCGTAAAACCGCTGCCAGCTCTACCCGTACAGATTTTAGCTTTGTGTCGTATTTTGCCCGGGTAAATTATAAGTGGAGTGACAAATACCTGCTGGGATTGAGCGGACGTGTGGATGGTTCATCGCGTTTTGGAGCTAATAACCGCTACGGTTTCTTCCCTGCGGTTTCTGCCGGATGGGTAGTTTCTGAAGAAGAGTTCTTAAGAAATTCAGCTACCGTAAGCTTCCTGAAGATCCGGGGGAGCTGGGGAGTAACCGGTAATGCTGAAATCGGCAACTTCCCTCAGCTGGGACTGTTCTCCGGTGATGCCGGGTACGGTGGGCTGCCGGGCCAGAGACCTTCCCAGATAGGAAACCCCGACCTGGGCTGGGAAACCACGAAGCAGGTTGACCTGGGCATTGATTTCGGTTTCCTGAAAAACCGGATTAACGGTGAAATCGATATCTACAGCAAGCAAACCACCGGTTTGTTACTGGCTGTAAATGTACCGGGCACTACAGGTTTCAGTTCCATTGTTAAAAACGTAGGTTCATTGTCTAACAAGGGTTTCGAGCTGGTGATTAATTCAGATAACCTGGTGGGCAGCTTTAAGTGGAAAACCGGGTTCAATATGGCCATTAACCGCAACAAAATTTCTGAGCTGGATGATCAGATCATAGAAGGGGGAGTGAGCAGCATGAGCCGTGCCATGGAAGGTCAGCCGTTGGGAACTTTCTATACAGTAGAATATGCAGGCGTGGATCCTGCAAACGGAGATGCCCTTTGGTATAAAAATACCAAAAATGAAGATGGGGAAATAATAGACCGTTCCACTACTAACCGCTACAATGAAGCTGAACGCGTGGTAATAGGAAATGCCCTGCCGAAATGGACAGCTGGTTTATCAAACACGTTCAGCTACAAGGGAGTAGATCTGAGTGTATTGTTTAACGGTGTATTTGGCAATAAACTAAATTTTTACGGCGTGGGCCGTTACTCTTCAGCTAACGGCAGGTTTGAGGATAACCAGACCGTTAACCAGTTAGCTGCCTGGACCCCCGAAAACACGGACACCAACGTACCCCAGGCCAGGCTCTTCTACAATAACGGGGCTCAGGCATCCAGCAGATTTATTGAAGACGGCTCGTTTCTGCGTTTGAGAAATGTAACATTAGGGTATAGTTTACCCAAAAATGTGATCGGTAAAGCCAGGCTTAACTCGGTAAGAGTATACGTTACCGGGCAGAACCTGCTCACCTTTACGAAATATTCAGGATGGGATCCGGAAGTGAATTCTGATGACTTCTCTTCTAATGTAGGGCTGGGCTATGACTTTTACTCCACCCCTCAGGCAAAAACATTTTTGTTTGGTTTGAATGTAGGATTCTAATTTATTTTAACCCAAAGAGAATAATGAAAGTATTTATAAAACAAGGATTGATTTTAGGAGCAATTTGCATTTCCGGTATTTCCTGCGATAGCAAGTTAGACCTGATGCCGCATCAATCCATAGACGAAACTACGGCTCTAGCTACCTCTCAGGATGTTATCGTTACCCTGAACGGAGCTTACGACGGTGCCTCCAGCGTCAATCTTTATGGCGGAGCCATCCAATATACCGGTGATCTTTTAGGCGATGACGGTGATGTCAGGTTCGGCGGATCTTATGCCACCCTGGATGAGCTCTGGAGAAAAACGATGACCACCAATAACACCCAGATCCAGGCCACCTGGCTCCAGGCTTATGCTACCATTAACCGGGTAAATAACGTGTTGGCTGCCCTTGACAAAGTGGCAGAACCGGAAAGAGGTGAGGTAGAAGGGAAGGCGCTGTTCCTCAGAGGCCTGCTTTATTTTGACCTGGTGAGGCTCTGGGGTAAGGACTTCTCAGACGGAACCAATACCTCTAATCCGGGGGTACCTCTGGTAACGGAACCCACCAAAGTAGTTACGGAAGAGGATTCCAGGCCGAGAGCTTCTGTAGCAGAAGTATACACCCAGGTAATCAGCGATTTAACCCGTTCGGTTTCACTTTTAGGTGGTGAACCAGCCATTGGTTTCGGTTCTAAGGAGGCGGCTCAGGCCATCCTGGCCAGGGTATATCTGCAGCAGGGCAACTACGCCGGAGCCCGTGATGCAGCTCATGCCGTAATTGAAAGCGGTAATTTTTCACTGGAAAGCAGCTTCGCCAATGCATTCAGAGATGCCAGCACCGAAACTATTTTCAGCATGGTTGTAACGGAACAGGACGGCACCAATGACCTGAATACCTTTTATGCTCCGGCCTCTTACCAGGGACGGGGAGATATCCGGGTACAGCCTAAGTTTTTAGCTTTGTATTCAGCAAAAGATACCCGCGGAACATTTTTTGTGAGTGCATCCAACAATACTTTCTCCGGCAAATTCCTGGACAGGTTCGGTGATGTGCTGGTGGTTCGCCTGGCAGAAATGTACCTGATCAGGGCCGAGACCAACCAACGCCTGGGAACAGCCATCGGAGATTCGCCACTCAATGATGTGAATGCCCTCCGCGTCCGGTCAGACGCTACTGAGCTTACGTCTGTCAATCTGGAGGCCATCCTGGCAGAGAGAAAACTGGAGCTGGCCTTTGAAGGGCAGCAGGTATTTGATGCCAAGAGATTGAAGAAAAATGTAGGATCTTTGCCGTATAACGCACCTTCCCTAATTCTGCCGGTTCCATTGCGGGAGATGGATAGCAACAAAAACCTTACGCAGAACGAAGGGTATAATTAAGACCCGGTATTTTTAAAAGGGGGTGTCCAATAAGTCGGACGCCCTCTTTTTTTATTGGGTCTCCAGCAGGCGGCGGTTTTTAGAGAATATTTCCTCTATACCTGACAGGGAAGCCTTCTGAATTTCCAGGATCTGCTCATCAGGGAGCCGGGTCTGTTCCTGGTGATGGTGCTCGTGCTCATCGCCTTCCAGGTGAATATGCGGGTAGCCCGGTACTTCCAGCAGGTCGTGCTTCCAGGCGTTATATTCCGACTTATGCGCCCTTACTGCCGAATCCAGCCCCGCAAAGGCGCCCGGGCTGTTCTTCAGCGAATCCAGGCTGGCCAATTGGGTGATCACTTCCTTCTGAATTTCACGCAGTTCCTTATGTATCTCAAAGGCTTCGTCCAGCACCGGACTGTGTTTCTTTCCGCTGCACGACAGCGCCAATACGCCTGCCAGGGTAATCATTTTCAACTTCATATGTATAAAATTTAAGTTTTGAGCCATTAGACATTAGTAGTTAGATATTAGACATTAGTAGTTAGATATTAGACATTAGTAGTTAGATATTAGCTAATTACTAATATCTAACTACTAATTAGCTGATTCATTACTTTATATTACTCAACACCCGCTCCAGATATTGCTGCTTTAATATTTCTTCTTCTGATTTAAAGAGGTTACTGTGGGTAAAGAGGTACGTTCCTAAGGTCAGAACGGTAAAAATCCAGAAAACCACTTTCTGCCATTTCTGTTTAGCCGCACGCCTCCGGTAAAGCACCACGATCATCACCAGCACGGTCAGCAGATGAAACACCAGGAACCAGCCGGAGTAAGCCTTAACGGACAAATATACGCCGATACTTCCGCCCAGCGCCATGATCAGCGGAAAACCGCAGCACACCAGGTGAAGCAAGGCCATGGAAACTACATTTAATACGATACCTGCTTTTTTCATATCAGGGCAAAGGTAATCTATTTTTACTTTTAAATGCAACATTGTTGCAAATAATAATTTTTAAGTAGCCGGTACATATTGAAAATCTTACTTCCGGATAACTTTTTTCTTATCTGAACGGAAGAAGATATTACTTCGCGACGGGTAATTTTGCAAAAACAATATTCACATTTAATGGAACCGGAAAACACAGCAAATGCACCCCGGGAGACCTCCGTTCCCGGAATTACATCCTTAGATCAGCTGGATCTGTCTAAGCGCTATTCCTATGCAGATTATTACAGTTGGAAATTTGAAGACCGGGTGGAGCTCATTAAGGGGATTGTTCATCCTATAGGGTCGTCGCCGGGTCTTACTCATCAAAAAACCGCCAGACAGCTGGTAAGAAGTTTAATTGAATATTTTGAACGCAAAAAATGTGAAATGCTATTTGCGCCTCTTGATGTTCGCTTACCTGATACACAGGGTCAAACTGATGACACCTCCATATTTACCGTGGTTCAGCCGGATATCTGCATCATTTGTGATCCATCTAAAATAGATGAACGCGGAATTCTGGGGCCACCCGATCTGATCATTGAAATCCTGTCACAGGAGAGCGCCTTTACAGAAATGAGCATTAAATACCACCTCTATGAAGAGTATGGCGTGAAAGAATACTGGGTGGTAGACCCCGTAGAAAAGATGGTGGATGTCTATTTCCTTCAAAACGGCCGGTATGCAGCACTGCATCCCTTTACCGAAGGCGATGAGGGGCATTCGGTACTGTTCCCGGAATTGAAATTCAATATTGATGAGGTGTTTAAAGATCTCTCCCCCTGGATTAAAAATATCGTCCATGAGCCGGCCAGTCCGTATGGCACGGAAATTACCTCTTTAGAACAGCTGGACCTCTCAAGGGTTTATTCCTATGCGGATTATTTCCGCTGGAAGTTTGAGGAGAGAGTAGAACTGATTAAGGGGTTTATTCATAAGATGAGCGCACCTAACCCTGCACATCAGGATATATCCATTCATCTCATAGGTTTTATACTTCCTTTTTTTGCAAAAAGACCCTGTAAGGTTTATCACGCCCCCATCGATGTACGGTTCCCGGACTCTAAAAAGAAAACCGATGACGCCTCCATATTTACCGTGGTTCAGCCGGATCTCTGCATCATTTGTGATCTGTCTAAAATAGATGAACGTGGTGTTCTGGGTCCTCCTGATCTGATTATTGAGATCCTTTCTCTCTCGAATTCCCGGAAAGACACCAAAATTAAATTCGACCTTTATGAAGAAAACGGCGTAAAAGAATACTGGATTGCAGATCCCCGGAAAAGGACCATCCGGCTGTATACCCTGCATCACGGGAAATACACCGGCCCGGTGACTTTCGCGGAGAATGACGAAATCCGTTCCGTACTGTTCCCGGAACTGACATTCAGCCTGAAGGAAGTTTTTAAATAAACTCCACAACAAAGCCGCGGTATGCCCGTTTAAGCTCTATACGCGCAGAATTGAACCCTCCTGGCTTTATATGTACTTAAGAACTATTCTTCCTGCACTGCTTTTCGCATTTTCGGGATTGTACGGGCAGAAAACCGTTACGGTAAACGGTTACATTATGGATGCTTTGTCCGGCGAAAAGCTGATCAATGCCAACGTCTACTGCCCCGATCTGAAGAGGGGAACCACCGCCAATGTCTACGGTTTCTACTCTCTCACCGTTCCCGCTAACCAGGCGATCCGGCTTTCTTTTACCTATGTGGGCTATGAAAGCTACGAGACAGAGATTCCGGCTGACAGCAACCTTACCCTGGATATCCGGTTACAGCCCTCCAAAATACTGGAAGAGGTAGTCATTTCTTCCTCCAAAGAGCGCCCCCTCCAGGATCATGTGCAGATGAGCCGGGTTTCTATACCCGTGAGCCAGATCAAGGCCATGCCCGCCCTGCTGGGAGAAGTAGATGTGCTGAAAGCCCTGCAGCTTTTACCGGGTGTACAGGGAGGTACGGAGGGCAGCGCCGGCCTTTACGTCAGAGGGGGCGGGCCCGATCAGAACCTTTACCTCCTGGACGGCGTTCCGGTTTACAATGTCAACCACCTGGCCGGGTTCTTCAGCACCTTTAACGCTGATGCCATCAGCAATGTGGACCTGTACAAGGGGGGATTCCCCGCCCGCTTCGGAGGGAGGCTGTCGAGCGTGGTGGATATACGGATGAAAGAGGGGAACAAAACCAAATTTTCGGGAGAAGGCGGAATCGGGCTCCTCAGCGCCAAGCTCCTGCTGGAAGGTCCGTTCAAAAAAGGGAAAGGCAGTTATATTATCAGCGGACGAAGAACCTACCTTGACGCTCTGATGGCTCCGTTGGTGAAGTCGGCCTCAGACGGTGAAGAAAAAGGGGGTTACTTCTTTTATGACCTGAATGCCAAAGCCAACTACAAAATCTCCCCGCGCGATCATATTTACCTGAGCGGGTATTTCGGGAAAGACAAGCTCCACTCCCGCTCCATGGACAAATCAGAAGGCGATTCTTTCTCGAACGACCTCTTCTGGGGGAACCTCACCGGGGTGTTCCGCTGGAACCGGGTATTTACGCCTAAAATCTTCGGGAACCTCAGCGCCAGCTACAGCTCGTATGATTTTAATACCGAACTGACCAACATTGAAGGCAGGGAGGGCTACAGCAATACCTCTTCGTTAAGACTTTTCAGCGGTATCCGTGATCTTGCCGCCCGCTATGACCTGGACTACCTGCCTAACTCAAAACATACGATCCGTATGGGCCTGAGTACCTCTTACCAGACGTTCCGGCCCACCACTAACTCCTTCCAGTCTCAATCAGGGCCGGAAGAAGAAACCACCGACGTGACAGTAGGGGAAGACGTGATCAACGGACTGACTCTGGATGCCTACGCAGAAGATGAGATCACGGTCAGTTCCCGCCTGAAAGTCAACGCAGGATTGCGCCTCAGTGCTTTTCATGTACAGAACAGCTTTTATACCGGCCTGCAGCCCCGGCTTTCAGCCCGTTATATGCTGGGCGAAAATTACAGCCTCAAAGCCAGCTACGTCAGCATGCAGCAGTTCATTAACCTGCTCAGCTTTGACGGCATCGGGCTGCCTACCGACCTCTGGGTGCCGGTCACCGACCGGCTCAAGCCTCAAAGAAGCCGGCAGGTAGCTCTGGGACTAAGCGGCACGCTGAAAACCGGCTACGAGCTTTCTTTTGAAACGTATTACAAAGACATGCGGAATGTGATTGACTACAAAGACGGCAGCAGCTATATGTTCAGCTCAGGCGGTTACGAAGATAACGTGGAAATGGGAAGAGGCCTGGCTTATGGCGGAGAAGCCATGCTTCAGAAGAAAGAAGGCCGGTTACAGGGAATGATATCGTACACCCTTTCGTGGAGTAAGCGTAAATATGAAACCATCAACCACGGCGAATGGTTTTATAACCGTTTTGACCGGCGGCATGACCTGAAGATCGCAGCCGTTTACCGCCTGTCACCCCGGGTGGAGCTGAGTGGTGCCTGGCTGTATAATTCCGGCGCCTGGGCCACCCTGCCGGTAACGCAATACCCCGGCCTGCCACCGGCCAATTATCCCGGCAATACCTACATGGATGCCTGGCACTATTATTATTTCGGTTATAACGATCATATTCCCAAACGGAACAATTACCGCATGGAAGACTATCACCGCCTGGATCTGGGCATAAAAATCACTAAGCAAAAGAAAAAGCATGAGCGTTCATGGGCTTTTGGGGCCTACAATGTTTACGGCCGGAAAAATCCTTTCTTTTTCTTTCCTGAACAAATCGGTTATTCTAACGGGCAAACCCGTATGCTCCGCCAGTTCAGCCTCTTCGGCTTTCCGGTTCCTTACGCAACCTATACTTTTAAATTCTGAGTCTGCCATGAAAAAAAGCCTTTTCCTTCTGTTTTTACCTATACTAATGGCATGTGAGGGTACGTTTGACCAGGTAAAATCCGTTCATATTGATCCGGGCCCACCCCGGCTGGTGCTGTTATCTGATTTTGAGAATATCTATTCTCCCAAAGTGAGGCTCACGGTCAGTGGTGACAGACCTTTTTACCATTGGGGAACGGCCATGCCCCTTCCTGACGACCCCTACCCGGAAGCCCCGCCGGCTACCCTGGAGGTTTTTGAAGACGGCAGAAGCCTGGGGCTCATGATCAACGATTCCGGTACGGTATTCCGTTTCCCGGCCCCCTATGTTCCCCTTCCCGGAAGAACCTACCGGCTGGAAGCAAACGCAGAAGGATTCCCGGCCATTCATGCCGAAACAAAGATTCCCGAATCAGCTCCCCTAAAGGCTGAATTCACAGGTAAACATGCGTATTTTGACCGCCGGGGGGAGCAGGTGCAAACTGTTGAAGTCAGGCTGACCTTCCCGGATACTCCCGGCCAGGCCGACTTCTACGGGCTGTTTATCCATTCTCACCTCGAAGATATGACCGGAGAAGGTACACCGAACTACGGCCACTATGTCTACAGCAGCGACATCATTTTTGAGAAGGAAAGTACCTTCAGTTTTGATACGGAATCCGGGGGACAACGATCAGTAGGGTATGGGAAAAACATCTTTACAGACCAGACTTTTGACGGCCGGATCAAAGAAATCCTGCTCTATGTAGAAACCAGCCATGCCAAAGAGGCCGGCATCAACCGCCTCTACTTCATACTGCAGCATATGTCGGAAGACAGCTATAAATACCAGTATACGCGGCAAAAAGCACGGCAAAACAGCGAAAACCCTTTTGTTCAGCCTATTCTCATTCATAGCAATGTGAAGGGTGGCGGACTGGGTATTTTAGGCAGCTACAGTGTCAGTGTTGACTCGCTGAAAATCCGTTAGTCAGGAATTACATTTGCCTTCTGTCCAGGGATCTTTCAGCTTTTGCCCGGTCTGGTAGCTCTTACAGGCCTCCATACGGTTTCCTGAAGCCTCGTAAGCCTGGCCCAGGTAATAGTAGATGTGGTCAGTTTCCGGGTGAGCAGCTTCTGTTTTTTCCAATATTTCCAATGCTTCAGCCGGCTTCCCTTCCCGGAGAAGCAGAACGGCCCGGTTACGCCGGGTATAGGCGTTGGCCTCATCCAGCTTTTCTCCCCGCAGCACTTTCTCGCGGCCTTCCGCCAGTTTACCGCTTTCCAGGTAAAACAGGGCAAGATTATTCACTACAATGAGGTTATTGGGTTCTGCCTGTTCCCCCTTTTTCAGAAGGCCGATGGCCCGGTCCCACTGTTTTTCCAACCCGTAGAGTACTGCCCGGTTATTCAGGGCAAAAACAAAATCGGGCGACAGCCCCAAGGCCTTTTCCAATAGCTGCTCTGCCTCACCGTACCGGTGATTCACGGTTTTCACATACGCCAGGTTGGTCAGGGCTTCCACATTCGCCGGGTTCAGCTTCAATGCCTGCTGAAAATGCTGTTCCCCTTCCGGATAGTGATTTCTCATCACAAAATTCTGGCCGTAGGCATTGTGAAAAGCGCTGGAGGTATCCATGCGGGCGGCCAGGTCTCTGAACAGCGCTTCTCCCGCATCTGCACGACCCGTTTCCGTATAAAATTTAGCCAGGTTATAGCGGGCATCGGTAAAAGTTTTGTCCAGCTTTACGGCCTCTTCAAAATCCTTTCCTGCTTTCTCCCATTCCCCCCGGTTCAGGTAAATCAGGCCGCGGTTATTATAGGCATCGGCCAGCTTCGGATTTTTGCGGATCGCCTCCGAAAAGAAATGCTCTGCCCGGTCATATTCTTTCTTTTTAAAATGAAAATTTCCCCGGGTAAAAAACTCAGCCGATTCTTTTTTACTTTTGCAGGACAAGCTGGTCAAGCATATACCTATTACAATTAAAATTATTCTCATGAGATTAGTAAAAAACATTGAAAACGATTTTTGCGCCGCTAACCTTTATTCTTTCAACAACAAATACATTATTAAGTTCGAAGCGGGAAACCTGGAACAAATTTATAAAGTATCTGAATTGGATGTATCCGGTGAAGACGACATCGAGGAAATGCTGGGCGATACTTTTATGAAGAAAGTTATGCAACGCTTTAAAGAAATGAGCGAGGATTTTGAGGAAATACTGGATTCTATTGATTAAAACGTATTCTTTTTTGAATAATTTATAGGAGGTAACCATGAAATTAAAACAATCTTCAAATTTTAATTTCTTTCTTCAGTATTTTTACTCACATTTTGATTAAACCGTGATAACAGACCCCAAAAAGTATTTCCTTATTGATTTTGACAGCACCATTACCCGTGTGGAAGGGCTGGATGAATTAGCCGCCATCGCCCTGAAGGCCGACCCGGAGGGTGACCGTAAGGTGGCACAGATCAGAGAACTGACCGACAAAGGAATGGCCGGCGAGCTGACCTTTTCCGAATCATTGACCCGGCGTCTGGCCCTGCTGAATGCTAACCGCAGCCATGTGGATATCCTGACAGAGTTCCTGAAGGAGAATATCACCGACTCTTTCCTGAGAAACCGCGCCTTTCTTTCAGAATATGCAGAGAATATTCTCATCCTGTCCAGCGGGTTTAAAGATTTTATCCTGCCCGTAGCCGAATACCTGGGCCTGAAGCCGGAGAATGTGTACGCCAATACCTTTGTGTACAATGAGCAGGGCGATATTATAGGTGTGGATACTGAAAACCCGCTATCACGCACCGGAGGAAAAATAGAAGTAGTGAAATTCCTGAATCTGGACGGCCACGTGTCTGTCATCGGCGACGGTTTCACAGATTATGAAATCAAAAAGAGCGGGCTGGCCCAGCGCTTTTACGCCTTCGTGGAAAATGTGGAGCGTCCTTCGGTAACTGAAGTGGCCGACTTTGTGATCAAAAGCCTCGATGAGTTCCTGTTCTATAACCAGTTGCCGCGCGGGTACTCCTACCCCAAGAGCATGATCAAGGTACTGTTGCTGGAAAATGTACACCCGGCTGCCATTGCCGCCTTTGAAGAGCAGGGCTTTAATGTGGAGTTTCATAAAGGCGCCATGGACGAAGACGAGCTTTGCGAAAAAATAAAAGACGTATCCATCATCGGCATACGCTCTAAAACCCATATCACCGAGAAGGTGCTGGCCCATGCCGATAAGCTGCTGGCCATTGGTGCCTTCTGTATCGGAACCAACCAGATTGCCCTGAAAGAAGCCGAGAAAAGAGGGATTGCCGTCTTTAACGCGCCCTACAGTAACACCCGCTCCGTGGTAGAGCTGGTGATAGGAGAAATGATCATGCTGATCCGGAAGGTTTTTGTTAAAAGTGCCGGTATGCACCGGGGGGTGTGGGATAAATCAGCCGTCAACAGCTTTGAAGTACGCGGGAAAAAGCTGGGGATGATCGGCTACGGCCACATCGGCACCCAGCTTTCGGTGATCGGCGAAGCCCTGGGCATGGAAGTATATTTCTATGATATCACCGACAAAATGCCTATTGGTAACGCCAAAAAATGTCGTACCATGGAAGACGTATTCAAGGTAGCGGATATTATCAGCCTGCACATTGACGGCCGGCCCGAAAACACCAACCTGATCGGAGCCCGGCAGTTTGAGCAGATGAAAGACGGCGTTATTTTCATGAACCTGGCCCGGGGGCATGTAGTAGATATTCCTGCCCTGGTAGAAGCGCTGAAGTCGGGCAGGGTAGCCGGCGCTGCCGTAGATGTTTTCCCGAAAGAGCCCAAGACCAACAAAGAGCCTTTCGTTTCTGAGCTCATGGGCCTTGAAAATGTTATCCTCACCCCGCATATCGGAGGTAGCACCGAAGAGGCACAGCATAGCATCGGGGCGTATGTGCCTGAAAGACTGCTGGAATATATCAATAACGGAAGCACCACCGGTACGGTAAACTTCCCTGAACTGAGCCTGCCGCTGCTGTATGACTCCCACCGGCTGCTGCACATTCACCGGAACGTACCGGGTATCCTGGCCAAGCTGAATAATATCTTTGCGAAGCACAATATCAACATCCGGGGCCAGTACCTGAAAACCAACCCCGAAATTGGCTATGTGATCGTGGATATTGAGAAATCCTATTCCCGCGAGTTTGTGCAGGAAATTAAGGGTATTGAGGAGACCATTAAGTTCAGGATGCTGTTTTAACCCCATAGAAACATAGTTAAAATCCTATGTATCTATGTGGTTAAAAAAATGTAACTCTGCAGTTTAAAAAAACTTATATGAACTTATATGCCTTATATGGTTATATTTGTATTCATAAAAACAACAAACTTATGAAAACTCTGTTGATAGTCGTGGCTGTGTTAGGAGCAGCCCTGCTGGTGGCCTGTAATTTCAGCTTACTTAAACATATTTTTTCAAAAAAGAATACCATAGCTATGATCGATGCGGCTCAGGAACACAAAGGTTCGCTCTACGACTTTACGGTAAATGATCTCCAGGGAAATCCTGTGAAGCTTTCAGATTATAAAGGAAAACCCGTGGTGATCATCAATGTGGCCTCCAAGTGCGGCTTTACCCCACAGTATGCCGACTGGCAGAAATTTCATGAACAGTACGGTAACAAAGTGACTGTGCTGGGCTTTCCCGCCAATAATTTCAAGAACCAGGAACCGGGAAGTAACGAGGAGATTGCCGAATTTTGTCAGAAAAATTATGGCGTCACTTTTAAGATGTTTGCCAAGCTGGATGTAACAGGAGAAGAAAAAGCCCCCCTGTACAAGTGGCTCTCGGAAAAAGAGCTGAACGGCTGGAACGATAAAGAACCTACCTGGAATTTCTGCAAATACGTGGTAGACAAAAACGGGCATCTTACCCATTTCTTTGAATCCAAGATCACCCCGGATAACGAAGAGTTCCGCAAGGCGGTAGGTATATGAGCTATGAGCTATCAGCGATGAGAAGAGACGTGGACAGCGCGCAATTTCAGCGCCATGAACAAAAGCGAAACATCACCAGGCTCAAAGCTCAAAGCTAACTCAATACGAATGAAAAAATGGATTTCTGCCGCCCGGCTCAGAACACTGCCTCTGGCACTATCCAGCATTGTCATGGGGGCCTTCCTGGCTCAGGGGGTATTTATGTTCCGCTGGGGCGTCTTCGGGTGGTCCGTGCTCACCACGGTTCTGCTGCAGGTGATGTCTAACTTTGCCAATGATTATGGCGACACTAAAAACGGAGCGGATACCGCAGAACGCATTGGCCCTGCCCGGGCAGTGCAAAGCGGGGAGATTACTCCTAAGCAGATGCTGAACGCCATCCTGCTGACCGGGGGCGCTGCATTTATTTCGGGAATATATCTGCTTTATATTTCTTTTGGTGGCTTTTCTTCCGTTTATTTCCGGGTCTTCCTGGGATTAGGTCTGCTGGCCATCGCAGCAGCTTATACCTACACTGCCGGGAAACGGCCCTACGGCTACATGGGATTAGGCGACATCTCGGTTTTCCTGTTTTTTGGCCTTACGGGCGTGGTAGCCGGCTATTTTCTCTATTCATTGCATTTTGAATGGGCACTGCTGCTGCCCGGCACGGCCTGCGGAGCACTGGCTGCTGGTGTTCTGAACATTAACAATATCCGCGACAGGGAGTCAGACAAAAAAGCCGGGAAGATCACCATACCCGTGCGTTTGGGCAGAAAAAAAGCCCTGGCGTATCACTGGTTCCTGCTGCTGCTGGCCATGGGAGCTGCCGCCGCTTATATTTATCTGAAACACGGAAGCTGGTATTACCTGCTGAGCTTTCCGTTGATCATTTTAAACGGTATACAGGTGACTAAAAGCACGAATCCGGATCCTTACCTGAAGACGCTGGCATTGACCTCGCTGGTATTTGTGATTTTGTTCGGATTAAGCGTTATTTGAATGGGTGATGGTTTCGCCTGGGGTTTCATCCAATGTGTCCCGGATTTCATCCAGGGGCTACGCATGTAAGGTTCCTACGGAACCATTTTTGGGATCAATTACCCGGAACCCGGAACTTATTACCAGGAAGCCGGAACTAACGTATAGATTATGAATATCAATGATCTCCCTTTTTTGCCGGTGTATTTTGACCGGTACATTGCACAGATTCCCGAAGATTTGGATCTCCGGGATGCGTTCAGGCAGTTTGCACCTGAAGTGGTTTTCGGTGATAGGGACCGCCTCATCGGGTTGGGTGAGCGCGTGTATGCTCCCGGCAAATGGACGGTAAAAGACATCTTGCAGCACTGTATTGACACCGAGCGGGTCATGACCTACCGGGCCTTATGCATTTCACGTGGTGAGACTATTAACCTGCCCGGGTTTGAAGAAAACGGGTATGCAGACAATACGGTGGCCGCCGGCCGAACGGTAGAAGATTTGCTGGAAGAATTTAAAGTGGTACGTCAGGCTACAGAGCTGCTGTTTCGGCATATGAGCCCGGAGATGATTCTGCGGGAAGGAAGTGCCAATGGCAATAGAATTACTCCTTTGGCCCTGGCGTTTATGGTATTAGGACATACGGTGCATCATAAGAGTGTGCTGGTGGATCGGTATTATCCACTCCCGGGCTAAGTTCTCACGGAAAAGATTTTCTCTCACCGATCACTCAGATTTTCACGGATAAAAATAAAAAATCTGTTTTCTATAGATAAAACATAAAAAATCTGTGCTTATCTGTGTAAGAGAATAATTCAATCTGTCAGACCCAATATCTTCTTTAATGAAACCGCCGGCCGCCGGGTCGCCGGCCGCCCGGCTTCTAATTCTTTCTCAAAATCAAATGCCGGTGCATGATAATCCGCCAGGTTGGAGAAATATACCAGGGCGTGGCGGCCATCGAGCGTAAACCATACTACGTTACTAAACCCGCAGGTGGAACCGGTATGAAAGACCTCTGCCCCATCTGCATTAAACCAGCCTAGTCCGTAAGAAAGTCCCTGGCCGATAGGGTAATTTACCTCCTGCAGTTCCTTTTTCAGGTCAAAGAGCCGGTTCTGCGTAATGGCCTTCATCCATTTTTCATAGTCGGCCAGCGAAGTGTACAGGCAGCCGTCGCCTTTGGTAGCAGAGGTAATGCTCTGATCGGATGGTGTAATTTTATGATCGCAGAGGGCATATCCCAGGGCCCTGTCAGGCATGGACGTACCGGCTTCATAGATGAAAGAATGATCCATTCCCAGCGGCTGGAGAAGAAACTCTTTCACAAACCGGGCATAAGGCATTCCCGAAACCTTCTCTACCACCTGTGAAAGGATACAAAACCCGGAATTGCTGTAGCGGTAACGGGTTCCCGGCGTAAAATAGGTACTGTCTGTGCCTGCTACCCACCGCAAAACATCTGCATCGGAGACCTGGCCGGCCTGGTCAGACGGGATAAGCCCTTCGTAATCCTGTAAGCCGGAAGTATGGGTAAGAAGGTGCTTCAGCCGGATGTTACTGCCGGTTTTAAAATCCGGAAAAAATGTATTTAAAGAATCTTCGTATGACAATTTTCCCTGGTTTTTCAGCAGGATAATACAGGCCGCGGTAAACTGCTTGGAAACGGAGGCCATCCGGAAATTAGTGTGTACATTCACTTCGTCTCCCTCGGGTAGCGTAGCCCTGCCACTCACTTTTATATTTTCCTGACCGTTCTGCCGGATCAGAACGGCTGTTCCTATACTGTCTTGTGCCAGAGCCATACGGGTAACCAACATTAAAATGAATAGAGATTTCATTTACCTTAATTCCTTCATGTTTAAACATCAAAAATAAAAACATGAAGAAAGTGAAGAAAGTTAAAAATTACAGGTCACCTCTTCATTTAAATTAATTCCTTCATGTTTAAATATCAAAAATAAAAACATGAAGAAAGTGAAGAAAGTGAAGAATTACAGGTCACCTCTTCATTTAAATTAATTCCTTCATGTTTAAACATCAAAAATAAAAACATGAAGAAAGTGAAGAATTGCAGATCGCCTCTTCATTGAAATTAATTCCTTCATGTTTTAACGATCAAAAATAACGCAGAAATCACCACCATCACTATAATCACCTGCCGGAAGCGGGTTTCGGGGATAACTTTCAGGATTCTTATGCCCAGAAAGCCCCCAAGCAAAATAAACGGCAGCGCCATCACATTCAGAATCAACCCCTGCCAGCTGAGGTTATGCCACACAAAAAGCTGGAGCGGGATTTTGGTGAAATTCAGGATCATAATAAACCAGGCCGCGGTGGCAGTGAAAGTGATCTTGTCCAGTTTTTTAGACAGCATATATACCGATAGCGCCGGACCCGCCGCATTGCCGATCATGGTAGAAAAGCCCATGATAAAGCCGAATACCGGTGCGTACCAGCGGTGATTGACCAGCCGGTCAAATTTAGTGCTGCTTTGGGTCCAGATCATGATGCCCATGCCCAGCAGGATACACACACTGATAAGCACTTTAAAGGTACGGTCATCCATGTACTGGCCCAGCACCAAACCGGCCACCAGGCCCGTCAGCGCCATCGGAAGCAGCTTTTTTACCTCATTCCAGAGAAAGGCTTTGCGGTAATACACCACGGCCACCACATCGGCAAAACACAGCAGAATCAGCACAATGCCCGTAGAATACCGGGCACCGAAGAGCAGGGCAAAAAACGGGATGGCCAGCGTACCGATATTCAGGATACCGGTTTTTGACATCCCGATAAACATGGCGCAAAGAAAATACAGGGCCCAGGCAGAAGGCGAAGGAATGAGAGAGAGCGCTTCTTCTATCATACCTCTTTCATGCTGAGTGATATCCGCTTGCGCGCCTCATCTACTTCCAGTACTTTCACGGTGACTTTCTGGTGTACTTTTACCACCTCATTCGGGTCCTTAATAAAGCGGTTAGCCAGGTGGGAAAGGTGCACGAGGCCGTCCTGGTGCACGCCGATATCCACAAAACACCCGAAAGCCGTGATATTGGTCACCACGCCAGGCAGCACCATGCCGGTACGCAGGTCGCTGATAGAGTTCACATCGGCAAACTCCACACTTTCATACGGCTCTCTCGGATCTCTCCCCGGTTTCCTGATCTCCTGCAGAATATCCTGCAGGGTGGGCAGGCCCGTTTCTCCTGAAACATAACGTTTTATATCTACCTGCTTCTGCAGATCTTCCGTAGCCAGGAAAGTCTTCAGATCGGTTTTAAGGTCTTTGGCCATCTTTTCTACCAGGTGATACGACTCCGGGTGAACGGCCGAATTATCCAGGGGATTCTGCGCCCCGTGGATCCGGAGAAAGCCGGCGGCCTGCTCAAACACTTTTTCGCCCAGGCGCGGTACTTTTTTCAGCTCTTTCCGGCTGCCGAACCGGCCGTTCGCTGCGCGGTAGTCGACAATATTCTGTGCAATGGCCGGCCCGATGCCCGACACATAGCTCAGCAGGTGCTTACTGGCCGTATTCAGCTCCACTCCTACCAGGTTCACACACGATTCCACCACGGTATCCAGCGATTCTTTGAGCTCTTTCTGGTTCACGTCGTGCTGGTACTGGCCCACGCCTATCGACTTGGGGTCTATCTTTACCAGCTCAGCCAGCGGGTCCATCAGCCGGCGGGCAATAGACACGGCGCCGCGCACCGTAATGTCTTTGTTCGGAAACTCTTCTCTGGCCACCTCAGAGGCCGAGTACACCGAAGCCCCCTGCTCAGATACCATCACTATCTTCATCTGCTTCACCTCCGGCTTCCGGCGGATCACCTCCTTCACAAACTGTTCGGTTTCCCGGCCGGCTGTTCCGTTACCTATAGCCACTACCTCTGTCTTGCATTTATTCCAAAGATACACCAGCTTCGCCTCCGCTTCCTGGCTTTTTGCCTGCGGATAAATCACCTCATCTTCCAGCAGGTTTCCCTGCTCATCCAGCACTACCACCTTGCACCCGGTACGAAAACCCGGGTCAATACCCATAACACGCTTCTGCCCCATGGGCGGAGAAAGCAAAAGCTGGCGGAGGTTGGTGGTAAAAATAGTGATAGCGGCTTTATCGGCTTTTTCCTTCAGGGCATTGGCATATTCTTTCTCCAGGGCCGGAAGCATCAGCCGTTTCAGCGAGTCTTCCATGGCCATTTCCACCTGCTCTTTTGACTCGGGCATCCCTCTCAGCAGGCCCCTTGCCAGCTTATCCAGCGCTTCTTCCGAATCTATGCTGATACCCGCTTTCAGAAAACCCTCTTCTTCTCCCCTGCGGATGGCCAGATAACGGTGCGACGGGATATTCCGGGCGGTTTCCGAATAGTCGAAATAATCTTTGAATTTCTGCCCTTCCGTTTCTTTCCCTTTTTTCACTTTCACCTCCAGCAGGCCGGTTCTGTCCAACAGGGCTCTCACTTTTTTCCGGCATTCGGCATCTTCTGCAATCCATTCGGCCATAATATCACGGGCTCCTGCCAGGGCCTCGTCTACCGTGGTGATCTTATCGTTCAGGAAACGCGCCGCCAGGGGTTCTACCGAACGCTCTTTCTGTTCAAAAAGAATTTTCGCCAGGGGTTCCAGGCCGGCTTCCACCGCCACCGAAGCCCGGGTTTTCTTTTTGGGCCGGTACGGCAGGTAAATCTCTTCCAGCTCCTGTACAAACAGGGCGTTTTCCAGCTTTTTACGTAGATCCGGTGTCAGCCTGCCCTGGCTCTCTATTGATTCCAGGATGGCAGCCCGCCGCTTATCGGCTTCCTTCAGCTTCTCATACATCTTCCTGATCTCCAGGATGGCTACCTCATCCAGGCTGCCTGTGGCTTCTTTCCGGTACCGGGCAATGAAGGGAACGGTGGCCCCGGAGTCAAGCAGCGCCGTGGTTTTAGATACCTGCGAGACGGAAATATTGAGCGTTTCCGCTATAAAATTTAATTGCGTCATTCCAACCTTTTACCTGTAAATGATGTCTTATACTATGAACCTCCCCGCGGCCCTCCCGGGCACTTTGGCGGGGCACAAAAATAACTATGAAAAAGCTATTCATTACCTTTTCCGCCATAATTATGATGGCGTTCTCCTGTGAGGACAAAACCACACTTCAGCCTGTCAACGACAGCATCGTACGCCTGAAATCAGGGCAGTCTTTCGGCATGTGCATGGGAAAATGCTACAATGAGCTGATCGTGGAAAATAACTCCGTGACCCTGAAACAGATAGAGTTAAAAGAACGGGGTGGCAACAAAGAGACCATCCAGCATCGTGACAACACCCACCTGAACCGGATCATCGCTGAACTGGGGGATTTCCCGAAAGAAAAATTTCTAAAGCTCGATGAACAGTACGGGTGCCCCGACTGTGCCGACGGAGGAGCGGAATGGCTGGAAGTGCAGTTTACCGACGGAACCAGCCATCATGTAAAATTTGAGTACGGCTCCGCCCCGGAGGGTTTTGAAGAAATCATTTCTTCCCTTCGCACCTACCGCCTATCTTTGATGGATAAATACAAATAAATACATGTTTGACTTCCTGGTGATAGGAGGAGGTGCCGCCGGCTTTTTTGCTGCCATCAATGTAAAAAGCAAAAATCCTTCACTCAAAGTGGGGATCCTGGAAAAACAGGGAAAAGTGCTTCAAAAAGTAAAAGTTTCCGGGGGCGGAAGATGTAACGTTACGAATACGGTTTCCGATCCGGCGGAGCTGGCCCGGAATTATCCCCGCGGAGAAGATTTCCTGGGAAAGGCTTTCGGCCATTTCAGCTCAGCCGATACGCAGAAGTGGTTTGAAAAAAGAGGGGTAGCGCTCAAAACCGAAAAGGACGGGCGCGTTTTCCCGGTTTCAGACTCTTCCCAAACCATTATCGACTGTTTCCTCAGAGAAGCCCGTGCTATTGATCTCTTTCTTCACAGCCGGGTGGAAACGATCAACCGTACTTCCTCAGGCTGGGAAGTCACCACCGCTGAAGGGAAGCTCTATCTTACCCGTAACCTGATGATCGCTACGGGCAGCGACAGCCGCGTATGGGCAGCGATGGAACAGTTGGGGCTACGCATTTCGGAAGCCGTGCCTTCACTCTTCACTTTCAATATTCCTGATGAGCAGCTGACTGCCCTCCAGGGAATCAGCTTTGCAGAAGCTGAGGTCTCGGTCAGAAAAACCTCACTCCGGCAACGTGGCCCCCTGCTGATCACCCACTGGGGCTTATCGGGGCCGGCCATTCTCAGGCTCTCTGCCTGGGGAGCTTATATTCTGAAAGAAACGGCATATGCCTTTGAAGTGGAGGTCAACTGGCTGGCCCGCCGTGATAAAAAAGAGCTGGAACAGGAGCTCCGGCAGAATTTCAGCCAAAATCCCAGAAAAAATATAAGAATGCTGCCCGTTTCAGGCCTGTCTCAACGATTCTGGAATTATATTTGTATTCAATCAGGTATATCCGAATTTCAAAAAGGAGCCGAAAGCGGTAAAAAGCAGATGGCAGCCCTGCTGGAAAATCTCACTTCTGCTAAATTCAGCGTAAACGGCAAAAGCACATTTAAGGAGGAATTTGTTACTGCAGGCGGGGTTAACCTGTCGGAAGTAGATCATGACAGCTTCGTAACGTACCGGTTTCCCGATTTATACCTGGGCGGGGAAGTTCTCGATATCGACGCTGTAACCGGAGGCTTCAATTTTCAGGCTGCCTGGACCGCAGGCTGGCTGATCTCGGAGCATATTTTCCACAAATACGGTGGAAAAAGCAGTTAAAGTTGCTATTTTTTAGCGAAAAGCCTAACTTTGATTCAAGACTTATAACCATAATAGAAAACTGTGACTCATTTAATTGAACGATTTACCGAAATATTAAAAAAAGGTAAGTATAACTCTGCCACCATAGCCGCCTACCGTAACGCCATTTTCGTTTTTTACAACAATTTCCGTGACTACCCTCAGAACAAGTTTACGGAAGAGTTGATTTCCGAGTACATCCTGGGCTTAAGCAAAAGATCCTCTCCGCAGGTAGCTGCGCAAACCGGGAAAGCCATCATTCTTTTCTTTGACAAAATCTATAACCGGAAACTTAACATCAAAGCCACCGGGAAAATGAAGGATGAGCAGTCAGTGGAAATACTGTCGAAAAGTGAGCTTAAAACCCTGTTTTCAGGGATTAAAAACCTCAAGCACAAACTCCTGCTGATTATTATTTATAATAACGGCTTAAAGGTAAATGAGGCCATTAACCTGAAAACGGAGGATATTGATATCGAAAATCATACCATCCGGATTGACTCAGACCAGCCCAAAAAGGCGCGGCTTCTACGCCTCAGCCCGGAATTAAACCCGCTTATTGAAGAATACAAAAGCAAATACAAGCCTGGCGATGTGTTTTTCCCGGGTTCGGGAGGGGTGGGTCATTATTCGGCCCGGAATATCCAGCTGGTTTTCCAGAAAGCATTAAAAGAGTCAAAAATTGCTAAAACGGCAAAACTGACTACCCTCAGGCACAGTTTTGCGGTGCATTCCCTTGAAAACGGGATAGCCATTAATCACCTGCAGAAAATACTGGGGCACAGCAATATACAGACTACTTCTTTTTATGCTCCTTTTGCCAAAACGGAACTCAGCCATATCCGTTCTCCGTATGAAGACCTGATCAGCTGAACAGGTCTGGCAGTGTATCCGGTCTTTTCGGTATATGCAGGCCGGTGCCCAGCTCACGGTTCAGGTTCTGAATAAAATGAGCTGCCAGCAGGGGCGATTCCAGCTCCACGTTCTGATGAATAAAGAAGTACAGCTTCTGCAGCCCGGCTTCCTTCCATTTTTTCAGTGTCTGTACCCATTCATCCAGGCGGGTATAGTCAGAAGGGTGATTGGCCCCTACATAACGTACAAAAGCCGTGGGAGTGGTCAGCCGCATATGCATCATATCACGCCGGCCGGCCGTATCTACCAGCACATTTGTAACGCCCGTTTCTTCCAGGAGGCCATAGAGGTTTTTGCTGACTTCCGGATCAGAAAACCACTCCTGGTTCCTGACTTCCACGGCCAGCGGGTAGCCTTTCGGAAAACCCAAAAGAAAATTCTCCAGCCGCTTAAAGTCTTTCGGCTTATAATTATCGTGCATCTGCAGGAAGGCCATGCCCAGCTTTTCCTCAAAAAGCAGGGTGGCTTCCACAAAATCACGTACTTTATCTTCGGTATTCAGCAGCCGGCCGAAATGGCTGATGCTTTGCGGCAGCTTGGGGAAAAACTTAAAGCCCTCCGGCGTTTTTGCTTTCCAGGTCAGCACCTGCTGCGGGGTGGGCGAATTGTAAAAGGTAGCATTCAGCTCAATAGAGTTAAACTGGCCCGAATAATAGGCCAGCTCATCTTTCACGCCTTTGGGGTAAAAGCCCTTCAGATCGGTTTTATTCCATTTGGCGCAGCCCACGTACACTTCCAGGGGCTCACCGGTTTTGTAATGATTTAAGAGATCTAAGGTCACCGCGGGAGTTTCCGGGATGCTGAAGTCAATGCCTGAAGGATCAGGTACCTGGCCGAATTTCATAGGTATACGTTTTAGTAGTTAGATGTTAGCAGTTAGATATTAGATATTAGAAAACTGAAGTGCTAATATCTAAAAACTAATTTCTAATTTCTAACATCTAACTGCTAATTTCTAACATCTAACCGCTAATTTCTAACATCTAACCGCTAATTTCTAACATCTAATTTCTCTCCACGGGTTCCTTATCCAGCATCATGGTGCCTTTGTTCTTCAGGTTTACATGCCAGCTGAAGGCTTCTTCCAGGATATGCGGGGTGTGCCCGCCTCTTTCTTTCGCCCGCTCAAAATACGACTGAAGCTGCTCCCGGTAATCCGGGTGAACACAGTTATCAATGATGGCCTGGGCCCTTTCCCTGGGTGCCAGTCCGCGAAGGTCAGCCAGGCCCACATCGGTCACAATAATGTCTACGTCGTGCTCGGTATGGTCTACGTGCGACACCATGGGCAGCACATGCGAGATGGTATTGTTTTTGGAGGCCGCCTGGGTCACAAAAATACTCAGGTAGGCATTCCGGGCAAAGTCGCCGGAGCCGCCAATCCCGTTCATGATGTTGGTTCCCGAAATATGGGTAGAATTCACATTACCGTAAATATCAAATTCTATGGCGGTATTGATGGCAATAATCCCGAGACGACGGATCAGCCCGGGCGTATTGGAGATGTTCTGCGGGCGCAGCACGATCTTATCACGATAGTTCTGGAGGTTATTGAAAACCCGGTTATAGCAGGCTTCTGAAACCGTGATGGAAGAAGCTGACGCTACAGACAGCTTGCCCGCATCAATGAGGTCAAAGGTGCTGTCCTGCAGAACCTCCGAAAACATGGTCAGGTCATAAAAAGAGCTGTCTTTAAAACCGGTCAGCACGGCGTTGGCCACCTTCCCGATGCCCGCCTGGATGGGTAGCAGCCTTTCCGTTAAGTGTCCTAATCTTACCTCGTTTTCAAAAAAATGAAGGATATGATGCGCAATGGCCGTAGTCTTGGCATCAGGCTCGGCCACATCTGCCGGACTGTCTTTGATATCCGTAAAGACAATCCCGATGATTTTCGAGGGATCCAGCGGGATGGTCCGCCGGCCGATCTTATTTTCTGCCGCTACAATCGGAATTACGTTCCGGTGCGGGTAATTTTCGGCCTGGTAGATATCGTGAATTCCGAAAATACTGGTAGGAACCGCCGTATTGATCTCTACAATCACCCGCCTGGCCAGGGCCGCAAAGGTGGCTGAATTTCCCACAGAGGTAGTCGGAATCAGGCTGCCGTCGCGCTCAATCCCCGCCACTTCAATGATGGCAATATCCACATCCGGCAGGTTTTTATTGTGAAGAAGCTCTGCACTCTCACTCAGGTGCTGGTCTATAAACAGCACTTCACCGCCATTGATCTTTTGTCTTAAAACACGGTCTACCTGGAAGGGCATCCGCTTCTTCAGAGCGCCGGCTGCGGCCAGCTTACCGTCTGTATCGTGTCCCAGTGACGCTCCCGTCATCAGGGTGATTTTTATCTTTTTTTCTTTGGCCAGCTCCGCAAAAGCCGGAAGCACCACTTTGCTGTCACCGGCTTTGGTAAAGCCACTGGCTCCCACCACCATGTTATCTTCAATGAAAGAGGCGGCTGTCTGAGCATCCATTACTTTGGAGAACAGCTCGGGAATTTTAATTCTATCGTTTGACATATATCGGATTTTGAAGGTGCAAATTTCGGGGTATGGGCAGGTTTTCTGTAATGAGGGTTCTCAGTTTTTGGGGTGGGTGTTGTCATATTTCTCACGGAGTTTTTTTTTCTCTCACGGAGTTTTTTCTCTCACGGAGTTTTTTCTCTCACAGATCGCACAGATAAACACAGATATTTTTTTCTATTTTATTGTACATTATTTATTAAATTTCAGATACAACAGACAATAAAGATATTTATACTTATTTATCTAAATTCCTATCTGTGCTTATCTGTGCGATCTGTGAGAGAGAAAAAAAAACTCCGTGAGAGAAAAAACTCCGTGAGAACCACTTACCCGCACCCGCACTCCGGCCCGCACCCCGGCTTCTTTGGCTTCCTCGGCCAAAACCATTTCCACCCCAGAAACCCTGCTGCGGCTAATACGGCCCCATATACTAAGATATCCTGCATCATTTTAAAAAATTATACGCCAGCATGGCCGAAATATAGGCCAGGCCGGTCATGAAAAGAATCTGGATGAGTGTCCATTTCCAGGAATTGGTTTCCCGCCGCATAATGGCTACGGTAGAAATACACTGCATGGCAAAAGCGTAAAAGAGCAAGAGTGACACCCCGGTGGCCAGGTCAAACATCCGGGAGCCGTCCGGCCTCCGCTCCTGCTCCATACGTTCCACAATACGGGTTTCTTCCTCGCCGTGGCTTCCTATATTGTACAGGGTGGCCAGGTTACCCACAAAAACCTCGCGGGCGGCAAAGGAGGTCAGCACGGCAATGCTGATTTTCCAGTCGTAACCTAACGGACGGAACACGGGTTCAATCCCGCTGCCCAGCAGCCCGATATAAGAATTGCGCAGCTTATAACCTTCTATCTCATCCTGCAACTCATCTTCCGAAAGATTTTTACCGGCAAAGGTCTCCGTCACCACTTCTTCTGCTTTCCCAAAGGTAGCCGCCGGGCCGTGCGAGCCCAGGAACCATAACAGTACGGATAGGGCCAGGATGATCTTACCGGCCCCTTCCACAAAGGCCCGGGTCTTCTCTATCATGGTGCTGAGCACGTTCCGCACCAGCGGACGGCGGTAAGGCGGCATCTCAATAATAAGATAGCTCTTCGCGGTAACGGCAATCACCTTTTTCAGCAGCCAGGCACCCACCAGGGCCGCCAGGAAGCCCAGGAAATACATCAGGGTCATTACCAGCCCCTGCAGGCCGATAAAGCCGAACACGGTTTGTTCGGGAATCACCAGCGATATGATGATCACATACACCGGGATACGTGCCGAACAGGTGGCAAAGGGCGTTACCAGCATGGTAATCAGCCGCTCCCGGGCATTTTCAATGTTCCGGGCCGACATAATGGCCGGAATAGCGCAGGCCACGCCGGAGATCAGCGGTACCACCGACTTCCCGTTCAGCCCGAAGGGCCGCATCACCTTGTCCATCAGGAACACCACCCGGCTCATATACCCGCTTTCTTCCAACAGGGCAATGAACATAAAAAGAATGGCAATCTGCGGAATAAAAATCACTACTCCGCCGATACCGGGGATTACTCCTTCTGCCAGCAGCTCCGTAAACTTCCCCTCCGGCAGGGTGGCTGAAATCCAGGCCGACAGCTGGGCAAACTTTTCGTCTATCCAGTCCATGGGGATAGACGACCACGAAAAAATGGCCTGGAAGACCAGCAGCATAATGGCAAAAAAGATCAGGTAGCCCCAGATGCGGTGTGTCAGGAGGCGGTCTGCCCGGGCCTGCCATCCGGTAGCGATGGAAGCGTCTTTGGTATAGGACGACTTCAGCACTTCTCCTATCAGCTGGTAACGTTTAACGGTCTCTTTTTGCTGAAGCCGTTTTATATCGGCGTCAGAGAGCGTATCTTCTGCTACATTAACGCCTTCAAATGTTACCCCCTGTGAGCGTGCCAGCCAGCCTTTGTAATCCATGGCTCCGAAGTACTTCTTATCTACCGAAGCAAGGTCCAGCAAAGGCCGGGTATCTGCAGCAGAATAACGGGCAATGGCTTCTTTGAGCTCACTGATGCCCTGCCCGGTGCGGGTAGAGATCAGCACCACTTCTGCCCCCAGATTTTCCGACATCGTGTCTATATCCACCCGGATTCCTTTGACAGAAAGCTGATCGGCCATATTGACGGCCAGTACGGTAGGAAAGCCCAGGTCTTTTACCTGGGTGAACAGCAGCAGGTTTCTTTTCAGGTTTTCCACTTCGGTCACCACCACCACCACATCCGGGTAGTGGGTATTGTGACTGTCAAAAAGCGTTTCCAGTACCACTTCCTCATCCCTGGAGCTGGGCTGAATGGAATAGATACCGGGTAAGTCTATGATTCTTGCCCTGAGGGTATCATTGATTTTTGTATGCCCCGTTTTCCGGTCTACGGTAATGCCGGGATAGTTTCCTGTTTTCTGATTGAGTCCGGTGAGGGTGTTAAAAACCGATGTCTTGCCCACGTTGGGGTTCCCTACCAGGGCTACTTTAATTTCCATGTATTCCGTGCGTTAATAATTCTACATCTACCTGCATAGCCATATCTTTACGGATACACAGGGGCATACCGTCTATCCGGAAATAGTACGGGTCGCCCAGAGGTGCTTTCAGGATCAGTTCTACTTCACTTCCCGGGAAACAGCCCATTTCTACCAGCTTCATGGGGAGATGATCCATTTCCAGGTGCCGGACTACTGCTTTCTGGCCGGGTTTTAATTGGTGTAATTTCATATTTGTTTTTAGACTAAATCTATTCTTTGGTTCCGGGTAAAAAGTTCCGGGTGGTGAGTTCCGAGTTCAAAGAACCGCGCGGGTCACCATCTGTCACCCTGAGCTTGTCGAAGGGCGAGTGAATATTATGAGATAAATAACCTCAAAATATTAAATAAACTTCAAGCGCCCTTCGACAAGCTCAGGGTGACAGATGGTACCCATACAGGATCCACTACCCTACTCGGAACCCGGAACTCCCTACTCAGAACTCACCACCCGAAACTTCCCTTCCAACTTTACATCATTTGCTGCCGCCCCCACCATCACCTTAAACTCACCCGGTTCCACTACCCGGCGCATTTCCCGGTTCACGATTTCCAGGTCGGCGGCGGTGAGGGTAAAGGTCAGCCGCTGCTCCTCTCCCGGCTTCAGCTTTACTTTCCTGAACTGCTTCAGCTGCTTCAACGGCTGAACCACGGAAGCCACTTCATCACGGAGGTACAACTGAACTACCTCCTGTCCTTCGCGTTCTCCCGTATTTTTCAGGAAGAAGCTTACTCCAAATTCTGTTTTCCCCTTCTTTTTTATTGTCAGGTCAGAATATGCAAAGATAGTGTAACTCTTTCCATAACCAAAAGCATAAAGCGGATCAGCCGTCATCTCTACATAATCATGTCCGCGGGGCTGCTTCTTATTGTAGTATACCGGAAGCTGTCCTACCGATCGCGGAACAGACACCGGGAGTCTTCCGGAAGGGTTCACATCGCCCGAAAGCACATCGGCCAGGGCGTGGCCTCCCTCCTGGCCCGGGTACCAGGCTGTGAGCAGGGCACCGGCATGCTCCGCGGCCCAGGTCATTTCCAGGGGCCGGCCCTGGATATAGATCACAATCATAGGTGTGCCTGTAGCGCGCACGGCCTCCAGCAGTTCCTGCTGTTTTCCCAGAAGGCGGAGCGTGGCCCGGTCGAATCCCTCCCCGTTTTCCATGTCCAGCACCGACTGCTGTTCCGTCACCGCTGCTCCGGTCTCTATATATTTTGTCCGGAAATCACGCGCACTGGAACCGCCCACCACCACCACGGCCACCTCGGCTTCCCGGGCTGCCTTTACGGCTGCCTCTATATCGGTATTTAAGGTATCGCGTATGGCTACTCCTTTGGTATAGCTTACTTCGGCACTTTTGAAGCGGTTTTTAATCCCTTCGTATACGGTGACCACATTGCTGTCTTCCTGGGGAGCCGTGTAATCGCCCAGCAGGTTATAGCGGTTATGGGCATTGGGGCCCATCACGGCTATGCGTTTAACAGCAGAAGACAAAGGCAAAAGACCGTTTTTGTTTTCCAGCAATACCACTGACTCCCGGGCCACTTCACGGGCCAGGGTCCTATGCTCTGCCGAACGTACTTCGGTGGCGGCCTTTGCCGGATCGACATAAGGATTTTCAAAAAGCCCCATCTCAAATTTCAGCTTCAGAATACGGCCTGCAGCCTCATCCAGCTGCTGTGGCGTGATCTTTCCTTCTTCCACTGATTTTCTGATCTCTGCAAAACCGCTGGCTCCCAGATCCATATCCACACCGGCAGCCAGGGCCTGCTCGCCTGCTTCTTTCACATTACCGGCCACCCGGTGGCTTCCCGAAAGGCCGTTAATACTGAAGAGGTCTGAAACCACAAAGCCACGAAAACCCCACCGGTTTTTCAGAAGCTCATGATAAAGGTAAGGGTTGGCAGTACAGGGCACGCCGTCTATGGAGTTATAGGCTGTCATCACCGACAGCGCCCCGGCCTGCACGGCGGCGCTGAAAGGAGGAAAAAAGTTTTCGTGCAGCTCTCGTTCTCCTATCAAAGCGGTATTCCCGTTATGTCCTCCCTCCGGAATGCCGTAGGCAATAAAATGCTTCAGGGTACTCACCACACTGTACGGCCGGGAAAGATCTCCCCCGCCACCGCCCTGCACGGCTGCCACGCCCATGGCGGCCGTGAGCACGGGGTCTTCCCCGAAGCTCTCCTCTACCCGTGACCACCGCGGATCGCGCGAGAGGTCCATCACCGGGCCATAGCTGACATGAGCTCCCTGAAGCCGCACTTCCCGGGCCATGACTGACGCCGCTCTCCGGATGAGATCCGGGTTCCAGGTAGCGGCCTGCCCGATGCCCGTGGGGAAAACCGTAGTGCCGATGGCCATGTGGCCGTGGGGCGACTCCTCCGCCAGGAACAGCGGAATGCCCAGGCGGGTATTTTCTCTTACATATTTCTGAAGTGCATTTCCGGCCTGCGCCGCCAGTGCAGGATTCAGCCCGGTTTCCAGGGTTTTTCGGGTCCAGGGATCGGCCCGGTACACGCCCCAGAAAGTACCCGCGTGGCGGGTAGCCATGATCTCCCGGAAGGCGGCAGAAGTATGTACTGAATCGCTGTTTTTCTCATACATTTCCCATCCCATGGGACAGAGCAGCTGTCCTACCTTCTCGTCGGTGGTCATGCGGGCCAGCAGATCCCGGGTACGTTCTCCAGGACTCAGGCGCGGGTTTTTATACGCGGGCGTCTGGGCCGCTACGGCAAATGACAAAAACAAAAAAACAGGGATTCCTCGAAACATGGTACTTTGGCTAAGGATTCAAAAATAGACAAAAAATAATGGACAATTGACAATGGACAATTGACAATTATCCCTGGTAGATTAAACTGCGCGGATTCTTGCCCCTGCCTCGTTGTCCATTGTCAATTGTCCATTGTCCATTGTCAACTGTCAATTGTCTGCTCTTTCACAGAATTTCCTCCTGCCTACTCCAATATTCATTGCTACAAAATTTTGATTTTGACCAAAAAACAAACGGAGCAAAGCCCAAAAACAGAACAATAACAAGATAGAATTTAATTATTCCTTTCAAAATAAAAATTTATCAAAATAAAAAATACCTAAATAATATATCGTATTTATATTTGAACACAATATACAATATAGGAAAGTCTTGATTATGCTTACAACTATCCGGGAGAGAAATTCCGGCGAACCCGAATTTTTACAGGCTGTACACGAAGTAGCCGAATACATTATACCATTTATTGAGCAGACCCCCCGCTATAAAGCTTTCAAGGTCTTTGAAAGAATGGCGGAGCCGGAAAGAGTGATCATTTTCAGAGTTCCCTGGGTAGATGATCAGGGCGAGATCCAGATCAACCGGGGCTACCGGGTGCAGATGAGCTCGGCCATCGGGCCTTACAAAGGCGGACTGCGCTTCCACCCTTCCGTAAACCTCAGTGTACTGAAGTTCCTGGCCTTTGAACAAACCTTCAAAAACAGCCTGACAGGACTGCCCATGGGCGGCGGAAAAGGCGGCTCTGATTTTGATCCCAAAGGAAAATCCGATGCCGAAGTAATGCGTTTCTGCCAGAGCTTCATGACCGAGCTTTACCGTCATATCGGTCCGGATCTCGACGTGCCCGCCGGTGATATCGGCGTAGGAAAAAGAGAGATCGGCTACCTGTTCGGCCAGTATAAGCGGATCAAAAATGAATTCACAGGGGTACTGACCGGCAAAGGATTTGAATGGGGAGGAAGCCGGATCCGGCCGGAAGCCACGGGCTACGGGCTCATCTATTTTGTACAGGAGATTTTCAAGACCATCGGCGAAAGCTGGGACGGTAAGCGGATCACCATTTCCGGTTCAGGAAATGTGGCCCAGTTTGCGGCTGAAAAATCAATACAGTGCGGTGCAAAAGTGCTGACCATGTCGGATTCCGGCGGATATATCTATGACGAAGCCGGCATCACACCTGAAAAACTGGCGTTTATTACCGAGCTGAAAGAGGTGAAAAGAGGCCGGATCAAAGAATATGTGGATCAGTATCCTCAGGCCCGTTATTTTGAAAATGAGAAACCGTGGGGCATCAAATGCGACATTGCCCTGCCCTGCGCCACCCAGAATGAGCTGGACGGAGCCGATGCCCGCCGGCTGATTGACAACGGATGCCGGTTTGTGGCAGAAGGCGCCAATATGCCCAGCACTACGGAAGCCATAGCGCTGTTCAATAGGGAGAAAGTTTACTATGTGCCGGGGAAAGCCGCTAACGCCGGCGGGGTAGCCGTATCGGGGCTGGAAATGACCCAGAACTCCCTGCGCTACGCGTGGTTCAAGGAAAAAGTAGACGACCGCCTCCGGATTATCATGCGGAGCATACACGATACCTGCGTTAAATACGGCCGCGAAGAAGACGGGCATATCAATTACGAAAAAGGCGCCAATATCGGCGGGTTCGTAAAAGTGGCTGACGCCATGATTGACCAGGGTATTGTTTAACTTTCTTTCAGAAAGCCGATATTTCTTTTTAACCCTTCCAGTTTTGTACGTTTCACAGGAGAGTTTTTAAACAAAACATTAAAAACCTCCTGTGTAATTTCTTCCCATTCTTTAAATTCCTTTAATTTTTCACGGGGAGAAAACTCAGGCGTCTGATGCGGTTTCGCAAACGAATTCCAGGGGCACACGTCCTGGCAGATATCACACCCGAACATCCAGTTTTCCATTTTCCCCTTAAATTCTTCCGGGATCTGGTCTTTCAGCTCTATGGTCAGGTAACTGATGCACCGGCTGCCATCTACCTGGTAAGGGGCTGCGATGGCATCTGTAGGACAGGCATCGATACAGGCCGTGCAGGTACCGCAGTAGTCTTTGATGGGCCCGTCAGGTTCCAGCTCCAGGTCGGTGATCAGCTCCCCAATAAAAAAGAAGCTGCCGATCTTCCGGTTAATGATATTGCTGTGCTTCCCTACCCAGCCCAGGCCCGAGCGTTTGGCCCAGGCCTTATCCATCACCGGGGCTGAATCTACAAAAGCCCGGCCGTTTACCTCGCCTATCTCTTCGTTTATGCGGGTGGTCAGCGTTTTCAGTTTGTCTTTAATTACAAAATGATAATCGGTGCCGTAAGCGTATTTGGACAGCTTGTATTCGCTCTCCGTCAGCTCTTCTTCCGGGTAGTAATTCAATATGACCGTAATGACCGAGCGGGCGCCTTCTACCAGGAGCCTCGGATCGAGGCGCTTGTCAAAGTAATTAGCCATATAAGCCATTTTCCCGTGATAATTTTTGTTCAGCCAGGTTTCCAGTCCGCGGGCCTCTTCTTCCAGGAATTCAGCCCGGGAAATACCACAAAAATCAAACCCGGCCTCTGCGGCCAGTCGCTTAACAAGGACTGAATTTTTGCTGACCAATTCCATATCAGGCACAAAATTACGATGCTATAAACGCTTTGTTTTAAATTATTGACATTTTTTACGGAACTTTGGTCCCGGAGGAGGGCTTGGGGAGTACGCCTCTTTCCTGAGCCTCTCCGGGAACCCCTGTGGAGACCCTTCTGAGGATTCCTGTGGAGGTTCTTCCGGAGGCTTTTCCTGAAACCCCCGGAATGAATTCCGGGGTTATGGTAGTGTGGTTCCTACGGAACCTGGTGGTAAACTTTTATTTTTTTATGGAGAGACTTCCCTTGCTTATGACCGCTTCGGTAGATCCCCGGGGAATGTCTCAGGCGCGTTTCAGCCCGCAGCAACGGGAAGAGATGTACATCAGAGTGCTTCGCTTTTATGCCCAAAAGCTCCTGGACAAAGACGGTTATTCACTGGTATTCGTGGACAACTCGGGTTGGGATCTTAGCCGTATAAAAGCTGCTTTACCGGAAAAATACCGGGATAAAACAGAGTTTTTAGCCCTGGACCCTGATGATTTCGATGTTACGATGGGAAAAGGATATAACGAGGTTCTCCTGATCAAAGCAGCTATAGAACAGTCGGTTAAACTCCGTGAAAAAGGAGCTTTTTTAAAGGTTACGGGCCGCTACCCGGTCCTCAACATCGGGTATTTCCTGGATTACAGCAGCCGGGAAATCTTTGAAAAAGGGAAAGACCTGTACATCGACATGAAGGATCACGACGTATACCGCAAACTGGGCCTTAACTGGAGCAGCCGCTTTGCTGACGTACGGCTTTTTGCTGCCACCAATGCTTATTTCCTGGATTACGTGGTCACCCAAAAACATCTGCTGAATGACAATGACGGCCGGCTGTTTGAAGGACTGATGTATAACCTCATTAAGTCGCAGATGAATAACAGCCAGCTGGTTTACCGCTTTAAACGTGAACCGCGTTTCGGCGGGCTGGAAGGCAGCCTGATTCCGGCATTTTCTTTTGCAGAAGATCAGAATTCGGTGAAAAGCCGGATTAAACGTTTGACGGGGAATGTACTGAGATGGGTAGCGCCGGATTTTTTGTTTTAGGGTTTTATTTAGTGGATGATGTATAATAAATAGTTCCGGGTGAGTTACCACCTGTCAGTTCGAGCGTAGTCGAGAACCAAGTGAGCTACCATCTGTCACCCTGACTAGGCGTCCCCGAGCTTGTCGAAGGGCGCGTGAATATGGAGAGATAAATGACCTCAAAATATTAAATAAACTTCACGCGCCCTTCGACAAGCTCGGGGACGCCTAGTCAGGGTGACAGTGGTTACTCATGCGGTACACTATCACCTCTTATAATCCTTACTTCTTCTTCAGACCAGCATTGTAATTCTTCTCCGCCTGATCCCAGTTCACCAGGTTCCAGAACGCGCTCACGTAATCAGCCCGTTTATTCTGGTATTTCAGGTAATAGGCGTGCTCCCATACGTCAATACCAATAATAGGACAGCCCTTCACCTCAGCAATATCCATGTAGGGATTATCCTGGTTCGGAGTGGAAACCACCTTCAGGGCGCCGTCTTTCTGAAGAATAAGCCAGGCCCAGCCTGATCCGAAACGCGAAGCCGCCGCCTTATTGAATTCTTCCTTCATTTTATCCACGCTGCCGAAAGTATCATTGATTTTTTTCAGAAGCTTACCGGAAGCGGTGGTTTTGGCCGGGCTCAGGATTTCCCAGAAGAAGGAATGATTCCAGTGCCCGCCCCCGTTATTGCGTACGGCCGTGCTGTATTTTGAAATATTTTTGATGATATCTTCCAGGCTGAGTCCTGACACATCGGTATCGGCCAGGGCTTTATTCAGGTTATCTACATAGGCCTTATGATGGCGGGAATGATGAATTTCCATGGTTTGGGCATCCACGTGAGGTTCCAGGGCATTATAGGCATAAGCGAGTTGAGGCAGCGTAAATTTACCCTCGGCGGCCGTTGAAGACAGGCCTGCCCATGAGGTGCGTGTGGCCGCCAGCCCCAGGGCCAGCGTAGCCAGAAAATTTTTTCTTTTCATATGTATATTCAGTTTAATTCTATGAGATATTAGATATTAGCCGTTAGATTTTAGCTAACAGCTAACAGCTAACAGCTATTGTCAGCAAATGCATGCATAAATAAGTTCCGTCACTTTTAACTTTTAGTTTTTAACTATTCGCTTAAAAGTCTACCCGGCTCAGAATACTCCTTCCCAGCGTAATCTCATCCGTATATTCCAGGTCACCGCCTACCGGGATCCCCCGCGCAATAGTGCTCACTTTCAGGTCAAATTCTGCCAGTTTCTTCTTAATATAAAACGCTGTGGTGTCCCCTTCCATTGTAGGGCTAAGCGCCAGAATTACTTCACGAATGCCGGGATCGGCGGCAATACGGCTCACAAGCGATTCAATATTCAGCTGGTTCGGGCCAATGCCCTGCACCGGCGAGATCACCCCGCCCAATACATGGTATTTCCCGGTAAACTGCCCTGTATTTTCAATAGCCAGCACGTCTTTGGTGTCCTGCACCACGGCCAGGAGGGCGGAATCGCGCCGGTGAGAGCCGCAGATCTGGCAAAGCTCGCTGTCTGAAATATTGAAGCACTCGCGGCAATACGTGGTTTTTTCAATGAGATTGACCAGGGAGCGGCTGAGGCCGTAAGCCAGCGACTTATCCGCTTTTAACAGGTGCAGGGCCATCCGTAATGCTGACTTCTTCCCGATACCGGGCAGCCGGGCTATTTCCTGCACAGCCTCTTCTATGGTTCTCGACGGATAATTCAAGGTCTTATCTCAGTAATATTTCTGCAGAGATGCCCCGGCCGGTAATGGCCTTGCGGATCGGTGCCAATTCTTCAAAATCCCCGTTTTTCACAGCACATTTCCCTTTGAAATGAATAATCAGCGTACACTGCTCCGCCTGTTCAAAGGTATGGCCGCAGTATTCAATCAGGGTATCAATTACGTAGTCAAACGTATTTACATCATCATTAAAAACCACCAGAGAATATAATTTAACATCATCCAGGATTACTTCCTCTTCTACAAATACCTCCGGTGCCGGCGCTTCTCTCATAGGTTTACTTCTCTAATCACTACCCAAAAATAGATAAACTTCTTCTTAATTTAAACCAAATACCCCCTAAAATAGTTTCGGAAGCCCCGTTAGCGGGTTACTTCTTCAAAAAATAAGAAAACTACAGGCGGAGTATGATTTATTTTCAGATATTTGTTTTCTGTAATCAAACCCTGATCTATGAGTCCTTATTTAGCCCTGGGCATCCTCTTTGTCTACTTCGCCATACTCATTATCATTTCTATCCGCACTTCCCGAAATGCCGACTCCGGCTCGTTTTTCCTGGCCAACAAGGCCGCGCCCTGGTACCTGGTGGCTTTCGGAATGATCGGAACCAGTATTTCCGGGGTGACGTTTGTGTCGGTTCCCGGTAAGGTGGGTGCTGAAGGCTTCGGCTATTTCCAGATGGTGCTGGGCTTTGTGCTGGGCTACCTCTTTATCGGAACGGTGCTGATGCCGCTTTACTACCGGCTTAACCTGATCTCTATTTACCAGTTTTTCAATACGCGTTTCGGCTACTGGTCATACAAAACAGGGTCGGCCATTTTCCTGATTTCCAGAACTATAGGATCAGCCGTTCGGTTGTACGTAGCTGTAAGTGTACTGCAGATGGCCATTTTTACACCTATTGGTATCCCGTTTGAGCTTTCGGTGATTTTCACCATTCTGCTGATATGGGTATATACATTTAAAGGCGGGGTAAAGACCATCCTCATCACCGATACCCTGCAGACTTTCTTCCTGATTGCAGCTTTGGTGACCACCATTTTCCTGATCAAAGACCAGATGGACTGGGGCGTGGGCGAAATGGTGCGGCAGATTTCCGACTCCGATTTCTCCCGGATTTTTCATTTTGACCAGGGCTGGGGTGACAAGCAGAATTTTTTCAAGCTCTTTATCAGCGGGATGTTCATTACCATCGTGATGACCGGTATGGATCAGGACCTGATGCAGAAGAACCTTTCGTGTAAAAACATCGGCGAAGCCCAGAAAAACATGATGTGGTTTACGGTGACCCTGGTATTTGTGAACCTGCTTTTCCTGAGCCTGGGCGCCATGCTCTTTATGTATGCTCATAAGGCCGGTATACAGGTACCGGCCAACAGCGATGATTTCTACCCCATGATGGCTCTGGATATCTTTAACAGCCCGGAATTCGGACTGGCCGGAACCCTGGTGGGAATCACCTTCCTGGTAGGCATAACAGCAGCTACCTACGCCAGCTCCGATTCGGCATTGACTGCCCTTACCACTTCGTTTTCGGTAGATTTTATGAATGTTCAAAGTAAAACCGAAGCCGAAACCATTAAGATCAAAAACCGGGTACACATTGGTTTTTCAGCCGTTTTTGTGGTGGTGATCCTGATTTTTCATGCGCTGAACAGCACCGACCTCATCACCGCCATCTATAAGATCGCCAGCTATACCTACGGACCGCTCCTGGGTCTTTTTGCCTTTGGTATTTTTACTAAAAGGGCGGTGATAGACAAGGCTGTACCCTATATCTGCCTGGCTTCACCCCTCATCACGTATATCCTGGAGCAGGTCATCCAGAACACTACCGGCTATAAATTCGGTTTTGAGAACCTGCTGCTGAACGGCCTGGTAACCATTATAGGTCTTGCCCTGTTTCATAAGAAGAACTGAGGCTGATTTCGTTTTTTTGTTCGTTTGTTTTTTTGTTAATTTGTAAATCATGTCAAAAATACATTTTTATCTTTTTCTGTTTCTGACACTCCAGGTTTCCGCCCAGCAGAAGGCTGCCGCGCAGGTCGCAACCCCGCAGGACTTTAAATCTTACCACCAGAAGATAGAAGGCACCCCTCTGGCCTTTGATATGGCCGTGGTGCCGGGAGGTGAGTTTATCATGGGCAATAATGCCGGCCATGACGATGAAAAACCGGAACATAAGGTAGCGGTGAGTCCTTTCTGGATGAGTACGCACGAGGTAACCTGGGATCTTTTTGAGCTCTTTGTTTATAAAGACCTGGAACTCACCCAGAGTGCCGGTAAAACAATCCCTTCAGAGGTAGATGCCATCACCCGGCCCAGTAAGCCCTACCTGGATATGACCTTCGGCATGGGTAAGCAGGACCTGCCGGCCCTGGCCATGACCCAATACAACGCCATCCAGTTCTGCAAGTGGCTCTACGCCCGCACAGGGATATTTTACCGCCTGCCTACCGAAGCCGAATGGGAATTTGCCGCCAAACAGGGGCAGGAGGAAGGAGCCCTGGACGACTACGCGTGGAATATCGGGAACAGCAACAGCACCACCCAGAAAGTGGGCACTAAACGCCCGAATAAATTCGGCATTTACGATATGCTCGGCAATGCCGCTGAATGGACCTACGACCAGTACAGCCCGGATTTTTATGCTACCCTGGCCGGAAAAACGGCGAAAGACCCGGTAAATGTGCCGGAGCAGCTGTACCCTCATGCCGTACGCGGCGGTTCTTATCAAAGCGATCTGCGCTATCTTACTCCTACGGCCCGGGATTACTCCGATGCGTCATGGAAGCAGATTGACCCCCAGGTTCCCAAGAGCAACTGGTGGCTGCCCGATGCACCGTTTGTGGGCATACGCCTGGTACGCCCCCTGGTTACCCCCTCTAAAGAAGAAATTTCATTATATTACGACAAAGCACCCATAAAAGACTATTGAACTATGAACGGACGTAGAGAATTCCTGAAGGCTTCGGCCTTATTATCCGGGGCTGCGCTGGTGAACAGCCTGCCCTTTCAAAGTGTGTATGCCGGTGGCAGTGACGTGATCCGGGTAGCCGTGGTAGGCTGCGGCGGACGCGGCACGGGCGCGGCTTTTGATGCCATGAGATCAGGCTTTAACCTGAAGATCGTAGCCCTGTGCGACGCCTTCAAGGACAACCTGGACCGGGCCCACGCTTCCCTGAAAGAAGCATTTAAGGAGAAGGTAGACGTGCCTGACAGCCGGAAGTACGTAGGGTTTGAAGGCTACAAAAGCGCTATTGCAGATGCCGATGTGGTGATTCTGGCCACTTCACCGGGTTTCCGGCCTATTCATTTTGAAGAAGCCGTACGCCAGGGCAAGCACGTATTCATGGAAAAACCGGTGGCAGTAGATATCCCCGGCGTAAGAAAAGTGCTGGCCGCCGCCGAGATTGCCAAACAAAAGAAACTGAACGTGGTAGTAGGCTTGCAGCGCAGGTACCAGACTAACTACCGCGAAGCCATCAAACGCATGCAGGACGGGGCCATTGGTGATGTGGTGGCCGGACAGGTCTACTGGAACTCCGGCGGAGTATGGGTAAGGCCGCGCAAGCCTGAGCAAACCGAAATGGAATATCAGATGCGTAACTGGTACTATTTCAACTGGCTGTGCGGAGATCACATTGTAGAGCAGCACGTACACCAGCTGGATGTGGCGAACTGGGTGAAAAATGCCTACCCGGTTTCTATCCAGGGTACCGGTAGTCGCGCACACCGTACGGGCAAGGAATACGGCGAAATTTATGACAATTTCTCCATTGAGCTTACCTATGCCGACGGATCCGTGATCTCCAGCCAGTGCGCCCATTTTGAAGGAGCCAGCTCACGGGTGGATGAGACCTTCCAGGGCACCAAAGGCCGGACCTATCTTTCTGCCAACGGCCAGGCCCGGCTGTACGACTGGAAAGGGAACATTATCTACCAGCATGATCCCAAAGGTAACCCTAACCCGTACCAGCAGGAGCACAAAGAGCTGTTTGCAGCCATTTCAAAAGGCGAGTATGCATTTGACAATGCCGAGTACGGAGCTTACAGTACTCTCACCGGTATTATCGGACGCCTGGCCTGCTACACCGGAAAGGTCATTAAGTGGGATAAGGCGCTGCAATCACAGGTCAGCCTGATGCCGGACCGTTACGCATGGGATGCCCTGCCTAAGACGCTGCCCAATGCCGACGGCTTCTACCCGGTGGCTGTTCCGGGAGTAAATACGACTCAATACATTGAATCATAAGCCATTTTTTCAGGCGATATTTCTCCTTTTCGGGGCAATATCGCCTGTTTTTTCTCAAAAGATCATTTACGGGCCGGCCCAGGGTACCTCCTATCGCATCGTACTGTATCCTGAAGATGCACCGGTACAAAAATACCAGGCCGACAGCGTTCTGAACGCGCTTGATTCCTCTCTTTCCGTCTACAAACCGTATTCCCTTATCAGCCGGTTTAACGCTTCCGGTACCACGGAAGTGGTGATGGATGAACACCTGCAGAAAGTGGTCAGGGCCTCATTCCGTCACTGGAAAGCCTCTAAAGGCCGGTTTGACATTACGGTAGGTCCTCTTACGGAGCTCTACCGGTCGGCCAGAGCCAGAGGGCACTCCCCTCCTTCCGAAGCCGAAATAGCCGGTGCCCTGCAAAATGTGGGCATGAGGAAGCTCCGGGTGCGCGGAAAACGGCTCATCAAAAAACAGCCCGGCGTAAAAATAGATGTAGACGGCATAGCCCAGGGGTATTCCGTAGACGTGCTGGCCCGGTTCCTGGAAAGCCGTTCCATTACAAACTACCTGGTAGAATTAGGCGGA
>Ga0206106_100267_pt1 | contig 65629 bp, 73 predicted proteins | sample 1B1ome_FD_148677 | JGI IMG/M metagenome (GOLD analysis project Ga0206106, IMG submission 148677) | Enriched microbial communities from leaf-cutter ant dump, University of Wisconsin, Madison, United States - 1B110A | ecosystem: Environmental > Terrestrial > Nest > Insects nest > Nest dump | place... | reverse complement strand
TCGTAATTCTTTCAGAATTATTTTATAACTTGCCTCAAAGTTGCTCATAATTGTATTTTCTTGAAACTCAATACAATATACTGATTTTTAGTAGTTTGAGCAACTTTTTTTATAATGCACTACGGGTTATGAAACTATTATTTATATTTGTAGTGAATTTTTGCAATAGGAATCTATGTTTGCGTTATTGAAAAAAGAACTTTGGGGATATTTTGGCAGTTGGAATGCTTGGATTATTATGGCTTTGTTCAGTATTGTAAGTTCTCTGTTTCTCTTTTTTTTCGATAATAATTTCAATATTTTCAACATCGGAACGGCAAGTTTGCAAAGCTTTTTTGTGTTGGCACCATGGATTTTCATGTTCATCATGCCCGCCATTTGTATGAAAAGCATTGCCGAAGAAGAACAAAACGGAACTTTATATTGGCTGTTTTCTCAACCTTTGAAGATTTCGGATATTTTAATGGGCAAATATCTGGCTTGTGTTTTGGTGGGCATTTTTTGTCTTTTGCCTTCTCTTGTTTACTTTTATACCGTTTATACTTTAAGTGTTCCCAAAGGAAATTTGGATTTAGGAATGATCCGCGGAAGTTATCTGGGGATTTTCCTTCTGATTGGCGGTTTTTGCGCTTTGGGAATTCTGGCTTCTTCTGTGGTAAAAAACCAAGTTCTGGCCTATCTTATCGGTTTATTTTTAAATTTCATTTTCTGGTTTGGTTGGGATCAGTTGGCATCTTATCAATTAATGGGAAAAGCCGATTATTTTATTCAAAATGTAGGGTTTTCGCATCATTTCACCTCTTTTTCTCGCGGCGTTATCGATTCTAAAGATGTGTTTTACTTTCTGTTGATCATCATTCTTTGCCTGGTAGGTTCTCATTTTTTTATTCAAAAGAAGAAATAAATTATGAACACGTCCGATAAAAATAAATCTTCTAAAAAATTGAAATTCTCCACTTCTCAACTAATGATTGGTATTCTTCTTCTCATTTCGATTTTGGGAACATTGGGCTGGTTTTCGGGAAGATTGGATTTAACGGATGAAAAAAGATATACACTTTCCGAATCCACTTTGCAGATTTTAAACCGCGTAAAAGAGCCAATGAAAATTAAGGTTTATCTGAAAGGAGATTTTCCGGCCAACTTTCGTCAATTGCAGAATGAAACCAAATTTATTTTAGATGAATTTCAAAAGGTAAATTCAAAAATAGAATATCAATTTATCGATCCAATTGCTACCAAAATGTCGCAAGATACGCTGGAAGCCATGGGAATGTCGCCTTCCATTCTTCCCGAAATGCGCGATGGTAAAATTTCGCAAATCGTACTTTTTCCTTACGCTGCGGTGCAATATGAAGGATATGGAACTTCCCTTCCATTGATTATTCAACAACGCGGAATCGATGCTTCGGAACAACTGAACAAATCCATCGAAAATCTGGAATACAATTTTGTTTCCACCATTAAAGATATGACGGAAACTGAAAACCAGAACATCGGTTTTTTAGTCAATCAAGAAGAACTAAAACCTCAGGAATTCAATGGATTTATAGAAATGACTTTGGATCATTATAATATCGGTCCTATTATTCCCGAAAATAAAAAAGAACTTTCTGCCCAGGATATTCCCAAGCTGCAACAAATGGATGCTTTGGTAATTGCCAAACCTCGAAAAGCTTTTACTGACAAAGAGAAAATCATTCTCGATCAATACATTATGCATGGCGGAAAAACCCTGTGGATGATAGATAAAGTAAACGCCGAAATGGATACTTTATTCCGTTCTAAAAAAATTATGGCTTATCCGGTAGATTTAAATCTCACCGATTTTATGTTCAATTATGGAATAAGAATCAATTCCGGATTGGTAAAAGACATGAAAAAAGCAGCGCTGCTACGTGTGGAAGCAGGAGAAGTAGCCGGAAATCCCCAGTACAACAGCTTTTTGTGGCCTTATTTTCCTTTAGGAATTGCAGAAAACAACCATCCGATCACCAAGAATTTAGATCCTGTAAAATTTGAATTTCCCACAGAAATAGATACCATTCATCGTGAGGGAATAAAGAAAACCGTGCTTTACGAATCGAGCGACAGAACTTTGGTAAAACCCGTTCCCAATTATATTTCCCTTACCGAAATTGCAAATACAGATAGTTTGGCGGCTTATGAACGCCCTACTCCTCCTAAAATATTTGCCGTTTTATTAGAAGGTAAATTTCCTTCCGCCTACCAAAACCGAATCGAAAGAAACGAAATAAAAGACTTTAAAAGCAAAAGTCCCGAAAATAAAATGATTGTTATTTCCGATGGCGACATCGCTCGAAATGGAGTTATGAAGGGACAACCCATGCCTTTGGGATACGATTTGCTCACCAACACTCAATATGGAAATGCGCAATTCTTACGCAATTCTTTAGATTATCTTTTGGACGACTCCAATCTTATGGAACTCCGCAACCGAAGCTTAAAAATGAGATCGCTCGACCGACAACGCCTCAACTACGAAAGAGGAAAATGGCAATGGATTAACTTCTCTTTTCCCCTTGCAATCATCGCATTATTGGCTTTTGGCTGTATGTTTTTACATAAGAAAAAGTTTAAATAAATCAACTTATCGAATTGCGAAAAAGCACCTTCGCAATAATTTCGGAATTTTTAAAAAATACAAATAAGATTTTCTTTTGGCTAAAGAAAAGCGGATATTTCAATAAATATCACACCAAACAACCGCCGAAATTTTAGACAAAATACTTATCTTTGCCCCGAAAATTTAAAGAGTTTAAATTATAACGTACTCAATACGGAGTACACAGAGAAAAAATTATTTATGAATGCACCTCAAGCAATCTCCGAAAGTATTACATTAAAAGACGGACGAGAGATTATCATTGAAACAGGAAAACTGGCAAAACAAGCCGACGGCTCTGTGGTAGTAAAATGTGGTGGCACCATGCTTTTGGCAACAGTTGTTGCAAACAAAGAAGCCAATCCGGGTGTCGATTTTTTACCTCTTACGGTAGATTACAGAGAAAAATTTTATGCCGGCGGAATAATTCCCGGTAACTTTTTCAGAAGAGAGGCTCGCCCCTCAGACGACGAGATTTTAACCATGAGATTGGTCGATAGAGTTCTACGACCTTTATTTCCCGAAGATTTCCACGCAGAAGTTCAGGTGATGATTTCCCTTATTTCTTACGACAAAACCACCATGCCCGAAGGAATGGCCGGTTTAGCGGCTTCAGCAGCTATTGCCGTTACCGATATTCCATTCAACGGTCCTATGTCGGAAGTAAGAGTAGTAAGAATCGACGGAAAACTCTCCATCAATCCCAGTTACGAAGACCTTCAAAAAGCCGATATCGATATTATGGTAGGAGCTACCAAAAGCTCTATTGTAATGGTAGAAGGCGAAATGGACGAAATCAGCGAGCAGGAAATGTTGGAAGCCATTAATTATGCTCACGAAGAAATAAAAATCCAAATTGAAGCGCAAGAAAGATTGGCAGAAAAAGTAGGAAAATCTTTCCCTAAAAGAGAATATCACCACGAAGACCACGACGAAGAAATCCGTGAAAAAGTTTGGAAAGAATGCTACGATAAAGTATATGAAGTAGCCAAAGTTCCTTCCCACAAAGAAGAAAGAGCAGAAAAATTCAACGAAGTTCTTGAAGAATTTTTAACTCAATATCAAGACGAAGATGAATTAGAACGCGTAACTCCTTTTGCAAAAATTTATTTTCACGATGTACAAAAGGAAGCTATGCGCCAAATGATTTTGAACGAAGGGATTCGTTTGGATGGAAGAGATCCCAAAACCATTCGTCCTATCTGGACAGAAATCGACTATTTACCGGGAGCGCACGGATCCGCCATTTTTACCCGCGGAGAAACCCAATCGCTTTCTGCAGTAACCTTAGGTTCTTCCAGAGATGCCAATATGGTAGATAATGTTATCACTCATCACGACGAACGTTTCTTCCTACATTACAATTTCCCCCCTTTCTCCACCGGTGAAGCTCGCCCTATTAGAGGAACTTCCAGAAGAGAAATAGGACATGGAAATTTAGCCCAAAGAGCTTTGGTGAAAATGCTTCCGGAAGAAAATCCTTACACCATAAGAATTGTTTCCGACATTTTAGAATCCAACGGATCTTCTTCTATGGCTACTGTTTGTGCCGGAACTCTCGCTTTAATGGATGCCGGTATTCAAATTAAAAAACCCGTATCGGGAATTGCCATGGGATTAATTACCGACGAAAAATCCGGTAAATGGACCGTTCTTTCCGATATTTTAGGAGATGAAGATCATTTGGGAGATATGGATTTTAAAGTAACCGGAACCGAAGATGGAATTACCGCTTGCCAAATGGACATCAAAATCCAAGGACTTTCCATGGATATTATGGAGCAAGCCCTTATGCAAGCCAAAGAAGGAAGGCTTCACATCCTGAAAATCCTTACCGATACCATCGATAAACCTCGTGCAGATGTAAAACCTCACGCACCTAAAATGGTAGTCTTGGAAATCTCCAAAGATTTCATCGGAGCGGTTATTGGTCCCGGAGGGAAAATTATTCAAGACTTACAGGAAAAAACCGATACCGTTATTTCAATTGAAGAAATTGATGATATTGGCCGAGTTGAAATTTCCGGAACCGACCGCGAGAAAATCAACAACGCCATCGCCAGAATCAACGAAATTACCTTTGTTCCTGTGGTGGGAGAAGTTTATACCGGAAAAGTTGTAAAAGTTGTCGATTTTGGAGCTTTTGTGGCAATAGCCAAAGGAACCGAAGGACTTTTGCATATTTCACAAATAGAATGGAAACGCTTGGATACCGTTCCATTTAAAGAAGGCGATGAAGTAAAAGTGAAATTTGAAGGTTACGACAATCGCGGAAAAATGAAACTTTCTCGAAAAGTTCTTTTACCCAAACCCGAAAAACAGCAAAATTCTAACGAGAATAACGAAGCGGAAAACTAAAAATTATTTTCACTTCTAAAGATCTAAAAACCACCTAATAAAGGTGGTTTTCTTTTTATACTTAAGAAAAATGGCTGCTTAAAACAACGCATTTGGCACACTTTTTTCAATCTGTTGCTTGTCATTAAATTTAAATATAAATTATGAAAATTATAAAACAAGCTGCGTTTGTATTAGGTTTATTTACAACCGCAGCACTCAGTGCCCAAAACGCAAATATGAAAAATATGTTGAAAATTGGTGTTAATGGTGGTTTTGCCGTTCCCAATGAAAATGCTTCTGCAGCTGCAGGAATAGATCTTTCTTACCAAAACCTATCGATTCCCGGACTTGGATTGGGTATTGCTTCCGGCTATACACATTATTTCGGAAGAGATAACGATGGTATTGAAAACAATGATTTCGGAGTGATTCCCGTAGCCGCATTGGTTCGATTTTATCCCAAACAAACCGGTTTTTATTTCGGAACCGACTTGGGATATGGAATTATTACCGGAAACGATAAAGTAGCCGAAAATCACGCTGCGGACAGACCCAATGGTGGATTTTATATTAATCCCGAAATTGGATATCACAACCAAAACTGGAATTTCGGAGTTCACTATCAAAGGACTTTCACGGGAAGTAAAGGAGAAATTGGAAATCAAAAATTTGCCGCGGGAAATATCGGCGCCAATATATCCTATAACATTCCTTTAGGTCAGTAATATTCAGCATATTGACAAAAAACTCTTCCTCTGCGAAGAGTTTTTTTATATTTAAAATAAAAAGTTTCAACTATATTTTTTATTTTTGGCTAAATATAAACACTTCTTTGTATGAAATTTCCACTTTACCTTCCCGGTTTAAAAAATACTAAAAACAACGGATTACACGTTATAGCCGCTGATATAGGTGGTACCAAAACCAATTTAGGCTGGTACGAATCCGTAAATGAAAAAATGATTCTTCAGGAAGAAGCTACTTATCCTTCCCAAGATTATGCATCATTTAATGAAATTATTACACATTTTATCAAAAACCATAATTTAGAACTACCCAATGTACTTTCCATAGGAGTTGCCGGTCCCGTAATCGAAGGAAAAGTTATCACCACCAATTTACCTTGGTCTTTGGATACTTCCTTGTTGAAAAAAGAATTGGGCATTGAAAAGGTTTTTATGATTAATGATTTAGAAGCCACCGCCTACGGACTTGCAGAAATAAACGAGGAATATTTGGCCACCATTCATAAAGGAAATCCCAATATCGATGGAAATGTAGCCATTTTAGCTCCGGGAACAGGTTTGGGAGAAGCCGGATTATTTTGGGACGGAGAAGCACTTCGCCCCTTTGCTACGGAAGGCGGACATTCTGAATTCTCTCCCCGAAACAAAACAGAAGTGGAATTTTACGAATACCTACACGAAATTTACGATATTGTAAGTTGGGAAACCGTAATTTCAGGACCGGGAATTGTCAATATTTACAGATTTTTAAGAGATGTAAAAAAACATCCCGAACCCGCTTGGCTGAGTCAAAAATTTGAAGAAGAAAAAGATATGGCTTCCATTATTAGCCACAGCGCCATGCGCGAGCTGGATCCCACTTGTTCGCTCGCTATGCAGATGTTTGTCGATTTTATGGCCCGCGAAGCCACCAATTTGGTTTTGAAACTAAAAGCCACCGGAGGATTGCTTTTGGGCGGAGGAATTCCTCCTAAGATTTTCAATCTTTTAAACAAAGATAAATTCCAGAAAAACTTTATCATCAGCGATAAAATGGAACATCTTTTAAAAGACATTCCTATTTATCTTATTCTCAACAGTAAAACCGCACTTATAGGAGCTGCCTATTATGGGGCTTTTTCGGAATAAAATTATGTTTCCAACTTTCCCTTCCACAAAAAATATAATTTTCCCACATGGATAAAAAGAAGAAAGTCTATATTATCAGTGGTTTGGGTGCCGGATCCAATGTTTTTAACCGAGTTGATTTTGGTTCTTCTTCCGAACCCGTTTTTATCGAATGGCTGCAACCGAAGAAAAAAGAATCTTTGGAAAATTATTCTTTAAGAATGGCCGAATCCATCAAAACCGATGAACCTTTTTATCTCGTAGGCTATTCTTTCGGGGGGATGATTGTTCAGGAAATCAACAAGCATTTTCCGGCGATAAAAGTGATTTTGCTGGGGAGCCTAAAAAGCAGCAGCGAAAAATCTCTGTTTTTTAAATTTTTAAAACTTACCCGAATTTACAAAATCGTTCCTATATCCTTTTTTACGCATAAGAACTTTCTTTCCTACGCTTTTTTCCGAAAAATGTATAGCAGAAGACTCCCCGATCTTTTTGAGTATTTTACGGTAAGAGATCCTTATTATTTAAAGTGGAGCATTCACCAAGTTATCCAATGGAAAGGCAAAAAGCAAGACAATACGCTCCAAATTTTAGCAACCAAAGATTTGGTTTTTCCCATAAAACACTGCCGCCCGGAATTTGTTATTCAGAACGCTACTCATTTATTTCCGGTAACCCATTACAGCAAACTTTCTGCCTTGCTTCAAAAAATACTGATTTAGCTATTTTTTTCTTTTTTTCACCATAAAAGATTGTAACTTTGGTTAATTCATAATTAAAGGATTAAAAAATGGAATCCATCAGTGTTTTTGAAATCATTAAAGTAGGAATTGGCCCTTCCAGTTCACATACTATGGGACCTTGGAATGCCGCAGCGATGTTTCTGGAAGATATCCAAAGACATTCGTCGTTGGAAAATGTAAAAGAAGTTTTTGTGGAATTTTTTGGTTCTCTTGCCAAAACCGGCATCGGACACGGAACCGATATCGCCGGAATGTTGGGACTTAGCGGCGAAGATTTTCAACAAATAGATACTTCAAAAATCGATGAAAAAATTGAACACATAAAAGAAAGTCAGCAATTAAATCTTGGTGGAAAACACGAAATTCCTTTTGTTTACGGTCATCATTTAATTTTAAACAAGAAAAAAAATTTAGATTTTCATCCCAATGGAATGATTTTCAAAGCCGTTTTTGAAAAAGGTGAAGAACTGGTAAAAGATTACTATTCTGTGGGCGGTGGTTTTGTTGCCACAAAAGAAGAGAACAGCATTGAAGATAATTGTGTAAGAACTCTTTATCCCTGCCATTCTGCTGCTGATGTTAAGAAATACATTGCCAAACTAAATTTAGATAAATTCAGCGATCTGATTTTCCTGAATGAAGAATCCTGGCGCAGCCAAGAAGAAACGCGAAAACATGCGCTCTATATTTGGCAACAAATTAAACAATGCGTTTACAGAGGCGTAAATCGCGAAGGATATTTACCCGGTGGGTTGAATGTGAAACGCCGCGCAGCAGGTCTCAACAGAAAACTTTTGGGAGATAAAAAATATAAAAATATCGACGAGTGGTTTCAACTCATCAAAGAAGCGGACGGAACTTTTACCACCATCAACAAATGGGTAAGTTGTTTTGCTTTGGCTGTAAACGAGGAAAATGCTTCTTTCGGCAGAATTATTACCGCTCCCACCAATGGTGCCAGCGGAATTATACCCGCAGTATTGATGTATGCACAATGCTTTACTGAGGCTTCCAGCGAAGAAGATATTATCCGTTTTCTTTTGGTGGCAGGCGAAGTGGGAACTTTATTTAAAAAGAATGCTACTATTTCAGCGGCTATGGGCGGTTGCCAAGCAGAAACAGGTGTATCTTCGGCAATGGCGGCAGCAGGTTTAACCGAGATTTTGGGCGGAACTCCTCAACAAGCGCTACAAGCTGCAGAAATTGCCATGGAGCATCATTTGGGATTAACTTGTGATCCTGTGGCAGGTTTGGTACAAATTCCTTGCATCGAAAGAAATTCTATGGGTGCCATGAAAGCTATTACCGCTGCCAACATCGCTTTGGAATCGGATCCTTCGGAAGCAAAAGTGTCGCTGGACCAAGTGATACAATCCATGTGGGAAACTGCACAAGCCATGAACAATAAATTTAAAGAAACTTCGGAAGGTGGTTTGGCGATTGCCGTAAATGTGGCGGAATGCTAATTTTTTTCTTGCACTTCTTTAAAGAGAAATTATAAATGCTTTAAATCTATTTTTTAAAAATTAATTCACTAAAATGAAAAGACAACTTTCCACAGCACACCAAAAAGAAATTCTGGAAACGCTGAAAAACAGGTTTGAAGAAAATATGCTTCGCCATAAAGGTTTAAACTGGGCTGAAATACAAGCCAAATTGGAAAAATATCCCGAAAAAGTATGGTCTTTAAATGCAATGGAACTTTCCGGAGGAGAACCAGATGTGGTGGACTTCGATCCGAAAACGGGTGAATATTTATTTATCGATTGCACCAAAGAAAGCCCTTCAGGACGAAGAAGTTTGTGCTATGACCGTAAGGCTTTAAATTCGCGAAAAAACCATAAACCCAACAATAGTGCTGTGGACGTAGCAAATGAAATGGGAATTGCCTTACTAACGGAGGAACAATACAAAAAATACCATAAATTGGTGGGGTTCGATAATAAAACTTCCAGCTGGGTGCTTACGCCTAAAGACGTAAGAGATTTAGGCGGTGCTATTTTTTGCGATTTCAGATTTGGACGAATTTTCACCTACCACAATGGTGCCGAATCTTATTACGCTTCCCGTGGTTTTAGAGGGATATTAACCGTTTAAATTAAAACTCTCTATATCTTTTAAACCTATAAATTTTACTCTATAAAATCCAAAGGACTTTTGATTTTTCGCTTGGCTACATCTGTGATGCCGGTATAAATCATGGTGGTTTTAATACTGTTATGCCCCAATAAATCCTGAACAAAACGAATGTCTGTCCCCTGCTCTATAAGGTGTGTGGCGTAAGAATGTCGCAAACCGTGAATGCCCACTTTTTTATTGATTTTCGCTTTGGTAATGGCATTTTTGAAAACCGCCTGCGCCGAACGAACCGAATAATGCCCTCCGTTTTGCCCTTCGAACAAATAATCTTTGGGGCGGTATTGCAAATAATATTCCCGCAATAATTCCAAAATAGATTGGGGAAGATTTACGTATCTGTCTTTTTTTCCTTTGCCGTGGCTTACTAAAACCAACATTTGGTGGCTGTCGATTTCCGTAATTTTTAATTTTACCACTTCACTTACCCTCAACCCCATTCCGTAGCAAAGTTTTAACAACAATTGATGTTTTAAATTTCCCCTAACCACATCCAACATTTTCTTTATATCGCTGGTTGAAAGCGCTTTGGGCAAAATACTCGGCTTTTTGGGACGAGGAATTTCCAAAAACATTTTTTCGCGCCTTAAAACCTGTTCATAATAAAATTTTACAGCATTTAATCGACTGTGAATCAGGTTTTCGGAAAGTTTTAAATCCTTTACGCAATACAAAAAATAAGCCCTCAACTGTTCGGGAGTTAAATCCCCCACTTTGCGATTTTTCAAAATCTTCAGTAGTTGAATCAATTCGTTGGAATAAGTTTTTATCGTGTTCGGGCTGTATCCCTTCAGCTGAAGCTGTTCTATATATCTTTGAAGTTCTTTTCTGTTTTCCGCTGAAACTTCATTTAACTTGGATTGACTGAAATATTTATTTCCCAACCCGAATAATTCTCTATAGTGCGAAATATCAGCCACATACCATTTTTTATTGGAGCGGCTCCAATACGCTTTAAAATTGTTTCTCAGCTGTGCGATGAGCAAAGGATTGTATTCGAAAGAAATCCAAATCACATCTTTTCCTTTGTGCGTTCCCGGTTCGAAAGTATAATTTTCGGGGTTAAAAATAGAAGTATTTTGCTGTTCCATCGCTTCGCATTTTGTATTGTTTGAAATCCGAAATTACGAAATTTAAACTTAAAAACAATACAATTTGCGAAATAAATATATCGTTATAAGTATTTCAATTACTAGTATTTACCATAATTTTAAATTTTATTATCAACTTTTAAGAAACTTTCGTATATTTGGGTGTTAGCGGTCATTGTAACAGAACCGTACATAGAACAAAGTTATGACAACAAAACAACCAGACAATACAGCATTACGAACAGCTTTGTGGCGAGCATTACACGTTTTGACAGACGAAAAGCCTTACGTTATTGACGATAAAATTGGGTATGACTTAATCAAACCAGAAACAGAATGGCAAGAACGTCCTGATATGAAATACACCAAACGACTTCGTGCTTCTATCGTTGCTCGTGCCCGATTTGTTGAAGATGTTGCAAAAACAGAAATTGCCAACGGAATAAAACAATACGTTTTACTTGGTGCTGGACTTGACAGTTTTGCTCAACGAAATGCAGAAATCAGTTCGCAAATTGACATTTATGAAATTGACCAACCCGACACGTTAGCTTGGAAAGAAGAAAAATTAATTGAAAACGGCTACAAAATTTCCGACAATTTACATTTTGTTCCTGTGGACTTTGAAACTTCATCTTGGTGGACAGAACTTTTAAGCAAAGGTTTTGACACTAACAAAAAATCCGTTGTTTCTTGCACAGGCGTAACACTTTATTTGACAAAAGAAGCCATTACAGACACATTAAAAAAAATGACTTCGCTTGCATCGGGTTCGACTATTGCCATTGCTTTTTATTTGCCATTAGAGCAACTTGACGAAGAAGACAAACCAATGCAGGAAATAGCAATTAAAGGTGCAGCAGCTTCGGGAACGCCATTTGTAAGTTTTTTCAGTGTTGAAGAAATCGCAAAACTTGCAGACGAAATAGGCTTGAAAGAAATCCAAACCGTTTCAACAAAAGATATGACCGAAAAATATTTTAAAAACAGAACCGATAATCTTGCTCCTGCAAGTGGAGAATTTTTCTTGGTTGCGAAAACATAAAACTAAAATCAAATGAACAACAGAAAACAACGAACCGCTAACAGGCAGTTTGGCAAAATGGCGGGTTTAGTGCTAAATTCAACGGCAGTTCTTCGATTAAACATTTGTGCAAAACTGAACATTTGTGCTTCCATTTCCGCCACTTCGCCAAGCTGCTAAAACGTTGGCAGAAAGGCTAACGGACGACCGCACTAAATTGAAAGTTCGGACAAAAAACCGTTTTGACCTTATGCCGTAAATCGGAAAAGGGCAAAATGGCGAAACAACAAAAGACCGTACAATCAATAGAACCGAACATTGCAGACTTAGCAAACGGTTGGCTAAAATCACACAAACTTGATTATAAATTAGAGCAAGAATCTCTAAACGCAGAAATTGACAAAGCACTTCAAGACTATTTTTCTAAAAATGGCGGAACAGGTTCAAACAGACCTGATGCAAAACTTTTGTTGCAAGACAAAAATTTGGACTACTTTCCTATTCTCATCGAATACAAAGGTTACAAAGACAAACTTGTAAAACTTGACAATGACGGACAAGTAGAAAACCGTTCAAACAAAAACGAACCGAACTTTAAAAACATAAACTCTTATGCAGTAAACGGAGCAATTCACTACGCAAACGCCTTGTTACATCATACGAGTTATACCGACATTATCGCAATCGGTATGACAGGAAACAAAGACGAAACAGGAAAAATTCATTATCAAATTGGTGTTTATTATGTTTCTAAAAACAATCTTGGTGCAGGTCAAAAAGTTGGTGAATACACAGACTTTTCATTTTTAGCTCCTAAAAATTTTGACAGTTTTATTGACAAGGTTAAAACCTTACAATTAACACCAGAAGAACTTGACAAACTTAAAGAACAACGAGAAAAGGAAATCGACCTATGCCTTGTAAAACTCAACAATGACATTTACCAAAATGAAAAAGGCTTGGGGGAAAATGACCGTGTTTATCTTGTTGCAGCTTCAATAATTGCAACTCTTGGAATACCAGGAAAAGTTACACCGCTTGAAAAATCAGATTTAAAATCTTCAACCGAAATTGGCAACAAAGACGGTGATATTATTGTAAGGAAAATTAAAGCATTTTTAGACAACAAAGAAATTCCAATTGAAAAGAAGAATCTAATTCTAAGAACATTAGAAAACACTCTTACAACCGAAAACATCAACAAAGTTGAAAACGGAGAAAGCCAACTAAAAAGAGTATTTACCAAAATTGTTGACGACTTAGGCATTTATTACAAAATTGGTTTGACAACCGATTTTACAGGAAAGCTATTTAATGAAATGTATGGTTGGCTTGGATTTTCTCAAGACAAACTAAATGATGTCGTACTTACTCCTTCATACGTTGCAAATTTATTAGTCAAACTTGCAAGAGTAAATAAAGATTCTTATGTATGGGATTTTGCAACAGGTTCAGCAGGTTTGTTAGTTGCAGCAATGAACGAAATGCTTATTGATGCAAAAAATACAATTACTTCGCCTGAACTATTAGCACAAAAAGAAATTCAAATAAAAGCTGAGCAATTGCTCGGCTTAGAATTGCTTTCGAGTGTTTATATGTTGGCTATTTTGAATATGATTTTAATGGGTGACGGAAGTTCAAACATTTTGAATCTTGACTCAATAAAAGATTTTGATGGAAAATATGGATTTGGTAAAACGGACAGTAAATTTCCTGCAGATGCTTTTATTTTAAATCCTCCTTATTCAGCTTTAGGAAACGGAATGAATTTCGTTGAAAAAGCATTAGGAATGATGAATAAAGGTTATGGTGCTATTATCATTCAAAACTCATCAGGTTCAGGTAAAGCTATTGATTACAATAAAAGAATTTTGGCAAAACATACACTTTTGGCAAGTATCAAAATGCCTGTAGATATTTTTATCGGCAAATCAAGTGTAAACACTAATATCTATGTTTTCAAAGTAAATGAAAAGCACCACAAAGATGACATTGTAAAATTCATTGACTTTTCCAATGACGGCTACACAAGAGCAAACCGAAAAAAAGCAAGTAACAACCTTAGAGACACGGATAATGCAAAAGAACGATATGAAGAAGTTGTAAATTTAGTGCGTTTTGGGAAAAGCAAACTTAAATATTTTACAGATAGAGAATATTATGAAGGCACAATAGACCCTAATAATGGAGCAGATTGGAATCAATCATCACCAATTGACACAAAACCAACTTTACAAGATTTTAAGAAAACAGTTGGTGAGTATTTAGCGTGGGAAATAGGCACTATTCTAAAGCATCAAAATACTGATAATTCGGGAAAGTAGATACCCCACTTGACGAAGAACTGAAAAATGTTAAGTGGGGTATTTACAAATTAGGTGATTTATTTAATATCAATCCAACAAAATGGTATCGTTTAGAAAACGAAGAGATTTTGAGTAAAAATGGTAAAACACCATTGGTTTCAAATTCATCAACAGAAAATGGAATAATGGGCTTTTCTAACTTAGAAGCAAACAACAACGGTAATACACTCACTTGTTCTGATACTACAATGGGAGCAGACACAATGTTTTATCAAGAAACCGATTTTATAGGTTATTCCCACATTCAACATTTAGTACCAAAGTTTACTCCATTCAACAAATCAATTGCAAGTGCTATAATTTCCGCAAGTAGGATTTCAACAGCAAAGAAGTACGATTATGGGAATAAATTTAATCGTGCAGAAATGAATAAAACAAAAATCTTATTGCCAACCGAAAACGGCAAAATAGATTTTGAATTTATACAAAGAATTATTTCAAGTATAGAAATTGAAAGAATTTCAAAGGTTGAAAAATACCTTATTGAGAATGGAATTAACAACTATGAATTGACTTCAAAAGAAAATCAAGCGATTGAAAATTACAAAGATTTGAAATGGCAAACTTTCAACCTTGAAACTTTATTTGGTAAATCAACTCGTGGAAAAAGGCTTAAAAGTGCAGACAGAATTTCAGGTAGTTTGCCGTTTGTTACAGCAGGCGAAACTGACGAAGGTGTTTCAGATTTTATTGGTAATCCAGTAACGGTATTTTCTGAGAACACGACAACAATTGATATGTTTGGTTCAGCTAAATACAGAAATTACAAATATGGCGGTGACGACCATATTGCAGTTGTACATACAGACAAGTTGCCAAAGTACGCATCAATTTTTGTAACTTCTGCAATTCATAAATCATCATACAATGGACAATTTAACTACGGTAGAAACTTTTACGCTAAAGATGCTGACGTATTAGATATTTCATTACCCGTTAAAGACAACAAACCAAATTATGAAATTATGGAAACGATAATATCTGCAATTCATAAATTGGTTATAAAAGACGTTATTTTGTACCTTGACAAAAAAAATAGAAGTGACAAAAAATAGTGAAAAAACAAACGGACGGACAAAGCCCATCTGCCAACATCGGTTTTGCAATAGCGGGGCTGAAGTGCTAAATTCAACTTGTGTGCTTCTATCAACTTTTGTACATTAGCCGAACGGAAGTGTAAGGGGGGTAAAACAAAAGGTAAAAAATAAAAAGGCGGAAAAAGTGGCGGTTTTTCTATTGTTTATAGGCGTTTGGGCGAATTTAGTATAAAAAGCCGAAATAAAACAAAATGTCCAAAAATGTCCTTTTAATTACCATTTTATACTTTAAGAACTACCCGATTAAAAGCCTTTAAATGCTTTTTATGGCAAGTATTACCATTAAACTAACATAACGCCCATAAAAAGGAGATTAAAACGATTTTACGCACCTTTAAAAAAGCTTTAAAAGGTGCTTTTTTATGTCCTTTTTTACCGGGTGCCGGTACAGATCACGAAATGCATATTCTTTAGTTGGAAGTACAGTTGGAGGTACAGTTGGAGGTACAGTTTTTAATAAAATAAAGTCTTTTAAAATGGTTATAATCCCTAAAAAAAGCATTTTAACCCACAAAAAATAAACATTGGTGGGGGTATAATCCCATAAAAATAACGAATTAAAAACAGTTAAAGTATTGAAAATCAATGTTTAACGTTGTTTTATTGGAAAAAAGGTATGCGAAAAGCGCGAAAACGGTTTTTTAGGCTTATTTTTTAAGAAGATTTTTAAAATCCTGAAACTCTTCGCGTAGCTCTCTGATCTCCCGACGGACATCGTTGTTCCAGTTGCGAAGATTGAAATTAACGGAAAGTACACCACGGAGAATGTAAGGGCTTACATCATCTATATTGATGATTTGATCCTCTACATCTTCATTATCACTCACCATTTTAATAAGTCCCGGATGTTTGATTTTATCCAGCCAATAAAGCCGTTTGGTTAAAAGTCCAAACGATCTGTGATAAAGCGTGTGAATGTAACCGCCGACGAATTCGGCTTTTGGAATAGGTTTTCCAACCAAACGCTCGGAGTGCGTTAATGTAGGATGCATGGAATCGCCTTCGATTTCGGTGGAAAAGAACGGTCCGGGCCTGTATTGCAGATCGGGAATATACATTACGTCGTATTTATTTTTTTCCTCGTAGAATACCGGATCTGTGAGCGCACGAGTGAAATCGGAAGCCGCAGATTTCACCGGAAGTACAATTACATTTGCCTTACCATTCGGATGCAAATCAATAACCGGTGGTATTGATTCTGCATAAACCGATTTTGACTCATTTACTTGTAAAATGCCCAATTCTGATTGTAGCATGGGGCCTTTTCCCGAAAGTAGCCATCTTGGATTGATTTCCGGATAATATTCAATTATTTTCAAATACTTATCCGTACCTATCACCCCTCTTTTATCAAGGTAACCCAAGGAAAAACCTAAATTTTTACAAAACCTGTATGGCGTAATACCTTTATATTCAATAAATTGTATTAATCTTTCTTGTATCGTTTCCATTATTTTGAAAATAAGTATATAAATATTTGTATTATTTGAAAATAAGTTTATAAATTTGCTTCAATAAGAAAACAAATTGAATAATGAACAAACCTACAAAAAAAACTACGAAAAAAAGACGGACCTATAATGTAGATGTTATCAAAGCTCTGTCTGATGAATTTGAAGTTTCCACGCAATTTGTGCGACAATGCGTGCGCAAAGAGAAGCATAGCCGTACAGCTATGACGATAGAAAAAAAATACCACGAGATGGCATCCGCCTCTCTTCGAGCCATAGAAGAATTTAAAAAATCAACGATATGAAAAAAATAGTCAAATTCATTGCGCAACTCTTCTACTCCTGGAAGCAATACATGGTAGAAGATGTATATACCCATGAAATCGAAATCGCTACTACCCACCAATTTTTTCTTGGTATTGTAATGAAAACAACCTATAAAGCTTTATAAAATGAAGAAAGAAATCATACTTATCCTAAATAATTACTCTACAGGAACTTCGATAATCGAGCAAAAAACTAAAGATTATAGTTTGACCATCAAGCAAAAAGGAATTGTTCTCACGCCTAAACAGTATGAAAAAGTACACAAAAAAATAAAAGCCATAAAGAAGATTGTTACAAACGAATGTTGAGTCTCTCTGTTTCCTGAACGACTTCAAAAGATGATGATTGGCAATTAGAACACTTCGATCCTGAATAATTATTATAAGAACTCATAACTATATTTTTTAGTGGAATAACAAATATAGTGAATTCCCGCCACGGCACAGCGTGGTTTCGACACCACGGCGGGAGCAATTAACACCAATAATCATGTATATAAAATACCAAAATACGGTTTGTTTGCCAGTTCCAAAGCTTATTGAAATAGGAATAGTAGAATCTTGTAATACTTACAATCAATGGGTGAAACGCGGACACCTAAAAGTGATGCGCCGCGGCGGAAATGGTCGCACGGCTTTAATAGATGTTAATCAGATGCGAGAGGACATTCGGCAAAAAGTGATTTCTATCTTTGGAGATCCTTCCAATTTTGCGTCTATTAAATTGGTTAATTACATTGAATGGTCCGCGAAAGCGGCGGAATATTTTCGTGAGTACAGATATGGCGAAGACACACCATTGCCCGAAGCTACGCAGCTGGAATATACTATTACGGCAAATATTTTAAATGCCATTAAAAAGCTTTTAAATACGGATTTTTCCGCCTCGAAAGTATCCAAAGGCGAAATGTGGCGTAATATCTCCAAGGCGGTTAATAATCTGAACCCCGCCGAATATCCGCACCGCCTGCCCGCCAACTGGCAGAGCCTTAAGGCTCGGTTTGATTCTTTCCATGGAAAAGCCAATAAGCGCTACCCGATTACCGGCTTGAAAGGTTTAATCCATAAAAACTTTGGAAACGAATTTACTGCAAAACTCACCGCGGAAAGCAAAGAATGGATATTGGCGCGCTGGTGCAACCAAGTAATGCGATGTGCTAACCTTGCGCAGCTGCATGAAGAATACAACGAAGCTGCGCCGGCTTTCGGCTGGAAGCAAGTGCAAGACGAAAAAACATTTGCTAATTACTTGTATGATCCCGAAATCGTAGCAAAATGGATGGGGCACCGACTGGGAACCAAAGCCGTAGAAGCAAAATATGGCTACAAACATACCACTAAAATGGCTTCCTGCCGCGATGCATTGTGGTACTCTGATGGCACAAAGCTGAACTTATATTACAAAGAGAAAACAGACAAAGGCTGGGTATTACGCTCCGCGTGGATCTATGAGGTTATGGACGCTTTTTCTGAGGTATTTTTGGGATATCACATCTCAAAAGAAGGTGAAAAATTTACACACCAGTACAAAGCCTTTAAAATGGCTATTCAAGTTGCCGGGCATCGTCCGTACGAAATTCGGTTTGATAACCAAGGCGGCCACAAGAAACTCGTTGCTTCCGAATTTTTTAGCAATATCACAAAATTGGCAATTCGCACGCAGCCTTACAATGGAAATTCCAAAAGTATAGAGAGCGCCTTCAACAGATTTCAGCAAAAGCACCTGAAAAAATTCTTTTTCTACACCGGGCAAAACGTAACAACCAAAACCATTGCTTCCAAAACCAATTTGGAAAACATAAAAGCGAACATGCATAAAGTTCCCACCTATGAAGAATTGGAAGAGCTTTATCCAAAACTTCGTAAAGAATGGAACTACGATACGCACCATTTGAGCGGGAAAAGTAGAATGGAAACCTATTTGGAAAGCGTGAACGAAAAATCGCCCGAAATCAATATGTGGGACATGGTAAACATGTTTTGGGTATGGCATTCACAAAACAAAGTTCAAAAAGCAATTACCTACACGCCCGGCGGTATTTCTTTCACTTTGAACAAACAGCGATTTGATTATTTGGTTTACGATGAAAACGATCTGCCGGATTTAGAATTTATCGAAAAATACACCGATAAAAAGCTGTTTATAAAGTACGATCCCGAAATCATGGACCATATATATCTATATGAAGAAGATCACAGCGGAAAACGATTTGTGGCAGTAGCCAAACCAAAAATAGAAGTAAGTCGAGCTATTCAAGATCAAACGCCGGCAGATATAAAATTCATTCGCGCGGTGGAAGCTGCCAAAAAAGAGCAACGCATCAACCGCCACCAATTTACCGAAGAAGTTTTGGAAAAATTCGACATGGCAGCATGGCAGCAGAATTTTAATACCAATAAAATAGCCGGTTTGAACCTCGGCAAAAAGAAAATGAAAAAAACCTCCAAAACTACAGCAATAGTAATGGAGGATTACGACAAAGCTATTTCAAACTTAACTCAAAATGATATCTACGATGAATTCTAATCAAATTGAATGGACGGAGAAAATTGAAATCTCCAATCGCTTGTCTGACTTTGTCAATCGCAAAGGTAGTCAAAAAAAAGCATCTGTGGCACTGGACATCAGCAACGCCACAATCAGTCAAATTTTAGCGAGCAAATGGGAATCGGTAAGCGATGAAATGTGGCGCAAAATATCCGTCGGCATCGGCGGCGGAATGCAGGAATGGACTTTGGTGGAAACGGTAAGCGTTACCGAACGACTACTGAAGTTTTTGGACGAAAGTCAGAAACTCGCCTTGGTTTTCGGAATTACTGCTAACGCAGGATCGGGAAAATCGGCAACTATTGAGCATTATGTGAAACATCACGAAAACGCTTTTGCAATTTCGTGCAATGAGTATATGGAAGAAAAAGATTTTGTTTTGGAAATCTTCAAAGCTATGGGGCGCGAACCGAACAACACTCGCATTTATCCGATGACTGTGGAGCTTTTAAACATTCTAAAACGCACTTATTATCCGGTGCTGATCCTTGACGAAGCAGATAAGCTGAAAAATCGCGTATTGAATTTTTTTATAACGTTTTATAATCAGTTGGAAGATATCTGCGGCATTAATTTAATCGCCACTTCCTATCTGGAAAAACGCATAAAAAACGGCGCTCAAAATAATACAAAAGGATTTCGGGAAATCCACAGCCGTTTGGGACGGAAATTCATTAAGCTGGGCGAAATTAACTATACGGATGTTTACAAGATATGCCACGCAAATGGCGTAACAGACGATAAAGTGATAAAAAATATTTTTAACGATTCTGAAAATGATTTGCGCCGCGTAAAACGAAAAATAATCGCTGAACAACGTAAAATGCAAACTCATGGAAAAGCAGTTTAAGTACCATCCCTTAATCGAGGGCTTGAAAGTGAACGAAGACGGCAGCGAGGTGGTTTATAACGGCAAAATCATCACGCAATCCACCACCAACAGCGGTGGCAAAATTGTGAAGATAAAAAGAATGACTATTTCTGTGTTAAAATTGGTGGCAGAATGCTGGATAGGCGTTGCGGATAGCCCCGAATATTTGGCTTCCCGTATTGATGAAGAAAAAGGATCCCATTACACGAATTTAGAATGGCGCAAGCGCGGGCAAGGTGTGGCGCACAAGCGCGCGAAAACTTTTAAAAGAAAAAATTTCTTTAAAAGCAAAAAAGAGCTGGAAGATTTCCTCACCGCGCGCCCGGCAGAAATGCCATGGTATAAATATTACCAAATGAAAAATGTGTCTGAAACAACAGTAAGGAAAGCAAAGATAAGATATGGCTATGAAGAGAGCGCTAAGCGTTGATAACATTTTAAATAAAAAATTTCATCCGCTTGGTTTTGAAGGCGCTTGGAAAGAATCGCTTGGCAAACCGGATAAAGGATTTTCAGCGATTATATGGGGAGCCAGCTCGCAGGGAAAAACATCGTTTGCCTTACAATTTGCCAAGTATCTTACCCGCTTTGGGCGCGTGCTGTACAACTCGTTGGAAGAAGCTGCGAGCTTCACAATGCAAAAGGCATTACAGGATCATCAAATGGAAACTTGCGGACGTCGGTTCCTACTCTTGGAAAGAGAAAGCTGGAACGAGGTTATGAAAAGAATGCAAAGCCATAAATCGCCGCAGTTTTTAATCATCGATAGCGTACAATACACGGGCATTTCGACAAAGGAATACAAAGAATTAAAAGAATATATGCAACAAAAAAGAAAAGGGCTTATTTTCATCAGCCACGCACAAGGAAAAGAGCCGAAAGGCGCTTTGGCGAATTTTATTCGTTACGATGTAGATATAAAAATTCCCGTACGAGGTTACCGAGCATTCCCGGAAGGGCGATTAAACGGCGGCGGAAATTTTTTTGATATATGGCCCGAAAAGTCTGCAAAGATTTGGGCGGAAATACAATAAACAAAGATTAAAACAATGAAAGAAAAACTATTACAATTACTTCGCTTCGATAGTATTTATCGAATTCTCACATGGGAAGAACGCATTTCTGTGCATCGGATGATCCAAGGCAAAGAAGTGGCGGAAAACGAGAAAATAGACACTTATTTACACTTTTTAAAAGTGAAGCGCTGGAAAGCTCCGGCGATGAGAATGGGACAAGACAGGCTCATGTATTTTCAGAACGAAAAAACCGGGCAATTTGATCCGATAGATTGGTACGCGGAAAAACATCCCTTTTTAACTGCGGAAGTCGAAAAACACAAAGAATTTTTTAAACATGGAAGTAAGATTATTTGATATCGCTCCGGAAATGCCGCCGAAAAAAAATAAAAGTAATGTTACATGTTTCACGTGTGTGCATAGGCAAAGGTGGGAATTTGGAAGTAAAATATTTCAGTATTGCGGAAAATTAAAAAGCAAACGCACTCAAAATGGTTTACTTAAAATTCGGGCGAAAGATCCCGCATGTGATTTATATGAAAAAGAATAAAAAAAAGATAAAAATGGAAATTAAACTAAAAAAAATAGAATGCGCTTTGATTTTAGGCGGTTTAAAACTAAAACTCAAAAAAACAAAAAACCGTCACGAGAGTTTTTTAAGACGCGAATCGGAAGGATTGATAACAAATTTAAACTATCATCAACGCCGCGCCGCGAAGAAAAATAAAGAATACAAGATAAAAGTGCTTAGCGAACTTATATTGGCTTTTGAAGAAGCTATTAAAGAAGATGATGTTCGTGTGATGCTTTCGGAGATAGATTTTGATTATCCCACTGCGTGCACGGAATTCGCATAAAAAAAATAAAACATTTAAAACCCTATAAAAATGCAAACAATAGACTTATCAAAACTAAGCGCAGCCGAATTACAAGCTGAATTACAGCGCCGAAAAAAAGAAGAAAAAGAAGCGCGCCAGCGATTGCAAAAAGAATTTGTAACCGACAAAGATGCTTTTGTATCCCATGCCGTTTCCAAGTTTAAACAACTGCAAAAAGAACTTGCCGAGCTGAAAGAATTCACGATCCGCGAAGCTAATAAGTTGTATGAAAGAATGTACAAAATGGAGGGAAAAGAGCCAAAAGAAGTGAATTCGTTTTCTTTAAAAAGCGAAAATGACGAAATGCGCGTAACGGTAGATCGCCAGGAACGCTTCGAGTTCACCGAGCAGGCAACTGTGCACATTTCCGCCATCAAGGAAATCTTTAAAGAAAAATTTGCCAGCCGAAACAAAGGTATGTATAATTTATTGGATGGACTTCTAATAAGAGGCTCAAAAGGCGAATACGATCCGAAACTTCTCGCCAAAGCACGCGTGCAAATTCGCGATTTGGGCGATGAAAAACTAATCGAAGAATTCGATAAGCTGGAAGATTGCCAGCGTGTGGTTGGTTCTGCGCTCTATTGCCGCGTTTACGTGCGAAACGCACAAAGGCAATGGACGGATGTTAGCTTGCAATTTTCATCCTTGTAAAAATGAACGCTAAATATTACCTATCTCTCTTCATTATCGCGTGTCTTTTAATTTTCTACGTGATTTTGATTGTGGTAATGATCCTTAGGATTTTTAATAATAAAAACCGATTATAAAACCGATTATAACGCAAAAAAATTATGGCAACTTTAAAAACCTTAATGACTATTCTCTCGAAAGAGGGAATGCTGGAAAACAGAGCCGAATTGATAAACTCCTACACGGGCGGCAGAACATCCTCCGCCCGGGGGCTTTATCTGGAAGAAATCAACGAGCTGTGCGACTTTTTTCAGAGCGAACACCGGGCAAAAATGGATAAAAAGCGCAAGCGCCTTATCGCTGCTATTTTCGGATTTTACCAAAAAGCTAATAAAAAAGTAAGCATGAACTACGTGCTTTCTACCGCATGCAGAGCCGCGAAAGTGAAGTCTTTTAACGAAATACCTGCGACGAGGCTGGATAGTCTTTATGCTGCTTTTTTAAAGGCGCAAAAGGATTTGGAATTTTCTACCAAGTTGGTGGAAGGTGTAATTAATGAGAAGATATTTTATAATTAGAATTATGAATAAAGAAAACAAACAAGGAAGCGGTGTGAAATCGGAGATTTCGCCCGATGAAAGTAAACAACAGCTTGTTATGCGCCGTTTCTGCGATGAAAAGCCCCCTATAAATAAAACGGTTTTGTTTGTTTGGTGGCATAGAGGCGGTTTTGAGCGCTCACAGAAGACGCTTGGCTTTATGGATAGTGACGGAAACTTAATACTCGATTTTTATCCCGCCGGAGGTGAGGATCCGACGTTTTGGTGTTATTTAAATATCGAAATAACATTTATTTGACGCAACTTTTTTTTAAAAAACAAATGATCTCGCAACTTTCAGAGTTGGGAGTTTATTAATAAAAGTCAAATTTTTAAATGAAAATGCAAGGAAAAGCAACCTATAAAGTTCTCGATTTGTTTGGCAATGAAGAATTAAGAATTGTGGAAAAAGAAAAACCCAAAACAACATTGTTTGCCGATTATGACGGTTTTGTGGAGAAATTTAAACCAAAAAAAACCACAGACGATTGTTACACGCCTTCCGAAGTTTATAATGCTGTTTTGGATTATGTCGCCGACAATTACGATTTGCAGGGCAAGGAAATTATAAGACCTTTTTTCCCTGGAGGCGATTTTGAAAATATTGCCTACCCCGATAATTGCGTAGTAATTGACAATCCGCCCTTTTCGATTGTCAGTAAAATTTGTAAATTTTACACGAAGAGAAATATTCCTTTTTTCCTTTTTGCACCCCATTTAACACTTTTCAGCGCAAAAATGAAAGTTACCCGCGTGGTGGTTAGCGGCGATATTACTTACGAAAATGGTGCAAAAGTGAAAACTTCTTTTTTATCCAATCTGTTTGGAGATGTGGAAGTTTTGGGCGCTCCAGAATTGCATATGAAATTAAAGCAAATCCAAGAAAATAAAAAAGTAAATATGCCTAAATATGTCTATCCAAAAAATGTTTTAACCGTTAGTATGGTGGCTTGGATAGTTGAGCGAGGAATTCCTTTAAAAATTAAAAGAGAAGATCTGCACCATGTTAGTGTTTTGGAATCTCAAAAAAAACATAATAAAACCATTTTTGGGAGCGGCTTTTTATTGTCAGAAAAAGCAGCAGCAGAAAAAGCAGCAGCAGAAAAAGCAGCAGCAGAAAAAGCAGCAGCAGAAAAAGATAATGTAATTGTCTGGGAATTATCAGAAAAAGAAAAGAAAATTATACAATCGCTCGGATAACGGAAGAGGGCTTGTAGCAGTAGGATTTGAAAAACTACTGTTCAACTAAGCACTAAAGCCAAATAGAAGTACTAAGGCTCAATTTAGTTCCTTCTGCACCTATTGCTACAAACCCTTGTTAGCAGAAGTGGCGGTCAAATTACAAGGGTTATAACTTTTAAATTTAATAAAAATGTCAAAAAATCAAACAGTAACAGCAGAAGTCGAAATGGATTTCAAAGACGGAAAAAGAACAATTGAAATGAAACTTAAAGAACCACACGAAATTGAAGATTGCGAAGAAGGAAAAGCAGTAATGCTCAATTTACGTAATGGTGAAACTTACACAGGAATTTTCAACGGTATGGATGGTGACGAAGATATTATACTTGGTTCTTTAAGTGGTAGAAATACCATTGGTTTAAAAGTCAATTGGGTAAATGATTATTTCGAGCAGGTCGGTTCGTAGCCATTTCTGCTAACAGTTGTATTGACGCAAGTTTTTAAAAAAAGGAAAAATGCAAACAGAAATAGAACTTCCCGAAATAGAGGTATTAAACTACCTCAACGAATTGGCAGGGAAAAGATTTAAACCCATAAAAAGCAATCTGCGCCCAATCCGCGCAAGATTGAAAGACGGCTATACTCTGCAAGAACTGAAAGAAATAGTGCAAGTAAAAACGCTCGAATGGAAAAACAACGAAGTGATGAACGCGCATCTTTGCCCAACCACGCTTTTTCGTCCATCCAACGCAGATAAGTACCTTAATCAAATTTTAGTGATAAAACAAAATCCGAAAAAATATGCCCACTACTTCCAAAAACTTAATAAAAGGACAGGAAACAACATTGCAGATCTTACAGAATTGTACGGCGAATAAAGTATTTCCCGCGCTTGCTCGCGTGGAACAAACTTTAAGCATAAAAAAGAGCTTAGAAGAAGCGCCTTTGCTGCGTTATGAAGGCACTAAAATCGCTGTGGTTGCGCAGATTATTCGCGTTATTGAATTTTTTTTAAGCGTAACCGGAAAAGATTTGGACGCTTTTCAAATACAGATACTGGCGGGCGATCTTTATGAGAAGTTTTGCAACGACACTTTGGATGATATTATTTTAATGTTCAAAATGGCTCGCAACGGCGATTTTGGAAAAGTTTACAACTTGGACAATTTCACAATAATGGACTGGGCGAATAAGTATTTAGAAATGAAATCCGAAACCCGCGAGCGCTTGCTACGCAGCAAGCGCAAAGAAGGCGAAAAAGTAGAAGGAAAATACTTTGCGGATCTTCCCGCCGAGTTGCAGGAAAAGTACGCCAAAAAGCACGCCGAAAAGCCCCAAACCGTTTTCGAATTCCTGCGCCCTGCTGCTACGGAAGCATTAACACAAGAAAAACACCGAAGAGATATAAAAAAACAAATTGAAAAAGAAGAGAAATGAAAGTAAAAAATATAATAGATGAGTTAAAAAAAAATATCGAATCTCATCAAAAAATACAACGTGAAATCGAACAGTTGTTTGAAGGTAAAAAATTTCGAGTGGGAGAATTTGAAAATTTGAGTAATCAAATGTTAGGTTTAAGAAGGAAAATAAAAAAACAACTGGAAGAATTAAAGCGATAAACCGATTAATATAACTTCGGCAAAATTCTTTTAAAATGCCAATAATATAATAATGATCCAATTAATCCCCCAACCACCAGACCTTATTAAAATGGAAATAAAAATGCATTTGCCGCAGATGTCAATCATCGAATTTTTACAGAAAAAAGGCTACGAAATTAAAGCCTTTTCGTACATTCAACCCGCTACGGAAGAAATATACCTCAGCGAACCCGCGCAGCAGGTAAACACTTTTACCGCTACCAAACCCGGCGAAAAACAAACCGCCGAAAACGAATATTTAATCGTCTTTGAAAAAGAATTAAAAGCGTTTTTAAAAGGATTTTAGAGAAACATCTCCGGCATTGTTGCCGGAGATGTTTTTTATTAAAATTTTTATTATTGATTTACAGCTACTTACAAAAATATTTGCTAAAATAGTGTTAAATTTAATATACAAATTTGTATAATTTAAGTATTTATTTGTATATTTGTAGGACAAAATCAGATTAGTAATAACAATTAAAATTAACATCATGACTTTAGAAACACTAAAACAAAGAGTAGAAGCAAGATTAGCAAAATCATTCAGAGAAGATCAAATTAAAGAGATAATGCAAAATTTTGAATGGGCTGCTAGAACTTACACAACTCCCAAGAGAGTAGCAGAGGCTTTATTGCATGTTTGGTAATAAACAAGCCCCCTAATTAGGGGGCTTATTAACAAAATCAAATTGTAATATTTACAATTAAAAATCAAAGATAGAAAAAATGAACGAAGTTGAAAAACTTATTTTGATTTCAAAGAAGTCCGGTACCGAGCTCGCGAGCATATTGAAGACAAGCGAAAACACTATTTCGCGCTACAAAACCGGAAAAGTAAAAATCACCGTGGAGCGCCTGAAAGAATGGTGCGACATCCTCGGCATTGATATAAAAAAATTGTTTTAACTTTAAAAAAAAATAATTTAGACATGAAAAAAATATTATTCTTTTTATTGGCCGTTTTGTGCTTTTCTGCTTCTGCCCAGGAGTTGAAACTCACTCCCAATGGCTTTATTAACGCAGAAGATTCTTCGAAAGATTATGTCGTAATAGACTTCCCCGAGCGAACTAAAGAAGATTTATTTAAATCCACAAAACTTTATTTAAATACTTTGTACAATAACCCCGATTTTGTGAGCAGTGAAGTGGAAAACGAACAAATAGTAATTAATGCTGTTGGTTCCAGTGGTGCAGCCTCTTATCATTATCAGATAATTTTTTCTTTTAAAGATTTTCGAGTGAAAATCGCGCCAACTTTTAAATACCTTGGTTATACATCATTTAATGGTCAATACGGAAAGACTTACCTTCAGGCACCGACAAATAGTATATTCAAAATGAATGGAAAAGTTAGACGAGAAAAAACGAAAATATCGGTTGAAAATGCCACCAATCAATATATTGAGAATTACAAAAACGCTATTCTCAATCCCGACGCTTCCAATTGGTAATTTTAAAAAAACATGCTAAAACGCCGACTTGCAACAGAGTCGGCGTTTTGTTATATTTGCCTAATAATGAACACGAAAGGTCGAAATACTGAACTGATATCGCAGCGTAATCATAAGCTGTGCGCTCGCTTTTACTGGTATTCCGAAATCCTTAATATTCGCTTTAAAAAAACGTTGAAATTTCTTAATGAAGAATTCGACCTTTCAGAAGCTCGCATTGCGCAGCTACTTCGCGAGAATACGGACATTATAGCGGATTTTGAAGATTCCAAAATTTCCGCAGCAGAGCTGGAAAAGCTTTACCCGCATTTTAATTGGAATTTCAATTTTCTTTTTGGTAAGAAGTCTCCCACCGCTGCACTACGGTTTTAATCCCGTTTCTAATTTGCGAATCGCTTCCGCTTCTAAAAGTGAAAGACTCGAAACCATCTCCGGCATAGCCTTGTAATTTTTGGTATATTTTTTCGCAGAGTTCAAGATATTTTAAACCTTTTTCCCGTATTTCAGCGGTGGTTAAATTGTTGGTTTCGGACAAATATTTATCGCCGACGGTTAAAGAGATATTCGCCTGAATGATTTGGAAAGTGTGTTCCACATCCTGCACTGTATTTTCGTCAATTTTCACCAACACAAATGGATAAGCCACAGGCGGTTTTTCTAATTTCAATTGCCCGGCATCCAAGTCGATGTAGCGGATTTCATCGATTTCAGCGAGGAGTTCGAAGATTTTTAAATAAGTTTTTTTCATTTTAATACTGATTTTAATTTTTCAAGACAAAGATTTTTAATTCGACTTCGCAGCTGCGAGGATTGCGCCGCGCTCCCGATAAACTGCCGCCGTGGAATATCCTGATAAATTCGACGTTGAAAGGCATTTACTTTTACTGTTTTAAAGTTTTTCGTTCTTCGTACATGTTCAGGAACGTTCTGCACCACTTCGCCGGAAAAACCTTCGTTATGCACGCGCGCATAAGGAGCATCTTCCCCCCCGGCGGTAATGGTTACGCGATCGGCTTCTATTTTTAAAACTCGAATAGTTCTTCTCAAATTTCCCGATTTCATCAAAAGCGCACGGGAAGGATCGTCGGCTTTTCCCCAGGCATTGGGATTTTTTCGGTGTGGCCACGCCTCGAAGCTGTCTCCCTGCCATCCTTGGGCTTCGAAGTTTTCTAAGGTGAAATTTACCGCTTCTTCCCCTATTTCGGCCGGCAACTCCCGAAAAGCATCTGCCAATTTGCTTTCGATTTTGCTAAACAGTTCATTTATAGAAGTTGCCATTTGTTTATTAAATTATTTTTTGTATATTTGTATTTCCAAGCCGGGGCCACCATACTCTGGCACCCCTATGAAAATAGGCATAACTCACAATTTATTGTGAGTTATTTTTTTTATATAAAATAACTTCACCATTATTATTTATAATAACAATTTCTTTTATGCGCCATATAAAATTTTCATTCATCAATAAATTACGAACTTGCTTTTTCAAAGCGCTTACTGAAACATTATGATTTAGTTTTAATACAACATAAGGAGATTGCTCCTGCCCATTTGTTATCATTCTCCCAATTTTTCCAAGCTTAAATTTCCCTTCATAACTTTCCATTTCCCAGAAAATATTACCAACCTTTAAATCAACTACTTTTCCGGCAATAGGAGCTTTTTCAAAATGATATAGATAGCTCCAATCAATGATTTTTATATCCGGCATTACTTTTACTTCTTTTGCTGAAAAGAACATTTTTAAAGTTTTTGCCACACTTACTTTGTCGGCAAATTCCTTATCAATTCTTTTTTGTTCTGCCGCACTTTTTGTAAGTCGTTTTCCGACTTTGGAAATTAAAATCCCATCTTCTTCATAAAAATCAAGCTCTTTTGTAAGTAGTTGAGGTGTGTTTTTAAAATATGAATTTTCATCCGTAAATATCTCCCCGCTTACGCCTACATTATTTCTAAAGGCTTCGGGAATTTCGGGAAGTTGATACTGCGATGTTGCCGGGCCTTTGCGCAATCTCCGAACCGTCGTGCGGCAATTGAAATGGTTGGGCGGCCAGTAGTACGCCAAAACCGGATCATCCACCGAAAAAATTACTTTATCCAAAGGTTTGCATATTTCAGAAGTGTGGCCGTCCATTACGACATCCATTTGCACGAAAGGAAATATCGCTTTATCGCGCTGCACATCCATCCACAAGCGGCTCATCTGCGCGCCCGCCACAATGGTGTCGTATTCGGTTTTTAAGTAGCGATTTGACAAGCCTACGACTTTCAGCGCTTCGCGTTTAAACTCGTTCCAAGGGCGCAAACTTCCGTCTTTTCGCAAAAGAAGATTGTTCAACCGAGCATTGTCATTGTAGTTTTTAGCCACGGAAAACCGCCATATATTGCGCTTTAATACTTCGCGCATGACATAATCGGGCGCATCGTAGTCGATGTTTTGCCCGAAATAATCGTCCACCGGCTTCACGAGTTCGCGGGCGGTTTTGGTAACGATCGGGCGGTAAACGCTGCCGTCATTTCCGCGATTGCGATACATGTCGCGGAGTGCATTCATCCACTCTTTTGCCAACAGATCCGCCCAGTCGGGCTGAGGCTCATGCGCCAAATTCGCACCGTGAAAATGGCTGTATTCTTTTTCGAGAGCATTCCAGTCCAGCTCCTCGCGCAGCGTGAATTCTACCGAGGAGCGCCGGAAAAAAAATCTTTCAGGCGGTTAAAAAAAGAAAGTTCTTCGGCGGTTACTTTTTTTTCTTTTTTCTTCTTTTCTTCTTCTTCCTCTGTATTTTCTTCTTCCGGCTCTTTCGATTTTTTGCCACGTGGCAAACCGAAAGTGTTATAGAAGTAATCATCGTCCACACCGTCTTCGGTAATTTTGTTCACCGCCAGTGCAATGTTTAATTTTTCCTTCAAAGGCGTGTTGTCTTGCTCGATGAATTTGAAAAATCCATTTTTCACCGGGAAGCCACGCTTTTCGAGCATAGGCACTAAAAAAGTGTTAAGAATTCGTTGCACGTAGATGCGGTCGGCTTTGGCGATATCTTCTTCCGTGCGCTCATGCACTTGCGATTGTGAAAGCGAAGAACCGTCTTTCGTCGTCATGGTTTGCCCCAAAACACCAATTAAAATCTGCGAATCCAACCACTCCAAGAATTCCGTATGTACCGCGCCATTTACATTGGTTGAAAGCGGTTTCAAGTCTCCATTTTTGCTCATCACCACGCTGCCGCCGGCACCACGTTTCCGCATGGCTTCTTCCATTTCCGTTCTTCCGGTTTCGTCTTCCGGATCGTACATTCCGGCTAAAATAGGAATCCCCCATAATTCGCAGAATTGGGCATAATCAGCGCCGCCGTTGCGTTTAAAAATAACGTAAGGCGCTACGCGGGTGAGAAATCCCAAATCTTTGTCGTCGCCTAAATTGAGGAGAAACGGATCATTTTCGTACAAAATCCCATCCTGTAAACTGATATCGGGCAAAATGATTTTTTTAAGTGTGTCGAGGTTTTGCCGCGGCACGGAAAAAATGCTGAAGCTTGGATCAAAATTCAATTCTATTACCGATTTTCCAAAAGCCTTTGTTAAGACGATTTCGCGCAGCAATTTTTCAAACTCCAAAGAGTCGATGAAATCCGCCATTTCTTCAATTTCTTCTCCATCGCTTTGGAAGGTAATATCGTTGTTTGTTATTTTTCTAATTCTGCGATTTACTGCATCTTCTAAAACCGGATCCAGCAGTAAATCTTCGAGCAGATTTACGAGCGCAAAACGGCGCCCACGATCGGCAGCTTTAATAGCATTTCGCCACTTTACCACATCGGTACTATCGCGGCGCGGCGGTTGCACCACTAAAACATTGCTGATTTTGATTTGCTTTGGCTTTTTACTTGCTAAAAAGCCTATTTCGGTAGTTTTCATATTAATAGTAATTTTCTCTTTTGGGGTTGGTAAACATGTTGAAACTACTGCTTTTATCGCCTTCGGCTTCTTTGCGAGGCAGATTGGCAGGCATTCCTTTATAAACGGCTTCCAGCCAGCTGAGGCTTTGCTCGTAACGGAATTTTTTATCCGCATAATCGATAGAAGGATTTGCTAAGCCAATCAGTTCCCAAATGGCGATGTCCTTTATTACTTTCACCAACAGCGGACTGCGTTCCGTGCCTTTTTTCGCGAAAATACTTTCGGTGTCGTATTCCTTTGCCAGCTTGCTTTCAGCCAGCTCGATAGCCATGTCGATGCATGCCATTGCTATGGTTTCGTCCTCGCGAATGATTTCGCCGATTTCTTCGGCGTAGGCATGGGTTTTCAGTTCTTCAGGGGTTATGTAGCTCATTTTAGTAACGATTTGAATTTTGATAATGTGATACAATAATCGGCGGTCCTGCGCTTTCTTTTGTTTTCTGATTGACACGCCAAACTGCTCCTTCCACCGCATCGGGACCGTCATCATGCGCCCGCGATTTCGGAGACAATGCCAGGAATTGAAATTCCATTTCTTTCATTCCGGGTGTGTCTTTTAATTTTTCGTTAAAAATCAATTTCCCCGCCCGATTGAGTGGTTCAAGTCCGGATTCAATTCGGTAGAATTTTTCGGGCTTTTTCCGATCGTCGGCTTTCAGCGCCAGTGTATTGTTATGCCGCTTATTGGCGGCTTTTATTTCCAATTTTAGCATGTCATCAATCCACGGCCATTCGATGTAAAAATACACGGCTGTCTGATCTTTTACGAGGTCGAGAATCTGAAATTGCCAATCGAGCATTTTGGCGGTGCTGGTTTGCGCACATTCTGCCCAAATAACGTGATATTCATCTTTCCATTTCCCGACCAAAGCCGTGGCTTTGAAGTCTGCATTCTTTTTATAAGATGGGTCCGTATATGCGATTAAGAATTTATATTTTTTCAGCGGCTGCATTTTTCCGTAAGTGAGTTTATCGAACACTTTTCCCAATACTATCGGATTGTTAAAGTATTCCTTTTGCGCTGACGCGGCAGAAATCTTCGACAAAACGCGATCGATCATTTCTTCGGAGTTCTTATTGGGCCATGTGGATTTGCCATTTTCATCCCGAATATTCACAATTTCGTAGTGGTCTGCCATTTTCATGGCCTTTTTCACGCAACAATATTCTGCCATAATATTTCCATTCCACAAAATCAACAAAGGATTTGAAATTGAGCGCGTACCGTACATTGCTTGTTCAAACCATTCCCATTTTTTATCCACGATATCGGGATTTCGACAATCCTCATCGGTATCAAAATCTTCTACCCAAATGCTGTCCGGCCGTATTTCTTCATTTTTCGCTCCTCTGGGTGCATTCCCTGCACCGACAGCGATAAACATCGTTCCCATTGGTGTTACGAATTCGTCCTGTTGCCAGGGAACCCCCAAGACGCCGCCGTAATCATTCCGCAGCCTTGGATTTTTTTCGAAAGCTAATTTAACAGGGCGCAAAAGTCTTATAGCTGCATCCTTATTAGCAGAAAGTAGAAATGTCATTTTCTTTTTCCCGGTACAATGTAGTTTTAAAAACATCATCATTGCTCGTGATGTTTTAGCGAGTTCACGCGAATGTGGGCACACCTGATAAAATTCAGGATTATTCATCACATTAACCGTTACTCGCCTATGAAAAGGCATAGGTTCGTGGGTGTAATATTTATGAAAATAATACCGAAACCACGCTTCGTCGTCTTTTTCCAGCGCTGCGATTCTTTTTTCTTTTTCTTCGGAGCTTTCGAAAAGATCTACAAGTCCATTTTCACTTTGCAAATCGTCGTAATACGACTGCCAAAAATCAATGGCCGCCTTATCTTCTCTCGATTGCTTAGTGGTTAAAGAAATCATTTGATTTTGGTTTTTATGAATTTATCCGCGTAATCGCCGATGAGGCGGGCGTGCTCCACATTTTCTTTTTTCACTTCGTTAATAAACGGCATAAAAGCATTGATAAAGTCGGATGCGGAAGTTTCCGTTTCCAAAGCTTCTATATCTTTCAAAAGAAATCTGCGGGTATTTGCTAAAACTTTATCCGCGTATCTCTGTCCCGGCTCTCGGTTTTTTATTTCGTTATTGATTTCTTCCAATTCGGCGTATAGATTGGAAAGCTGCTCCTCGCGGGTAAGCAGTAGATTTCTTTTGAGCTTATCCCAGCCTTCTTTTTCGATCCAGCGGCCGATGGTTTTTTCGGAAACCCCGACTTTTTCGGCGATTTCCTTCTGCGTAGCGTTGTCTTTTAAAAAATAGATTTTCGCCAGTTCTTTGAGCTCCTGCAATTTCTCCTTTGATAATCGTGCCATTGTTAAATAATTACAAGGACAAAGGTGCGGCTACACCGCGCAGAAATGAAGCCGGATTTTTATCGTGGTATAAAAAAAGTCTTATGATAGGACAAAAAAGTCTTATCATAAAACTCCGGCTTTTTTGCTCAAAACTTCCCGCTCAACTTTGCGAAAATATTGGTAAAAAAACATCATGCCTATAAAAATCACTTTTACCGCCAACGACGAAAGCGTGAAAAACAGCTATGGTTTTCACGTGGCAACCGCAGGAATAGACCTTAATACTCGATTTCTGCAAAATCCGATTATTCTAAATAACCATAACAATTCGACAAAAGATGTCTTAGGCAAATGGTTGGATGTGGAAAAGAAAGACGGAAAATTGTACATGTCTCCGGCTTTTGATACGGAAGATCCCGACGGGAAAGAAGTCGTGCGAAAAGTGAATAACGGAACGATACGCGGCTGCTCCATGGGGATTATGTTTGATCCCGAAGATATGAAGAACGAAAGCGGAAAAATCATATTAAAGAAATGCGTTCTATTCGAAGTTTCTATCGTGGCAATTCCCGCTAATGAAAATGCCGTAGCGCTCTTTAATATGCAAGGCGAAGCGATTTCCGAGCAGGAAGTAAAATCGCTTTGTTTGAAATTACAAACGACAAATCCTTTTGAAAATAATAATATAGAAATGAAAACCATTCTACAACATCTTCAGCTCGCTGAAGGTACTACCGAAGAGGCTGTTTTGGCAGCCATTAAAGAAACCGAGAAAAAGCTTTCCGAAGCGAAAGCCGAAAATGCAGAATTAAAAGCGGAGATATCTGCTTTTGCAGCCGCCGAAAAAAAACGCAACGAAGCTGAGTTAAAAGCACTTTTAGACAGTGCCGTGAAATCCGGTAAAATCGATGCGGACGGCCGCGAAAAATTCGAAAAACTCGAATTAAAAGTAGCAAAAGATATTTTGGCAGCTATTCCCGCGCGCAGAAGCGTGAAAGATGCTATTGATCCGGAGAAGAATCCTTTGGAAAAATACGAGAAATTGAGCTGGGAAGAATTAGACAAAGGCAATCATTTGGCTGCTTTAAAATCCAACTTCCCGGATTACTACCAAGAGCGTTACGATCAACAATTTAAATCATCTGAAAAATAAATTAAAATGGGATTATCAATTGAAATTTGGCACGACTCTATCCAGGAGAAACTGCTTGAAGATAATAGATTTTTGCATTATGTTGCCGATGTTTCTGCCGATAACATTATCAATGGCAAAATCGTACACTTACCACAAGCCGGAGATCCATCTGGTGTGGTGAAAAACAGAACTAATTTTCCTGCTGACGTATCTAAAAGAACGGACGGCGAAGTGCTTTATCAAATCGATGAATATTATACCGATCCGGTGTGGATTCCAAATGCGGAAACCAAGGAATTATCGTACGACAAACGCAGAAGCATTTTAGATCAAGACATCGCAAACCTTTCTGAAGAAGTAGCCGAAGGAATGCTTTACAATTTTGTTAATTCGCCCATCGGGGATAACAAAACATTGCCTACCGCTTCCATTTTGGCAACCAGCGGCGATGATGTGGCTTCCGGACTTGCCGGCAGCACCGGCAATCGAAAAGCTTACCAGCTTAGCGATTTACAGAAACTTCGCAACTTTTTATTAAAACAAAAAGTATGGAGTGAGGGCAATATGAACGTACTTTTAACTCCCGACGCCGAGGCGCAAATGTTCCCTGCCGATTCCGTGATTACGGCTACTTATATGCACAATGTAACCGAAGCGGAAAGACGCGCGGGAATTATTTACAAAGCACAAGGTTTTAATTTGATTTCTCGCAGCGCAGTATATGCAATAAGCGATGATGACACAGTTAAGGCACCAGGCGCAGCGGTAGATGCTACCGACAGCGAAGCTATTTTCGCTTGGAATAAAAATATGCTGGAAAAAGCCATCGGAACCACCGAAGCTTTTGAAAGACTGAACGATCCTACGTACTACGGCGATATTTACTCATTCTTAGTGAGAATGGGTGGGCGCGCACGGAGAAAAGACTACAAAGGAATCGTACTGCTAAAACAAGCCGTTTCTGAATAAAAGTATTTTCTTTTCATCATAGTTGTTTCCCCGGAAGAGGAGCGATTTTCTTCCGGGTTTTTAAAAAAATAAAAATGCTATTAACCAAAAATTTTAAAAGAGAAGAATTTGATTGTCATGACGGTACTATTGTGCCGGAGCAATACCATGCAAATCTTAAAAAACTTGTTGAAAATCTACAAGTCTTGCGAGATTACATAGGGAAACCAATCATTGTCAATTCCGGGTATAGAACTATTAGTTACAACAAGAAAATCGGTGGCGCAAGTAAATCGCAACATTTGACCGCTACCGCGGCCGACATTAGAGTTCCCGGAATGACAGCAGATAAGTTGTATAGAGTTATTGATAATTTAATTAAACAAGGAAAAATGCATAATGGTGGCCTCGGTTGGTACAGAAGTTTTTGCCATTATGATGTTCGACCAAACGCCGCAAGATGGGACTACAGATAACATATAAAAATCATGAAGGCACAGTTACCGCAACCGTTCGCGCAGGAAGATATTCGGAAAGATCCAAAAGCGGTAATTATTGCGCTTTTGATAGGACTTCTGATGCTCACGTGTGGAGCAATCGTCTATTTGTACATCTCCAAAGAAAAAGATCAGCAGAAATTGTATGGGATGATTATCGAAGAGCGAAATCAGCGGATTTCGACCTACGAAAAAATGTTGTTTTATCGCGCACAAGCCGAAGTGCTGCTTAATCGAGATAGCATTACGAAAGAAAAAACTAAGCCGTTGGTTGAAAAAATATTGAAATAATGAAAACAAAAGCCAATTTTATCTACGTTATCTTGCTAGCTTGCCTATTGATTGCCAGCGTAGCGCTCAATGTGAAGCAGCATTTTGAACGTGAAACTTCACGGAAAGAAATGCTTTCGCTGTTGGAAAATCGCGGGCAAAATAAAGTCATAAAAGAATACGTGCGCGATTCCATTGTTCACACGGTTTTCCAAGACCGTGCAATTTCGAACGAAAAAACCGAGAAAATTGCTGCGCTGAATTCCGATTATGCCGACAGCTTGCAGGCGGCTTTAAAAATCAGCATTGAAAAAATAGAGCAGGTAACCAAGCTTAACGGAAAATTACTGGCGGAATTAAAATTGAAAACCGCCAAAACTGATGACGGCAAAGATGTGAAAGTCCACAAGGATCAATATTTAGATATTTCTTTTTATCCCGATACCGACAGCCTTAAAATGCAATATAATTTAGAATTAAATCAAGTCCGCTACGCCGAAAGAAACTGGCTGTTTGGCAAAAGCACGCATTATATCGACGTTTTTTCTCCCGATCCCAGAATCAGCATTCACGGTTTGAAATCCTTTAGAATAAAAGAACGCCCATCGCGAAGATTTGGCTTCGGACTCTCTGCCGGCTATGGCGCTTTTAAAAATGAAAAGAACATACAGCTCGCGCCCTTTATTGGCGTGGGCGTAAATTATAATTTAATTGAATTTTAAACCCCTTTAAAAAATATTTAAAATGGCAAATTTAAAAGAAAAAGCAAACCGGATTTTCAAGCAATATCCCGACATCGAAGTCATTTGGATGACCAGCGATGGGCAAGGCTTCACCGAGGAGCACAATGCTGAAAATCATGCGCGTTACTTGGATGGAAAAATCCAAAAGTTTGTAAGAGAAAGCGATGCTACCGAAAAAAAGGAGAAAAAAGAAAGCACTCCGAAAGCTCCGAAATCTCCGCAAAAGAGCGCCAAAAAAGCGTCTGAAAAGAAATCCACTTCCAAAGAAGCTCCCAAAGCGGAAGAAGAACCTAAAGCAGAGGAAACTCCTTTAGAAGAAGCTCCCGAAGCGGAAGAAGCTCTTTTAGAAGAAGCTCCCGAAGAAGAAAAATAAATTTATTAACCTAAAAAAAATATATAAAAATGGCACTATTTGGCTTAAAATCTAAAGTTCAGATTGCACCTGTGGAAACTAATGGCAGTTTGCCCGATGAAGAAAACTGGGTGGATCTCTGCAGAACTTATCGCGACACGGTGGAAATCATCGATGCCGATCCTACGGTGGAAGAAGAATATTCCGACCAAGAGGACGATCCCATCGCTGTTTTTACCGAAGCCGGTAAAACCGAAGGAAAGTTTTCTACTTTCGAATTCGACAATAATACGTTGGCAGACTTATTCCCCGAAGGAACAACTGTTAATGGTGGTTTTTCCGCATCGAATTCCAAAGGCTTTGAAACGGCTATTCGATTTAAAACCGATTCCGAGCATGTTATTTCTTACGCAAAAGTGAAGCTTACCGTGAAGAAAAACATTCGTTTGCAGAAAAAAGCAGTTGCTTTAATCGATTGTCTTTTCACGCCGATGAGTCCTATTCACATCGCTAAAACTGCGTAAACAATATGTTCGATTTAGGCATCGAGGAAATTGCTCCTCGTATATTACTAAAAAGAGGTGTAAAGGTGCCGATCACCGCACCTCTTTTTTTTCGTCTTTTCGGGAAAAAAGAAATCCGGCTTGTGCTTCGGCAACCGACCGCGCGAACGCTTTTAAAAATTGCCGCGATTGCCTGCGAAACCAACTATAAAGAGGAAATGGATTTAAAAGAAGCTTTGGAATTTTATAAAACCAACGCCAAAAAAGTCCACAAAATCGTGGCGCTTTCGATTTTAAATTCTCCGCGTAAAAACTGGCTGGCAAGCATTCTCGCCCGCCAATTGCGGCGGCAATTAACAGAGCAGCATTTGCTCTATTTATATCAATTAGTAGTTGCACAAGGCGGTGTGCAGGATTTTATGAATACTATCAGATTGGTGATGCAGACGAGAATAACGCGGCCGATGAATCTGAGTCCAGAGGAGAAAACGAGTTAAAAAGCGAAAGCTTCCATAGCGTTTTCGGATTTCTTTTCACAATCGCCGAAAAAACAGGCTGGAGCCAAAATGAGATTTTGGACACGCCTTTTCTCCAACTTACGCTCATGCTGGCAGATGCGCCGAAGTTGAGCAAGAAGAAAAAAGAAAAACAACGAATAACCACCGAAGAAGAGCTGCTTAACTTCTTCGGTAAAAACAAACCCGATGGCTGATTTAGAACCGATTAGTATAGAATTTATTATGAACTCTCCAGAATTACTGGAGGAGTTCAAAAAGTTGTTGTCCGGCACCCAAGATGTGGACGCCGCCACCGCCGCATTGAAAGAGAAGTATAAGCAAATGACAGCCGCGCAGGCGCTGAATGCGAAAGGTTCAGAAAATGTGGTTTCTACCCTTAAAAATGTAGAAGGGCAAACTAAAAAATTGGGAAATACTGAAATCGAAATTATCAAGCATACCATTAAGGAGAGACAGAGAGCCATTAATGTGCTTATTCGTCAATATGAGCAGGTGAATAAATTGATTGATGATTCCCAACCGGGTAAAGTGAAAGATCAACTTCTCCGTGAAGCCGGGCGCATAAAAATAGATATTGATAAAGAAGTTGCAAAACTTACCGAGCTACAAAATAAAATAAAATCGGTAGATAAAACTACCGAAACTCTCACCGCGCAATATTCCAAACTTTTAGATCAGATGCAAAAGTTGGAAGTCGATGGAAAAGGCAATTCCGAAGCTTATGATGCATTGGAGCAAAAAGCTTTGCAATATAAAGAAGCTATCGATAAAGTAGCTGCCTCGCAGAATCTCCTTTCAAAAAATCCATTAGCCGGATATATACAAGGTTTATCCACTCTTGCTGGCGGTATTTCCGCAGTTAATGGAGTTACCGCGCTGTTTGTGGGCGAAAACGAAAACTTGGAAAAAATTATGGTTCGCATCCAAGCATTGATGGGGATTACCATTGGCTTGCAGCAGGTACAACAGAGCTTAACTACGACATCTTCTTTTAAAATTCAAGTTTTAAATAAAGTTTCTAATTTATGGACCACCGCCAACAATCGCGTAGCAGTATCGCTGGGAATTTCCAACGTGGCGGCGAAAGCATTAATGGCCACGCTTACTTTAGGGCTTTCTCTTGCCATTACCGGATTGATCGTTTTGTTTGAAAAATGGAGTTCTGCCCAAGCAAAAGCTGCGGAAGAGCAAAAGAAATTCGCTTCGGAAACAGCCGATGCAATGGTAGGACCGTTGGTGGCTTACAAAAAATTACAAGCACAATGGAATAGCCTTGCGGGCGATTTGAAAGGAAAGGAAAAATTTATAAAAGACAACAAAGACAAATTTCACGACTTGGGTGCGGAGGTAAATAATGTGAATTCCGCCGAAAATTTTCTTGTTACCAATGGTCCTAATTTTATAGAAGCCTTACGCTTACGGGCGGAAGCTGCCGCCCACGCGCAGTTGGCGATGGAAAAATATAAGGAATCTTTGGATATTGATATTTCCACGCCTTCAACATGGAGTTATTTGAAAGAAATGATAAACCAAGCTTTGGGCGCTTTTGGAATTAAACCTTTATTCGAACTACCTTTATTCGACAAAATCGATGAAAAACGCAATTTAGAAAAATCGGCAGAGGATCAAATTAAATTAGAGCTCGAAAAATTAAAATCTGCGGCGGAAAAATTAAAAGAAGCCGGAATTAAAGCTTGGGAAGATCCGGACAAAACAAAAAAAGCCGAAGAAATATTCCCTTTAGGTTCCGTAGCGGAACTGCGAAAACGAATCCAAAGCATCGACGAAGCCTTGGAGAAAGCTACGGATTTAGACATTATTGAAAAATTAAACGCCAAGCGGCAAAACTTGGCCGCTGAACTTGCCGAAGCCGAGCGGCGAATACGCATTACCACCACTGCACAGATGGTGGACGAAATGGAGCAGCGTTGGGCGCAATATTACGACTTTATAGAAGTGTACGGAAAAGAAGCCGCCGACCGACAATTTGGCGATTTAAAAGCCACTTCCGGCTCTTACTTCGAATGGCTACAATCCGAGCAAAAAAAGCTTTCCGAAGTGGTTTCCGGCGGCGGCACTTTAACCGATCAGCAAGCTGCCGATTTGGAAGCTTTAAATAAAAAGCTGGCAGAAATAGAAGGCAGAAAAACCGCCTTTGACAATTATACACAAGAGGTGGAAAAGGCGTTGAAATCTACGCCGATACTCATCGACCAGCTTACTCTTTTGGATGAGAAAATATCGCAACTGTCAAATTCTGACAGAGACCAAAATAAACTCGTATTTCTCACCGGAAAGCGCGACGAAGTTTTGCAAAGTCTGCAACAACTTACAGATGATTTTTTGCGCGAACATCAGACTTTAGAAGAAAAGAAAACCGAAATCACACGGAAATACGAAGCCATCCGCAGGGAAATCCAAAGTCGCGACCTTGCACCGGAAGAAGCCGCACGCTTGATTGCCGCAGCACAAGCCAATGCCGATGCCGAAGTAGCGGCGGTAGAAACAGCCGCTTTCCGCAAAACCGATATTTATCGACGGCTAAGTGAAAATCTTATCGGAATTTCACAGCGTGAGTTGGAAGCCCGCATCACGGCACTGAAAGAAATACTTTCCGAAGAAAATTTATTAACAGCCGAACAGCGCAAAAAATTTCAGAAAGATTTAGAAGAAGCACAAAATGCAAGAGGAAATAGTGTCATTGAATCCCGAATAAATCAATTAAAAGTAGAACGGGCAAAATTAGAAGAAACCGCACGAGAAGCTCGCAAAAAGGATCTGGAAACCTATATAAAAACTCAAGAAGAAATTGAGAAAATTAACCAAGAAATTGAGAATTTAAACCTCCGTAAACTTGCTAATTTACGAGATTACGCCGCCGCGGCACAGCAGATTTTTGGGCAACTGGCAAACGATATCGGCGATTCTAATGCTGCACTTTCAGACACCGTTGCTACACTTTCCGAACTCGCAGGAATTGCAGCAGGTCTTTCAGATAGCGTGGGAAATTTTTTAGATGGATTAAAAAATCCCGAAGGTTTCACAGCCGGCGGCATCATCGGCATTGCGCAAGGCTTGTTTTCTGCGATTGGTGGTCTGTTTTCATTGGGAAAAAAAGCGCGGGAATCGGAGCGAAAAGCACAGGAAGAAATTAAAAAAAGACAGCAAGAGAAGTTACAAGCAGAACTCGATTACAATGCGGTACTTCGGCAACGTATCATTGACGAAGTAAAATTGAACGATCTTTATAAATCGAGAGTGGACAATATTCGTGAGGAAGCCGCCGCTCGGGCCAAAGCTATGCAAGACAACTTGCGCGATCAGCAAACTGTTTTTAACAGATTACTGGGAATGACTACTACTGTGGGACAAAAAACAGAAAAATACGGCGGCTTTTTAGGAATAGGGAGAAAAACCCGCGTAGTGGACATTAAAGAAAACATTGCTGCTTTATTGGGGGTAGGTCCCGGAATGAGTCCGATGCAAAAACTTCTCGACAGATTTTCCTACAATCCTTTGATGCAAAATCTGTTGAGCAAAAACAGTCCTTTTAAGGACTTGATTCCTCCGGAAACGGTAATGCTTTCCGATGAACTTTTCGACAAACTGGAAAAATTAAACGCCGAGCATCCGCTTACCGGAGATGCTAAAACCGCTTACGAGCAACTGAAAAAGTTGCGCGACGAATTTGGAAGCTTGGACGAAGCCATGCGGCAATTGCAAGTTGATTTGATTAACACCATAACCGGCACTACTCCTGAAGCTATTTTAGACAGCATACGCCAGGGATTAAAAGAAGGAAAAAGAGAATTTGCCGACTGGGCGGACGACATTGAAGGCTTTTTGCGCGATGCTATTTTGTCAGGACTTTCAGCCCGCGTGATCGAGCCTGAAATTCAAAAACTGCAAGATTCCCTCGCTGAAATGATGGGCGACGGCATTTTGACCGAGGAAGAGCGGCAAGAATTCACCGACATGTATATGGCGATTGTGAATTCTGCGCGAGAGCAATTGGACTTGATTAATCAAGCCGGCATTACGATTGGCGATGATTTCAGCGGTGCAAATTCTTACAAAGGAGCTTACCGCGCCGCCTCGCAGGAAAGTATCGATTTACTTTCCGGCCATACCGCCGGGCTGCGTCTTGCGGTTTTGGAAACCAATAAAATCAATACCACCGGATTTGCGGGACTAATGGAGCGCGCGGGAAGAATGATAGCACTGCAAATGGACATCGAAAGAAATACGCGGCGCACGGCGAATAATACGGAAAAACTCCACGACATCGATAGAGGTGTGGATCAATTGGGCGAATCTATGGAAAAAAATTACAAAGCCTTGCAAGCGGCTGGAATTATAAAATAGAGAAAAATGCTAACGACTGCGATATATAAAGACAAAATCAATGGAAAGAATTTACTTTCCGAATTCGGTTTGGTGATCCAAACCGGAACGGAAGAACTGCTTTCTTTTCCTACTCGCAAAACCACATTAACCAACGACTGGCGCGAAGAAAACGGCAAAGAATACGATTTAACATTGCCGAGGTTCGAAGACAAGGAAGTAACCTTGCAATGCGCCATTGTGGCAGACAACGATACGCAATTTTGGGCGCAGTACAATGCCTTTTTTGAGGAGATTACCCAATCGGGTTGGCAGACTCTTTATATCGACGATCACAGCCAAAATTATTCATTTTTTTACCAAAAAACAGGCAATTGGAAAAAGAGCACCAAGCGGCTGAAAAACGTAGAAAAAGTTTTTGTAAAATTTAGCTTAACCATTGTAGTCAAATGATATACGAGATAAAAAGAGGTGAAATAGTTGTAGCGGCGGTAAAACCTACCGGGCGCGCTACTTCTCGCATTATGGGTGAGGAAATCGTGAATTTTCAATTTTCTTTAGCACAAAATATAGCCTTTCAAAAGCACGATTATATCACTTTTAAAGGCAAACAATATTCGATTTTAAAATCCTACAATTGCGAGCAAAGCTCAACGAAAGAATGGATTTATAACATTACTTTTTATTCGATTAAATACAGATTGAACGAAGTTTCGTTGCTTTTCCCCGACTCGGAAAACGAGTACACGATTTCTTCTTCATTTTTGGTTGCCGATGCCGCCGCTATGGTGGCGCATGTGGTGAATAACGCCAACCGTGTGCAAAGCGGTTGGAGCGTGGGAACGGTAGATGCCACCGAAACCAAAAATGTGCAGTTTGACGAAATGAACTGCCTTACCGCGCTTTCCAAAATTGCGGATGAATTTAAACTCGAATTTTGGGTAGATTCCGATAAATCGATTCATTTTACTGAGCGGAAACCCGATTCCGGAGTTACTCTAAAATACGGAAAAGCACAAGGATTTAAATCACTCGCACGCCAGCCTTTGCAAGATTCCGAAGTGGTTACACGCCTCTACGCCAAAGGCGCTGAAAAAAACCTACCGCAAAACTATCGCGGCGGGCAGAAGAACTTGCGGATGACCGTTCCATATTTGCAAAAAAACGTCGATAAATACGGCATAATCGAACATACGGAAATCTTTGAAGATGTTTTCCCGCGAAGAACCGGCACCGTTACCGCAGTGGATGAAAACAATCCGTTTGTTTTCACCGATTCCACCATGGATTTTGATTTAAATGCTACCGACAGCCACGGAAATAAGACAATTTTAATCCCGAATTTATTAGCAAAAGTTGTTTTTCAAACCGGGCAACTCGCAGGCTACCGATTCGAAATTCCCGAGCGTGGATATCACTCGGCGACAAAAACTTTTACGATTCTTCCCAACAAGCAGGAAACTTCGTGGGATGTTCCCAGCGCGCTGGTGCGCCCGGCTGTGGGCGACAAGTATATTCTCGAAGACATAGCGATGCCGGAAAGCTATGTAACTGCCGCCGAAGCCGAGCTGCAAGCCAAAGCGCAGGAATATTTGGATAAAAATTCTTCCGAAAGATTTTCTTATTCCGCTCCTACGGATGCGATGCTTTTTAAAGAACTTAATTACCAGCCACAGCTTGGATCTTTGGTACACGTGGAAAGTTTGGAATTCGATTTGGATGCCGATTTGCGGATTACGGCCATTTCCGAAGACGTGCAAAACTTATTCGATGTGCAAATCGATTTTTCAGAAGTGGCGTTTCTCACACCTGTTGTTACGGAATATTACGAGCAAGAAAGAAAGGAAATCCAGCGGACGAAAGAAACGAAATTCAATGCCGCTGCCGCCCGCGCTGCATATTATTTTGCGCGCGAAAACGCCGAGAAAATCTTCGATCCGGACGGATATTTCGATATGGCAAACTTTAAAGCCGCTTCAATCGATTCCAAATTGATTTCACTTGGCGCGCGCTCGCAGGTTTTCCGACTTCCGGGCGTGAATTTCCGCACGGCGGATGATTACACTACACTTGTGTGGACGGGCGGAAACATCGTTCATTTAACGATTTCCGACGATGGTCCGCGAACTTGGAGCATTTCTGCCGGCACGCAGGAAGATATAACTGCCGAATATCAGCATATTTATGTTAAAGCACAAAAAACAGGCACTAATGCAACGATATATGCCACGCCCGAAGAACTTTCAATTGATGCCGATCCCGATTGGTTTTACTTCGAAGCCGGGTATATGTCGAGTATTCAATCCGGGGTGCGATTGGTTAATACAAATTATGGTTTTGCAGAAATTTCACCCAACCAAATCACAATAGGCACTTGGAAAGCGCCTATCGGCAGCGATTACATCACGATGCATCCCGACCATATCGAAATCAAAGGGAAACTGAAAATCGGCAACGGCAAGGATGTAGAAGAAGCGATACAGGATTCGGTGGACGAGCTGCAAATCGGCGGGAAAAACCTACTCCTTGGCACATCTTCGGAAATCGCAATTAAAACGTGGAACGGCTGGAATTTAAGCTTCGATTTTCCGAGAGTTTCCATTATTCCTGGGGAATTTTACACGGCTCAAATTTACTATGAAAATCCCGACCAAGATGTTACGATTAGAATTTTTTGGTACGATGAAAATAATATAACAACAGAGTCGTCCAATGGCACGGTAATTTTGGCAGGAAACAGTGGCAAAGCTGTAATAACAGCACAAGCACCTACCAATGCGGTTGGAGCTGAAATAAGAGCTCGAAAAAGAACGCGCGGCGGAACAATAGTTGCAGGCGTAGGCATGCAAAAGCTCGAAAAAGGCACAAAAGCAACTGACTGGACGCCCGCGCCAGAAGATTTGCAAGCCGAAATCGAGCAATCGAAGTTAGATGCAATAGCAGCTTCCAATGCCTATGCAGAGGCGAAAGCAAACTTAGCAGAAATCGAAGCCAAAGCGTATGCAGATGATGTTGTGAGCGCAGAGGAAGCGAGGGCAATTCTCGATGCTACCAACAAAGCAGATGCTGCGAAAACATACGCCGAAGCGCAGGATGCTCTTTTGCAATCGCAACTCGAAGCGTATGCAGACGGCAAAGTTTCCGCCGAGGAACAAGCGCGGATTAATCAAGCAGCTGCAAACTTAACCGCTGCGAAGAATTACGCCGAAGCGCAGGACGAACTCGCAAAAACCGCTGCCAATGCCTACGCAGATGGAATAGTAACCGCCGAAGAACTCCGAGCAATTGCCGATGCAACCGCCAAAATGGAAGAAGCGAAAGAGCATGCACAAGATCTTGTGGACGAGCTGGAGGAAGAAGTAAATGATAACGCAGCAGAGATAGCCACAGCCAAAGCAAACGCTCAAAATGCGCAGAATACTGCCAATTCGGTCGCGCAGATAACGAGCTTTCTCGGTACAACCATAGACGATAATGTCGTTGCCACCGGAACGCTTTTGGTAGGAGATGTAATCGGTGCAAATGCAGGTATTACGGGGGTTACCGACATGGGCGAAGAATCCGTAAGAATGTGGGTTGGCGCAGATTACGAAAACAGATATAAAGCACCTTGGCGGCTTCATGATAACGGATTTATGAAAGGAAGCCACCAAATCGGAGAAAAACACGATGCATTCCGATGGGGCGTTGATGAAAATGGAACGCCTGTTTTGGACTTTTTCCACCACACTGGTTTTAAAACCTTTACGCTCGATCCAAATCGCGGATTAATCGCTGTTAATTACATCCCCGAAAGTTGGACGAATGTCAGAATGCTCGACATGAATCAATCGAGCCCTACGCTTAACGTTGCGGATGCTCGTACATTTCTACAAAGCGAAATCACTTCTACGATTGATTATATAGGAGAAGGGCTGGATGTGATTATGGTAAAAACATTTTTCCTAAATGTTCTCGGACAACTTTATTACGATTATCAAAATGGAACGCACCCCGAAAATGCGCAATATGAAAGCAATCGCGGGTACAAATCGACCTATGGAAGTAGAACAGCAAACATTCCTAACGGCTGGTATGCGTTCGATTTTGGTGTTTTGGGATTTTATCGCAACCCGCCAAATTTCAATGAAACGGTAAATTATGCGCTTTATTACATTCAAAACGGTAAAGTTGCGAATACACAGATGATAACATTAACATTAACCTAAAATTTTAAAAATGGAAAACGAAAAATTGAAAAACGACAGAAATCAAATTCACAGAGATGAGCAGGAATATTCTCGTGAAAATGGCAGCGGAAACATTTTAACAACGAAAACCGCTGTAATCTTCGCCATTGTGGCAGCAGTAATAATTTTAACCTTTATACTTTTAAAATGAGAACAATTATCAGTAAAAAAACGAACATCGTAGAAAAAGAAGAAATGGAAACCGCCGAAGTGCTGTATTCCTACGCAAAAGAGGACGAAAAAGCGCCCGAAGTGGTGGCATTTTCTTTAACGAGAAAAGAGAACGGAAATAAGTTTGCAACCGGCAGCTATTTTGCGAAAAGCTGCACATCGTCCGTGAATTATCTCGACAAACAACATGGCGACAGCGATATGGTCGATGCCGTAATCGCAGAGTGCGAGGCGATTTGCAACGAGGAAGCTCCCGAAGTGGAGGAAGAAGAAACAGAAGAATAAACACAAAGGAGGGAAAATGCCCTCCGCTTTTTAAAAATCTCTCACAACCTTTAAAAACACGCTGAAACCAGCTACGGAGGACAAAAGTCTTCTTTGGCTGGTTTTTTCGTGTGTGGTTGTGAGAGAAACAAAATTACAAAAAAATAATATCATGAATAAGTATCATAAAATTTTAAAGAAAATTCTGCAAAAAGGCAGAATGCAACGAAATAAGAAAGGCTATATAAAGTACCTTCATAACGAGGTTTTACGGCTATTTCCTGCGGATTTATTAGAAATCTTCGAGAGCCACGGAATTGCCCGGAAAAAATTAAAGACTGAATTAGAGTTATTTCAATCCGGGGAAAGGCTTACAGAAAGATATCGCGAAGCAGGAATATCTTGGTGGGATTATTGCGGACCAATATTGGTAAATTCATACCCTACTTACTTCGAGCAACTGCCGGGATTGATAAAGAAAATTAATAAGGAAAAGCGTAATAGCAAGAACTATGTGCTTTTTCTCGGCAGAAACGATACCGAAAGCAATCAGCAGCCGTGTTTGTCGCTTATACAATTTCAGATTGCTAAAGGTAAATTGGTATTGTCGGCATACCAAAGGAGTTCAGATGCTAATTTGGGCTTGCCCGCGGACATTTATCACCTTTATTTAATCAGCCGACAGATAGAAGTGCCGTTGCATTCAATAACGTTATTTCTGGGAAATGTACATATTTATCAAAATAACATAGGAGGCACTCGGAAGCTGTTATCTGGGCAAAACGTTAAATTTAATTTAAATGTGAATTAAAAGGGCTTTTAAACACCTATAAATGTTTTTTTGTAAATTTGGAAAAACGGGAATTTTTTGGACGTTTTGTTTTGTTTTTTTGGACGAAATGTTTTTCTGATTATAAGTGCTTCGATTGCCCCGCCATCGCAAAGCCGTCCAACGTTGGCTGCAATGGCGGGACAGCGTTTTGCGATAAAGCACGGTTGAACCTATAAAATTGCATTCAACTCAGAAAAACTGAGGAGAATGACAAAAAAATACGAAGATTATACTCGTGAGCAACTGCTCGAAGAAATAAAGAAACTTAAAAAACAGAAAAAATTTGGCTTGGTTTGGGAAGACAAACCCGAACAAGTTGTTGAAGATTGCAAAAACAATTTTCCGGTGCTGACAGAAGTTAGCGACAAAGCAATTTCAGAAGCCGAAAATTCCCCTACTCATCTCATTATTGAGGGCGATAATTTTCATTCGCTTTCCGTTCTCAATGTAACACACAAAAGAAAAATTGACGTGATTTACATTGACCCACCTTACAATACAGGAAAAGCAGACGAATGGAAATACAACGATAAATTTGTTGATGAAAACGACAGTTTTCGACACTCAAAATGGCTGTCGTTTATTGCGAAACGATTAGAATTAGCCAAAAATCTTTTATCAGAAAATGGAACAATTTTTATTTCCATTGACGACAACGAAGTTGCACAACTAAAAGTTTTGTGTAACGAAATTTTTGGCGAGAACAATTTTGTCGGACAATGGCATTGGTTCAAATCAGCAACACCGCCAAACCTTTCTTTAAAAATCAAAAAGAATGTTGAGTTTGTTTTAGCTTACGAAAAAGAAAAAAACAACACTCGATATAAAGGTGTCAAAAAAATTAGCAGTAGCGATGACCCATTTACAAAACCTCAAAACACAATCAAACAGCTTACTTTTCCTGCAAAATCAATCAATTTCAAAATTGAAAACGGAATAATTGAAAGTGGTGTTTATGGAACTGCAAAATTTCCAAATACCTTACTTAATGATGTTGTTGTAGAAAATTTTACAAACAAAAATGACGCAACTTTTGAAAACAGATTTATTTGGACACAAGAAAAGCTAAACGAAGAATTAGCGAACAATACCATTGTAAATTGCTCAAAAACAAAAGTTTTATCGTATAAAAAGCAAAATTATTCCGAAGAAGTTCCACCAAATTTAATTGATGAAAGCGTTGGAGTTTCAACAACAGAAGAAGCAGGAAAAGAACTAACCGCAATGTTTGGAGAGAAAGTTTTTGACTATCCAAAACCAATTTCTTTAATCAAATATTTACTGAAATTCAAAGACAATATTACAATCCTCGACTTTTTCGCAGGTTCGGGAACGACAGGACACGCAGTTTTGGAACTCAATAAAGAAGACGGAGGAAACAGGCAGTTTATTCTTTGTACCAACAACGAAAACGCTATTTGTGAAGAAGTTACCTATCCAAGAATAAAAACCGTAATCACAGGAAAACGTGCAGACGGCACAAATTATTCTGACGGAATACCCGCCAATTTACGCTACTTCAAAACCGATTTTATCGAAAAGAGTGAAGATACAGACGAAAACAGAATTAGTCTGACAAAGCGTTGTTACGAACTTTTGCAGATAAAAGAAAGTTGCTACGAAAGTCAAAAATCAAACATTGAAAGTCTGAAAATTTGGCGAAACGACCACAAACTTTTAGCCGTCATTTTTGACCGTTACGATAATACAGACGACCAAAAATATATTTCAGAAATTACGGGCTCCGCCCGCAATTCTGATGAAGTCGTTGTGTATCGTTTTTCGATTGACGGCAATTTGGATATGGATATTTCGGCTTTGAAAAATGCGAGATTGGAAGAAATTCCCGAAGAAATTTTAAAAACATTCAACCAAATTTTCAAACCAAAAAAGAAGCGTAAGTAAAGTATGGAACTAAAACAATATCAAGAAAATGCGGTTGATAATTTGGTCAAAAAATACAACCAGCAAAAAGACGGAACACGAGATAATTTTATCATTTTCAAATCGCCAACAGGTAGTGGAAAAACCATTATGATGGCTGAATTTTTGAAACGAATTATTTCCAACAATAATGATGAAAACACGGTTTTCGTTTGGGTTGCACCTCGTGATTTACACAACCAATCCAAAGCAAAAATCGAAAAATACCTCAAAAATTTTCCATACCGAATTATTGACCAAAATTCACTTTCAGCCGAGCCGTTTTTACCCAACGACCTTTTCTTTTTTAATTGGGAAAAAGGGATTACCAAAAAAGACGGAGTTTGGAATAATTTGCTTGTTCGTGAAAACGAAACAGGTGTAAACTTACAAGACATTTTCCAAAAAACGCAAGACGAAAACAGAAATATCGTGCTGATTGTTGATGAATCGCATCAAGGACTTTATGCAGAAAGAACGCAAGAATTTGTAAACGAAATCATCAAACCAAATACTGTGATTATGGTTTCGGCTACGCCAAAACCTGCACCGTCAAACGCAAATTCTGTGAATACGGTTCGAGTTGATTTTACCGAAGTTGTCAATTCAGGATTGATAAAAAAAGACACAATTATCAATGCCGATTTAGAAAATGTAACTGCCGAAACTTCGACCAATGCAATTTTAGAAGCGTGTCAGAAAAAGCAAACTGAATTAAAGGAATTAAACCCAACAATCAATCCGCTTATTTTGGTACAGTTGCCTAACGAAAAAGAAACGTTGAGCGAATTGGATAAAACGACCAAAGATTTTGTAGAAAAATATTTTTACGAACAAGGAATTACTTACGAAAACGGGAAATTAGCCGTTTGGTTGAGCAACGAAAAGAAAAATTTAGACGAAATTTTAAACTTCGATAGTCAAGTAGAAGTTTTGATTTTTAAACAAGCCATTGCTTTGGGTTGGGATTGTCCGAGAGCTTCGATTATGGCAATGTTTAGAGAAAATAAAACGGAAAGCTTTCAAATTCAAACCGTTGGAAGAATTTTGAGAATGCCCGAAGCTAAACATTACGAAAATGAAAAACTAAATTCGGCTTACATTTACACGGCTCTAAATCAAATTTCGATTGCAGGAGAAAACGAAAGCGAAAAAGGATATTTCAACTTTCACACAATGCGGATTACCGATTTTGCGAAGAATAATAACGTAAAATTGCCTTCTGTTTTTCTCAATCGTACCGACCAACACACGCTTACAAGCGAACATTTTAAACCTATTTTTATTCAGAAATTACTCAACGCTTTTGAAATTGACGGAACGGAAATGGTTGATGTTGTAAGTCAAAAAATTGACGACAAACTAGAAATTTATGATGAAGAATTAAAGCGTGATATTATCATCAACGAAGTGATTAAAAATTTGGAAACTTATGACGGAACAACTTCCGAAGTTGCCAAAATCCAAAAAGACACGAGCCACGAAGAAATCGAATATATTTTTGAGCAAATTATTCGCAGTTGGTGTTTGCCTTACGGAATTGAAAAGTCGAAAGCGAAAATCAAAAACGCACTTTTTCAAGTTTTTGAAATGGGGAATTTTACCGTTAAAGACGTGAAAAAATTTATCGTTTGTTCCAAAGCAAATTATGATTTTATAGAACACATCATAAAACTTTCAAAAGACGAATACGAACCAATCCGCAAACAAGTGGATGAAGATAAACGAGAAAAAACCGAAACCGTTTTTTCTGTTCCGGACAGTGATATTGTGAATGAAAGTTTTGAAAAAGAAGCGTTTACAAAATATGCACTTTCGCCTTGTTACATCAAATACGATTCGGAATTGGAAAAGCTGTTTGCAAAATATTTAGAACAATCCGAAAAAGTAATTTGGTGGTATAAAAATGGCGAGGGTTACGGAAAATATTTAGGAATTTTATATCAAGATTCCGAACAAAAAGAACGAGTTTTTTATCCCGATTTTATCATAAAAACAACCGAAAAACTTTGGATAATCGACACCAAAAGTGGTTTTACAGCAAAAGACGCACTCGACAACGGAAAAGCGGAAGCATTGGATAATTGGTTAAGCGACAAACCCGAAACAGACGGAGGAATTATAGAACGTGAAACCGAACTTTGGAAAATTTACCGAAAAGAAAACGACAATTTTGAGAAAACAATCTTTGAAATCTAACCGAAAAATTGCCACTGCAAGCCAACATCGGTTTGGCAAAAGTGGCGGTTTTGTGCTTCGTTTGAAACTTTTTCGCTATATTTGAAGTCCGTGCTTCGATTGAAGTGTAGTGCTAAAAGTCGCCACCTTCGCCAAGCCGCGGCCCGTTGTGTGCTATGCTAAAACCAACTGCACAAATCCCGACCTAAAACACAATCCGTAAATTATTTTTCGTAAATTTGTACTTATGAACTATTGGACAGAATTAAGCATAGAATACGCAAGTCAGAAATCATATTTGGACGATTTATTCCAAGTATATCCGACTATACCCGAAGGAATTAGAGAAATCAATCAAGAACGTTGGGCAAATATTGAAAAGGCATTTGATAAGAAAAATAACGATTTACTAATCAGAGAACTTTTAAAACTCGACCTTTTTCCAATAAAAGACAGTTACATTGCTTACCTCAAACGTGACGGAAGTGCAATTGACCGAAATCCTAAAACCATAAATAGAATTTGCGGACGGCTTTATGAAATGGGGTTGGACAAAATTTTTGAACGTTGTAGCGAACCCAAAGAAACAAACCGACAAATCGGACCTTTATTCAGACGTTGGCTGAACTCAAAAGCATTGGGAATTGAACCCGTTTCTTACGAAGAATTTACATCAAATAACAATGATGCAATTCTAAACGGAAGCGATGCTCAATTGATGAAATTTGCAAACGAATTTCTGAAATACGAACACCCAAAAGGTTTAGATTTCGTTGGGAGATTTAACGGAAAACTTGTAATTGGCGAAGCTAAATTTCTGACCGATTTTGGTGGACACCAAAACGCACAATTCAATGACGCAATTAGTACGGTAATGACAGATATTAACGCTGTAAAAATTGCAATTCTTGACGGAGTTTTGTACATAAAAGGAAACAATAAAATGTACAAAGACATCACGGAAAAATACAAAGACTTGAATATTATGAGCAGTTTGGTATTGCGTGAATTTCTTTATCAACTTTAAAACTCTGAAATTATGCAATTAGATTACCCTAATAAAAAAACTGAACAGCAAATTTTTGATAGTATTCCAAACATTTCTTTGGAACAAATCAATAATTCTGACAGCCCTAATTTGCTCATTCAAGCCAATAATTTAGTGGCTTTAAAACAACTCATAACACAACATAATTTAGCAGGAAAAATTGATTTAATATATATTGACCCACCTTTTGCAACCAACAATACTTTTACCATTACAGACGGAAGAGCAAGTACAATCAGTAATTCAAAAAACGGAAATGTGGCTTATTCGGACACTTTAAAAGGTTTTGAGTTTATTGAATTTATTCGTGAGCGTTTGGTTTTACTTAAAATGTTGCTTTCCGACAAAGGCTCAATTTATCTTCATATTGATTATAAAATCGGACATTATGTAAAAATCGTAATGGACGAAATTTTCGGAATTGAGAATTTCAGAAATGACATTACAAGGGTAAAATGCAATCCTAAAAATTTTGCACGAAAAGGTTACGGAAATATCAAAGACTTGATTTTGTTTTATTCAAAATCAGACAACTTAATTTGGAACGAACCGAAAACGCCATACACAGAAGAAGATAAAATAAAACTTTTTCCTAAAACCGAAAAAGACGGAAGAAGATATACAACTATTCCACTTCACGCACCAGGCGAAACGCAAAACGGAAAAACCTCACACGCATTTAAAGGAATTTTACCCCCAAAAGGCAGACATTGGCGAAGTGAAGTTTCAATTTTAGAACAATGGGATAATGACGGTTTAATTGAGTGGAGCAACAACGGAAATCCAAGAAAGAAAATCTATTTTGACGAGCAGGAAGGAAAGCGTATGCAAGATATTTGGGAATTTAAAGACCCACAATATCCAGTTTATCCAACAGAAAAAAATGCCGATTTGTTGGATATTATTGTTAAAACTTCTTCTAATGAAAATAGCATTATTTTAGACTGTTTCGCAGGTTCTGGAACAACCTTAAAATCTGCACAAACCAACGGCCGACAATGGATAGGAATTGACCAATCAGATGAAGCGATTAAAGTAATTATAACCAAACTTGACGGAGTAGAACAAGATTTATTTATCGAAAAATCAGACTATAAACACTTAACCGAAAACCAGCACAGCACACAACAAGCAGTTTGGCAAGAGTGGCAGGACACGGCTTCGATTGAACCTTTTTGAAAAGTTGGAAGTTAGTGCTTCTATTCAACATTTGTGCTAAAAGTGCCACCCTCGCCAAGCTGCCGAACCGTTATGTGCAAGCGTATTTGATCTATCGTACCAAAATAGGTTGACTAAAAATTAAACACTTTTAGTAACTTATGGACATCACAAATCAAGACGGTTGTCGAAAAAGAAATGGGAAAGAAACCTCCTTTGAGTTCAAACTTTCCGTCATTGCCGAAATTGCAAATGGGCAAATTTCCGCTAACTTTGCTTCCAAGAAATACAACATTTCCAGGAGTACCCTCTCCTATTGGCAAAAAAAATTAAGCAATTACACTATGAAAAAATCCTTCAAAAGCAAAGATGATGAAATTAAAGCTTTGCGTGACAGAATCTACGATTTAGAAGGCATCAAAGACTTTCAACAAGACATTATCATCGAGTTTGAACGCGTTACGGGAAAGGAACTCTCAAAAAAGTTCTTACCCGAGAGATTAGCAAACGAAATTCAGAAGAAAAAGAAAAAATTAAAGGACTAAAACCCTTTAAACAAAAATGGATTTCTGAATCTCTCGGGATTACAAAACAAGCTTATTATCAGAAGATTAATCGTGAAAAATCTTGGAAAAAACAAGAAGAAACCGTATTGAAAATGGTTTTGGAAATTCGCAAAGAACGTCCCAAAACAGGAACAGCAAAGCTTTATCAGGAAATCAAACCTCTTTTACAACAAAGAAACATCAAAATGGGAAGAAATAAACTTAATGATTTGCTTAAATACAACGCATTACTCGTAAAGAAAACCAAGCGTTTTCATATCACAACCGACTCCAAACACGGCTTTTTCAAATCGCCAAACAGAATTAAAGAAATGGTGATTAACCACGCAGAACAAGCTTTTTCAGCAGACATTACCTACATCAAAACCGATGAAAAACACACTTATTTGGCTTTGGTTACGGATTTGTATTCCAAGAAAATAATGGGTTGGAGTTACTCGGACAAAATGCCTGCGGAATTGGTGATAGATGCGCTTAAAATGGCTAAAAAACACTGTATTCACCACTGCGGAAACATTGTTCACCACTCCGATAGAGGGATCCAGTACTGTTGTCCGGCGTTCTCGGATTATGCCGAAAAAAATGGTTTTATTTTAAGTACAACCCAACAATACGACCCCTACGAAAACGCAGTCGCAGAGCGTATTAACGGGATTTTGAAATACGAATTCGGGTTAAAAGAATCTATTGCAAATCAAGAAATTGCCCGAAAAATGATTGCCCAATCGGTAAGAATTTACAACGAAAAACGGTTGCACTGGTCACTGGATTTTAAAACTCCCGAAAAAGCCCACCAACAGTACAACAAAAGCGAATATAAGTCTTATAAAAAGAAAACCGCATGATGTTGTTGTCGAGAAATATCGTCAATAAAATGTGGGAAAAACAGATGGGAATAGCGATGGAATTTTTTCCATATTTTATTCCGATCATAAGAAAAAAAACAATAAATTTGAATCAATAATTAACCCCAAAAAAGGTCAACCTATTTTGGAATATGACAAAAAATTGCGCATAAAACTAACACAAACACAAAGTATTTAAACGATGAAAACAAAACTATTCCCAACCCAAAATTTATTCTTTTTTTCAGCCGCTTTTTTGTCAACGCTCATCAGCACATTTGCAAAACACCAATGCTTAAGCCACAACTTATTTTGCAAAAGAGCTGATGTATGATGATTTATGTACTTCAAAATTTGCTACTTTTGTATTATAATGCTTAAATATAAATGAAATTAATAACAACTCTTTTTACCATAATTTCCCTTTTAATTTCAACGAAGTCAATTTCGCAAACTACGCTCGAAATTGATTCTTTACTCCTAAAAACACATCAACAAAACCATGAAGAAGGAGATGTAAAAGGTGCCATTTCAACCGCATTTAAAGCAATAGAATATTCAAAAGAAATAAATTATGAACGGGGGTTGGTTACAGGGTATTATACAATTGCTGTGCTTCTTTCAGATAGCGAAAATTATGAAAAAAGTATAGAATACGTAGAAAAAGCAAAAAAATTCGGTACGTTTTTGAATCTTAACAAAAATTCTGAGTTTAACTTATTATTATTACAAGCCTCCAATCTTTACGAATTGGGCTTCTCGTCTTTAGCTGCTGAATTTTATCAAAAATCCAAAACAGCGGTTTATAAAGAAAAGAATCATCAAAAAAAACAACGAAATCTAATGATTTTATACATGAAATCTTATTTGGCTTATCCGGATATAGATTCTCAGTATAAATTTTATCTAAAAGCCAAAACAATTAACGCGAAAATAGTATCACTTCCTGAAAATCTTCCCAAATCAGAACATCTGATAAAGAATGCGGAGATTAATGAGAGAATTGGCGCTTATCATTTAGAAAAGAATCAATTAGATTCGGCTAGATATTATTACAATACTGTTTTAGAAACAGGAAAAGAACTTAACAGCACTCTTGCGCAAGGATTAGCTTTTGCGAGTTTGGGAATGGTTTCTGAGAAAGAAGGCAATTATGAAGAAGCATTGATATTATTAAATAGATCTGAAGAATTATTGAAATCAAATGCCATATTTAGTAATCTTGTTATCATTTATGAAATGAAACAAAAAATTTATAGGCATTTAGGAAATGTGGAAAAAGAAAAAGAATATCTGGATTTACACAAAGAATTGATGGCTCAACTTCAAAAACAAAAGGATAAAGGTAGGGACAAAACAATTCTTAATATAGTAGATGAAAAAGAAAGAGAAATACAACTATCCGAAACGAAATTTGTTATCATAATTACTTCAGTTGTTTTTATCTCAATTGTTGTGTTGATTTTAGGAATGATTATTTTCCGCATTTACAGAAAGAGAAAACAAAAACTATTGGTTGAAAAGGAACAAATAATTATCGAGAAAAAACAAGAAACACAAAATCTGCAAAAAAGATTGAATGAATCATTTGGCGAAATTGTGGAAATGGCAAAAGAAAACCATCCTGAATTTTATACTCGATTTCAAGAAGTCTATCCCGAATTTACTCATCTTTTATTATCGAAATATAATAAACTTACTGTTTCAGAACTCACCATTGCAGCTTACATTTATCTTGGGTTTACAACCAAGGAAATTGCAGTTATGACTTTCAGGTCTTTAAAAACTATTGAAGCTACAAGATATAACCTTCGTAAAAAACTAAATCTTTCATCCGAAATCAACCTCCAACTTTGGCTATCCAATTTTTTACAGCATTATAATATAACAATCTAATAATCAATAATATTTTTGTTTTTAGGGGTTTTTTAAGAGGTGATTAAACCCTTTATTTTGGTACATTTTTAATCTATTTGCACCATAATTTCTACAACGGAATTTTTTAACACAAATGGATTCTAAAAACACAAATATTGAATCGAACCGCATGCCTCAGTTTGCCAATCATTTTGGTAAGAAAGTGTGTGTGTTTGTTTTCGTTGTTTTTTTTCAAACCGTTTTTGCGCAAGTATATATTGAAACGAATACGAAAGTTACTATTAAGGGGAAAGCCTTTATTTACAATACTAATATTCCTGAAAACAATTTTTCCAATGATTCTGTCACAGTATACATCTCCGAAAACACAATAATAACCAATAAAGAACAAATTTATTGGGAAGAAAAAACAGTAGTAAAGAATCCTGAAAAAAAGATTATTGCTAAACTCAAAAAAGATCCAAAGGATAAGCGTGTAGAGAAAAAGAACGAAGAAAAAATTATTGTTACTGAAACAAAAAGTGTAATTATAAAATTGCATTCAGAACACGCAAGTTTCTATTTTGCAAATACTCATAATGGTAGTCTTATTGTTCCGGTTAACAATTATCAGCTTAAATTACATACTGTAGCAGCGAATAATCCGAATTTATCACTTCCCTTTGTCACAGAAAAGAGTATAAAGCTTCTATACAAGTCGAAACAGATACATAATACATCTGTCCATAATCAATATTTTACAAGACCTCCTCCTTTTTACGGATAATTAAAAATAAGTTTTTTACAATTCGAATTATCTCAAAAGCATTTTAACAAAAAATCAGCTTTTGAACAAAATTAAAATAGACTCTTTTAATTCATTATTTGGATGAGTAAGGATTTTTATTGCCTGAATTTCAGGTAAACCATTAAATAAAATAATTATTAATTAAATTTTTTTAAATGAAAATAGTAATATATATAACAGTATTCATATTGACATTCTCATTGTCTAAAGCACAAGTAGGAGTAAACACCGAGACACCACAAGCAACACTTCATGTAAACGGAGATTTGCAGGTGGGCAAATCAATTCACGTAGGAGGAGATGACAAAACCGCAGGAAATCCAGGAGAAACAGGACAATTTTTAGCATCTCAAGGAGTAAATAATCCACCTGTATGGAAATCAATAGCAGAATTAGATGTTCCTCTTGCTGTTGGTTTTGCTTATCGATCAGCCAATACAGATAATTATACCGGAAACACTTCTACATCGGTAAGTTTCCCCACATCTGCTGCATCTAACTTTTATAATAATCCGGAATATATAACATATAATTCGGGAAGTTCCAGATTTACAATTCAAAAGTCTGGATATTATAATATTACAACTTATGTAAGGTATACAAATTCATATTCTGGTAGTTCTGCTGGCATCAGCTCTACAATCATAGATTCAACTGCTGGATCCATAAGCATAGTATATACTACTTATGAAACACAAAATACAGGATCTCAAAATAAGATAATAGACACAAACACCTCCCAAACTGCATATTTGGAAGTAGGCACAGAAGTATGGCTAAAAGGTTCTTACTCGCAGAATTTTCAGATCCCCAATGCCTCCCTTTCTTTTATGTATGTCGGAGCTTAATTGTTAATTAAAATTTAATAAAATGAAAAAAATAATAGTAACGGCGGTATTTTTAATTACACATTTGGTCTCCGCACAAGTCGGAATTCATACGCAAACACCTCAAGCTACTTTGCATATACAAGGGAATATGCAATTCACGAAGTCATTAAACGTTGGGGGTACATCATCTACTCCAGGCAATTCGGGTAACAGCAATGAAGTTTTGGCTTCTCAAGGAGAAGGCAAACCACCGGTTTGGATAAAACTGGAGGACAGAGACGTTTCAAAAGTAGTAGATATAGGCAAACAACCATCAGCTCATTCAGGAAATGGATTCGAGTGGACAAAAATTGGTTTTAATAACTCCTTAATCAATAATGAATATATTACCTATAATTCTGCTACCAGAGTGTTTACTGTCAATAAAGCAGGTTATTATGATATATCAGCTTATGCAAGAATTATAGTAACTGGAAGCGCACCTTATTCTGGTACAAGCGGTTTATCTATTCGTGAATATCCGTCTGGTAACCATATTTTTAGAAATTCTATTGGTAATTCATCAGACAGAAATACAATATATTCTTCAATATCCAATATAGTATTCTTAACAGCAGGACAACAATTTGCTGTTGAAGCAGGACATACAAGGAGTTATAATGTAAGCTTGGGTAACATTTCTATTATCTATATTGCTGGCGTGTAAGATGTTATGTTATTAATTAAAAAAATATAAAATGATAAACAAAATAGTATATATCATTTGCCTTATTGGTTTAATAAGCTGGGCAAATGCACAAACAAATAAAGTAGGGATAAATACTGAAACTCCACAAGCAGATTTACATACTAATGGAAGTTTACAAATAACCAAAGAACTTAAAGTTGGCGGAACATCAAGTACAGAAGGAGATTATGGGCAAGACGGGCAATTGTTGGTTTCGAACGGTGATGGAAATGCTCCGCAATGGAAGACAATAGATGAAATATCGGAATTCCCTATAGTTTCTGTAATAGCGTTAAATAATACTAGTACTGCCAGAAATAACGCAGGAGTCACCACAAAGTCATCATTTTCTTCTACGCCGAAAATTAACAACGACCTAATCACCTTTAACCCCGCAACAAACGAGTTTGAAGTACAGAAGTCAGGATATTACAAACTGTCTGCAATACTAGTATACGATATGAGTGAGAATCCTTCAGCTCCACCAAGTACCTCTGGCGGTGCAAGAACAACCATTCTTAAAAATTCATCTGCTGTGATAACTGCAAATTATTCTACACATGGAGAAAGAACTAATGATCTGAGTCATAATTTGACGGGAACAGCTTACTTTGAAGTAGGAGACAAAATTTCACTTCACGGGATGTATACTCAAAGATATCGTTTGAGCAGAGCAAATATGGCTATTACTTATTTATCTGAATAATGAATAAAATTTTCCAATTCGATATTGTACTTATTTATTTGGAAATAAATGTTTGAAATGAACTTTAAAGAAATCTATATTGGACAAATGATTCAAAAAAGAGTTGCAGAAAGCGGGATAGAAATATCCCGCATCTGTAATTTTTTGAAATGTACAGAAGAAAATATCAAAGAAATGTATCAATCTAAAAATATAGATACAGAAACTCTTTTGAAGTGGAGCAAACTATTAGGATACGATTTTTTCAGGGTGTACTCACAACATTTGATATTATACGCACCGCCATTAGCAACAGAACAAAAAGCAGGAAATGTAAAATCGCAACTTCCACAATTCAGAAAAAATATCTATACTAAAGAAATAATTGATTTTATTTTAGAGCAGATTACCCTCGGAGATATGACCAAATCCGAAGTCATCCAAAAATACAAAATCCCTAAAACAACTTTGTATAAATGGATAAGCAAGTACACAAATGAACAAAAACAAAAAAGTAAAAAACACTGTTGATATTTCCGCCAAGCTGGTTGGAAAAAACAAAACAGGAAATCATCTCGATTTTGGGAGAGGGATTTCACCCAGATTCTAATGATGATGTTTTGATATATGTTGTCAGAAGTGGTTGGTTCGGTATCAAAAAGAAAATTTTGCACATAGAATTTAATCATTTTGGAATAACTGATACAGTTTATACACTAAATAATTATGATTTCAAAAAACAATGATACAACACCCGATTATAAAACTATTTACACCGATATTTTAAACAAAAAATATCCTCACAAAAAACAAGATTGCAAAAACATTCTGGATAAAAACAATATTTCGGTATTGGATATTTTGGAACTCAACAGAAAAATATTTGGAAACTCTGATAAAGAAACCGAGAGTTTTAATCAAAAACACCGCTCCTACAGCAAAACAGACATTATCAAAATATTGGATTATCAGAAAAAACATAACCTAAATAATATTCAGTTGGCGAGACATTTCAAATTGAGCAGAAATACCGTAGCAAAATGGAAGAAAATGTTTTTAATATAAAAATTATTAGTAATAACAATAAAAACAAAATACTATGTCATCAAAATCAGAAGTAGGACACGCAAAAAACGTTGCAAACCTGCAAAAACTAACAGAACAAGTTAAAGTATACACCCTTTACAATCCGCCTGTTGACAACCTAAAAATTGTAAATCTCGAAACATTGTATACCGATGCCACCACAAAATTAGGTGAAGTTGAAGAAAAAAGAAACGCCAACAAAAATGGCATTACACTGCGCCAATCCGCATTTGAAAACCTGAAATCCACCTGCACCCGCATCATAAATCAGTTAGAAATTTTAGGATTGCCACAAGGCACGCTCGACCAAGCCAAATCCTTGAATCGGGTTATTCAGGGTGGACAAAAGAAAACCGTTACAACCGACGAAAACGGAGAACCCGGCAATACCATTTCCACATCCCGACAATCCTATACCCAACAAGCCGACAATTTTGGTATTTTGTTACAATTATTAGCCACAATTCCAAGCTACAATCCTAATGAAGACGATTTGAAATTAACAAACCTTAATACATTCCAAACTTCTTTGGTTAGTTCCACTCAAGCAGTTGACCAAACCGAAGCCGAACTCAATAACAAGCTCATAGAAAGAGACCAACTATTATATTCCGACGGAACAGGGCTTTATACCATTGCTCAAAATGTCAAAAAATATGTAAAAAGTTTATATGGAGCTACATCTACAGAATATGCAAACGTTTCAGCGATAAAATTTACTTCCCCAATTTAATATTGGAGCAGGAAGATTTTCAATTACATCATCCTAATTAAATATTCTCGCATTCTAAAAGAATATTCTTTTAGGATGTTTTTATATTATCACACCCGTAAATTATATTGGCACGTTTGAAAGTTATATTTTCATGTTTGCAGATTATATTCTTCTCTTTGTAAATCATATTCGAGTCTTTGAAATTTATATTCTTGTGTTTGTAAATTATATTCTTTCGTCCGTAAGTTATATTCTTACATAGTTTTTCATAAAACAAACAGAAAAGCCCACCACATAGGAAAAAGCACATTTGCATACCGCTTCACCAGCACCAAAACCAAAGTCTGCAAAAGAGCTTTTCCCTTCCTTCTTTTCCCCGCCACCAAAAAAGAATAAATTTCCCTCACCTACTCATGCATATTTCCAAACTAACTGAATAAAAAGCACTGCACATAACATAGTATTGGCAAAATGCGGGGTTGAGTTTATAGTTGAACCATTCGTTACATTTAGTCGCAAAAAAACTTTTCGTTCCACATTTTTTTGTAATTTAGTTCCACGAAAAAGTTTTTTGCTTATTGCAGTTATCGGTTGATTTATTAGTCATTTTTTGCCCGCACTTCGCCAATACTTTTTCCGTTAGCGGTTATTTTATGACAACACTCAAACTGACAAATTATAAAGTATTATCGACTGGTGCTGACGGTGGTCATCATTACATTTCGACTGAAATTGAATATAATGGTGCGACAAGACATATTACGGCTTTGTTCAAAAACAAGTCTGACGAGAAAAAACTTTCAGAAAAATTAGAAATAACTGTTAGGGGAAATCTGCTTGACGAAGGATTGCAACATTCCTTAATGTTGTTGGACACAGAAATTATTGACAAATAATGAACAAGGAAGAACTACTTCATCGCATAAAAAGTGCCATCGTTTTACTGAAAGATGGCCACCCTTTCAAAGTTGGCGACTTGACTTTTGGCTGTAAAGACAATAAACATATTTCTGTGACGGGTTGGACGGTTTGCAATGATTTAAAAAAATTAACTAAAGATAAGGCTCTGACTGAACTCAGCGAAATAAAAGAGTTATTTAATAATATGTTATCCGTTTCGCCAGAGCTTTCAGACTTTATAAAATATCGCCAAGTCGAATATTCATTGGACTATGACTATGGAATGGGTGGACTTGGAATTTGTAATGAAATAAACGGACAAATTAAGTGGACAGCAGAATTGAAAGAATAAAAACAACCGCTAACATTGTATTGGCAATAGCGGGCTTGAATCTCTGAATTGAAAATTCAGAAATTCTTCGCCGCCAATTGCTTTTCGTATTGTCTTTTTTTGTAATTTGGTCAATCCGAAAAAGCATTGGCTCGGCTTTGTCAAAATTGAAATCTTCGATTTCTTTTTGCCCGCCATCGCCAATACTCTTTCGTTGGCGGTCATTGTAAAACGACAGACAAATAAAAATGGAAGTGAAAATTAGACAAGAAAACAAGGACGACTTTAACGCAGTTTTTGAAGTGAATAAACTTGCTTTCGGACAAGAAAACGAAGCGAATCTTGTTGAACTTTTGCGAAATAGTGAAGCATTTATTCCAGAACTTTCATTAGTTGCGACATTTGACAACAAAATCGTTGGACACATTTTATTTACAAAAATCAAAATCATAAATGACGACAAAAATGAAACTGAAAGTTTAGCACTTGCACCGATGGCAGTTAGACCAGAATTTCAAAATAAAGGAATTGGCAGACAATTAATCAGATGTGGACTTGACAAAGCAAAAGACTTAAAATACAAATCAGTCATTGTGTTAGGACACGAAAATTATTATCCAAAATTTGGATTTGAGCCAGCCGACAAGTGGAATATCAAATCACCTTATGACGTTCCCACAAACGTATTTATGGCTGTTGAATTAGCAACAGACGGACTTAAAAATGTAAGCGGGCTTGTAAAATATTCGAAAGAATTTGAAACAGTATGACGACAAAAAAAACAACGAACCGCCAACAAGGGTTTGGCGTCAGGCGGGTCGAACGTTCCCGTTCGACAATTTTTCGTATATTTGAACTTTGTCGCTCGCTTGGAATTTTCGTGCCGAAAATCCCGCCCGAACGCATTCTATGGATAAAAACAAATATTTTTCTGATAATTTTTCAAAAAATCAGGCTGCATATTTCCGGACATTCACATAAGGGGTTCCGCGATTGATCACCGCAAAGACAC
>Ga0206106_100266_pt1 | contig 66065 bp, 58 predicted proteins | sample 1B1ome_FD_148677 | JGI IMG/M metagenome (GOLD analysis project Ga0206106, IMG submission 148677) | Enriched microbial communities from leaf-cutter ant dump, University of Wisconsin, Madison, United States - 1B110A | ecosystem: Environmental > Terrestrial > Nest > Insects nest > Nest dump | place... | reverse complement strand
CACTGCTCATGGGATTACTCCTTTACGCTTTCGCGTGCGGTTGATAAAGATTCGCACCTCTATCAAACCGGGTAATCCCACCTCTTGGCAAGACCTGCTGTCAGATCAAATATGAACTACTACAAATTATGCTCTCAAAAATCAGTAAGTACTGAAGTCCGCAAAAAATACAGCGCTATTTCAGACTATCCCTAACTTATTTTGGGTTAAGTGCGTGCACTTGCCTTCTAGATGTATTCCATCGCCAATAAGAAAACAGACTGCTTAAAGGTATCGCGCTATATTCATCCCTTGAAAACTGCTTAGCTTGCTCGGTTCTCCCCGCCAATCTTTTCGGCCTTGCCATTCGATTATTCACGGTATATCATCCGGCCGGAAGAGAACGAATAGTCTACTTCTGAGCTGTCTCTTTTGATTGCAACTGCTAATTGGAGATTTAACAATGGCTGCCCCGGATATCCAAACGATTGTCAATGGAATCAATATCGAGCAATCCTTTGCAATACAGAACCAGATCAGGGATGAAGGCGGCGGTGAGCTTGCAAAACCGCGGTATCAGGCAACAGTTGTATGGGATAGCGGCTATCACACTACTTCAAATGTCACTGATGGACAGATCATTATCGGCGATGAACCTGCGCACTATGGTGGCGAAGGCATGGGGATCACTCCGCAAGATCTTCTGCTGACCGCTGTCGGTCACTGTCTGACAGCTTCTTATATTGGTGGATTATCTGCTGCCCGCATCAATGTCGAATCTCTTCACGTGCATGTTTCCGGGCGAGTCAATTTTCGTGCAGCTTTTGCAGTAGAGCCCGGCAATCCCGGGTTCGAGGATATCAATGTGGTCGTAGAAATTCAGACTGATGCACCACAGGAAAAAGTGACTGCACTTCTGGAAAAGTTGAGACACACGGCACCGATACCAGACACCATTATGCGCCCGGTACCAGTCAATATTGAAATTCATCACCAGCCAAAATAGACAGATCCGTCTCCGCCAGATTTTTTGATTGAAACCGAGAGGAGATAAACGATGAACACCGGCAATATCCATGATGTGACAATAGTAGGTGCCGGTCCAGCTGGCCTGTCGGCCGCGTATGAGCTGGCCGGAGCAGGATTTACCCCGCTGGTGCTGGAACGCACTCCTGCAGTAGGAGATGTCTGGCGGAACCATTATGACGGTCTACGCCTGAATTCGGGCCGTTTTTTCTCGGCTTTATCCGGCAGCAAATTCCCGCTGTCAGCCGGCGGATGGCCTTCACGTGATGAAGTGGTATCACTGCTCGAAACTTTTCCCGCACGCGGAGGGTACACGGTGCAGACTGGTATCGAAGTCGAAAAAGTCAGTTATGACCGTGAGCGTGATATTTGGCTGATCATAAGCAACAATGGCCGGCAGTTTGAGTCCCGCGCGGTTGTCATTGCAGCAGGCGCCAATCGCATTCCGGTCGTTCCTGAATGGGAAGGTAAAAATACCTTCACGGGAACAATCATCCATTCCTCACAATTCAAGAGCGCCCAGGATTATGCGGGCAAGCATGTGCTGGTAGTCGGCAGTGGTAATTCGGCTGCCGAAATTGCCAGCAGACTGGCGGAATATACCGATTCAGTAACCATGTCCGTCAGAACACCACCACAAATCCTGCCCAAGAGTATTTATGGCATACCCCTCATCGGGATCGGAGTATGGACGAGATACCTGCCAAGGACACTGGTAGATGGTCTGCTCAATTTTCTGCGGCGTATCATGATCGGGGATCTGTCCGTTCACGGATTGCCCTCCCCTACCATGCCAATGTCAAAACAGTACGCCATCAATAATGTGGTACCGATTCTTTATGGCCCTTTTATCGACGATGTCCGCAGTGGTCGCATCAAGATCGTCGGGCCGGTACAGAAAATATCGGGCGACACAGTAGAAGTGCTCAGCACGGTTGAAAGTGCGCTGAATAGTGACCAGGCCACCACGGCCCTGCAACCTGATGTCATCGTCGCAGGAACCGGATTTCGTACTGGTTTTCCCGAGCTGGTCCGGATACCCGGCATTACAGACGAGAAAGGCAGATCAAAAATTTCAGGTGATCAGGAATTCGAAGGAGCGCCGCGCCTTTATTTCATCGGGCAAGTCAATCCACTCAGTGGTCAGTTGCGTGAAATCCGGCTGGAGGCTGGTAGAATTGCTCGAAAGCTCAGCAAACAACTGGGAGCGAAATAAAATAAACCGGTGGAAATTTTCTTGTTACCACTATTGCCTGATAAAACACTGGTTGACTGTTCCGGCAATAAATACCTGCCCTGCCCATTACGCTGACAACCATGGTCGAAAAAATTTCAGTTGAGGAAAAAATCCTGCAGACGGCACGTCGCCTGTTCTGCCAGGTGGGCATTCATGCCACCGGGATCGCCAGGATCATCGAGGAATCCGGTGTATCCCGGCGCAGTCTCTATACCCACTATGGTTCGAAGGAAAATCTGCTCAAGGCCGTATTCGAGGCAGAGGCAAATATATGGTTTCGCTGGTTCGACTGCGATCTCCCACAAATGGAATGCTCATCAACCGAGCGTGTTCTGGCGCTGTTCGATTTAATGCGTGACTGGTTCGACAGTAAAAATTTTTACGGCTGTGTATTTATCAATGCCGTCGCCGAGCATGAAAAGAGTAATGGCTGGATACAGGAAGTCGCTAACAGCCACAGGGAAAAAATCACTGCCAAACTTCAGGCAATGGTAACAGCGAGTGGTGCACAGAATCCTGAAATGGTCACGGAAAAACTGAACCTGCTGATCGATGGCACGATCGTAACAGCCATGGTTACCGCCAACAGTGAAATTGCCCATATAGGCAAACTGGCTGCCGGGGATATTCTGCGCAACGCTCAATAACTTTGTGCTCCTGGTCAAATATCAGGTCGTATATTTACCTTCGAATCGAGCAGTTGATTGTTAAATTCCAGCCATTAAACTCCATATCTCCGGTCAGTATATTGCCGAGTAAGACACTGGCCGGCTCTGGTATGTATCCGGTAATATCCCGGAAATAGGATTCCTGTCCTTCCAAATGCCGTTTGGTCATAGGTTGGTATCATCCGGAATCCGCAACCCGGAATGTCCTGTCAAAAAAACATAGAGTTTGAAATTACCCTCCTGCAGCAAGAGAACCTAAACTCCAGTAACTGATCAGAAGAAATCAGTCAGATGAATTTTTGCCATAAAGATGACACGTAAGCGCAATTACTACATGAACGGATTGATTCGCATCATTGTTTTCACTTTACTGATCGTGATGAGCATGGGGTCGAGTCATGCCAGCGAGCTGGATGAGGAACTCCAGACAATTCAGACCAAACTCGAATCGCTAAACAAAGGTGAAGAAACACCCCAAAAGAAGCGTCTGCGCGAAATTTTCAATGATCACCAGCAAGTATTGCTCGACCATCAGGAATACCTGAAGAAAACAGCAAATTATTCCCAGCAGTTGGAAAAATATCCTAAGCAGCTGGAAAGTCTGAAGAAAAGCGCCCCTTCTGCTATCACTACAGTTGCTCCGGAAAAACTGGCAAAACTGTCTCCGGAAGAACTGGAACGACGCTACGTCACCACCCAGGCCACTCTCTCGGATTTACAGAATCAGCAGCAGAAACTGACGGCCGAGATCTCTAAACTGCGACAACGTGCAGTCACCGTACGGGAAGAACTGACCTCCATCAATACTTTGCGGACAGAGCTGACGGAAGATTCTCCCGAAACCCGCAAAACGACGGACAAAAAAATACTTACTGCGCTGGAGAACTACCGGGAAGCACAATTACAGGCACTGACCGACAAAACGCGTATGCTGGAACTGGAAACACTGGTATTGCCCAATGCCATAGAAATTACCACACTTCAGGAAAAACTCTCTCTACAACCCAAAATTCAGGCGCTGGAACAGGAAACCGAGTTACTCACCGAAGAAATCAACCGGCAAAAGCGAGCTGAAACCGAACAGGTGGTCGAAAAATCCCAGCAATTGCTGGTTGAGAAAGCATGGCAATATCCGGGGCTGGAGAAATATGCTCTGGACAATCAGTCACTAGCCAAAAAACTAAGCAACTATGCCGAACTTTCAACCCGGCTGATCAACCAGAAAACCGGCAGTGAAAAGCGCCTTGCTCTCATTACACAAAGTTATGCCGCACTGCAGCAACGGCTCGAACTCAAGGGAGAAGATACCACGCTAGGAACAGAAGTCAGAAAGCAGTTCAAGGAAATTATGGTCGAGCCAGCCATAGACAAAACCGAAAAAGACTTGAGCAGTGCCAGACTGGAGTTGTTCCAGCTCGAACAGGAGAAGCTGCAAATGCTGAACGAGCCTGGCTATTTCAAACAGATCATGAATGGGGAAGAAATACCAGCAGATGACACCTCTGCTTATCAGCAGATCATGAATGCGTTCCATGAACTGAAACAATCTCGCGAGCAGATGATTGATCAGTTTACCCAGGTGCTGCATGGCTATATCAAGGAACTGCAACTCCATCTCGCCATCCAGCAGCAGCTTATCGAGAAAATCAGTCAGCACAAACTGCTGCTGAAAGAGAATCTGCTGGTGACACGCAGCGCAGAACCCATTTCTCTGGATGTCGTGCAGGATATCCAGGATGCCATCACCTGGTTAACCTCACGCAAAACACAGACAGCAGTTGGGAAAGCAACCAATGCGACCTGGAAAAATATCCTGATCGTTTATGCGGTATTTGGGTTGATATTCATTATCTTCCGGTATACATACTGGCCCGTTTACCTCGCCTGGATCCGGACCGGAAACAGTTTACTGGGCAAGGTCAACCAGGACAGACTGTTATACCCTGTAGGCATGCTGCTGGCTGCACTGCTGATATCAGGATGTATTTACCTGCCTTTCCAGTTGTCATCGGTGATTTTGCGCTACGGCACCAATACCGAAATCAGCCATGCATTCTCGGTAAGCCTGCATGTAGCAGCAATTGCCGCTTTTATCTGGTCGTTCCTGTTATTACTGTTTCATCCGGAAGGATTGCTGATCGGACAGTTCAAGTGTTCTGAGAAACTGGTCGGCAAAATGTACCGGGATATCAAACGCTTTGCACCTGTCGTAGCGTTGTTGTGCATCATCATCGCTTTCACCGATGCACTGGACGACGATTTCGTTCGTAATGGCTTTGGCCGTCTGACTTTCATTCTGTTGTGCCTGGTACTTGCAGTGTTCGCTTCTGGCTGGATAGCAATCACGCGTTCTGGCAAAGCACTTTATCAGGGCGAATCATTCCATCTGATACTCAACCCCAGATTCTGGATGACGCTCTTGTTCGTATTGCAGATCGGTATGATCATCATGGCAGCCATTGGTTACTATTTTGCTGCCATTTATCAGTATCTGCTCGTATTCCAGTCGATAAGCTGGATTATATTCTGTGCGCTGACCTTTTTTGTCAGCTTTCGCAGCCTGCTGATCATCCAGCGCAGAATCGCATTCGAGCGCGCAGTCGAAAAACGGGAAGAGATACTGGCTCAGCGTACTGCGACAGGCAAAAGTGAGGCTGATCTGCTGGACGACAACTATATCGACGTCAAAACCATCAGCAAACAATCAGCCACTGTATTGAAAATCAGTATCTGGGCATTGCTGATCACCGGACTTGGCTTTATCTGGATCGATGTACTGCCTGCACTCAGTTTCCTGGAGAAAATCACCATCTGGCGCACATCGGTGGAAACCGATGGTGAAGTCATCATACGGCCGATTACATTGCAGACCCTGCTGGTTGCACTCATTGTCCTGAGTCTGGCCATGATTGCCGCACACAACCTGCCCGGCACACTCGAACTGCTGGTGTTGCGACATCTGTCGCTCAATCCTGGTACAGGTTATGCCATTACTACCCTGCTCAAATATTCGATTGTGATCATCGGCATCATGGTGACGCTGCAGAAGCTGGGAATGGAATGGTCAAATATACAGTGGCTGGTAGCGGCGCTGAGTGTCGGCTTGGGATTCGGCCTGCAGGAAGTATTTGCCAATTTTGTATCCGGCTTGATTCTACTGTTCGAGCGCCCTATCAGGATCGGTGACATGATCACGCTGAACAATACTAGCGGTACTGTCAGTAAAATTCATATTCGTGCCACCACGCTGATCGACAGTGATCGCAAGGAAATCGTAGTACCCAACAAGATATTCATCACCCAGCAGCTGACTAACTGGACATTGAGCGATCAGATTACCCGCCTGATCATCCCTGTACGTATTGCTCGCGGCTCGGATAATAACAAGGTCAGCGCCCTGTTACTGGAAATTGCAAAAAATAATCCCATGGTTTTGCGTGACCCGGAACCCGCAGCACTATTTTTGGAATTTGGCAGTAATGCTTTGAATTTCGAACTACGGGTTTTCGTTGGCCAGATCTCGGACAGGGTAAAACTCACCCATCAACTGCATCTGGAAATCAACCGTCGTTTTGCAGAGGAAGGAATCGACCTTGTATCACCATAAACCTATTGATACCGGTAAACAAGTTCTGCCCGGCCCTCACAATAAACATCGGGAACACCGGCTCTTGCTATCGTTGTACACCAGTATCCCGGAGCAATGCCGGGCAGAAATCACAATGCAACCGATGAAATAAAACAGATATATCTGTCATTCAGCGAAAAATTCGCGTGCCTTCTCCATCCAGGATTTTGCACGCGGATGGTGGCGTGAACCATCTTTCTGACTGATTGATTCGAATTCCTCCAGCAGCTCTTTCTGCCGCGCCGTCAAATCGACTGGTGTTTCCACCGCAACATGACAAAGCAGATCACCCGTGGATTGATTGCGTACACCGGTTATTCCCTTGCTGCGCAAACGGAAAATTTTTCCGGTCTGGGTTCCGGCTGGTACCTTGATGCGGGCATGACCATCGAGCGTAGGTACTTCGATTTCTCCACCCAAAGCGGCTACTGTAAAACTGATCGGTATTTCGCAGTGTAAATGGTTACCTTCCCTCTGAAAGACCGGATGGCTGGCAAGATGAATGACGATATACAAATCACCAGCCTGCCCGCTGTTTGCTCCTGCTTCCCCTTCTCCCGTCAACCGGATGCTGTCGCCTTCATCCACACCGGCAGGAATCCTGACTGACAACGTTTTCTGACGTTTGACCCGCCCCGTCCCATGACAATCTCCACAAGGATCAGAGATGACCTTGCCGCTACCTTGGCAATGTGAGCAGGTCTGCTGAATCGAGAAAAAACCTTGTTGCATGCGAATCTGACCATATCCATTACAAGTAGGACAAGTCTTAAGAGAGGTACCAGGTTTTGCACCACTGCCATGACAGGTATCACAAACTTCCTGCCTGGGGATACGAATCTGGGTTTCGGCACCGCGTGCTGCCTGTTCCAGTGTAATTTCCAGGTTATAGCGCAGATCGGCTCCGCGATGAACACTGGCACGCCCTCCGCGCATTCCGAAAAGATCACTGAAAATATCGCTGAAGGCATCACTGAACCCCTGTGCACCTGCCCCGCCCATCCCGCCATTCAAACCAGCGTGACCAAACTGGTCGTAGGCAGCCCGTTTATTCGGATCGGACAGAACTTCATAGGCTTCCTTGATGTTCTTGAATCGTTCCTCTGCCTTGGTATCACCCGCATTCCGGTCCGGATGATATTTCATCGCCAGTTTTCGGTATGCCTTTTTCAGCTCGTTCTCATCCGCATCCCGGCCTACACCGAGCACCTCATAATAATCACTCTGACTCATAAAAAATTCCTGCTGGTAAAAATTACCCAGATATTTTTGATACTCATCATCCCGGTTACCCGGCTTGCTCTGGCCAAATTTATAATGTTAAACGTATAACGCAGAGGCAAAGAGAAGAACTTTTCTCCCCTTTTCCTCTGCGTTTATTTTTCTTTCAGCAGGATGGTCAGCTTATGCCGCTACCCAACCTGCGATCCGGGGAATCACTTTTTATCCTTGACTTCCTCGAACTCGGCATCGACGACTTCGCCTTCAACCGGCTTATCCTGAGACTGGTCGGATGCAGTCCCGGCACCACCTGCCTGCTGGCCAGCCTGCTCCTGCTCTTGGGTATACATCTTCTCAGCCAGTTTATGCGAAGCTTCGGTCAATGCCTGAGTTTTGGCATCGATCGTTTGCTTATCGTCAGATTTGAGCGCTTCCTCGGCTTCTTTCAACGCTGCCTCGATTCTGGATTTTTCATCCCCTTCCAGCTTGTCTCCATATTCCACCAGTGATTTTCTGACTGAATGAATCATGGCATCGCACTGGTTACGGCTGTTGACCAGCTCCAGCGCCTTCTTGTCTTCTTCCGCATGTGCCTCGGCATCTTTTACCATTTTCTGGATTTCATCTTCAGACAACCCGGAACTTGCCTGGATTTTGATCTTGTTTTCCTTACCGGTTGCCTTATCTTTAGCCGAAACATGCAGAATACCGTTGGCATCGATATCGAAAGTCACCTCAATCTGCGGCATTCCGCGGGGTGCTGACGGAATATCGGTCAGGTTGAACTGGCCCAGACTTTTATTGCCGGAAGCCACTTCCCGCTCACCCTGCAATACATGGATGGTCACTGCTGTCTGGTTATCATCTGCCGTGGAGAACACTTGCTGCGCCTTGGTCGGAATAGTAGTGTTCTTCTGGATCAGCTTGGTCATGACACCACCCAGTGTTTCGATTCCTAATGACAGTGGAGTCACATCCAGCAGCAACACATCCTTGACATCCCCCTTCAGCACCCCGCCCTGGATTGCAGCACCGATGGCAACCGCTTCGTCAGGGTTAACATCCTTGCGCGGCTCTTTGCCGAAGACTTCCTTGACCTTCTCCTGGACTTTCGGCATACGGGTCTGTCCACCGACCAGAATGACGTCATCGATATCGGAAACCGACAAACCCGCATCTTTAAGCGCAGTCCGGCAAGGGACTGCAGTACGCTCGATCAGATCTTCGACCAGACTCTCCAGCTTGGCACGAGTGATCTTGACAGCCAGATGTTTTGGACCTGATGCATCTGCCGTGATATAGGGCAGATTCACTTCGGTCTGCTGACTGGATGACAGCTCGATTTTGGCTTTTTCTGCCGCATCCTTGAGCCGCTGCAACGCCAGCATATCTTTTTTCAGATCGATACCGCTCTCTTTCCTGAATTCATCTACCAGATATTCGATCACTCTGGAGTCGAAATCCTCACCACCGAGGAAAGTATCACCATTGGTTGCCAGTACTTCGAACTGGTGTTCTCCTTCAACTTCTGCGATTTCGATGATCGAGATATCAAATGTACCTCCACCCAGATCGTATACCGCGATTTTGCGATCACCTTCCTTCTTGTCCAGACCGAATGCGAGTGCGGCGGCAGTTGGCTCATTGATGATACGTTTGACTTCCAGCCCCGCAATACGGCCTGCATCCTTAGTCGCCTGACGCTGAGAATCGTTGAAATATGCCGGAACGGTGATGACAGCTTCTGTAACCGGCTCGCCCAGATAATCTTCAGCCGTTTTCTTCATCTTCATCAACACTTGTGCCGAAACTTCCGGTGGTGCGATTTTCCTTCCACGTACTTCTATCCATGCATCATTGTTATCAGCACGCACAATTTTGTAGGGTGTCACACTGATATCCTTTTGCACTACTTCTTCATCGAAACGGCGGCCAATCAGCCGTTTGATCGCAAACAAGGTATTTTCCGGATTGGTGACTGCCTGACGCTTGGCCGATGCCCCCACCAGAATTTCATTGTCTTCCGCATAGGCAACAATCGACGGTGTCGTTCTTGTACCTTCGGCATTTTCGATGACCTTGGGTTTGTTGCCTTCCATGACGGCAACGCATGAGTTGGTAGTCCCAAGGTCGATGCCAATTATTTTTGCCATAGTATGTCCTTTATGAATTGAAATTTATCCTGCAGCATAAGTGGGAGTTTTCCTGAAAATATCAAGTACCCTTGGCTTTTGAAACAGTCACCATCGCGGGTCGAATTACCCGATCGTGCAACATATAACCTTTTTGCATGACTTGTATGACTGTGTTAGGTGCAAAATCCGACTCAACTGCACACATGGCTTCGTGCTGATGTGGATCGAATTTTTCTCCTTGCGGATCAATGACATGGATATTGAATTTCTCAAAAACTGCCGCAAGTTGCTTGCGTGTCAACTCCACACCATCCCGCAGATTTTCAAGGGTGGAATTCTCCGTTGCCAGTGCAGCATCCAGACTGTCCATCACAGCCAGTAACTGGACAGAAAAATTATCGATAGCATACTTGTGTGCGCTGGCAATATCTGTCTGCGCCCGTTTTCGGATATTTTCGGTTTCCGCTTTGGCACGCAACCAGGCATCGTGATGCTCGGCTGCCCTGATTTCTGCTTCTTTCAGTTGCTGCTCAAGACTGAGCGCGGCATCTTCTCCGGCATGTTCTGTATTCCCTGCCACTGTACCGGAGTGCTTCGTTTCCAGCACATCATCCATTCCTGGCAGTTTCTGTTTCTCGATAGGTTCTTGATCATGTGGCTCCTGCATAGATTCCTCCTGTTACGGTGTCGGTGATATTGGGGCCGATATTTCTTTTTCAACCCCTGATCCGAAAAAAGATATTTGAGTCGTAATCAAACCCAACGGGTGCAGATGAGTGGCAAAAATGATGCGATACTGGAATCAGTCTCCAATGTCCCTTGCCAGGCGCGCTGCCAGACCGATATAACCCCAGGGAGTCAGTTGCAGCAGGCGATCTCTCTCGGCAGTCGGAATATCGAGTTGTTCGATGAATTGCTGAAGTGTGGTACGGTCGATTCCTGTTTTTCCACGCGTCAATGCCTTGAGTTGTTCGTAGGGATTGGCCATCCCATAACGACGCATTACTGTCTGAATCGGTTCGGCCAGGACTTCCCAAGCATTCTGCAAATCTTCCAATAAACGTGCCGGATCCGCCTGCAGCTTTCCAAGTCCCTTGAGACATGAATCATAAGCCAACAGGGTATGACCAAGCGCCACACCCATATTGCGCAACACGGTCGAATCGGTGAGATCGCGCTGCCAGCGTGAGACAGGAAGTTTTTCACTCAAATATCTGAGCAGCGCATTGGCAATACCGAGATTCCCTTCCGAATTCTCAAAATCGATCGGATTCACTTTATGGGGCATAGTAGAAGAACCAACTTCATCAGCCCTGGTTTTCTGTCTGAAGTAACCGAGCGAAACATAGCCCCAGATATCACGGTTCAGGTCGAGAAGAATCGTATTGATACGGACATAGGCATCAAACAGCTCTGCCATCGTGTCATGCGGTTCGATCTGAGTGGTATACGGATTGAAACTCATACCGAGCTTTTCGACGAAAGATCGCGCAAAAGATTCCCAGTCGAAATCAGGAAAAGCAACCATGTGGGCATTATAGTTACCCACCGCTCCATTGATTTTTCCAGTAATGACCACGGCTGCAAGCCGCTCGCGCGCCCCGCGTAACCGATAAACGAAATTAGCCATTTCCTTACCCATGGTCGTAGGAGTGGCTGCCTGCCCATGGGTACGAGCAAGCATCGGGACATCAGCCAGCTCTTTGGCCAGGACAGCAAGCCTTTTAAGGATTTCATCGAGCGTGGGGAGCATGACCTGATCCCGACTATGTTTGAGCATCAAGCCATGTGAAAGATTATTGATATCCTCGGAAGTACAGGCAAAATGCACGAATTCAGAAATTGCTGCCGTTTCCTGATCTCCGGTCAGTTTTTCCTTCAACCAATATTCCACGGCTTTCACGTCATGATTGGTTCGCATCTCGATCGACTTGATAGCTTCCGCATCCGTTACGGAAAAATTCTCCACAAGCTGATCCAGTTGCACGACAGCGCCGGCAGATAAAGAGGACACCCCTGTCAAGGCCGGAGTGTTGCCTAATGCCTTGAACCATTCAATCTCCACATGAATCCGGTTGCGAATCAATGCATATTCACTGAAAAAGGGTCGCAAGGCTGCAACCTTTTGCTGATACCGGCCATCCAGCGGAGAAAGTGCAAGAAGTGTCGAGATTTCCATAAATTATTGTTTAAATTCAGGCATTCTTCATCAATCGGGAGCGCGCATTCTAACATAGCTCGCCATCGTTCCCCGGCTGGGATAGAATCGCACAGTCAATATTCCAAAGATAAAAAGGACAGCACAATGAAACTTATTGGATCACTGACCAGCCCGTATGTGCGCAAGGTGCGCATCGTGCTGGATGAAAAAGGCATCAGCCATGAATTTACCAATGACCCTCCATTCAGCTCCGATACCCGGGTCGCACAGGTCAATCCTTTGGGTAAAGTGCCCGTTCTGATCATGGATGATGGATTCATTCTCTATGATTCGCGCATAATTGTTGAATATCTGGATGATCTGGGAAGCTCCGGATCAAGCCGTCTGATTCCGGCAACCGGACCACAGCGGCTCCGTGTCAAACGCTGGGAAGCACTCGCCGATGGGATTATCGATGCCTGTGTAGCCATTTATCTTGAACGGAAGCGGCCGGAATCACAGCAAAGTCAGGAATGGATCGAACGTCAACAAAAAAAAATCGACCAGGGATTACAGGCTGCCGCTTCCGAACTGCGTGACAAGCCGTGGTGTGAAGGCGAATCCATGACACTGGCCGATATCGCGCTAGGCTGCGCATTTGGCTATCTGGATACCCGCTTCCCTGCAGTTAAATGGCGCGATACTTATCCCAATCTCGTTCGTCTGGCAGACAAGCTGGCAGAACGTCAGTCGTTCAAAACGACCGTTGCACCCAATTAAGACTGGCTGAAGCGGCAAGGAATACCAGCAGGTTAAGGTCAGGGCATTCCACATTTTCCTCCGCTGCGGCGGGATAATGCCAGCCTTCAGGTCGATTTATGCGGGTTGACTGCAGTCAGCAGGCCTCGCAGAATATTCACTTCTTCCTTTTCCAGCCGGGTACGCGCAAACAGGCGGCGCATCCGGCGCATCAGTCGTTTTGGCTGGGTCGGGTCAAGAAATCCACTTTGAACCATAACCTGCTCCAGATGATGGTGTAAACCCTCGATTTCCTGCAGACTGGCTGGTTCAGGCGACTGTGGATCAGATTCATCTGTAACCATCGCTTCTTCAAGAACCATACGCAGCTCATAAGCCATAATCTGTACCGCAGCCGCCAGATTGAGCGAAGAATAGACGGGATTGGCTGGAATCTGTACAGTCAACTGACAATGACTGATTTCTGCAGAGGTAAGTCCGGCACTTTCCCGGCCGAACAGCAACGCCACCGGGTGATGATGCGCATACTGGATCAACTCGCCGGCGGCCTGTCTGGCATTGCGGGTTGAATGTGACAGATCTCGCGAACGTGCCGTCAACGCAGCAGCCAGGAAAGTATCACCCATCGCTTCCTCCAGGCTTGTACATACGCACGCGGATTCAAGAATATCGCGTGCATTGGAAGCCCGGGCATCTGCTTCACTATCAGGAAAAGATTTCGGATTGACGAGATAAAGTCGGCTCAGTCCCATGGTTTTCATGGCTCGGGCAGTCGCACCGATATTACCCGGATGGCTGGTATGGCTGAGCACGATCCGGACATTATCGAGCGGTGAGGCTGGATTCATATTAGAATAGCGGCTTTCCAGTCATTGTTTCTCAAGTTTTTTGCCATGCACCCCATGCTTACTATTGCGGTCAAGGCTGCCCGTCGTGCTGGCAGTATCATCAACCGTGCCTCGATGGATCTGGAACGATTGACTATCTCACGCAAGGCGCACAGTGATTTTGTGAGCGAGGTAGATAAAGCTGCCGAAGATGCCATTATCAAAATCCTGCTGGATGCATACCCTGACCATTCGATTCTAGCAGAAGAAAGTGGCGCCAGAGGAAATACCCGTAAACCGGAATATCAGTGGATCATCGATCCGCTGGACGGTACTACTAATTTTTTACATGGATTTCCCAAATATAGCGTCTCGATCGCCCTGCTGCACCGGGGAGTTCTGACACAGGCGGTCGTCTACGACCCGGTAAAAGATGAGTTGTTTACTGCCACACGCGGTAGTGGTGCATTTCTCAATGATCATCGCATCCGTGTCAGCAAACGCGTGCAGTTAGGGGAATGCCTGATCGGTACTGGATTTCCGTTCCGGGATTTTACTCATATGGAAGCCTACCTGGCCATATTCAAGGACATGATGCCCAAAACAGCGGGTATACGCCGCCCTGGCTCTGCGGCACTGGATCTCGCCTATGTTGCAGCAGGACGTTACGATGGTTTCTGGGAAACCGGACTGGCACCATGGGATATCGCCGCCGGGTGCCTGCTCATTCTGGAAGCGGGTGGCATGATTGGTGATTTTGAAGGTAACGGATGCTATATGCAAAGTGGACAGATCGTTGCGGGTAATCCCAAAATCTTTTCCCAGCTGCTGCAGATCATCGCTCCGCATCTGACCGAACGACTCATCGCTGAAAACCGCGAGCCAGTTGAATAGTTTCGCAGTCGAACTACCCTGGAAATCTGATGGAGAATCGAGCACATGCATTAGCTGCCGGCCTGTTCATACTCCTGCTGGGAATAGCAGCAGTCATGGCGGTCAAATGGTTCAGTCGCGACAGCGTCAGTTATAACCATTATTCTCTGGTTTCGGCGGGTGGCGCGGTATCCGGGTTGAACCCGGAAGCGTCAGTCCGTTACCGTGGTGTCAATGTCGGGAAAGTTGAGGAAATTTACTTCGACAGGGAGAATATCCGCAATATCATTGTACGTATCGCCGTCAATCATAATGTAGCTCTTCCAGGAGATATCTATGCGCAACTAGCAAGCCAGGGTATTACCGGATTGACCTATATCGAACTGAATGATGATGTAGCCGACGCAGAAACCAAACCTCTGCAAAACGAGGCGCGTATCCCGCTCAGATCTTCACTTATCAAGACACTCTCCGATTCTCTGGAAGAGATCCTGAAAAATTCGAACATGGCTATCAGACAGATAAGCAGCCTGTTAAATGAACAAAATCAAACATATATAAGCAGTATTCTGAGTCACCTGGAACAAACCGTTCAGCACTACGACACACTGACCGGACAACTCCAGAAAGGATTACAAACGTTACCACAGTTGAGCAGCGAACTCACTTCGACATTCAAACAAACCCGTCAGGTCATGGAAAATATCAGCCAGGTTTTGCAAAAACTTAATCAACAGCAAGGGCTGGTAGACAACCTGACTCAGGGTTCTCTGGAAATGACTCGCACCCTCACCAATCTGAATGAAACAAGCTTAGCCATTACACAAAGTACTCACAAGCTGGATCAATTACTGAATCTGCTGGAAGATCATCCACAGAGCCTGGTATTTGGTAAACCACCTGCCTTGCCAGGTCCGGGTGAACCAGGATTCTCGCCGCCTAAGCCAGGAAAATGATGACAAAATTTTCTGCTGTGTTTTTAGCCATTCTACTGACGGGGTGTACATTGACACCCAAAACGCTGGCACCCGTCTCGATTTACGATCTTGGTCCAGCAACGTCTGTAACGGTTACCGGCCCATCCCGGCTCTCCCAAACGATCATCCAGGTGATGGATATCACCGCACCCGTCTGGCTGGATACTCAATCAATGCATTACCGGCTTGCCTATCATGATCCCGCCCGCATTTATGCTTATGCCGGCAGCCGCTGGACGGCACCACCAGCAAAACTGTTGACCGAACGCTTCAGACAGTACTTCGCAAGCCATGCCATCGACTCGCAGAAAGACGATAAAAACAAAGAAAGCCATGTGCCCGTAAACTACTTGTTAAAAATCGAGCTGGGCGAATTCACCCAGATCTTTCATGCACAAAATGACAGCCAGGTCGTCATTCGGTTGAGAGCCTCTTTATACGAACCAAACACTCGCTTACCGGTTGCACAACGGAGTTTCATGGGAGAACGGCCAGCGCAGACCGCTGATGCAGCAGGCGCCGTTGCTGCTTTCATACTGGTAAGTGACAACTTGCTGGATGAGCTGGTACAGTGGCTATCCAGCATTCACTCATGATGGTATTTCCGGCATCATGAGTGCTGACCTGATATTTATCCGACATTTCATCAAACTGGTTGGTTTTCCGCTTATATCCCCGGCTATTCCATGATGCGCATACTTGGCCTGATCCTTTCATTACACTTGTTTCTGTCGGCTTGTGGGCATAAAGGACCTCTTTATCTTCCGCAGAATCCCCCTCCCGTTAAAAACAATACACAGGAAAAACCATGAGCAGTTTCAGCTCATTTGAATATCATGATAATCAGCTGTTTGCGGAATCAGTACCGCTGACAGAGATCGCCTCTGAATTTGGTACTCCCTGTTATGTTTATTCGAGCGCAGCAATCCGTACGACTTATCAGGCTTTCGATCATGCATTCGGACAACGGGATCATCTGATCTGCTATGCGGTAAAAGCCAATTCGAATCTTGCCATACTGAATCTGCTTGCTCGCCTTGGCAGCGGTTTCGATATCGTCTCTGGCGGGGAATTGCAGCGCGTATTGAAAGCAGGTGGCGATCCGCAAAAAACAGTTTTCTCCGGGGTAGGCAAAACACTTGAGGAAATTCGTGCCGCGCTGGCTGCCAATATTTTCTGTTTCAATGTTGAATCGGAAATGGAGTTGATGGTACTGAATGAAATTGCCGGACAGATGGGGAAAATCGCATCAGTCAGCCTGCGCGTCAACCCAGACGTGGATGCCAATACCCACCCTTATATTTCGACAGGAATGAAGGAAAACAAGTTTGGCATCCCCGCCGCTGAGGCTGAACGCATCTATTCACTAGCGCACCAGCTTCCCCATATTCAGATCTCCGGGCTGGATTGCCACATCGGTTCGCAATTGACTGAAATTGCACCCTTCATTGAAGCAGCCGATAAAATGCTCGATTTACTGGCACGCCTGCAAACGACAGGTGTCACTATCAAACATCTTGATCTGGGTGGCGGACTGGGAATTCGTTATGACCGGGAGTCACCACCTTCGATAGAGGCCTACATCAAGGCACTCTGTACGGTCACAGAAAACCACCCGCAGCAATTGCTCATCGAACCTGGTCGTTCAATGGTGGGCAACGCCGGGCTGCTGTTAACCCAGGTACATTACCTCAAACATACGTCACATCGCAATTTTGCCATTGTTGATGCGGCCATGAACGACATGCTGAGGCCCGCTTTATATCAGGCTTACCACTCAATCCTGCCGGTTGCCAAACAAACCGGGGAAACGAAAACCTACCAGATCGTCGGGCCTGTTTGCGAAACTGGTGACTTCCTTGGCTATGATCGCAACCTGGCACTGACAAAAAACGATTTACTGGCAGTCATGTCCGCCGGGGCCTATGGCATGAGTATGAGCTCCAATTACAATACCCGCCCACGCGCAGCTGAAGTCATGGTGGATGGCAGCACGGTACATCTCATCCGTGCGCGTGAAACGGTGGAAGATCTGTACGCTCTGGAAAAGCTGCCCATCTGAAATTTGCATATGACTCCGACCATGTCGAACATTGCCACTCTCGACGATGTGCACTACCAAGAATACATACTGCAGGGCGTATCGCGTACTTTTGCACTGACCATCCCGCAATTGCCGTCAGCGTTGCGAGAGGTGGTGGGGAACGCCTACCTGTTATGTCGCATAGTCGATACTGTTGAAGATGACAGTGCCCTGACACTGGAGCAAACACGCGAACTGGCTGAGATGTTCATTGAGGTCGTCAGCGGAACAGTCGAGGCGGAAACATTTGCCCAGTCCCTGCATCCCCTGCTTTCGGAACATACCATTCCAGCGGAACACGATCTGATCAAACACACTCCTTCCGTCATACGCATGACTCACAGCTTCAACCCGGTACAGCGCCAAGCACTGGAACGCTGCATACGTATCATGGGGCAGGGAATGGCCGCATACCAGGAAAGCGAATCCCTGTCGGGACTCGAGAATCTGGCTGAGATGGATCGCTATTGCTACCATGTTGCCGGTGTGGTTGGCGAAATGCTGACTGAACTGTTCTGTAACTACTCTCCGGAAATCAATCAGCACAAACCGATGCTGATGCAATTATCAGTTTCTTTCGGACAGGGATTACAAATGACCAATATCCTGAAAGATATCTGGGAAGACAGAAAACGGGGGGCTTGCTGGCTGCCAAGAGATATTTTCCTGCAAGAAGGATTTGATCTGAACGATTTACAGCCAGGTTGCTTCGAGCGAGGTTTCCATGCCGGACTGGGTACACTGATCGGAATTGCCAAGACACACTTGCAGAACGCGCTGGCCTACACCTGCCTGATTCCATCACATGAAACCGGGGTACGCCGATTCTGCCTGTGGGCGATCGGCATGGCGGTATTGACCTTAAACAAAATCAACCATAAACGGGATTTTATAACAGGAGGAGAAGTAAAAATCTCTCGCCGAAGTGTTAGAGCAACCGTCTTGGTTACCAGCCTTTTAGCTAGTCAGGATTGGGCACTCAAGAGAATTTTTGCAATATCATCCAGGAATCTGCCAGAAGTACAGATTAACCGATCATAAAACCGAGGTGACCTCATCATTGAATCGACAAAGTGCGCCGAGCGGATCCGGTGATCGAGTGATTGGCCTGCCGATCACAAGATAGCTGGCTCCACTACGTATTGCCATCGCCGGTGTCGCAATCCTCGCCTGATCATCGTTACCGTCACCGGATGATCGGATGCCCGGAGTGACCAGACAGAAATCCTTACCAGTCACTTCTCTCAAGTTCACTGCTTCCAGCGCCGAACAAACCACACCATCCAGGCCACAACGCTGAGTAAGCAAAGCCAGTCGCCGCACCATCGTTTCCGGTGTATCGGCTATGCCCAACTCACTTAAATCCTTCTGATTCAGACTGGTGAGCAGAGTAACGGCAATAAGCCTAGTTTTTTTTCCATCCAGGGCTTGCCGGGCTGCAAGCAACATTTTACTTCCTCCCAGCGCGTGTACATTGACCATCCATACACCAAGGCTTGACGCAGCACTGCAAGCTGCAGCAACCGTATTGGGAATATCATGAAATTTCAGATCGAGAAATACATCGAAACCCAGTTTCATCAATTTCTCGACCAGTTGCGGACCAGCCAGAGTAAACAGCTCTTTCCCAACCTTAACCCGGCAAAGCGTACTATCCAGTCCGGCAGCAAAATTCAATGCTGTACAGTGATCGGGAAAATCCAGTGCGACGATGATACGCGGGTCATTCATACCACTGAAAATATCAGGATTTCTTACGGATTTTTTTAATAAAGCAGGATAGATACCCGAATAAGGCGCCTACAGTAAAACAGAGGAAAAGCACTATCACCAGAGGTACTTCCCATTCCACCCCAAGGTAATAGTGTATTGTCACCATCCCGGAATTCTTGGCAGCGACACTGAGCAAAAACAAAAAAACAATCAGGCGTAGAAGGGTCATAAACATGCGTACTTCATCTGATTCAGCTCAGAAAGGTAAAACAGAAAAAATGGAACCGTCAAATACACCAGTAACCGTACTATATCGAACAGGGAAAGTATGAAACCAACTCACGTAAACCACACTTTCCATTCCACATGATGAGAAAAGTGCTCAACCCGTAACGCGATCAAGCACTTTGTGCTGTTTAGGGCCGGAATCTATCAGTTCACGCATTTTCTTACCGGCCTTAAAATGCGGAACATATTTTTCCGGCACATGCACCTTCTCACCCGATTTCGGGTTACGGCCAATACGCGAAGGTCTGTAATTCAGGTCGAAGCTGCCAAATCCACGAATCTCGATACGTTCTCCTCTGGAAAGACTCCTGGCCATTGCATCCAAAATGATCTTGACGACCAATTCAGCATCTTTCGCCAGCAACTGAGGAAAGCGTTCTGCCAGCTTGGAAATCAGTTCAGACTTCGTCATAACCGGCCTTATTCTTCTGATGATTTACTGTCTATCTTCGCTTTGAGTAACGCACCCAGATTAGTCGTCCCAGCACTGGCAGGATTGGATATCGAAGCCAGTGATTTGACGGCTTTATCTTCCTCATCCTGAATTCTTGCCTTGACTGACAGACTGATGCTCCGGTTCTTACGATCAATATTGATGATCATTGCTTCAATCTCATCTCCTTCATTGACACGGGAACGAATATCCTCGATCTTGTCACGCGAGAGCTCGGAAGCACGCAAATACCCCTCTACCTCATCAGTCAGTGCAATGACGGCACCTTTGGCATCAACAGATTTGACGGTACCCTTGACGATACTGTTTTTATCATGCGAGGCGACATAAATATTGAAAGGATCACCTTCCAGTTGTTTAATACCTAAGGAAATACGTTCTTTCTCTACATCGATGGATAACACCACCGCTTCAACTTCATCTCCTTTCTTGAATTCGCTGATTGCTTTCTCGCCAGGCTGATTCCAGGAAAGATCGGATAAATGCACTAAACCATCGATGTTGCCTGGTAATCCGATGAACAAACCGAAGTCTGTAATCGATTTGATCTGTCCAGTAACTTTGTCACCTTTTTCATGACCAAGTGAAAATTCCTCCCAAGGATTGGGCCTGCACTGTTTCATCCCCAGAGAAATACGCCGACGATCCTCGTCGATTTCAAGGATCATGACTTCGACTTCATCGCCCAACTGCACAATTTTGGATGGATAGACATTTTTATTGGTCCAGTCCATTTCCGAGACATGCACCAGACCTTCGATCCCCTGTTCGATTTCGACGAAGGCACCGTAATCAGTCATATTGGTCACTTTACCAAAGATACGTGTACCCTGGGGATAACGTCTCGAAAGACCAATCCACGGATCTTCCGTAAGCTGTTTCAATCCCAGAGAAACACGGTTTTTCTCCTGGTCGAATTTCAGAACCTTAGCAGTCACTTCATCACCCACATTGATGACTTCGGTCGGATGTTTCACACGGCGCCAGGCAAGGTCGGTAATATGCAGCAGGCCATCGATCCCGCCCAGATCCACAAATGCACCATAATCCGTAATATTCTTGACGATCCCCTGGACGACCGCACCATCCTGCAGACTGGCCAGCAACTCATCCCGATCTGCACCCTGAGTCTCTTCCAGTACTGCACGTCTGGATACGACCACATTATTACGTTTGCGATCGAGCTTGATCACCTTGAATTCCATTTCCTTATTTTCATAAGGCGTCATATCCTTGACCGGGCGAATATCCACCAGGGAACCTGGCAGAAAAGCACGAATACCGTTAATCGTGGCGGTCAGTCCACCTTTTACCTTTCCGTTGACCATGCCAGTAACGATCTTGCCTTTTTCCATCGCTTCTTCCAGTTCATACCAGGCATTCAGGCGTTTTGCCTTGTCTCTCGACAAACGGGTTTCACCAAATCCGTTTTCAAGTGCTTCGATAGCTACACTGACAAAATCACCTTCGTGAGCTTCAACCTCACCTCTGTCATTTTTGAATTCTTCAATCGGGATATAGCTCTCGGATTTAAGCCCTGCATTGACCACGACGAAGTTGTAATCAATACGAATGATCTCAGCAGTAATCACTTCGCCCACACGCATTTCTTTATGCGAAAGGCTTTCATTGAAAAGCTCGGCAAAATTTTCCGAAGAGCCCGCTACACTGGTTGCAATAGTCATTTAAAAAATATCCGATCGTAAACAATTCCCCGAAAAACAGAGGGGACAGGTTGGTTGGTTAATAAAAAAGAAAAGAACGGCTTAAATACTCAAACTCCATGTGGCTCAAGCTTTCGGGGCTTCAGCATACATATTCAATACCCTGCTGACAACCTGCTCTATATTGAGGCCGGTAGTATCCAGCAGGCACGCATCTTCGCACTGCTGCAACGGCGACGTGGTACGACTACTGTCACGCTCATCACGTGCCCGAAGCGCTTGGATCAGGTCAGCGATACTAGCATTTATTCCCTTCTCCATCAACTGCTTATGGCGTCTGAGTGCACGCTCCTCCTCACTTGCCGTAAGATAGATTTTCAAAGTAGCGTCAGGAAAAATAACTGAGCCCATATCACGCCCATCAGTCACCAAACCTGGCGATTTGCGAAAATCCCGCTGGTATCCCAGCAATTCCATTCTGAGCGCAGGATATTGAGCGATTCTGGAAGCATACTCCCCGCACGCCTCTGCCCGTACTTCATTACTGACATCCTCTCCATCCAGCCAAATCGATGAATCTCTGAAAGAAACATTCAAATGTCGGGCAATATCGACCATGCTGTGTTCATCACTGACATTCGTATTGTGCTTCATGGCTGCCAGCGCTACCAGGCGATAGAGTGCACCACTGTCAAGATAGTGGAATCCAAGTGCCTGTGATACGAGGCGGGCAATCGTACCTTTTCCTGATGCGGAAGGACCATCTAGCGTAATTACCGGTACATTCTGTTTATTCATGGTCTGTTGATCCCGATTAAATGACAGGCTTCAGGATTCTATTCCCCCTTAAAATACTAATGTTATTTATCGTTTTGCAAAGATCATCGGACACTTGAAAAACATTTCGCCAGAACCATCCTCTACGGACATCATCCGCAATTTTTTCCGGTGCCGATCATGTCTGATTTAATGTGCTCTCAGAGAGAAGTATGAGTAATAGCTGCAAATTTCTCGAAATAATCCGGAAAAGTTTTAGCCACGCACCCCGGATCATTGATACGCACCGGTACACTCAATGACACCAAGGAAAAACACATAGCCATCCGGTGATCATCATAGGTATCAATAGCGGCATCCACAGTAAGCGGACCATCGGGCGGCGTAATCCGCAGAAAATCATCTCCTGTTTCGACCCGAGCCCCCAGTTTGCGCAGTTCCGCAGACATTGCTGCAATCCGGTCGGTTTCCTTGACGCGCCAGCTCGCAATGTTCCTGAGCGTGGTAGTGCCTCGTGCAAACAAAGCCATTGTAGCCAGTGTCATGGCTGCATCAGGGATATGGTTACAGTCGAAATCAATCGCCTTCAAAGCCTTGCCGTCAGGAGCACCAGATTCTATCCAGTCACTTCCCATGCTGATGCGTGCTCCCATCGCTTCGAGTGCTTCAACGAAACGGACATCTCCCTGACAGCTGCCACTCCCTGCACCCTCAATCCGTATCGGCCCTCCCGCAATGGCTCCAGCTGCAAGAAAGTAAGAAGCAGAGGATGCATCCCCCTCGACCGCAATCTTTCCCGGACTGCGATAAGCCTGATTTCCGGGCAGCATGAAGCGCTGCCAGGATTCCTGTTCGACCTGCACGCCAAAACGTGCCATTTGAGCAATCGTGAGTGCCACGTAAGGCTGTGAAATAAGCGTACCACTGACAATGATGGTTACCGGCTCACCCGTCAGCGGCAACGCCATCAGCAATCCACTGAGAAACTGGCTGGAAATATTCCCCTTGATAGAGATATTACCTGGATGGATTACCGCCGGATGAATCTCCAACGGCGGGAAACCCTCACGCTCAAGACAGGTAATTACAGCCCCGATCTGGCGTAACGCATCCACCAGATCTCCGATCGGACGCTCATGCATTCGTAGCACACCGGAAAGACGATAATGCCCCTGCATCAGTGCCAGTACTGCGGTCAGCGGACGAAAAGCCGTTCCGGCATTTCCCAGAAACAGTTCAGCCTCCTTTACCGGAAACTTCCCCTCACATCCTATCACCTGGTATCCATCATCATCGGAGCGAACGATCGCCACCCCGAGCAGCCTTAATGCATCCAGCATCCGCTCAGTATCGTCGGATTCCAGCAGATTGCTGACCACCGTAGTACCTTCAGCAAGCGCAGACAGCAGAAGAATCCGGTTGGAAATGCTTTTCGAACCCGGCAGGCGTACATTACCATGTGCACGCTGTACATGCGGAAGATCAAGCCATTGCATAAACTAGTGATCTCCTGCAGGCATAAAGCAAAAGCCAACCACTGTATGAAAGTTTCTTTTCACCGGCTCAACAATTTTGATGGTGTTGATGGATTTGATTTTGCGGATCATTTTCTGGATAAGGAATATATATTCAATCTGGCAAAACCGTCCTTACATCGTTCAACGTAACCCTTCAGCAACATATCCAAGAAATTCCTATTACAACGACTTCTTATTGAATAACTTTGTTGATAAATCAATATATTTTTCCATGAATACCGGACATTGATGCAACCGTCTACTAAAGCCACCACAGATCAAATACAATACACCCCTTTTCTTGTACTAACTTTATCCATATTTAACGAGGTCAACAGATGGAAGATACTACTGCCCCGATAGCTACTCTGCTTTACTCAATTCTAGCCCTACCGATCGCATTCATGATTCTCTACTGGACCAAGGTACGCAAGGATCGGAGACGCAATGAAACAGGAGAAATAGAATACAAAAGCCTTGGTCATGCACTGACTTTCTTCATTATCGAAGGACTCGCACTGATAGGCAGTTTGTCCATCCTCATTACTGCTGTGTCGGGTATTGTACGTTACCTCATCTACGTCTATGCCTGATCCGATCACTATTCCGGAAATACGCAAGAAAACTGCCAACCAGATCAGGAAGCAGCTTTACCGGTTTCCGGAACAGTATCCGCAGGCTTGCTCTTTGTTTTTTTCTGTTCAAATTCGAACCCGATCTTTCCTGCCGGCCCTACGACCAGATAAGCAGAAAATGGCCGCCCTTTCCTGGAAACAAATCCAGCCAGCAAATCGGTTCTCCCTGTCTGCAGCAGCTTGACCACTTGTTCTGCTTCGATAGCACGATTCAAGATAATTTTCCCGGTTCTGAAACTGCAGGAAGCACCCGCTCCAACCGACTTTTCACAAACATAAAGCAATTTGTGTTCATAAACAGAGTGACCACACTGAGGACATTTTCCAAGTGGTTGCTGTGCTGAAAAATCGACTTTCTCCTGTGCCTGATCGGCCTCATTGCCAAAATCAAACTTCATTTCATAGTCGTCCGTCAGCCTGACAATTGCGTTGAATGCACGCCCCATTTTGCTGCGAAAACCCGATAAAGGGCCAATCTCGCGGGTAGAGATCAATGTCTCCATTTCCTCTGCCTCGAATTGTCGCCCCGCCAGAATTTTCCACAATGCAAAATCACATTGCTGACACTGAAATTTTTTGTACGTTTCTTTTATCACCCCGCCACACCCGGGACAAGGTACCTGGAGTGTCGCAAAATCCCCACTGATGGTTTTATCACGATGATTCTTGGCCTGCTCGACGATATGGCGTGTCATCGCCGCAATCTTTTCCATAAAAACATCACGCTTGAGCTGGCCCTGCTCGATCTGGCGCAATTTGAATTCCCAGTCACCGGTCAACTCGGGAGAAATCAGCTCGGGGATTTTGAGCCCCCGCAGCAGAGTCACCAGCGAAAATGCTTTGGCTGTCGGCTGTAACTCTCTTCCTGAACGCTCGACATAATTTTCGTGAATCAGCCCCTCTATGATGGCGGCACGCGTAGCAGGCGTACCCAACCCCTTGGCACTCATGGCTGCACGTAATTCTTCATCTTCCACCAGTTTTCCAGCGCCTTCCATCGCTGACAGCAACGTAGACTCGTTATATCTGGCAGGAGGACGTGTCTTACCGGCAACGACAGCCACTTCCTGTGCCAGTACTGTTTCGCCCGGTGTGACTGCCACCAGTACCGATTCCTCTTCCTGCCCCCGGGTAGATTCCACCTTGCCATAAACCGCCTGCCAGCCAGCATGTACCAGCACCTTGCCTTCTGTCTTAAAAGGCTCATCCTCTACGCGCGTGATACGGGTCGTAATCAGAAATTCTGCTGCCGGATAAAAAATCGCCAGAAAACGTTTGGTGACCAGATCGTAGAGTTTTTCCTCCGCTTCATTGAGTTTCTTTGGCACCAATGCGGTAGGTATGATTGCAAAGTGATCAGAAATCTTAGCATTATTGAAGATCCGCTTGTTTGGCTTCACCCAGTCTGATTCCAGAATCTGGCTGGCAAACCGGTCGTAACGTGATCCTTTCAGCACTTGCAGCGTATCTTTGACGATCGCCGGATAATCCTCCGGAAGCGCACGCGAATCAGTACGGGGATAAGTCAACACCTTATGTTTTTCATACAGCGCCTGAGCAAGTCCCAATGTCACCTTGGCAGAAAAACCGAAACGGCTGTTGGCATCACGTTGCAGGCTGGTCAGATCGTACAATAGAGGACAATTTTCTCGGGATGGCTTGCTTTCTTCCGTAACGACCCCGGTTCGTCCTGCGCATTTATCACGGATTGTTTCTGCCTTGGCATGATCCCAAATTCGATCTGCTCTGGATTCGGATTCATCCTTACGCTTACTGAAACCTTCATCAAACCACTTTCCTTTATAAACGCCATTTTCTGCCTGGAAAGCAGCGTGAACTTCCCAGTAATCCCGCACTACGAATTTTTTGATCGCTTCTTCCCGTTCGACCAGTATGGCGAGTGTCGGTGTCTGTACCCGACCGACCGTAGTTTTATGGAATCCGCCTTCCTGTGAATTGAATGCGGTCATGACACGTGTGCCATTGATCCCCACCAGCCAATCCGCCTCTGATCGGCTGACGGCCGCATCTGCCAGAGACTGTACTTCAGCGTCATTCAACAGATTTGCAAAAGCTTCACGTATGGCTGACGGAGTCATGGATTGTAGCCACAAGCGCTTGATGGTTTTTTTACTGCCAGCATGGCGCACGATGTAACGGAAAATCAGCTCACCTTCACGCCCGGCATCACAGGCATTGATCAGCATATCGATATCCTTGCGCTTGATCAGTTTGCTGAGCAGTTTCAGACGATCTGTCGTCTTTTCGATCGGGGCAAGATCAAAACGCGGAGGAATAACAGGCAAATGGTCAAAACTCCACTTCCCCCGTTTGACTTCATATTCTTCCGGGACGATCAACTCCAGCAAATGCCCGATTGCCGAGGACACCACAAACTCATCGCTCTCAAAATAATCCTTCTGCTTGACAAACCCACCCAGGGCACGCGCAATGTCACTGGCAACAGAAGGTTTCTCGGCGATGATCAGTTTTTTACTCATAGATATTTACATGCTACTGCAGACGCAGCGGACAACTGACAAGCAGGCTACGTCAGTCGATCGAACTACCCGGTTTACCGGGTATCAATTATTTATTAATGGATCAGGAAGGAATGTCTGTGAAGGATCAGTGCCGTTGATGAGAATCACTGACTACGAACAACCCCTCAACGATACTGCGGTCGGTCAACTGATTCTGAATCCAGAGATCAAACAGGACCACCAGTTTTATCTTTTCTATACTGGCAGTATCGCCATCCATACGGATGACCCGATCGATCAGTAATTCACGCTGTAAAGGATTGATGACACCCGCCTGTTCGAGAAAGAAAATAAACCCGCGCCCTTCCGTATCGATGATCTCCATTTCCTCTTCAGTAAAATGGCGCATTGAATCACTTTCTGCCAGCCTGTCCAAATAGCCTTCTTCATCATGGCGGGAAAGATCAGACAACCAGTCGAGCGCCAGCGTGATTTCCTCGTCATCAAAACCGGCCATGGTCAGTTTGCGTGTCAGCGTGGCAGAATCCGGACAATTTCCGGCATCGAAATAATTTTCAAATAAATAAACAAGAATATCGAACATAGTTTCTGCACCGTGATTCTGGATTAAAACCACTCTAAGACACTTAACAGGGCGATGATTATAGCCTGATACCCAATGAATCAACGGATACGCTGATACTTCCCCCCGGGAAGGCTGCCAATCCTGCCTTCCAGCTCCAAGCCCAATAGCATGGCGGATACTGTTTCAACCGTCAAGCCACTACGCGCGCAAAGTGTATCAATATCGGTGGAATCGTAGCCAAAATACATCAGTAGCCCGGTATCATTGCCCTCCTCTGTTAGTATCCCTGCCTCGTCACCCTCATCCGCAACAGGTTCAAATCGCGACACAGGCTGAGGCTGGTAGTGCAACTCATCCAGAATATCCTGAATATTCTCGACCAGTTTTGCACCCTGTTTGATCAGTGCGTGACAACCCTTTGATAAAGGAGAATGGATGGAGCCGGGTATCGCCATCACTTCACGCCCTTGTTCCAGTGCCAGTCTGGCGGTAATCAGCGATCCGCTATACAGCGTAGCTTCCACAACCAGACATGCATGACACATGCCGCTAATGATACGGTTTCTGCGTGGAAAATTCCGGCTTATAGCAGGCGTCCCCAAGGGAAACTCTGAAATCAGCCCGCCTTCACTTGCCAGTTTATGGGCAAGCTCATGGTTCTTCGATGGATAGACAAGATCAAGTCCGGTTCCGACAACGGCCATACTGGAAGACGCACCGCGTAATCCTCCCTGATGGATGGCCGTATCAATACCCTGCGCCAGACCGCTGATAATGCAAAATCCCGCGTTACTGGCAGCCTCAGCAAAAGCATCAGCATTTGCAAGTCCCTGTGGTGTCGCATTACGGCTGCCGACCATTGCCATTGCCGGTCGCGCCAAAAATTGCCGCTGACCCTTGAAATAGAGTATGGGAGGGGGATCGGATATATTGAGCAAAAGCTTCGGATAATCCGAATCTGCCAGTGTAATCAGTGAATTGAGAGGATCTTCCAGCCATTTGATGGTCCTGGCAAATCTCTCTTCATCCACCTTACGGAGAAAAATACTGGTGGCAACCGATTTTTTTACGACACCTTCGAGCGCAGGCCGACTTGCAGCGAGCACCCTGGCTGGATCACCAAAAGCAATCAGCAACCGGCGCAGAGCACCGCCCCCCACGCCTTCAGTCAGGCCGAGGCGCAGCCAGGATTCAATATCCTGATCGATCTGCATAGAAGAAAGACTCACCTGATGACTACCCGGCTTCCGGAATCCGAAGGTTGATTTTCTGAGTAACAGTAGACAAAAGGGCGAGTATAGTAACTTTGCTGTACCTTGTCAGGGAGTTTTCACGGCATCCATCACCTTGATCGCCTGAGTGCTCTGCATGATCAGCGCGTAGGAAACCGTATCAAATACACGAAAAATCAGCGCCAGGCCAATACGTTCATCCGGAAGACTGACCGGCTTTCCCTCGTGTGACCGTATATCATTCTTGCGATAAACGGCAAGCACGTGTCCGGGCTCGATCCGGTCGTGACTGCCCTGGTTGAGCGTCACGATCATATTTTCCCCGATCTCGTTCACACCGCCATAGACTGAAATGATTCGGGCCGTTACCGGAAAATCAGGTGCATGCGGCAGATAATCATCGATTCTGGCAGATGAAAGCGGCAACAGACGATCACCTTTCAGGATCTCCTGCACGGAATGGGAAATCTTCGCCGTACTGATCGCTGCAAAATCGGTGATTTCGACCGTTCCCAGATAAACGGCTTCGTAGCCAAGGATACGGTTGTCGTGGTCAGGGTCGGTCAATGCTTTCCCATTGCGAAATACCTGCCAGATCACTCCCTGATCGATCGGCAGGTCACCCACATAAACCTTGTCACCGGTACTTAGAATCACACGATCGTCACTTGCCCCGAGTATCACGGGTGCTCTGTCCAGTTTGCCTTTTTCAATGACCAATGGCTGATTCAGAAAAGGCTCGATTTTTGCAGCTGGAATAACGGGAATAGCCCGCATAGCCGATTCCTCGGCACGAATCCGGGGAGAAAGCCTGATGACACCCTTCTCGTTCGCCATTCTCAGGCGCTTACCATACCGGGTGTTTTCGACGATGATGACATCTCCAGGATAAATCCGATGCAGATTGCTGATCTGCTCCCGGTTCATCCGCCAGATTTCCGGCCAGCGCCAGGGCTCCTTGAGAAAGCGGGAAGCTATTCCCCAGAGCGTATCACCGGGAACGACCTGGTAGCGATCCGGAATGTCATCTCGCAATCCAATTTCGCCAGTCGCGAAAGACGGACTAGAAAACAGACTGGTAAACAAAATCACGGATATAATTGTCAAAGTGCGCATAAGGGTTCTTCATCTCCATCGAAATACCCGAAAAGTAAGGCAGTTTGTCATCACAAGCCTTACCGGACTGGACAGAACACCGGGTTGGTCAGAAAAAAATCGGCCGGTGCACATGATAGAACCGCTTTCCAGAATCCTAGTATCCGAATTATGCAAATTTGTTATGGCAATTCTGAACATACTCCGCTACCCTGATGAACGATTGCACAAGATTGCAACCGAAGTACCCTCCATCACCCGGGAAATACGCACCCTGGTCAGCGACATGGCCGAAACCATGTATGCCGCGCCAGGTATAGGTCTGGCGGCTACCCAGGTGGATGTCCACCAGCGAATAATTGTCATCGATGTTTCCGAAACCCGCGATGAGCTGCTGGTGCTGATCAATCCGGAAATCATCACCAGCAGCGGAAAAGCAGAAACACAGGAAGGGTGCCTCTCGGTACCCGGTATTTTTGACAAGGTCACCCGTGCCGAAGAAGTTACCATCCGAGCGACTGATATCGACGGAAAATCCTTTGAAATGGACGCATCCGGGCTGCTGGCAGTTTGTATCCAGCATGAAATGGATCATCTCCTGGGAAAAGTGTTTGTCGAATATCTGTCACCCTTCAAGCAATCCCGTATTCTGAGCAAGCTGAAAAAACAGACGCGCAGGCAAATTGCCTGATCGGATTCAGCCAGTGTCAGTGTTCCTGTCCAAGTAACTCACATTCATCCAGCGAGCACCGTCACGCATGAGAATCATTTTTGCAGGTACACCGGACTTCGCGGCCAGAGCGCTGGAGGAGTTGCAGAAAGCAGGATTCGATATCACCCTCACCCTGACCCAACCGGATCGACCAGCCGGACGCGGCATGAAAATGCAGGCAAGCCCGGTCAAAATACTGGCACAACAGTATGATATCCCGCTGTTACAGCCGGAAACGCTGAAATCATCAGATATACAGGCACAACTCGCCACATTCAAACCGGATGTAATGATCGTCGCGGCCTACGGACTGCTGCTGCCGGAAGCGGTATTACGCATCCCTCATCACGGCTGTATCAACATTCATGCATCCCTGCTGCCGCGCTGGCGGGGTGCAGCGCCCATTCAGCGTGCCCTGCTGGAAGGGGATGCAGAAACCGGCATTTCCATCATGCAGATGGATCAGGGACTGGACACCGGAGCAGTCCTGCTGAAACGTGCAATTCCTATTGAGCCGCACGATACCACTGCGACCCTGCATGACAAACTGGCTGACCTCGGTGGCAAATGTATTGTCGAAGCCTTGATATTACTGGATCAGGGCAAACTCATCTCCACGCCGCAAAATGCGGCAGACGCCTGTTATGCGGCAAAAATACGAAAAGCCGAAGCCGAAATCGACTGGACACACGATGCGGCCCATATCGACCGGGTGATCCGGACATTCAACCCATACCCCGGCGCATTCACCCATCTGCATAAAAACACGATCAAACTGTGGCAAGCTCGTATTGTCAGCCACGCCAATCACAATAATTCTCACCAGGCCGGGGAAATCATCACTGCCGATCCTGATGGCATCGTAGTTGCATGCGACCGTGATGCTTTATCCATCGATATCCTGCAAAAAGCGGGCGGAAAAAAGCTGAACGCTGCACAATTCCTTGCCGGATATCCTCTACAACCCGGGGAAAGTTTCTATAAGGCAGCACAGGATAACCAGGACGCCTCTGAAACATGATCGAAGTTCAATTACTGGCTGTGCAGGCGATCAGGGAGGTTTTCGCTGGCGCCAATCTGACCGAAGTACTACGCAATATCTGGCAGACCGGTTCCCATCTCACACCCCAGCAACGCGGTGCCATTCAGGATATTGCTTATGGCGTACTCCGCCATTACGGGCAACTCGATGCCATTCTCCACCAATTACTGAACAAACCGGTACAGGACAGACAGCTTCATTACCTGTTGGCTGTCGCCCTGTATCAGCTTCGTTACAGCAAGGCACCGGCACACGCCATCGTCGATCACGCAGTTTCATCTTCGCGGAAAATCACACGCAATCCCGCAGTGTCTGGGTTGATCAATGCCGTACTGCGTAATTTCATGCGCAAGCGCACTTCTCCGTCGGATCAAATCAGGGACGACAACGTCGCTCACTATTCCTATCCGCAATGGTGGATCGACAAACTGCGTCAGCAATACCCACAGGATTACGAGGCTATACTGCTTGCGGGCAATGAACACCCTGCCATGATTTTGCGTGTCAACCGGTTGCGCACTTCGGTCGACCACTATCAGGCAATGCTGAGTACGCAGAGTATCGACTCCGAATGGCTATGGGATACTGCCTTGCGACTTTCCAGACCAGTCGCCGTGGAAAAATTACCGGGATTCTCCGAAGGGCTGGTCACCGTGCAGGATGCCGGTGCACAATTCGCTGCTCCTCTGCTGGATGTCGAAGCAGGTATGCGTGTACTGGATGCCTGTGCAGCGCCAGGCGGCAAAAGCACCCATCTTATCGAACTGGCCGGAGATATTGAATTGACCGTACTGGATAAACAGGAAGACCGGCTTGCCAGGCTGAAAGAAAATTTCTCCCGCTTGAAAATGGCCGATTACCGGCTGGTGTGTGGTGATGCAATGGATCCGTCACACTGGTGGGATGGTCAGCTGTATGATCGAATCCTGGCCGATGTTCCGTGCTCAGCTTCGGGTGTGGTTAGCCGCCACCCGGACATCAAATGGCTCAGAAGATCTGAAGATATCGATCACTTCGCTCAGACACAAACGGCGATATTGAATGGACTGTGGCCGCTACTGCAACGTGGAGGAAAGCTGCTGTATGTCACCTGCTCGGTATTCAATGAAGAGAACGATACGGTCGCCGACACATTCCTCACAACTCACGACGATGCCAGCAGGTTGCCTTGTTCTCACGGGATACTCAATCATAGCCAGTTACTGCCGGGATCACATCATGATGGCTTCTTTTATGCTTTATTCCGGAAAAACTGACCCGTTTGCCGCTATCAGGTGTTCCTGGCGCAACCTGATATTTTTATTGCTGATCACACTACTGTCGCCCGCCACCCTCGCTGCCGAGAAAGGGCATATAGAAATCGAATCCTTCCATGTCAGAAAATCCGGCGAAAGTTTTCGTATCGATGTCGAAGCCAACATCGATCTGAGCAGAACGATGAAGCAGGCTCTTAAAAAAGGAGTCGATCTTTATTTCGTCACCCGGCTTCTGATCATGAAACCACGCTGGTATTGGCTGGATGAAGAAGTCGCCCGTTCCAAGGAAAGAATCGAACTCAGCTATCAGGCACTGACCCGACAGTACCGGTTGACTCAGCAGGGGCAGCCACGCAATTTTCCAACACTGAAAGCCGCATTACAGGCTTTGGGACACCAGCCGGATATGCTGATCAAGGAGAATCAACCCCTCCTGCCCGACACCACCTATACGGCCATTCTGCAGATATGGTTGGATATTTCACGTTTATCCAAACCTTTTCAACTGGAATGGCTCGATACCGAGGACTGGAATCTCAGCTCCAAAAGAAAAATCTGGCAGATCAAATTTCCGCCTGCACCTGATGCCGGCAATGGGTCTGACTTTCATTAGAAAACCGGTTTATGAAATACGTTATTTTCGTGGTTGCAGGGCTGAGTGCCGTCATGTTGTATCTGTTGGCTTCAGCCGGAGCCAACACTGAATTCTTCGAGCGTCATTATCGCTGGCTGATCGTCAGTATCACAGTTTTCCTGCTGCTCCTGATCGGGGTCGTGGGCTTCCTGCTCGGGCGGTTGCGACGCCGTCTCAAAACGGGTGAATTCGGTTCTAAACTGGCGCTGCGGCTTTTGATGGTGTTTTCACTGATGGCCATCCTTCCCGGTGTGCTGATTTACAGTATTTCAGTACAGTTTCTGGAAAAAAGTATCGAATCCTGGTTCGACGTCAAAGTCGATCGGGCGCTGGAAGGTGGCCTGACACTAGGTCAGACGGTACTGGATAATCTGCTGGAAGAATTGCAGAAAAAGGCACAGGTGGCCGCACTCGATCTGGCGGAATCGGCATCGTTCCCTTTGACTGTCCTGAATCAGCTTCTGATTCAGTCCCAGATCCAGGAAGCTACGCTGTTCAATCAGGAAGGAAAAGTCATTGCCTTCACCAGTCTGGATGATGCCGTATTATTCCCTGAGATCCCCAATACAGAAGCAATGCGACATATCCGGATGCAGAAAAACTACAGCGCAGTCGAAACGCTCGCTGATAACACCCTGTACTTGCGGGTACTCGTTCCGGTCAATGTACTGAGTGCTGAAGAAGATATCCGGGTGTTGCAGGTGCTGCAGCGTGTACCCCCTTCTATTGCACGCAATGCTGAGATAGTCCAGGCCGGTTTCAGCGATTACCAGGAATTGATGCTGTCACGCCAGGGACTGACACGGCTGTACAGCGCCACACTGACCCTCGCCTTGTTGCTGGCATTGTTTTCAGCACTCGCCTGTGCTTTCCTGATCAGTGAAAAACTGAGTGCTCCACTAGGATTACTGGCCGAAGGAACCCGCGCGGTGGCACAGGGCGATTTCAGCCGGCGGCACCAGGTTCACAGCACGGATGAATTCGGTATCCTGACGGAATCGTTCAATCTCATGACCGAGCAACTGGCAGCTGCACGTACAATCGCACAGCAGCATCAGCAGGAAGTCGAGAACGCACGCGCTTATCTTGAAAATATTCTGGCCAATTTGTCATCGGGCGTCATCGTCTTTGATAAAGCATTGAGAATACGTGCAGTCAACCAGAGTGCTGAGCAGATATTGCAAATTCCACTGATCAGTTTCGAAGGATCGACCGTGGAAGAATGTGCCGAGCAGGAATCAGGGTTGAGGTTACTGGCTGCCGAAATAAGAGGCGGCTTCGATTCAGAGGAAGCCGGTGAATGGCAACGACAGGTATTGCACTTCACTGCAGACAAGGAACAGGTTCTGCTGCTGCGTGGCTCGCGTCTGCCCCAGGCATCCGGTGGCGGTGGAGTGGTGGTATTCGATGACATTACCAGCCTGCTGCAAGTCCAGCGTACCGTGGCATGGGGAGAAGTGGCACGGCGCCTGGCGCACGAAATCAAAAACCCGCTCACTCCCATCCAGTTATCTGCCGAACGCCTGCAGCACAAGCTGGTCAGCAAACTTGACGAACCGGATGCAAAAATACTGAAACGTTCTACCGAAACGATCGTCAGCCAGGTCGAAGCACTGAAAAGAATGGTGAATGAATTCCGGGAATACGCACGTGTACCCGAGCTTGAACTGTGCCAGGTGGATATCAATCGTCTGGTGCGGGAAGTGTTGGCACTTTACCAGACGAGTGACAATACCGAGAATGAATCACCACAACCTCCCATCGCCCTGGAACTGGCGGGAGAAATTTCCCCTGTTCGGGGAGATCCGGCAAGATTACGGCAGATCATACATAACCTGTTACAGAATGCGCAGGATGCGCTGACCGGCATGGAAGATGGCAGAATCACCGTACAGACCCGATCCGTGAACAACAGTATCGAGCTCAGTGTGATCGACAACGGCAAGGGATTCCCGGAACAAGTCAAAGCACATGCCTTTGAACCTTATGTCACGACCAAACCAAGAGGAACCGGTCTGGGGTTGCCAATCGTCAAAAAAATTGTGGATGAGCATGCTGGTACGATCAAAATACAAAACATCCAGCCTCATGGCGCTCAGATTTCAATTACCCTGCCTGCTTTACCCTGCAGTACCCCGCAGTCTTCAACCAAAGCTGCCTGAACCTGAAGGCCGGATTGATCGATTCCAGATATGGGACAAATCAAATCAATTGGACGGGTACAGCTACAAAATTTTGCACACAGAAAACATGCAGGGCACAATGACTGAATTAACTATTCTGCCAGAAATACCCGATAACAGAACCAGGAGATCTCAAACGACGCAAGTCTCAGAGTAACGTTCCGGGCTGAAATGCTGAAAACTCACACTGCGGTTATAGAAAAAGGACAAGGATCACATGGCCAATAACACGATTCTCGTTGTAGATGATGAGCTGGGAATACGCGAGCTGTTATCTGAGATACTGGGAGATGAGGGCTATAACGTTGCACTGGCAGAAAATGCAGAACAGGCAAGAAACTATCGCAGCCAGACCCGCCCCGATCTGGTGCTGCTGGATATCTGGATGCCGGATACGGATGGCATTACACTGCTGAAAGACTGGGCAAACAACGGCCTCCTGACCATGCCGGTCGTCATGATGTCGGGACATGGTACGATCGATACGGCAGTAGAAGCCACACGCGTTGGTGCAGTCGGCTATCTGGAAAAGCCGATCCCACTGCAGAAACTGCTGAATACCGTCGGGCAGGTCATGCGTGGTGGCAAGCAGCACAAATTTTCCCCCGCCCTTTCCCTGTCAAATCTGGGGCACAGCGGACTAATCACAGAACTCAGAAAAAAACTCGAACAGGTAGAGAATCTCAAAATCCCTATCTTGCTGACGGGAGAACCTGGTGTCGGTGTAGAACACTGTGCACGATTCCTGCATCGTCCCAACACAGCCTGGGTAGTACCGGAGTCCTACTCATTCCTCGCTGAAAGCCCCCTTACTCAACTGGAACAGGCAAAAGGAGGATTGCTTTTCCTCGGAGAAGTCGGAGATCTGAGTAAGCTCGAACAGAAAGGCTTGCTGTTGCTGCTCGGCAAACTGGAACAATACGGTGTTCGGCTGGTGTGTGCCACGATACGTCCTTTGGCAGAGCTCACAGCACAGGGCACATATCATCCCAAGTTATTTGAGATATTGAGCAACCTCTGTATTACTGTTCCACCCTTGCGGGCCCATCGTGAAGATGTACCGGAAATGGCCAATCAGCTGCTCTCAGGCTGGATAGAATCAGGAGAAATACCCCTCATGCACTTCAGCACAGCGTCACTGAATGCTCTGCGCAATTATGACTGGCCAGGAAATCTCGCACAATTGACCAGCATCGTGCATTCGCTCGCACTGACCTGTACCGGCGATGAAATTTCCGTCGATGCTGTGCAGCAAGCCCTGACTTTCTCCTCACGGGAAGCGGTTTCCGTTGTTTCAGACATTCCGCTCAACATATCGCTGCGTGAAGCACGAGACATCTTTGAGAAAAATTATTTTGAAAAACTGATCGAACAGGAAGGGGGCAATATGACTCGTGTCGCTGAACGAGCCGGCCTGGAACGCACCCATCTTTACCGGAAGATCAAAACACTCGGTATCAAGCCGCGCAGCCAGAACTATTAGCGAAAACAGATCTGTTATCGGCCAGCACGTACGCCAATAATCTTCTTCCCATACCCGAAATATAGTTGCAGGTCGCGGTTATGACGCGCTGCTTTACAATAAATAGGGCGATCAGTATAATTGCCGACTTGTTTTGCTTGGGGGTATAGCTCAGCTGGGAGAGCGCTTGCATGGCATGCAAGAGGTCAGCGGTTCGATCCCGCTTATCTCCACCAGCTATTTGCCTTACCTGTCAATCTTGGTCCCCATCGTCTAGAGGCCTAGGACACCACCCTTTCACGGTGGGTACAGGGGTTCGAATCCCCTTGGGGACGCCATCACTACTCTGGCGTCAGTAGTATATTTGCAAAATCTGCCTGATACACCCTGCCAGGTGGCCGCAAGTCGGACTCCTCATTGCTATCCATGTCCGTTATGTCATTCAGTCTGTATTCTCCACCAATCACGGCTGGTAACTGACTGATCGATCAGGAGAAAAGACGCTGCGCCCGGATAAAATCGATTATCTGTCGGTTTAGTTGACTTTCCAGACAGTTGAACACTTGCAGTTCGTTCATCGATCTCAACCAGGTCAATTGACGTTTAGCCAGTTGTCTGGTCGCAAAAACACCCGTTTCCTGCATTCTGACAAAACTGATTTCATTGTCCAGGTACATACAAACCTGCCGATAACCCACACACCGCATCGAAGGCATATCGCCGTCGACATGGAACTGCTCACGGATCATACGTACTTCATCGACCAGACCAGCTTCCAGCATGGCTGCGAATCGTTGACTGATACGGTCGTGTAACACACTGCGATCGCCCGGGAGCAACGCGATATTGAAAACACGAAATGGAAAATCGGCATTTTGCTGCTGCTCCAGCATTTCCGACATAGGCTTGCCGGCCAGATGGCAGACTTCCAGTGCACGCTGTATTCGCTGACTGTCATTCGGCTGGATACGATCCGCCGTTACAGGGTCGAGTTGGCTCAAAACAGCATGCATGGCAGGCCACCCCTTCTCGGAGGCCTGTTGCTCCAGCGCTCTGCGCACATTATCATCCGCTGGAGGCAATGCAGCGAGACCCTGTCGTAACACCCTGAAATAAAGCATGGTGCCTCCGACCAGTAACGGAACCCTGCCACGCGCCGTAATCCCGCGCATCACCGACAAAGCATCCTCTCGGAAACGTGCAGCGGAGTAGCTTTCATCCGGATCGATCAAATCGATCAGGTGGTGAGGAATTTCCGACAGTATCAGTTTATCCGGCTTGGCACTGCCGATATCCATAAACCGGTAAACCTGGGCTGAGTCGACCCCAATGATTTCCACCGGGAAACGTCGCGCAATCTCCAGAGCCATAGCAGATTTTCCACTGGCAGTAGGCCCCATCAGGAAAATCGCTGGCGGGGATTCAATATCGGGAAGGTTCACAGCCAACTGTTATCAGTTACAATAAAAAAGGCAGGCGACCGGTTTTTAAGCCGATTCCTGACAAACGGTTTCGACCGTCATCTGCCAAGATTTCCAAACGGCAGTAAAAGCAGCGGAAACGGTGCAGGAACTGCCTGTCATCCATCGGGAGAACACTTGAAAATACTTGCCATTCTACTTCTGCTATCCATCCTCTACAGCCTGGGCTCTGCACTCTATTTTATGATCAAGGATAAAGGCGACAGCACACGCATGGTCAAATCGCTTACTATCCGGGTCACGCTTTCACTGGTGCTGTTCATGCTCATGATGTTATGGGTTTACATCGAATATATTCACGGCAATTAAAATAAGCTGAATTTATGCAGTCCGGGTTGGCAACCCCGCCCGGGGCACAGCATGACCCGGACCTGCCATCAGTAAACCACTTCCACCTTGTCACGACCGAGGACATCCATAAGCGACTCGATCAGCCCTTCATGTAAATGAACACGCCAGCGGCTGCTCAAATCAATTTCACAACTACCTACCCGGTTACGAAAATCAATCGATACCGCGCAACCTGACGAAGGAATGACATTATTCACTCCATTTTCCGGCAGATAGGCAACCAGTAACTCTTTCAGTCGCGCGGGCGTGAGAAGCCCGGAATCATCGATTGTGATTTTCAGTTTTCTGGCATGCATCGAACGAACAGTGACGTAATCATAAATCTCCTTCGCCACGATACGCCGATCAGCATTTTCCCCCTTGCCATGGCTGACCAGGGCTCTGACGGCCAGCAACTGATCTGCCTTCATGAAGTGTGAACCCGTGCTCAGCAAATCACTGTAGACCACGACCTCGACTCTTGCCAGCCCATCATCCAACGTAACAATAGCCATCTTCCCACGCCGGGACATTTGTGTTCGTATGGCATAGATCACACCGGCGATGAGCTGCGGTTCACGTCCGGGAACGATACGGCTGAGGCGCGCCGGGATGAAGCGGCTCATTTCCCTGGCATAGCTGTCGTAAGGATGGCCGCTCAGATAAAATCCCAGCGCCATTTTTTCGTTCTGCAGCTTCTCCTTCTCCGGCCATTGTGCAACACCCGTAATTGCAGGCGGCTGAATCAGATCTGTATTTTCATCGAACAAGCTCACCTGACTGGCAGCCAGGCAGCATTGCTCGGCATACTCAATGGCATTGCCCACGGATTCAAGGAGTGCTGCGCGATTGGTTTCAACGGAATCAAATGCACCCGCACGAATGAGTGCCTCGATGGTACGGCGATTGACGATACGCCGGTCGACGCGCCGGCAGAAATCGAACAGACCGGTAAACGCGCCGTTCTGCTCCCTGACCCGTACGATAGCCGAAATAGCCGCCTCTCCCGACCCCTTTACAGCGCCCAGACCATAGCGGATGGTTTTATGATCCACTGGAACGAAGTAATACCCGGATTCATTGATATCCGGCGGCAGGATGGCAGTCCCATTCAGCTTGCAATCCTCGTAAAATACATTCACCTTGTCCGTGTCATCCATATCCGATGACATACAGGCAGCCATGAACTCCGCTGGATAATGTGTCTTGAGATAGGCCGTTTGGTAAGCAATCAGCGCATACGCAGCTGCATGGGATTTATTGAAACCGTACCCAGCAAATTTTTCCATCAGGCCAAACAGCGTCACAGCATCCGCTTCGGCCATTCCGTTTTTGATTGCACCTTCGACGAACACCGCACGTTGCTGTGCCATTTCTTCCACTTTCTTTTTACCCATGGCACGCCGCAGCAGGTCAGCCCCGCCCAGGCTGTAACCACCGATTACCTGAGCAATCTGCATCACCTGCTCCTGATAAATCATGATGCCGTAAGTAGGCCCAAGGATCGGTTGCAGACGCGGATCCAGATAATCCACTCGCTTACCATGCTTACGCTCGATGAAGTCAGGTATCAGATCCATCGGCCCCGGCCGGTAAAGTGCCACCAGCGCGATCAGATCTTCAAACCGATCCGGCCTTGCCCGCTGCAGCAGATCTTTCATCCCGCGTGATTCAAACTGAAAAATCCCGACAGTATTGCCCTTCGCCATCAAAGAAAATGTGGCTGCATCCTCAAGTGAAATATTCTCCAGTGAAAAATGACTTTCTTCGGCAGGTTGTGCACCCGGTTCAACCACCGCCAGCCCGGGTGATGCAACCCGATACTGCCGGATATCGGCAACTGCCCGATCAAGAATGGTCAATGTCCGCAACCCGAGGAAGTCAAACTTCACCAGGCCGACTTTCTCGACATCATCCTTGTCATACTGGCTGACGACCGCGTCTCCCGAATCAGCACAGTAAACCGGACAGAAATCGGTGATCTTCCCCGGTGCAATCAGCACCCCCCCCGCGTGCATTCCCACGTTGCGCGTCAATCCTTCCAGCCGTTCCGCCAGTTCCAGCAGATTGCGCACATCTTCCTCCTCCTCCGCACGCTGATTGAGCAATGGCTCGATTTCACGCGCCTTGCGCAAGGTCATACCCAATTCGAACGGCACCAGTTTGGCCAGCTGATCGACAAAGTTATACGGCAGATCGAGCACTCGTCCGACATCACGCACCACCGCCTTGGCAGCCATGGTACCGAATGTCGCAATCTGCGCCACACTCTCCGCGCCGTAACGGTCACGCACATATTCGATCACCTGCTCACGCCGATCCTGACAAAAATCGATATCGAAATCCGGCATGGAAACGCGCTCCGGATTCAGGAATCGTTCGAACAGCAAATCGTAAAGCAGCGGATCCAGATCAGTGATCCCCAGAGAATAAGCCACCAGTGATCCTGCCCCGGAACCGCGCCCCGGCCCGACCGGTACATCATGTTGCTTGGCCCAGCCGATAAAGTCGGCCACAATCAGAAAATAACCGGCAAACCCCATCTGGATGATGGTTTCCACTTCAAAATCCAGCCGCATCTGATAGATTGGCCGCCTTTCATCACGTTGCGGCACCTGCGGGAACGATTGCAGCAGACGTGCTTCGAGCCCTGTCTGGGCCTGCTCGCGCAGATGCTGTTCGACACTGATTCCGGCAGGGGTCGGAAAGTCCGGCAATCGGTTGACTCCCAGTTCCAGCATCAGCGAACAACGTCTGGCAATCTCCACACTGTTGGCCAATGCTTCCGGCACATCGCGGAACAGCTCACCCATTTCTGCCGGTGTTTTGAAGTATTGCTGCTCGGTAAATTCCTTGGGACGCCGGCGATCTCCCAGTACATATCCCTGCGCGATGCACACACGTGCTTCATGTGCCCTGAAATCCTCCGGCCGCATGAACTGTACCGGATGAGTCGCCACTACCGGTAATTTCAGGCTGGAAGCCAGATCCAGCAGGGCATATCCTGATATTTCCTCATCATGCCGGCCACAGCGCTGAATTTCCAGATAAAACCTCCCGGGAAACAAATCCGCCCATTGCGAGGCAGCCGTTACTGCAGCAGGCGGATCAGCCAGCAACAGCTGCTCGACCTCTCCCTGCCCTCCTCCGGACAACGCAATCAATCCTTCTGTACCCAACTCCTCTTCCCGGAACCAGCTTTTTTTCAGCTCGGCACGACCACGACACATGTTCTCGCGATAAGCACGAGACAGCAGGCGACTCAGAAGCAGATAACCGGAAAAAGACTGACACAGCAGCAGCAGACGAAAAGGCCGATCAGCATCGTTTTCATTCGTGATCCAGACATCACAGCCGGCAATCGGCTTGATCCCGGCCTTGAAAGCGCACTGATAAAATTTGACCAGACCGAAAAGATTGGAAAAATCTGTCAATGCCAGCGCAGGCATGCCGACATCACGTGCTTTTGCAACCGCTTCTTCAACCCGCACGATACTGTCCACGACAGAGTACTCGCTGTGCAACCGCAAATGGATGAAAACAGGGTCAATCGGCATGGTGATACAATGGCAACATTCACTGAAATTTTGAAAAACAACCGGTAGCGAAGGAAAGAGCTGGAGCAGCTTTATTTCCTCAGCCCATCTGCTTCATTTTACATCATGCTGAAAGCCCCTGAATTACTCCTGCCCGCCGGCTCTCTGGAAAAAATGCGTGCTGCCTACGCTTTCGGAGCAGATGCGGTCTATGCCGGCCAACCGCGTTACTCGCTGCGCGCCCGCAATAATGAATTCACACTGCCACAACTGCAGGCAGGTATCACTGAAGCGCATCAGCTCGGCAAGAAATTTTTTGTGGCGAGCAACCTGATGCCACACAACAGCAAGGTCAAGACCTACCTGCGTGATATGGCGCCTGTCATCGAACTGCAGCCCGATGCACTGATCATGGCCGACCCCGGTCTCATCATGATGGTGCGGAAAACATGGCCGGATGTGCCAATTCACCTGTCTGTCCAGGCCAATACCGTCAACTATGCCGCTGTCAAATTCTGGCAATCACTCGGCCTGACGCGTGTCATCCTGTCGCGTGAGCTGTCACTGGAAGAAATCGGCGAGATCCGCACACTCTGTCCGGATATGGAACTCGAAGTATTCGTGCATGGCGCCTTATGTATCGCCTACTCCGGGCGATGCCTGCTGTCCGGCTATTTCAACCACCGCGACCCTAATCAGGGCACCTGCACCAATTCCTGTCGCTGGGATTACAAAGTCAAAGCAGCTGAAGAAAATGCAAGCGGCGATATCGAATTGCCGCAAAAAATCGACTTCGATTTCAATGAAGCGCTTCAATCGACTGAATCCATCTCTTTCAGCAACACCGCCATACAACGTCATCCTGCAGCCGATCAGATCTACCTGATCGAAGAAAGCCAGCGACCGGGGCAACTGATGCCCGTGATGGAAGATGAACATGGCACCTACATCATGAATTCGAAGGACTTGCGCGCTGTCGAGCATGTCGCGCACCTGACCGAAATCGGTATCGACTCACTCAAAGTCGAAGGGCGGACCAAGTCAGCTTACTATGTCGCACGCACTGCACAGGTTTATCGTCAGGCGATCGATGATGCCGTCCATCAGCGCCCATTTGATCCGGCACTGTTAAGCCAGCTGGAAGGCCTGGCCAACCGGGGGTATACCGATGGTTTCTACCAGCGCCATCACAGCCAGGAAACACAGAATTATCTGCGCGGCCATTCTGAATCCTCCCGCAGCCAGTACGTGGGTGATATCGAACATGTGGATGCCACCACCGGCATGGCCGAAATCCTGGTCAAGAACCGCTTCCAGATCGGTGATCGTCTGGAAATCGTCCACCCTTCCGGCAATCGCGTCATCCGGCTCGAACAAATGCAGGATCTCGATGGTAATATAGTCAGCATTGCGCCCGGCAGCGGTTACCGTGTCAGAATTCCGCTGAGCGAAGATATCGAAAAAGCATTCGTTGCCAGGTTTTTATAAATTTACCCCGACAACCAATCCTGTTTTCCGCTGTATTTTTACCCGGTTCAAGCGGGATTTAAGCAGATACTCCCCCAAAAGAATCACCTCGGCACTCTCAGGGAAATCCGCAGGCAGGTTATGCATTTCCGGTACAATTACCGTATGCAACGCAGCAAAACGCCAACCACAAAAAATTCTGATACCGGGTCGATACCAGGCAACATCATCCTGATCGGTATGATGGGCTCTGGTAAAACCACGGTTGGCAAATTACTGGCAAATCTCGTCGGCAAAACTTTTATTGATATCGATCATGAAATCCAGCGACGCACAGGCGTCGGAATACCCGTGATCTTCGAAATAGAAGGAGAAGCCGGTTTTCGCAAACGTGAAAGCGAAGTACTGCGGTATATCATCAGGCAGCAGAACATCGTACTGGCTACCGGAGGGGGGGCAATATTACACCCCGATAATCGTGCCCTGTTGCGGCAGCATGGTACGGTGGTTTATCTGTGTGCACCCGTCACGGAATTACGCCGCCGCACTTATCTGGATAAAAACCGGCCGCTGCTGCAAACTGGAAACGTGCATGCCAGACTGGTCGAGCTGTTTACCCAGCGCGATCCGCTGTATCGCGAAACCGCACATATCATCATGGACAGCGGTCGGCAAAGTGCTCGCGCTTTCGTGCAGAAACTGATACAGAAATTACGCCAGTCCAGTCAGGAATCCACTGCTGCCGGGCCTCCTCCTTGCGTTAAACCATCCGAATGACCGCAGGCCGCTTCATACCCGGCAATATGATTTGCACACGAATTCTGATAAAACCCGATCAGGTTTTGCTTCCACTGAATGATGACTTTGAAAGTATATGATATGAATACAATAGAATCAGTCGAAGTTGCGCTTGATGCCCTTCCGGAAAGCCGCAGTTACTCCATTCATATCGGACAGGGGCTGCTCTCCAGAATGAATCTGCTGCTTCCCCATCTGCCGGGTAAAAAAGCTGCAATCGTCACCAATACCACCATCGCACCGCTCTACCTGGAGAAACTGCGTAGCGCGCTTGCCGAGCATCTCGTGGAAACCTTCGCGATCATCCTGCCCGACGGCGAGCAATACAAAAACTGGGAAACGCTGAATCTGATTTTTGATGCACTACTGGAACACCGCTGTGAACGCAGGACACTGCTGATTGCGCTAGGGGGTGGAGTCATCGGCGACCTGACTGGTTTTGCGGCTGCCACCTATTTGCGCGGCGTGCCATTTATCCAGATTCCCACCACCCTGCTCGCCCAGGTTGATTCATCCGTGGGAGGAAAAACCGGTATCAACCATCCGCTTGGCAAAAACATGATTGGCGCCTTTTACCAGCCGCAACTGGTTCTGACTGATTCAGCCACCCTCACCACCCTGCCGGACAGGGAACTGCGCGCCGGCATTGCAGAAGTAATCAAATACGGCCTGATTCATGACGCAGATTTCTTCGACTGGCTGGAACACCACATGCAACGACTGCTGGCACGTGAGCCCGAAGCGATGAATTACGCAATCCGCCGCAGTTGTGAAATCAAGGCTGAAATCGTTTCGCTAGATGAACGTGAAAGCGGTTTGCGGGCGCTGCTCAATCTTGGTCATACTTTTGGCCATGCAATCGAGAATGCCATGGGTTACGGCGCGTGGTTGCACGGTGAGGCTGTTGCTGCCGGCACCCTCATGGCGGCTGATCTCTCCTGGCGTTTGCAGCGCATTACCGCCCAGGAGGTCGATCGTATCCGGCATTTGTTCGAACATGCCGGATTACCGATAAAAGGCCCGCGCATCACGCCTGAACGTTATCTGGAGTCGATGCAGCTCGATAAAAAAGTGAAGGAAGGAACTATCCGTTTCATTCTGCTCGATGGCATTGGCAAGGCATCAGAAGGCGATACCGTCCCCACGCCTCTGCTGCTTGAAACATTGTCAGCCTGCGTTGCCGATGCATAGCAATCTGGCACCCTACGCCGTATCCGACACCAACTCACGCGGCCGCCGTATCCACGAAGAATTACCGGCCGGACGCAGCCAGTTTCAGCGCGACCGCGATCGCGTCATTCATTCCACTGCTTTCCGCCGGCTGGAATACAAAACCCAAGTATTCGTCAATCATGAAGGCGATCTGTTTCGCACCCGTCTGACTCATAGTCTGGAAGTCGCCCAGATCGGACGTTCCATTGCACGTAATCTGCATCTCAACGAAGAGCTGGTGGAAGCGATTACGCTCTCACACGATCTGGGACACACGCCTTTCGGCCATGCCGGCCAGGACGCTCTGAACGACTGTATGAAAACCTGCGGGGGATTTGAGCACAATCTGCAATCGCTCCGTGTAGTCGATGTGCTGGAAGAACGCTATGCCGCGTTCAATGGGCTGAATCTGTGTTTCGAAACACGCGAAGGTATCCTGAAAAGAATCCCCAAATCCAGAGCCCCGGAGCTGGGTGAACTGGGAATACGTTTTCTGCATGGCTACAGTGCTTCACTGGAAGCACAGCTTGCCAATCTGGCAGACGAAATTGCCTATAACAATCACGATGTGGATGATGGCTTACGCTCCGGCCTGATTACCCTGACGCAGCTTGAAGAAATCGAAATCTTCGCTCGCCACCTGCACCGGGTAAAACAGCATTACCCGGATATTACCGGGCGGCGTTTGATTCATGAAACCGTGCGCGGCATGATCAATACGCTGGTAGTCGATCTGACCGTACAAAGCAACACCCGCATCAGAGATGCCAGTCCGGACAGCCCGGACAGTGTGCGCGAAAAACCGGTTCTGATCGGTTTCAGCGATACGATCAAACGACAGCAGCAAGAACTGAAACGTTTTCTGCACAAAAATCTCTACAAGCATTATCAAGTCATGCGTATGAGCAACAAAGCACGGCACACGATTGAAAAATTGTTTACCGCGTTTGAAACTGAACCTGCATTATTGCCCGATGAGTATCAGCAAAAATTTCAGGAGTACGGACATCAGGCGATTGCCGATTACATCGCCGGCATGACCGATCGCTATGCCATCAGAGAATACCAGCGTCTGTTCGCCATCACTGAAAATTGAGCAAGATTCGCAAATACCTTATGGAACTTCTGAGAAACGTCAGCGAAGCAGGTCGTTTTCCAGAGATTCCTTAAATTATCAATCAGACAGAAAGGAAAAAGCATGAAAACAATCGCCGTTCTTTTGACAGCCCTCCTGTTGGCCACTGGCTGCGGGAATAAGGAATCCGGTAAAACAGCATCCGATGAAACGGAGATGGCACTGATGGATGAATCCACTTCCGTTGGTGAACTCCCTTCCGTTCTGAAAGAAGGTTTGTCGGACAAGGAACAGGATGAGCTGAAGAAACAGATCATGCCGATACTGGATGACGGCCTCACACCGGAGCAACGTTTCCTGAACCTGCGCAAGAATGCGGAAGCCGGTGATGCAGAAGCACAGAACAGCCTTGGTTCCATGTATTTCTCCGGGGAAGCCATTTCCCGTGATGCACAAGGAAAAGCCAAGGATCGGGATCCGGCAGTGGCTGCAGGATGGTTCTTCCGGGCAGCTGAACAAGGCCATGCCGGCGCTCAGTTCAACCTCGGGTTGCTGTATTTCGGTGGCGAAGGCGTTGAAAAAGATACAGCCAAAGCAGCCGAATTATTTACCAAATCTGCCGAACAGGGAAATATCGATGCGCAGAATAACCTTGGCGTCATCTACCTGATGGGCGAAGGTGTTAAACAGAATACCGACAAAGCCATCGAATGGTTTGAGAAAGCAGCCGAACAGGGCAATGAAGAAGCCATCAGAAACCTCGAGGCTGTCCGTGCATCGCAGCAAGATTCCAAGGAAACGGACAAACAAAAATAACAGGATCCTCCAACTTAACACCACAATGTGCCCTTCAGGCAGGTTTTCAAGTCAAAGAGAAGGCCTGATGGAGGGCAACAGAGGGCACGCACTTGCGGGATAGTCAATGGAAGCGAACAGAGTCTGCGGCAAATTGCGTGCCACCGACCTTGAGAGTGTCCTCTACAAGATGTCGGAGGAAGATACATAGACACTTCGCTCTGTCAGTGGTGATGTAGCCTGCCGCTGTTCTCGTATAAAGGTCGGCACATGCATAGTCATTCAGCCGGGGTCCCCACAGGTTTATGCGGCGCTGTATCGCCATCAGCTTTGCGAATAGACCAGATGCTATCAGCAGGGCCGTTCCTGATCCTGCGCGTGGTCGCGACGGCCATCCACGCGAAGCAGAGCGCGCCGATGAAGGCTACCACATCGACGCCGATAGTTGCCGCGCTGCCATGCGCCCACATACCAAATGCCGGGAACAGCGCCGCCAGCAACGTAGTCATCGGGATCGCCATCGTTGCAGCTGCGCACAGCCAGAGCAGATGCACGGCTGAATGCGCTGCGCCCCAGGCGAAAGCCAATCATCCGCAGACCAACGGTATTTGCGAACGCTTTCACAAAACCATCTTGCAGGAGTTCTACCAGGTGGCATTCCGGCGCAAGATTTACCAATCCATTGAAGAGTTACAACACGATCTGGATGATTGGATGGCGTACTACAACAGTGTGCAGACTCACCAAGGAAAAATGTGCTGTGGACGCACCCCGATGCAAACTTTAATTGATGCAAAGAAGATATGGGACGATAAAATTACCGAATTGAATAACTGAATCTGATCTAACAGGCACTCGTCAAATCGGGTAACTGTCAGACCAGATCTCAACTACTACACCGTTCAGGGAACCGAAACCGGCTGACAGGGCATTCGAGAAGCCCCGAACAGTTATCGAGCCGTCTTCATCGCTCGCGCTGTTCTGTTTCGTCAGTATCGACGGATCATTCATTAGAACATCCTGAACTGTCCGTGCCTGCTGATCTTGAATCATCTTGTTCGTATAATTGGTCTGCGAAAACGGTGTGTCCATCACATCCTTGTTGCCGAGCATCCCTACCTGACCGCCCCGCGCCACCTGATCACCTGCATAGGTCGGAGGCAATTCACCAGGCGTAGCACCGACAGAAACAACCATCAATGGCAATGTCATAGCCCCATTCTCAGGTGGCGCAAACTCGATCGTGACAGAATTACTGCCGGTAAAACGTGCCGCCAGTCCACTACCATCGAGCAGCCGTCGCAATGCTTCACGCACAGAGTAATTCCCTTTGAGTACAGGTGCGGTATGGTTGAAGGTGGATTGTTCGGTATAGAGTACCTGTAAACCGGTGACTGCCGAAAGATCGGTAATCGCCTGAGGCAAGGGCTTGGCGGGAATGTTGAATGAATAGGTTTTCTCTGTTTGCGATGTTGCCGATGACGGGCTGGTAGTATCAGCCTGTGCCGATACAGGTACCGTTTGTATCATTGCTACGGTGATGGCAACTGCCCATACGTAGTGTTTTACCCGGATGCTTGTTACTTTCGTGTTGAATTTCATCAGTGTTCTCTGTCGTTAATCGCGAATGTATTTGATTTGTATTCATGGATAAGACGTAACGACAGAGGATAATCCCCCAGTCCGGAAGAAAATTTTTTTAAAACGACGACGGTGAGCTCGTCGCTGGTGACGAAGAAAGGGAAAACGCCGCATGCGATGGCGCGTTACGGCGTGTGTAGAGAACTGTTCGAGGAATATTTTTCAGCCGTTTGCAATAATCAGGATGCTGGCGATGACGGCCATTGCCTCGCGATATGCAGAATACGCAGCACACGTACCAGATCGCCACTCAGATCATAGACAAGGATGTAATTCTGGTATGCGACCAGCTCACGAGTGCCAGTAATACGTCTAGGCCGGGATGATCGAGTAACCGGCCGGCTTTCTCCGAAAACAGCTCATCAAGCGCTAACGCGGCAGTGCAGTAGAGATGAAACCGGAGCATATCGAGTGATATACGTCGCCAAATTTACTGATGCGGTCTACGTGCTTCATTGCATGCAGAAGAAAACACAAAAGACCAGCAGGATGGATTTGGATTTAGCCGCAAAACGCTACATCGATCTATTAAAGGAATTGGGCCAATGAGTAACGAAATTTTCACCTGCGTGTGGGATGCTATCGAAGACACGACCGCTGAAGCGGAAAACATGAAGCTCCGCTCTGTGCTGATGATGGCGCTTGAACAGCATATTCGCTCCAAAGGTTGGACTCAAACTGAAGCGGCTCGACAGCTCAGCGTGACTCAGCCTCGAATGTCTGATCTGCTGCGCGGAAAGATCAATTTGTTTGCACTTGATACACTCGTCAACATGGTAGCCGCTGCTGGCCTGCATGTTGAAATGCGCGTATTGGAAACTGTTTAAAAGAGACAAATGCTTGTTGCATCAGGAGTGCATAAACAATTGTTTATTTCTTCGGTGAGAACCATAAACGAGTTGAACCATCCCCACTCTTTCCTGTGGACTGCCTTGCAAAGACAGTAACACTTCGTCATGGCGAGGCTCACCGGACCTCGCCATGACAGCGGCAGAAGCGAAACGCAACTTTTTCCCCTTCTTTTGATCATTCCCACGCTGGAGCATGGGAATCATCAAAATATGTCAATCTATGCCAATGTTCGATATAAAGAATATCAACCCTATTCGTGAACACAGGAGAATTTCATGGGAATGAACATCAACCTCACGCCTCAGCTTGAAGAAATGGTGCGGCAGAGGGTGACATCCGGGCTCTATATGTCAGCCAGTGAAGTAGTGCGCGAAGCCCTGCGTTTGATGGAAGAGAAAGATCAACTACGCGCCGCCACGCTGGAACGACTGCGTAACAATATCCAGGAAGGACTAAACAGCGGTCCGGCTACGGCCTGGGATGCAGAGGATATCAAGCAGGCAGGACGGGCGCGAAGCAATCCAGAAGCACTCCAACCCTGAATGCAGGCAGCGGGAATCAAAAATCAGTCTCCAGGAATTCGTTGATAACGAGCTTCCATTTGGCATTTTTATCGGAGAGTTCGGTTAACGATGCCAGCAGTGGTTTGACTGAGGGGTCCAGCAGCTTCATGGATTTGGCCCGATGAGCAAGAGGCTCCAGCGCGCTGAAATAAGCCCGGTCGTGTTGAAAGCTGTTCATCCAGATATCGATCCAAAGCACTCATTCCTCGTTTATATGTGAAACCCGACAAAAAAGCAGAGGTTTTGCATATGATCGGGGATGAACCAGCCACACTGCGATATAGCAGAAGCTCATGCGCCATGATGATCTGTCTCTGGCGATGACAGCGAATTCGGCAGTCCGGCCAGCATCACCTTTCCCCCCAGCGCATCGATCACCCGCAGCACTTGCTCAAGCCGCAGCGTAGACTTGCCGGCTTCGAGATCAACCATAAATCGCAACCCGACACCAGCCACCAGGGCCAATTCGGACTGGGTGAGGCCAAGCTGTTTGCGCGCAGCTCGCAGGGTGGCGCCAAGCGTGTGTGTAGAATCGATACGGATCATGAATGTGATTATCAGATAATTTTCCCGTTCGGGAAATTATGAGGCAGGATAGCCAGCTACACCAGAGAAATTTCCCGATCGGGAAATAGTGACTGTTTTGCAGAGGTTCCCTAATGGATCAACACCAGATAATCCGTCAGGCGCGTCAGGCGTATGGGCAGTGTGCTGGTCATGACATCCAGTGCTGTATCAGGTTCGTCAGTAGAAAACACACCACTGACCTTCAAGGCTTTCAGTTTCTGATCGGTGATGAGGATATGGCCGTGACGATGGCGATTGAGGGTATCCACGACCTCGGCGAAAGGCGTGTCGTAGAACACGAGCTGATTTCTGAGCCAGGCGGTGATAGCAGTAGGATCGAAGGACGATGGCGAGGAGATACCCTGGGGTGATAGCGTAGCCTGCTGACCAAGGGAAAGGGTGATCGGTGAACCGTTCGGGTTATTGGAGTGATCAGAAGTACTTAACTCCACTTGCCCCTCGTCCAGGCTGACTATAGCGGTATCCTGATGCAAACGGATATTGAAGCGAGTGCCGGTAACTCGCACGGAACCCGCACTGGTCGCTACGATGAAAGGGCGATTGTCGGCTGATGATACTTCAAACCAGGCTTCTCCCTTGAGCAAGCGTACATGTCGTCGTTCCGTTGTGAAATCAACCGCCAAAGCGCTGTCGGTATTGAGCGTGATGCGGCTGTTGTCTGCCATCAGGAAAGATGTTTCTTCACCAATGACAGTTACATAATCACTTTGCCAGCGAGTCACCCAATCCTGTTGCCAGCCAATGGCAGTGGTAATGGCCAGTACCAGGCAGGCAGCCAGCGCCAGGCCCTGTAAGCTGCGGCCTCGGGATGGTTGTCGCGGCCTGTCGGGTGGAATGGTTTTTGCGGCAAGAGCATGCGTATCGGGCTGTTCAGCCATGAGTTGAGCCACTGGAGTTTCCAGTGCGCCCCAGAGCGATTCCATTTCCTCATAAGCCTGCCGATGGCGTGCATCGGCCGCAAGCCAGACATTGAAGGCTTTCCGAAGTTCGACATCCCTTTCACCATGCTGCAGCCGTGCTTGCCAGATCGCCGCTTCTTCCAGAATGGTTTGCGGTAATTCTTCCGTGATGTTGTGTGTCGAGTTCATCAATGTTGGTCTTTGCCCGAAGGGTGAAAGTTCTGGGAGGGCTTCTGTACCATGAGAAGAAACAGCCATCTTTTAGTAAGACGGGCAGAGAAGAATTTTTTCCCCAATCTTTTTGTATAACGATACGATGATAATGGCCAAGATAGATGGCTTGACCATCGTGATACTACAGTCTGCCATCAGACGTTTCGTCCCGCGTCACGCAATCGCTGCCGGCAGTGTAGCATAGCTCGGGCGACGTGCTTTTCGACAGTTTTTTCAGAAATAGACAGGTGGACGGCTACCTCCCGTATGCTCAGGTCATGACCGCGATAGAGCAGGAATACTTCGCGGCACTTATCCGGCAACTCGCGTATTGCAGCATCGAGAATAGCTAATTCCTGCTGAGAAATGATCGCATCGATCAGATCGGGTGTATGGCCGGGTAGCAGATCCAGATGTTCATTGCTATTCTCAGCCTCGTAACTGTCACTTTCCTCCCGTCCCCAGTTTTTTTGACGGCAAATGTGGTCTACGGCAACATTACCTGCCATGCGGTAAAGGTAGGCACGAGGGTTGTCTGGTAAATCAGCAGAAGTGGTTCTGGCACGAATCCAGGTTTCCTAGATCACATCTTCTGCCATCAGGGATGAGCCAGTACGTTGGTAGATGAATTGCCGAAGCAAGAGATGAGACAGCAGGCTGACAATGCCTATTTGATCGGGTATTAGCCTGGATGAGATCTGGAATTTTTGATAACCGGTTTTCAAGGCGCTCATATTCGAGTTTACAGGCTACAGGTATATTCTGTTCACATCAGGCAGATCATAATTGAACCCACATACGGGAGGAGTAAATGAAAGCACCATCACTACTCATGAAGGAGAACCACAATTCCATTCTGATTTCTTCAGTGCGCATCGTTGCGGCTACTATGCTTCTGCTTTATGAGATCGGATTTGCACAGGTACAAGACTTTAATGCTCTCCCACCAAATGCACCGTATCAACAACCGGCTTTCGAGAGCCAGACGCGAGCACCAATCATAAAAGAAAATGTACAGCTGAATGTACAGATTATTGCCGACGGTCTGGTCCACCCCTGGGGTATGAATCAACTCCCGGATGGCAGTTGGCTTGTGACTGAGCGTCCCGGACGGATGCGCCTGATCTCAGCAGATGGAAAGGTATCTGACCCGATTGTCGGCCTGCCCGAAGTTGATGCCCGCGGTCAGGGCGGGTTACTCGATGTTGTAGTCCGTGATGATTTTGCACAAACGCGCCAGGTCTGGTGGAGCTATGCCGAACCTCGTGGCGATGGACGCAACGCAACTGCGGTAGCAACGGGTATCCTGTCCAAAGATGGCAGCAAATTCGTGGATGTTCGTGTGATCTTTCAGCAAAATCCTGCCTGGAGCTCCACGGCTCATTTCGGCTCACGATTGGTTTTCGACCGTGACGGTATGCTGTTCGTGACGACTGGCGATCGTTCTCTACCACAACCACGCATTCTGGCGCAGGATGTCAGTACCCATATCGGCAAGGTGCTGCGAATCAACCCGCAAGGCGGTGCCGCCAAAGGCAATCCACAAATCAAGGGGAGTCAGCCTGAAATCTGGTCATACGGACATCGCAATCTGCAATCCGCAGCGCTGGATCCGGATGGTAATCTCTGGACAGTTGAACACGGACCGCGCGGCGGGGATGAGTTGAACCAGCCGCGAGCTGGATTGAACTACGGCTGGCCGATCATTACCTATGGTCTTGACTACAACGGTCGGGCAATCGGGAAAGGCCTGACAGCTCAGGGTGGCATGGAGCAGCCTGTCTACTACTGGGATCCGGTGATCGCGCCCAGCGGTATGGCCTTCTATCGTGGTAAGTTGTTTTCCGAATGGCAGGGTGATCTTCTGGTCGGAGGCCTTGCCAGTCAGGCGCTGGTACGGCTGACTCTCGTCGATGGACGTGTGACAGGCGAGGTTCGATATCTGCAGGGACAAGGCCGTATCCGTGATGTCGATATCGCCAAAGACGGCGCGATCATGATTCTGACCGATGCCGAAAATGGCGCCCTGATACGCGTGACACCTGCACAATGACTTGTTACCACATGCCTCGATATAATTGATTAACCGCCGCGACCCGTGGCTGGTGATGCCTATATACAGCTGGCCGGACAGGCAGTGCGTGAATGATGGTTTGAGAAGTTTCTGGTTGGCGTGAGCAGATGGCAACAACCGATGTCAATGCACTCGCATTGAATAGACAAGGAGATTGCATTACCATACAAGACCATCCATTCCTTTAACAGGAAAAACTATGCCAATCACACTTGAAATCGAATCCACGTTGACCGATCGCTATCAGACCACAGTGCCGGAATCTGTGCGTCGTGCTCTTCGACTCGGCAAGCGCGACAAGATCCACTACACCATCCGCCCCAGCGGCGAAGTGGTACTGACCCGTGCCGAACCCTCTGAGGGTGATGATCCGGTGATCGGACAGTTCCTGACCTTCCTGGCCCGGGACATTGCAAGTCACCCTGAGCGTCTGCAGGCAGTAGATACCAGCCTCGTCCAGCATCTGCAGTCCCTGATCGGTGACATTCAAGTCGATCTCGACGCTCCTCTGTCGGCAGATGATGAATGAATCCAGGCAAGCCTGCGCCCTTAGTGGTTCATGGCTGGACGATCTTTGCCCATCCGCTGTTCCTCGCACAGATTGAAGTACTGACACGGCAGGTCGAAGCCCACAAACAAAAAGATCCTGTCGGGTATGTAAAGAAAAACGCCAGCAAACGACTGGCGGCCATCACAAAATTGGCTTTTGACATCGTCCCGCAAGATCCAACCCGGCGAGAGTATCGCCAAGGGAGCACCCTTGGCGACGATTACAAGCACTGGTTCCGGGCGAAGTTCTTTCAGCAGTATCGTCTGTTCTTTCGCTACCACGCACTCAGCAAGGTGATCGTATTCATATGGGTCAACGATGAGGACACCAAGCGCGTTTACGAAAGCAGCGACGACGCCTACCGAGTGTTCCGCAAAATGCTGGAAAGCGGCCTTCCACCGGATGACTGGAATCAGTTGCTGGCTGAGGCTTGCGCCGAGGGGCAACGCTTGCAGCAATTTGCCGCCCGATGGTGGTAATCGTCAGTTGAGCATTTTGAGCCAACTTTTAACGCAAAAATGCAACGCAGGTAATTTTTCAGAGGTTCCCTAAACCTCTTCCCCGCCATAGACATTAATAGTCTTGATATTGGCAAACTCTCGCAACCCCCAGTAAGAAAGTTCCCGGCCAAAACCGCTTTCCCGAATGCCGCCGAAAGGCATACGCGGATCTGATTTTGTAATGCTGTTGACAAATGTAGCGCCGGCTGCCAGTTGGCGCGCGACCTGTTCACCTTTTTCCAGATCCCGGCTCCACACACTCGCACCCAACCCAAACCGGGTGGCGTTGGCAAGCATAATCGCTTCCTCCACGGTATCCGCCGTAATGACCGGTAAGACCGGGCCAAATACTTCCTGCATCATGACTTCCATTGCTGAATGGATACCCGTCAGCACTGTCGGTGTGAAATACGCACCTTGCCGCGTTCCACCCGTTCTCACCACAGCTCCCTTTGCAACCGCATCCAGTACGAACCGTTCCATGGTCTCGGCGGCCTGTTCACTGATGAGCGGGCCGATATCAGTTGCCTCATCGAGTGGATCACCTACCACCAGTTCCCCGACCTCGGCCAGCAACGTATCGGTGAACACTTCTTCGATTTCTTTCAAAACGATCAGGCGCTTTGCAGCGATGCAGCTTTGGCCATTGTTCTGAAATCGTCCGGTTACTGCGGCTTTTGCCGCTGCCGGAATGTCTGCATCCCCCAATACGATGAATGGATCGGAGCCACCCAGTTCCAGTACCACTTTTTTCAGATGCTTGCCGGCAACAGAAGCGACTGCCCGGCCTGCTTCTGCACTGCCTGTCAAAGAAACGCCCTGACAGAGCGGGTGAGCGATGATTTGTTCGACCATCGCGTGAGAAGTAAGTAGGGTTCCGAACAATCCTTCCGGAAATCCTGCTTCGTTGACAGCTTCCTGAATTTTCAGCGCGGAACCGGTTACGTTGGTTGCATGTTTCAGCAAAGCCCCATTCCCGGTCAGCAACGTCGGAATCAGGAAGCGCATCACCTGCCAAAAAGGAAAATTCCACGGCATCACCGCCAGAATAACCCCCAGCGGTTCAATGACAACCCGATGCTTTATGCCATCTGCCGCAATCTCTTCTTCAGCCAGCCATGCGGCAGCCTTATCTGCGTAAATCTCACACGTCCAGGCGCACTTCTCTATTTCAGCACGGGCAGCACGGATGGTTTTCCCCGTTTCTTCCGTCATCAGCCGAGCATACGATTCGGATTTTCTGCGTAAAACACCTGCCAGCTCCAGTAAAAATGCCGTCCGCTCGTGTAAGGGTACTTGTCGCCACGTGAGATGGGCAGCATGAGCACGCTCCAGCATACTGACAACCATGGCTTCGGAATAGGGCGTGTAAGTTTGCAATCGCTTTCCGGATGCCGGATTTTTCGTCAGGATCATCGGGCCTCCTTACGATTCAGGAGTATGAACAGGATTGAAAATCGCTCAGTACCTCGTCTGCAGACTAAGCGGCGCTTCCTTTCCCAGCTGATCGGCCGACAGGAAATGAACCTCTCCTCCCTGCCGGATGACCAGTTCGATCAACGTGCCCACGGCATCATCCGTAACCGCACTGCCTGTCGGCTCTGCGGTTGCAGAATCCTCCTGCAACGTAACAATTTTCTGATCAAAATCGATGATACCCGGCTGAATATACCCCTGGCGTACGAATAAACGTGCCGCATTACCCGCATCGATCGCACGAAAAATCATGGAAGAATCTGTCAGCAGTTGATGATTGTTACGTGCCTGCGCAATGTACTGCAGTGCTGCCTCTGCTTTTTGCCGGCGATGATCCGAAACCAGCCCCTGCACTTCGACAATGATCTTTTCAGCTGGGATTCTCAGATCCGGAATGGAAGTTACCTCACCGATAATATCGGCCGGCTGATCGCACACCTCCCTGAAAAAAGCCGCGTTACGCGCATCTCCGGCGATGATTACCGGCAAACGTTCATGCTCGGGTTTATTCTGAATTTCCTGCAAACTTTTATCCACGCGATTGAAAAATTCCTTGAGATTAGCTGCTTCGTTAGGAATCTGCGCACGATCCAGCCCTTTCGCAGCAAATAAAAATGGATTTTCCATCGGGAAACTGCCTGTCCACAATTCCGTTCTCGCATCGAATTCATGAACCAGATGACTGTTGAACCCTTCAATCAGCCGGGCATCGGTACGCGAAATTACCAGCACACGGTAATGCACGGCACCGTTTATCTCCCGAACGAGATCGCGGATGGCAAAAGCCTCGTCGACAACCATCTGCTCCTTCACGGCAAATGGAAAGTTGATGAGGGTAACCCCCTCCCGGTTGGCAAAAATACCCAGACCGTCAAGATTGTAGTTGTGATCATGCGTACTGATTTTTTTATCGATAGCATCCATGATCATTTCGGCTTCCTGTCTGTCCGGCCAGCTCTGCAGCCGGTTACGGGCTTCCGTGACAAGATTTTTCAGCATAATGGCATCCTGCTTGTTATCCGGAAACGTCCGGTGTGTAGGCAGCAGAATGCTGACAGCCAGGCCTTTTTCACGATTACTGAAATAACTCAGGAATGATTTCAATTTCATAGGAACCTCCCATCGATTGGTTATTTAACCGGACCTCCGAAAACATAACTCACAGTACCAGTTAAAGAAGTGCTGAACAAACAGGATTTCAGGTTTTTATGACAAGACCAACTGTACCACTAGAATCCGGCATTTCATGAGGCCAAATATTTATATGATTCTGATCACACGCATCACGTGTTGTTTCCACGCGATGGAAGGCATACAATTTTTTTGCCGAAATTCGTAAAAGTACGCTGATAACAAGATCGCATGATCCAGATCGACCCGGAAATCCTGAAACCGTTTGCCAGCAAGTACATCTGGTGGAAAACGCCGGATGAAGCTGTCACCATGCCTGAGCGGGTAATCGCTCAGGTAATGAACATCGGCGATTATTCCAATGTTCAGTTACTCGCCGCACAAGTTGGTGATGAAATCTTGCGCGAGGTCCTGAAATACGCCGAGGCGGGTCAATTTAACGAACGCTCTTGGACGTACTGGCATTACCGCCTTGGCCTGTCCAGTGTGGGGAACGTTCCCCCCTGCTTGTGCGGAAATTCACGTGACTTGCAAGTTCAAGCCCCACATGAATATATTGCCGCCCGCACAGCAACATCTCTGGCCCGAGCTTCGTAATGCACCCAATCTTGAATTTACGCTGTACGACGGCACCGCCATTGCGCTGAGGCTGGGACATCGCACTTCGGTTGATTTCGATTTCTTCTCAGAAAAGCCGCTCGATCGGGAAGCCATTAAAGCGGCTTTTCCATTTCTGGCACGATCCACAACACTTCAGGATCTGGACAATACCTGGGTCGTACTCGTCCCCCACGGAAACTCCGAGAGGGAGTACGTCAAAATATCCCTCTTCGGCACGATCACCTTCGGACGAGTGGGAGAACCCGATTTCACCGATGATGGCGTATTACGGGTAGCATCCTTCGATGATCTGATGGCGACCAAGGTCAAAGTCATTCTTCAACGTGCCGAAGCCAAGGATTATCGAGATATCGCCGCAATGCTCAATGCCGGAGTGAGTTTGTCACGCGGGCTTGCCTCCGCGCGACTGCTTTTCGGCCCGAACTTCCAACCGGGCGAAAGCCTGAAAGCGCTGGTCTATTTCAATGACGGTGATTTGAAAATGCTCACGACTGCTGAGAAAAATACGCTTGTTGATGCTGTAAAAACGGTGCGTGATCTTCCTGACGTAACACTGCGCTCAACATCTCTCAGTAGCTCCACCTGAAACGATCTGCGCGCACTGGCCAGACCTATCCACACCCATCCATATGATTAGCGCAGGGGAGCCCTCTTGATCTGGGCGCCGTATATGCTGATGTCGAAGCGGGTAAAATCGACGTTTCTCCATTGATGCAAGGCAGATCTCGCCAGATTACCGGTAGTAGTATCATCCTGGATACATTTTTATCGTTATAAATCACATATATTCAATGAATCTTATCAAAAACTGAATTTTTACTTCAGCGCATCAAATATCTCTTGTGCACCGGCGATCCATCAGACAAGATATGCAGAAACAATATAAAAAAACGGCTACCCTAGTTCTCTGAAAATGCCGGGGCTTCGATCGTATTCCACAACTATCTGAAATATTTGAACAAGGAGAGAATATGAGCGAAAGACTTACCAAATCCGCTGCCCGAAACATTTTTTACGGGGGAACGGCTTTCTTTATAGTGCTTTTCATTGCACTCTCTATCCATACCCATCTGTATATCGTCAACACTTCGACTGATGAGACGACTCTGACTGAATCCGTTACCCGGGGAAAACACGTGTGGGAACGTAATGCCTGCATCAACTGCCACTCCCTGCTGGGTGAGGGCGCCTATTTTGCGCCGGAACTGGGGAATGTATGGGTACGTTATGGTGGGCGTGAACACCCGGAAGGTGCAAGAATGGGCCTAAAAGCATGGATGCGGGCTCAGCCGACCCGTGTGCCAGGGCGGCGCCAGATGCCTCAGTTCAATCTGAGCGAGCAGGAACTCGATGATCTGATCGACTTTTTTGAGTGGACGAGCCGTATCGATACGCAAGGATGGCCACCCAACACAGCAGGCTGATCCCACTGAACATCCCCCATCCAAAGGAGAACATTCATGAAATATTCAACTCAGAAGCTTGCTTATCCGTATTTCATCGCGGCGCTGCTGTTATTCATGGTTCAGGTGCTGGCCGGTGTATTGGCCGGCAGCGTATATACCATGCCCAATTTTCTGTCGGAAAGTCTACCGTTCCATATCATCAGAATGATCCATACCAATGCTCTGCTGGTGTGGCTGCTGCTGGGCTATTTCGGTGCGGCTTACTTCCTGATTCCCGAAGAAAGCGAGCGTGATATCCACAGCCCTAAAGTTGCCTGGCTGCAGTTATTCATCTTCGTCTTCGCTGCACTGGCTGCCGTGGTGAGTTACCTGGCGGGTGTACACGAAGGCCGGGAATTCCTGGAACAACCTTTATGGATAAAAATATTGCTGGTGGTCGCGTTTCTGCTGTTTCTCTACAACGTCTCCATGACAGTGCTGAAAGGACGCAAAACAGTAGTGACGACGATTCTGCTGCTCGGTATGTGGGGAGCGGCACTGATGTTCCTGTTTGCTTTTTACAATCCCGGTAACCTTGCTCTCGACAAAATGTACTGGTGGTATGTAGTCCACATCTGGGTGGAAGGCGTATGGGAGCTGATCATGGCCTCCATGCTCGCCTTTCTGCTGATCAAAATGACGGGGATAGATCGTGAAGTAATCGAAAAATGGCTGTATGTCATCGTCGGGCTGGCGCTTTTCAGCGGATTGCTGGGTACCGGTCATCATTACTACTGGATTGGCACACCCGGTTACTGGCAGTGGATCGGGAGCGTATTCTCGGTTCTGGAAGTACTGCCCTTCTTTGCCATGGTGCTCTGGTGTTTTCACATGGTGTACCGCAGCGGGCGCAATCACCCCAACAAGGCGGCAATGCTCTGGAGCCTCGGTTGCCCGGTGATGGCTTTTTTTGGTGCCGGGGTATGGGGACTGCTGCACAGCTTCTCACAGGTCAATTTTTACAGCCACGGCACGCAGATCACTGCCGCCCACGGGCACATGGCGTTCTACGGCGCCTATGTCATGCTCAATCTGGCTTTCTTCACCTACGCACTGCCCCAGTTGCGCAATGTGCAGCCGTATAACCAGATTCTGAACATGTGGAGTTTCTGGGTGATGACGGCTGCCATGGCTTTCATGACCTTCACACTGACCTTTGCTGGCGTACTGCAAACCCATTTGCAACGGGTGGTCGGTATGGGGTTCATGGAAATTCAGCAACAGCTGGATCTGTTCTACTGGATGCGACTGCTGGCAGGCGTCGCGTTTCTCGTAGGCGCACTGATGTATCTGTATGCGACACTGGGGCCGACCACGAAACAGGTGTCATCGTCACCGAACATGCAACCTGCCGCCAGATGAGGCATCCACCAGGCATACCTCCCGGTTTTCCGGTCATTCCGGGAATGTTCCTGTGACACCGGAGATCCCTTTTTATGTACCGGTCGGCAATGAATGCGATCTGTTCGAAACTGCCTTTCAGCGTAGGCTGCCACTACTGCTGAAAGGGCCGACCGGTTGCGGAAAAACGCGCTTCGTCACCCACATGGCCGCCCGGCTGCAACGGCCGCTGTTTACCGTTTCCTGCCATGATGACCTTACCGCTGCTGATCTGACCGGGCGTTTTCTGATCAAAGGCGGAGAAACGGTATGGGTGGACGGGCCGCTGACCCGCGCCATCCGTGAAGGCGGTATCTGTTACCTGGATGAAATCGTGGAAGCACGCAAAGATGTAACGGTCGTGCTGCACCCGCTGACCGACGACCGGCGCATGCTGCCGCTGGAACGTACCAATGAAATCCTGCACGCACCGGATACTTTCATGCTGGTGGTTTCCTATAATCCGGGCTACCAGAACATTCTCAAATCGCTCAAGCCCAGCACGCGGCAGCGTTTTGTCGCACTTTCCTTCAATTTTCCGCCACCGGAAATCGAGCTGGAAATCATCGCCAGTGAAAGTGGCCTGACCAGGGATCGCTGCGCGGCACTGGTCAATCTGGCCACTCAATTACGCTTGCTGAAAGATGTCGATCTGGAAGAAAGTGTTTCCACTCGCCTGCTGGTTTACTGCGCAACCCTGATGGCGGCCGGGCTGGATCCCTATCAGGCAGCACAGGCTGCACTGGTCGAGCCGTTGAGTGATGAAACGGAAGTACAACAGGGATTACTCGAACTGATCCGTGCTACTTTCGGTTAAACGTTATGTGGCAATGGCTGGAACTGGAAGAGCAAATCGGCCGTTTCTGGCACCGGCTGGTCGGACAGGCCGAGAGCAGTTATCCGGAATATCCGTCAGCGGCTGTTTCACTCGAATCCGTTCATACCTCGTTATGCACGTTCTTTCATGGCATGGGAGGTCATCATGGCCTGCCATTGGTTGCTGGAATGCCGCAGACGACATCCCACCGCAGAAATCTGAAACAGCGCCTGGGCGGGGATGTGGAGAAACTGCCGCTGGCAATGCTCGATCAGGAACGGCTGATGTTGCCGGCCTCGATCAGTCTCTTTCCGGAAGCATCACTGAACCGGCAATGCTACTTCTGGTTGGCCGCTTTCTTCGCATCGGCACCCAAATCCACGTCGGCTTCATTTCCGGACGATCCACTGCAAGCGGATCTCGTTCTCCTGCATCATGCTGACCGGGTCAGCCACCATGTTTGTGAACGCTATCCGGGGCTGAAAAGAACCTATCAAACACTGTGTGCTCATGTGCTGCAATCGCGCCTGCAGCGTCCCCTGCCGCCACAGGAACAGACGGTGGAAACAGCTGTTCTTGCACTGCTCAGGCAACCATACACCAATCCGGCAGGAGCGGATCTGCTTGCCCGTATCCGGCAACCCAAACCTGATTTCAGTGATCTGCGGGCGGATAAAGGGTACCACCCGTTTCTGCCCGTACCGTTATGGGGAATGATTCAGCCGGATTCATCACAGCAAGACACCAGCCGGACAATGTCTGCAGATACAGAGGCAAACCATAACGATCGATCTGCCCGCCAGGAAGAGGACAAACGCCGCAGAAAAGCCAGACGCGGAAGATTCGATCAGAGCGAACGCGATGATCCCCTGCTGCTGAACCGTTTCGAAAAACTGATCACCTGGTCGGAGATGGTAAACGTCAACCGGGCAGTAGAAGATGATGACGAGATGGATGCCAGGAATGCGGCAGAATCGATGGAGGAACTGGCGATCACCTCTCATCCGCGCAGCGCTTCCACCGTATTGAAATTTGATCTCGACTTATCACCGGAAGATACGGATCCGGCCAGTCTGCTGGCACAACTGACCTATTCGGAATGGGATTATCGACGCCGGCAGTATCATGCTGCCCATTGCCAGGTATGGTGTCAGATTGCCAGTGAAACCGGGGAGCAATGGGAACCTGATGACCGCGCCCGACGGCAATTTCGCCGGGTCAGGCGACAATTCGAAGCACTCCGCCCTGACAAGGAAATCCTGCCTCGGCAACTCGATGGCGCAGAACTGGATCTGGATGCACTGGTACGCGCCCGCGCTGATCAGACTGCCAGCGGCAAAGGTTCCGATCGGCTGTATCTCGCTGTACGGCAGCAGACACGAAACCTGGCGGTGATGATTCTGGTGGATGTCTCTCTGTCCACCGACAGCTGGATCAACAACCGGCGCATACTGGATATCGAGAAAGAAACACTGGTCGCACTGGCGACGGGAATTGCCGCGTGCCGGGATACTTTCTCGATTCACGCCTTTACTTCGCGCAAGCGCCATTTCGTAAAGCTGACCACCATCAAGGATTTCGATTCCTCTTTCAGCAGCCGCACACTACGGCGGATTGCCGCTTTACGGCCGGGGTACTATACCCGGATAGGGGCAGCATTACGCCATGCCAGCCAGCTGCTTGCACAGCGACCGGAACGCCATCGTCTGCTACTGCTGTTGAGCGACGGCAAGCCGAATGATCTGGATCACTACGAAGGGCGTTACGGTATCGAAGATACCCGCCAGGCTGTGATCGAAGCCCGGCGGCTGGGATTGAAGCTGTTTGGTATCACGATCGACCGTGAAGCGAAGGATTATTTCCCATATCTGTTCAGCCGTGGCGGTTATGCCATCATCAACCGACCGGATCGGCTCATCGAAATCGTCCCGGCACTCTACCGGCAGTTGACCGGCTGACTGCCATCTGCTTTATAAGCGCTTGACATAGTAATTCCAATTCCAAATCAAAAATGACACGAAGGCGAGCCGCAGACAGTATGAATAATACGGCAAGGCAAAGCCGACAAAGTCAGTCTTGATTTAGAAATGGAATAAGAATATCGTCTTTGCAAATCTTGGAAGAGTGAAGCAATCCGGAACGGTTTGCTTCACCCCATACAGCTCTAGACCGGATAAACTGCCCGGTCTGTCCAATCAAGCCTGGCGGCGGCGACGGGAGAACAGCAGCGCCAAACCGCCCAATCCGATCAGCAGGATACTGGCCGGCTCAGGAACGGTGTTGTTACCCGGATCACCGTTGTTCGCCATAATCAACTGGAACATTCCCCCGTTTTCTCCACCGGCAAAGCTGAGGGATAGCAAATCGGCATCAAAGCCAGCCGCAGGATTAAGGAACTTGATTCCAGAAAAATCGCTGCTCATTTCACCGGCTACCTGGAACAAGTCATAAGGCGTATCAAACTCTGGCATGTACCCGCCAAAATCCAATTCCAGTATGCCACCTGCAACGAAATTACCACCTATGATGAGCTGGTCATACGCTGTTGGCCCGAAAATTTCCATGAGCAGAACACTATCGTCCTCAAGTATGAGATCGCCGGTAATGGTAAGTATTCCAGGCGAGTTTCCCGGGCTGATCTCGCCAAAGTTGGTAACATTCCCAATGATTGTGCCGCCATCGCCTGAAATCAGGCCATGGTTAACAACATTGCTATTAACCACACCGGCATCATTCACGAGATGCCCTATGGACCAGATAGTTACATTACTGGCAGAAACAGTACCACCATCATAAACGATGAGGTTGCCATTCCCTCCTGCCCTGTTTTCATTTCCGCCGATATAAAGATTGCTACTGTTTACTTCGCTTAAATTTCCTGTAACGGTAACCAAACCAGTAGATCCATTTTCGCTTGCGATCTGAATATCTCCACTCGTCGTTACTTTACCGCCATCACTGACATTAAGCGTACCGCTACCTTTTACACCAACGGAAAGATTATTGAAATCATTCTTCCAGTGAGAACCTTCACCGGAAACAACGACAGCACCGGTGGAACCTGCTTCCTCACCGATATAACCTCCTCCGAAAAATCCCGTGCTTTTAACCACACCTCCATTTTCAATGTTCAGCGTACCCTGACCATTTACACCAATAGAAAGATCATCTTGATTTTTCCAGATCGAATTCTGCCCAGTAACATTAGGGAAATTCTGAAGAAGGCTTTCTGATTTTGGCAAAATATCTGTATTTCACTCACTAGGTTTTGCAATGAAGCAGATGACCTTTACTGATGCTGAGTACGCAGTCAAACGCAAGCGGACTCGCAAGGA
>Ga0206106_100265_pt1 | contig 66179 bp, 63 predicted proteins | sample 1B1ome_FD_148677 | JGI IMG/M metagenome (GOLD analysis project Ga0206106, IMG submission 148677) | Enriched microbial communities from leaf-cutter ant dump, University of Wisconsin, Madison, United States - 1B110A | ecosystem: Environmental > Terrestrial > Nest > Insects nest > Nest dump | place... | reverse complement strand
GTGGGCGTCGGTGTTGGGGTGGGCGTCGGCGTTGGGGTGGGATGGTCATCCTCCTCAAAATCGCCGATCAACAGATCAATCCCCGCTTCCGGTTCTCCGACAGTCGTCTCCGGCGAAGGAATCACGGGCGGGGGTGTCTCTTTGGGTTCCGCACTCTCCTCTTCGCCGGTTTTCTCGTCATCATCGGCCCCGTCATCCGCTCCTTCCTCGTCCCCCGCCACCAGCGGGGGTGAGCCGCCATCGAGCCAGCCGATCAGTGTCTCCAGCACGGGCGATTTTTTCTGATTCACCCCGACGAGCAATACGATCGCCACCACGTGCACGATGAACACGAGGATGACGTTCCGTTTGAAGGCCGGTTCTTCTCCCATGGCAGAGGCGGCGCGTTCAGGGCGTCCGGGCTTCGGTGCTCAGGAGGCGCACCCGGGTGATGCCCGCCGCCTTGATCCGGTCCATCACATCCACGAGCGCCTGCACGGGCAGTTCGCGATCCGCCCGTACGGCCACGGCCACCTCCGGCCCGCCCCGCCGCAGGGCGTTGAGCCGGGCGTCGAGGTCGGCCACGGTTTCATGATCCATCCGGATCTCTCCGCCCCGGTGAATGGAGATCGTGGTCGTCGGGTGGAACATCGTCTTGTCCGCGCGGGATTTCGGCAGGACGAGATCGTTGGAGCTTTCCATGAGCGGCGTGGTGATCATGAAGATGATCAGCAGCACGAACGCGAGGTCGAGCAGCGGCGTGACGTTGAGTTCCGAGAGGGTGGAGAGCTGGTTGCGGTCGGAGAAACGTTTCACGACAGGGAGCGCAGGGAGGGTTCCGACCGGTCGGATATCCGGCCATGATCCGTGTATTGATGTTCAAAGGCGGAGACGAGTTCCGCGGCGAAGTTATCCATCTGGATCACGGTGGCGCGGATGGTGGTCACCAGAAAATTATACCCGAACATCGCCGGAATCGCCACGAGCAGGGCCATGACGGTCGTGATCAGCGCGGCGGAGACGCCGGGGGCCATCGCGGCAAGGTTCGCATTACCCGCCGCCGCCACGCCGCCGAAGGTTTCCATCACCCCCCAGACGGTTCCGAGCAGCCCGAGAAACGGAGCACCGCTCACCGCCGTGGCCAGCACGATCATCTGGCCTTCGAGCCGCAGCGCCGTCTCCCCCACGGCCCGTTCCATGGCGGTGCTCACCACCCGCATCTGGGCGGGGGAGATTCTCGGGGCATCCTCCAGCCGGGCGCGGAAGGTTTCGTCCACTTCCTGCGAACCGAGCATGTGAAAGGTGAGTTCCCGGCAGCCCGCGCGATAGACCCGCCACAGGGGCGAGCCGGTGAAGGCAAGTTGCGTCTCGTAAAGATGAAGCGGCTGCCGGTGATGGCTGCGGAAGGCGCTCAGGAAATGCTCGGACTGTTTTTTGGCCCGGCGGATCATCCGCAGTTTGGTGATCATCACGGACCAGGAAAAAACCGATCCGAAAAAAAGACACACCAGAATCATCTTGCCAGAGAGCGAAGAATGCTCGAAGGCAAAGAGGAGGCTTCCATCGACCATGGAGGCCGATTCAAGGAGAGCTGGCAAAAGGGGTAAAGGCATCGGAAACAAAAAGGCGGCATACGGGACCGGAACGGGTGCCTCGGGCCTTCTCACCGTCGGCACAACCACGGTATCCCACAGATTTCAGCTTACCTTACTAAATCCGACCGCACCCAAAGGCAACATCCGCTTCATGAAAACCTGGCTCATTCTTCTCGCGTTTGCGTTTTTCCCCCTCGCCGCCCGGGCGCAGAAACCGGTCAACCGGTACGATCTGCTCGGCCGACTTCTGACTCCGCTCGCCTCGGTGTTCAATCCTGAAGGCGAAAACCGGGCGCTCTCGGGGACGTTCATTCTCGATTCGATGTCCGGGATGCCCCCGGAATGGAAAGGCGCCCGGCTGGAGGTCGCCCTGAATCCGCCGGATCGTTTCCTGCTGCGCGGCACCCGGGGGGAGGAATCGTTCGCGCTCTGCCGCAACGGCGGCGGCTTCTGGATGACCCCCGGCACGGAGGCGGCCCCGTGGGTGCCGAAAACCGGGTCCACGGGCGGCTCGGGCAAGGCGCTCGCGCCGATCGTGCTCCCCTTTCCGCCTCAGCAGACGGCGTTTCTGCCGGTGCTCTTTGAGGTGAATGAAGCGGAGATTTCCGGGGAATACCGGGCGCTTTCCCTCCGGCTCATGCCGGTGCTGGCGCAGAAGCTCAAGGTGGAGGCGTGGGAGGCGCGGCTGCTCATCGACACGGCCAAGGCGGATGAACCGGTGCTGCGGCGGATCGAACTTCACGGAATGGGGTGGCACCTCGCGCTTCGGGTGGAAGGGCTCGCCCCGGTCAAGGCCCTGCCGGAAGCGACCTGGGAACCGGCTTCGGACGATGTTCTCCGGTTCTCGGGTGCGGATCTGGAGGCGTTCCTCAAGGGAGTGGGCGAGCGGCTCCGGCTTCCGAAGTGAACCCCTCCTCCCATTCCAGCCGCTGCCGGGCAATCCCGGAGGCGTAGAGGGCAAACCCGTCTCTCTCGACATCGGCCATGGAGCGGAGCCCGGATCGGGCGGCTACGCCACCGGCTGATACGGCAGGCGATGAGCCAGCGCCACCGCTTCGTTCGTGAGCCGGTGCCGGTGAACATTGAGGCCACTGGCAAGATCGGGGCGCCGGGTGAAAGCCGCCTCCAGCCCGTGGTCGGCCAGCGCTTCGATGTAGGGAAAAGTGGCATTGGTGAGCGCCTGCGTGGCCGTCATCGCGTAGGCGCCGGGCATGTTGGCCACGCAGTAGTGGACCACCCCTTCCTCTTCAAAAACGGGATCGGCATGGGTGGTCGCCCGCGAGGTCTCGGCGCAGCCACCCTGGTCAATGGCGATGTCCACGAGCACACTCCGGGGCTTCATGAGCCGGAGCATCTCGCGTGTGATCAGCTTGGGCGCACGGGAGCCCGGCACGAGAACGGCCCCGATGAGCAGGTCCGTCTGCGGGAGAAGCTCCAGCAGGTTCGCCTCGCTCGAATAGAGTGTCGTGGCGCGCATGGCGATGTCGAGATAGCGCATCCGCTCCAGATCCACCTCCAGAATGGTCACATCGGCCCCGAGCCCGACGGCCATCCGCGCGGCGTTCACTCCCGCGGTGCCGCCGCCGAGAATGACCACCTTCCCGGGTAAAACCCCGGGGACTCCGCCGAGAAGCACGCCATTGCCGCCGTTCTGTTTACCGAGGTAAAACGCGCCGACGATCGCGGACATCCGCCCGGCAATCTCGCTCATCGGCTCCAGCAGGGGAAGCCGCCGGTTGGAAACCACGGATTCGTAGGCAATCGCGGTGACCCCCGAGGCAAGGAGCGCCTCCGTAAGCGGACGGCTGGCGGCCAGGTGGAGGTAGGTGAAAAGAATCTGCCCCGGGCGCAGCAACCCGTACTCCGGGGGGAGCGGCTCCTTCACCTTCAAAATCAGTTCCGCACGGGCAAAGACCTCCCCGTGCGAGGAAACGATTTCCGCCCCGGCCCGCCGGTAGGCGTCGTCGTCGATCCCGATCCCTTTGCCGGCGCCCGATTCCACCATGACCGAGTGATCCCGGGCCAGTTGATGCACCCCGGAAGGGAGGAGTGCCACCCGGTTTTCCTGTTCTTTGATTTCCTTTGGGACGCCGATGAGCATAACGTGAAGCGAAGATGAAAAACGGCAACGTACGCCCCTCGCCCGCCGCTTGGCAATCACGCATCTGCGCGATGGGCGTTGATTGGGACGCTGCCTGATGAAACGCGGCTCCCCTATTCCGGGGTCTTGCGGCGCGTCGTCCGGTAGCGGTCAAAAGCGATGTCGGAGCCGTCGCTTTTCATCTGGTGAACGATTTGCAGAAGCTCCCCGATCCGTCCCCGGGGCCAGCCGTGATGGACAAACCATTGCAGGTATTCCGCCGGGAGGTCGTGCAGCCTGCGCCCGCGAAATCGCCCGAACGGCATGATCGTCCGGGCGATTTCGTCGAGTTCCGCCAGGGCGCGCGCCCGGAGTTGACCGGGGTCCGGGTCCGCAGCCATGGGGAAAATCAAAGCCGGTTCAGAGCCGGACGGCCTTCTCCTGCGCCAGCAGGCAGAGTTCCGCCGCCTTGAAGGCGTGTTCCTGCGTCATCGCCGTTTCCGTCCGGTTGAGCGTGTCGAGGATCAGTTCCCCGAAGAACGGAAAGCCGACCTTGCCGCCCAGGCTGTGGTGTTCCTCCACCTTGTCGTTGACGAGGTAGAGCTGGTTGCCCCCTTCGCCCCGGCCCACTTCGATGTACTTGCGCAGTTCGATATATCCCTTGGTGCCGAGGATGAAGGTACGCCCGTCCCCCCAGGTGCGGGAGGCGGCGGGGGTCAGCCAGTCCACGCGGATGAAGTTGGTGGCCCCGTTGTTGCCGATGAGATGGGCCTCGCCGAAATCCTCAAGTTCGGGATACTCCGGGTTGTTCCGGTTCGCCACGGTGGCGGAGACGACGGTGGCGTCCGTCGCGCCGCTGTAGAAGAGGAACTGCTCAAACTGGTGGCTGCCGATGTCGTTGAGGATGCCGCCGTAGCGCGCTTTCTCAAAGAACCAGCCGGGACGGGACGGGGCGTTGAGCCGGTGCGGCCCGAACCCGACTACCTCCACCACCTGCCCGATCGCCCCCTGCTTCACCAGTTGCCCGGCGAAGATGGCGGATTCCACGTGGAGGCGCTCGCTGTAGTAAACCATGTAGCGCCGCGCGGTCTCGGCGACCGCCTTGCGGGCCTCCGCAAGCTGGTCGAGCGTGGTGAACGGGGTTTTATCCGTGAAGTAATCCTTTCCGGCCCGCAGCACGCGGCAGCCGATCGGCCCGCGCTCCGAGGGGATCGCGGCGGCGGCCACCATGTGAATGGCGGGATCATCCAGGATCGCCTCGAACGAATCGACCGGTTTGGCCTGCGGGTATTGTTTGCAGAACGCGGCGACGCGGCCGGGATCGGAGTCGTACACGTAGCGAAGCTCGCCCCCGGCCTCGATCAGCCCGTTGCACTGGCCGTAAATGTGCCCGTGGTCCAGGTAGGCGGCGGCGAAAACGAACTCCCCGGGTTTGACAACCGGCTTCGGCTTCCCCTCCGGGGCGTAGGTCATTCCATCGGAACTGGTGCTCATAATTGATCAGGAAACGAGGTGGTCGCGGATGTAATTGAAGCTCTTGGCGATCGACTCAAATGGATCGCCCGGGCAGGTATCCTGCTCCACGATGAACCATTGGCAGCCGGACGCCTCGGCGGCGGCGATGATCGCCTTGAAATCGAGATTCCCGGAGCCGATTTCCGTAAATCCGGAAACGGTCTGGCCGTTTTCCGCGTAGGTGACGCCGAAATCCTTGAGATGGAGCAGCGGCAGCCGCCCCTTGAGCCGCTGGCACCAGGCCACGGAATCACCCCCGCCCGCCTGCACCCAGTAGGTGTCGATCTCGCCCTGGAGGTTGGCGGGGTTCGTCTGCTCGTAGATCACTTCCAGCGCCGGGCGGCCATCGATATGGACGAACTCGATCGCGTGGTTGTGATAGCTGAGCGTCTGCCCGGCGGCGTGCAGGACGGCCCCGGCGGCGTCCAACCCGGTAATGAGCCGCTTCACATCCTCGCACTTGCGGAAGTCGATCCCGCCCGGATAAGGATAGGCGGTATGCCCGCAGCCGAGCGCCGCGAGCCGTTCCACGACAGCCTGCGGGTTGTTGAGGATCTCATGCCCCGGTTCGTGAGTGGCGCAGATCGCAAGCCCCTCGCCTTCGGCGATGGAACGGAGTTCCTCCACCGGGATCGGCCCGACGCCGCTGATCTGGATGGCCTGATAACCGATCTCGCGGCAGCGCTTGAGCGTCGCGGCGTAATCGGCTGCGGTCTTGCACTGATCGCGCAAGGTGTAGAGCTGGATGGCAACCTGTTCGATTTTCATGAATGATCTCCCTTACTGGTTTTTCTTGCTGCGGGGTGAGGCGGCGATCTTCTCCTCCAGCAGCCGCTGGTAATGCGCCCCGTCGAGCGGAAGCTCCACCTTCGCGTCGAGGAACTGGGAGGAAAGCATCGCGTTGGCGAGTTCCACGGAGTAAATCCCCTCGGCAGCGGGCGCGATGAGCGGTTCGTCGTTGAGGATCGCGTTCACGAAGTTCTTCATGATGCCCCGGTGCTGCTCGCCCCCGCCCCGGACCGGGATTTCCACATTCCAGACTTCCGGAGAGGTGAAGGGGGTCTTGGCGTTGCGGCAGAATTCACTGACGGGGACCACCGTGCGCGTCCAGTCCAGTTTTCCTCCTTCGAGCACGATGCGGCCCCGTTCCGCGGCGATTTCCAGCCGGTTGGTGCCGGGCGCTTCGCCGGTGGTGGTGATGAAAACGCCGTTGGCTCCGTTGGGATATTCCAGATAAGCGGTCACGTCGTCCTCGACCTCGATGTCGTGGTAGTGGCCGAGGCGGCAGAAGGCGCGGACGCTGCTCGGCATCCCGAAAAGCCAGTAGAGGAGGTCCAGATTGTGCGGGCACTGGTTGAGGAGAACGCCGCCGCCCTCCCCTTCCCACGTGGCGCGCCAGCCGCCGGAGCGGTAGTAGGCGTCCGTACGGAACCAGGTGGTGACGATCCAGTTGATGCGGCGGATTTCGCCCAGTTCGCCCGTGGTGATGAGTTCACGCAGTTTCTGGAAGACCGGCTCCGTGCGAACGTTGAACATCGCGGCGAAAACCTGCTTCGGGTTCTTGTGCGCGGCGATGAGGCGCTCGGCATCCGCCTTGTGGACGGAGATCGGCTTCTCCACCAGGACATGGAGCCCCGCTTCGAGGGCGGCGATCCCGAGGGTGGTGTGACTGTAGTGCGGCGTGGCGATGATCACCGCGTCGATCTCGCCGGAGGTCATCATCTCTTCCGCCGAGCGGAAACCTTTGACGCCTTCGCCGAATTTCGTGATGTCGGAGAAAGGGTCGGCAACCGCGTTAAGGGTGGCCCCGGGGACGTTTCCGCTGTGAATCTGACGGGCATGGCCGGTGCCCATTCCACCGAGTCCGGCGAGGCCGATACGAACCGTTTTCATAGAACGTTGATAATGTGTGAAAGCAATACGTTGATGATCAGGATGAGTAAAACCGCGAGCCCAAGGGGATGGACCAGGAAAAAAGACCGTGCTTGCGCCGCGGTTCACACACGTGTAGGGTGAACCCCCGATGGGGTCAACGAAAAACCCGAAAAGTTTCCGCTCCGCCGCCGCCGGGCTGCCCGCGTTTCGCTCGACGGACGATCTCGCCCGTCACCTCGGCCTCTCGCGCTGGACGGTCTCGCGCGTGATCAACGGCCACCCGGGAGTGCACCCCGAGACGGCGCGGCGCGTGCGCGAGGCGATGGAGACGTACCGCTTCGCCCCCAACCCGCTCGCCCGCGGGCTGCGGCGCGGGCGCACGAGCATGATCGGCGTCTGCCTGCCGGATATCGAGGTCTTTTACCTGGGCCAGAAGCTGGAGTTCCTGCGCCGCTGTTTCGAGGAACGGGGGTTTCAGGTGATGGTCGGGCTGCGCGGCAGCGGCCCGGTGGAGGAGGCGCGGACGCTCGCCCGCTTCCGGGAGCTTCGGGTGGCGGGGCTGGTGGTAATGGCCTCGCGGCTGCTGCCCGAAAGCACGGCGCTGCGGCATCTGGCGGAGGCGGGCATCCCGGTGGTGATGGTGGACCCGCTCAACGCCGGGTTTGAGACGGCGCTGACGGTGGACCGCACCCTGGGAACCCGCGAGGCGCTCGCCCACCTCGCGGAACTGGGACACCGGCGGGTGGCGACCCTCGGCCTGAGCGGAGACGGAGCCTACACCAGCCAGCGGCGCAGGGCGCTGGATGAAACGGCGGCGGCCCGGGGCATCCGGGTGCGGCACCTGAGCTTTACGCAGGAGGGGTCCTTTTACCAAAGCGGCCGTCTTGCCGGGCAGCGGCTCATCAAAACCCTTCGCCGCCGCACCGCCGCCCGCCCCACCGCCCTGATGACGATCAACGACCGCGTGGCGATCGGCGTGATGGACGCGCTCCGCGAGCACGGGATCTCCGTGCCGGGGGATCTCTCGCTGGTAGGCTACGATAATATGGAGATCGCCGGGTTCATGACACCACGGCTCACCTCCATCGACGCCGGGCCGAGCCGGCTCATTCAGGACACGACCGACGCGCTGCTCCGGGCGCTGGAGGGCGGGCCGCCGCTGCCGCACGAACCGCTGCCGACCCGGCTGGTGGTGCGGGAATCGACCGCCCGCCCGCGCGACCCTCATGCGCCGCCATAACGGAATGACTTTTCCGTTGCCTTGGCCTCCCGCTCCTTTACGCTCCGACGTATCGTGCGTTTTCTCCTTCTCATCCTCGCCCTGAGCCTCAGCGGCTGCGCCGGGCGCAAGCTCCCGCGTTATGAAGAGCCGCTCGCCCGCGCCGCCTTCCAGCGGGTGCGCACCACCGCCTATACCCATACGGAGAAGGACCACCGCCGCCACGGCTGCCTCTCCGCCCGGGGGACGCCGCTCCGCTACGACCGGCACATCAAGAGCGCCGCGGCGGACTGGGCCCGCTGGCCCGCCGGGACGCTCCTGCGGATCGTGGAAACCGACGAACTGCGGGAAGTGGACGACTACGGCTGGGCGCTCGCCGGGACCAATACGATCGACCTCTACATGCCGAGCCGCCGCGCGATGAACCGGTGGGGCGTCCGCAACGTGACGATCGAGATTCTCCGCTGGGGGGATCACCGCGAAAGCCGCCGCATCCTCCACCCCCGCCGCAAGCACCGGCATGTGAAACGGATGCTGCGGGAGATTGACGAGTTTTATTGAGCCATCACCCCCTTTCTGCCGCAATGTTTGAACTTCTAGCCACCGATCCCGCCACCAAAGCCCGCCGGGGCCGCCTCACCACCGCACACGGCGTCATTGAAACCCCGGTCTTCATGCCGGTGGGGACGCAGGGGAGCGTCAAGGCCGTCAGCCCGGCGGAACTGCGCGAACTCGACGCGCAGATCATCCTCGGGAACACCTACCACCTCTTCGTGCGGCCCGGGATGGAGGTGATCGAACATTTTGAGGGGCTCCACCGGTTCATGAACTGGCACGGGCCGATCCTCACCGACAGCGGCGGCTTCCAGGTCTTCTCGCTGGCGAAGCTGCGCAAGATCACGCCGGAAGGAGTGCATTTCCAGAACCACCTCGACGGCGCGCCCTGCTTCATCGGCCCGGAAACGGCCATGGAGATTCAGGCGACGCTCGGCTCGGACATCGCGATGGCCTTTGACGAATGCCCGCCCTACCCATGCGAATACGATTACGCGGCCCGGAGCCTCGATCTCACGCTCGGCTGGGCGCAACGCTGCCGCGACTGGGTGCGGGCCCGCGACGCCGCCGGGACACCGCGGGGCGCTCTCTTCGGGATCGTCCAGGGGGCGACCTACGCCGATCTGCGCCGCCAAAGCGCGGAGGCGCTCGTCTCCATGGACTTCGAAGGGTACGCGGTGGGTGGCGTGAGCGTCGGCGAACCGGAGCCGGAGATGATGGCCGCCGTGGAGGCGAGCGAGCCGTTCCTGCCCGCGGACAAACCGCGCTACGCCATGGGGCTGGGGACACCGCCGCAGATGCTTGAAATGGTGGCGCGCGGCATTGATATGTTTGACTGCGTGCTGCCGACCCGCATCGCCCGCAACGGCACGGCGTTTACCGCCGCCGGGACGATCAACCTCAAAAACGCCCCGTACATCCGGGACAAGGGCCCGATCGAGGAAGGGTGCGCCTGCCCCGCCTGCCGGGAGTTCACACGCGGCTACCTGCGCCACCTTGTGAAGGCGGAGGAGATCCTCGGCCTGCGGCTGATCTCCCTTCACAACCTCCACTTCTACCTCGGCCTGATGGCCCGCGCGCGGCGGGAAATCGAGGCGGGGACGTTCGAGCGCTTCCGCAGGGAATTCGTGGCCGGCTATCAGGTGTGGGGGGAAAAACCGGCGTAGGCGGGGGCTGGTTTCCGGCCCGAAAATATCTTCTTTACGGAAAAGCGGCCGTCGTGTCTAACTTGTTCGCTCACAAACGATAAACAAAACTTCCCAGTTGATATGAGTAGCAAATATACCGCCTTCCGGTGCCCCGAAGATCTGCTTGAGAAAGCGAAACTCCGGGCCAAACGCGATCGTCGCTCCCTGAGCAATTATCTCATCACCCTGATCGACAAGGATGTCGCCGGGATGGATGAAAGCGGCTCTGAAGAGAACGAGGAATCGCTTCGCAAAAATCAGAAGGAATAGGCTCCTTCGGGTTCCCTTGAAAAGCCGCCCGCCGCGAACCGGTGGGCGGCTTGTTTTTTCTTGTCGGCGGACGGGCTTCCCGGCCATTAAGGAAGGGTGAACATTCTCATCCTTGCCGCCGGCTACGCCACCCGCCTTTACCCTCTGACACTCAACAAGGCGAAACCGCTTCTGGAGGTCGCGGGGAAGCCGATGATCGAGTGGGTGCTCGACAATCTGGCCCCCATTCCGGATATCGAAAATGTCTATGTGGTGACCAACGACAAGTTCGCCGCCGATTTCCAGACCTGGGCGAACGACTACAGCGCACGCCAGCCGAAGCTTCAGTTCAAGATCATCAACGACAATTCCCGGGATGATACCGACAAGCTCGGCGCGATCGGCGACATCAATCTGGTGGTGGCCCGCGAATCGCTCACCCGCTCGGACCTGATCGTGGTGGCCGGGGATAATCTCTTCAGCGAGCCGCTCGGCGATTTCGCCGCGTTCGCCAGGGGCCGCCAGGCCGTGCTGGCGACTTACGACGTGAAGGACCTCGAAGCGATCCGCAAATACAACGCGATCGAGACGGACAAGGACGGCGTGATCACGCATTTCGAGGAAAAACCGACGGAACCGCGCAGCACCCGCACGGGCATCGCCCTCTACTATTTCTCCGCGGAGACCGTCTCCCTTTTCCCGACCTACATCGCCGCCGGGAACAACCCGGACCAGCCGGGCCGCTTCATCCAGTGGCTCTACACCCGCCTGCCGGTTCACACCTACGACGTGCCGGGCATCTGGTTCGACATCGGCAGCAAGGAGACGCTCGAAGAAGCCAACACGATCTTCGGCAACCTGGCGAAGTAACGCACCTCCCCCGGCGCCTCATGCGCATGCGGGCGCGCCTGTGCGCGTATTGCCGTGTTTTTCTATTTGCATCCCTCCATGGGCATGTGAAGGATATCGCGCTTTATGTCTACCGAACGTCGAGTCGTCATTACCGGAATCGGGGTTGTCACTCCGGTTGGAAACAACCTGCCTGCTTTCTGGGAAGCCATCACCGCGGGCCGCAGCGGGATCGGCCGGATCACCGCCTTTGACCTCACCGGGCACGTCTGCCATATCGCCGGGGAGGTGAAGGATTTCGACCCGACCCCGTTCTTCAAGGTGCCCAAGGATGTCCGCCGCACGGACCGCTTCGCGCAGTTCGCCGTGGCGGCGGCGAAGATGGCGCTCGAACAGAGCGGGATCGACCTCGATGCGACCGACCGCGACCGCTTCGGCGTGATGATCGGCAGCGGCATCGGCGGGCTGCGTTCCCTGAGCGACCAGATGAAGACGATGTTCGACAAGGGGCCGGGGCGCATCTCGCCCTTCATGATCCCGATGATGATCGCCAACATCGCCAGCGGGTTCGTCTCCATGGAGCATGACCTGCGGGGGCCGAACTTCGCCCCCGTCTCCGCCTGCGCGACGGCCTGCCACGCGATCGGCGAGGCCTGGCGGATGATCCGCGAGGGTGACGGCGACGTCTTCCTGTGCGGCGGCGCGGAGGCGACGATCGTCCCGATCGGCATCGGCGGTTTCGCGGCGATGAAAGCCCTGAGCACCCGCAACGACGAGCCGACGCGCGCCTCCCGCCCCTTTGACCGGGACCGCGACGGCTTCGTGATGGGAGAGGGAGCCGGGATTCTCGTGCTGGAGGAACTCGAACACGCCCGCAAGCGCGGCGCGACCATTTACGCGGAGCTGGCCGGGTATGGCCTTTCCGCCGACGCCCATCACATCACCTCGCCGATGCCGGACGGCGCGGCGCGCTGCATGCGCATGGCGTTGCGCTCCGCCGGGCTCAACCCGGAGGAGGTCGATTACATCAACGCCCACGGGACGTCCACCGGCCTCGGGGACATCTCGGAAACCACGGCGGTGAAGACCGTCTTCGGCGATCATGCCCGGAAGCTGGCCGTCTCCTCCACCAAGTCGATGACCGGTCACCTGCTCGGCGCGGCGGGGGCGGTGGAAATGGCGGCGTGCGTCATGGCGATCCGCGACGGCGTGGTTGCGCCGACCATCAACCTCGACAATCCCGATCCGGAGTGCGATCTTGACTACGTACCCCACACCGCCCGGGAGCGGAAAGTGCGCATCGCCCTCAACAACTCGTTCGGGTTCGGCGGGCACAATGCGACGCTGATCGCCCGGGCGTTCGAGGGGTAGGCACGCCCTTCCATGAATTCCGAAGTCAAATACAAGATCGGCAACGAAAAGCTGGTCCGCATCACCGAAAGCGCGGCCCGGAAGCTCACCTCGCTGCTTACCCGGCAGGGGCGGCCCGAGGGGGCGCTTCGGATCGCGGTCATCGGCGGCGGCTGCTCCGGCCTGCAATACAAGATGGACCTCGTGGACGGTCCCGTGAACCGGGACATCCTCGTCCCTTCGCAGAATGTCAACGTGGTGATCGACCCGAAAAGCGCCCTTTTCGTAAGCGGTTCCGTGCTCGATTACAGCGACGACCTGCAAAAAGGAGGGTTCAAGGTGACCAACCCGAACGCGGTCGCCCACTGTTCGTGCGGGGAGAGTTTTTCCGCCTGAAAATGCTGACGACCGCTGACAACCGCTGATGAAACTCCTCCTCGTTGACGGGCACTACTACGTTTACCGCTCGTTTTTCGCCATCCGGGAACTGACGAACTCCCGGGGCGTGCCGACCAACGCGATCTACGGGTTTGTGAAAGTGCTGCGCAAGATGTTGCGCGACCTGCGGCCCGATTTCGCCGCCGTGATCTGGGATCAGGGCTTGCCGCAGCGGCGCACGGAGCTTCAGCCCGCCTACAAGCAGACCCGCACGGAGATGCCGGAAACGATGCGCCCGCAGCTTGCCGAGATTCGCGAACTGGTGCCGCTACTCGGGCTCCGGAGCCTTTCGCTTCCCGATACGGAGGCGGATGACCTGATGGCCTCCTACGCCTGCGCCGCCCGCGCGGAAGGGCACGAGGTGGTCCTCGCCACCAACGACAAGGACCTTTTCCAGCTCGTCAACACCTCCATCCGCGTCTACTCCACGCTCAAGGGCGACCTTGCCACGCCGAAGGACGCCTACGCGCTGCTGGGAGAAGAGTACGTGCGCACGAAATGGGGGGTGGAACCGGCGCGGATCGCAGACATCCTCGCGCTCGTGGGCGACAGCGCGGACAACATCCCGGGCGTGCCCGGCATGGGGCCGAAACGGGCGGCGGCGCTTGTCAACGAACACGGGTGCCTGGAAACCGTGCTGGCCGATCCGGCGAAAATCGCCAATGACGGCATCCGCAAACGGGTCACCGATGCGCGGGAACTGATCGAGGCCAACCGGGAGATGGTCCGGCTCGATCTCGACCTCCCCCTGCCGGTCCCCTTTGGCGAACTCCAGATCCGCCCGCAGTATGAACCGCTGGTGGAACGGCTGCGGGGCTTCGAGTTCAAGTCGCTCACCGAGGAAGTGGCCGCCGAAGCCGCCCGGGAGGCGAAACAGGCAGGCCAGGGAGAGCTTTTTTAACAGGCAAAACGCCGCTTACTTCTGCCCGTAGTACGCCCCCGCGCCATGCTTGCGCAGGTAGTGCTTGTCGAGCAGCGCCTGCGGGACCGGCGGTGCGGCGGGGTTGAGCTGCCACGTTTTGAGCGCCATTTCCGCCGCGATCTCCAGCGCGAACGCCGCTTCCACCGCCTTTGCCCCGCCCGAACCCCAGACGAACGGACCATGGCTGCGGACGAGCACAGCGCTGACCTGATGCGGGTCGAGCCCGAGTTCCCGGAAACGTTCCACGATCACCGTGCCGGTTTCCCATTCGTAGGCGGAGGCGATCTCCCCCGGCGTCATCGCGCGGGTCACGGGGACTTCGCCGTAAAAATAGTCGCCATGCGTGGTGCCGAGGCACGGGAGCGGCCGCGCCGCCTGCGCAAAGGCGACGGCGTGGCGCGAATGCGTGTGGACCACGGCGCGGATGCCCTTGAAGGCGCGCAAAAGGTGCCGGTGTGTGGGGGTATCCGAGGAAGGGCGGAGGGCGCCCTCCACGATCCGCCCATCGTAATCGACGACCACCATCTCCGCCGCGCTCAGCCGCGCGTAATCGACCCCGCTCGGCTTGATCGCGAAGACGGACCGCTGCGGGTCGGCCACGCTCACATTGCCGAAGGTGAGGTCGATGAGCCGGTACTCCGGCAGGAGGAGGTTGGCTTCGTAGGCCTCCTCTTTGAGACTCTGGTACGCACTCATACGCTCAAAGGCGGGCCAGCCCCCGGGCGAGCGGCTGGTAATGTTCGTTGTGACGCAGGGTGGCGCGGAAGTCGCGCAGCTTCGTGTCCGCGTCGATGACGACGAGTTCCAGCCCCGCCATTTCCGCAAAATCTTCCATGTGCGCGGTTTTCACCCCGTAGCTGAAGGCCGTGTGATGCGCCCCCCCGGCATAAATCCATGCGGCGCACGCCGTCTTGAACGAAGGGCGGCATTCCCAGAGCGCCCGGGCCACCGGCAGTTTCGGCAGCGGCTCGGGCGGCGTGACGACATCGACTTCGTTGACGATGAGGCGGAAGAAATTTCCCATATCGACGAGGGAAGCGTTGATCGCCTCCCCCGCCGGTGCGTCGAAGACGAGACGCACCGGGTCTTCCTTGCCGCCGATGCCGAGCGGGTGAATCTCCAGCGACGGTTTCCCGGCGGCGATGGATTCGCAGATTTCCAGCATGTGCGCACCGAGCACCTGATGCCGCCCCGGCTCCAGATGGTAGGTGTAGTCTTCCATGAACGAGGTGCCGCCGGGGAGGTCGGCCCCCATCACTTTCACGGCCCGCAAGAGGGCGCATGTCTTCCAGTCCCCCTCCGCGCCGAAGCCGTACCCCTCCGCCATCAGCCGCTGCACGGCGAGGCCGGGAAGCTGCCGGAGCCCGTGGAGGTCTTCAAACGTGGTGGTGAACCCGGTGAACCCGCCCTTTTCCAGAAACGCGCGGAGGCCGAGTTCGATCCGGGCCCCATCGCGCAGCGATTCGTGGCGTTCGCCGCCGCGCCGCAGTTCCGGGGCGACCCGATAGCGTTCCTCGTACTCCACGCAGAGGCGGTTCACCTCCGAGTCCCCGACCTGCGAGACCTCCGCCACCAGATCGCCGATGCCGTACCCGAGCACGGTGTAGCCGAACTGCGCCTGCGCGCTCACCTTGTCCCCGTCGGTCACGGAGACAAAGCGCATGTTTTCGCCGAATCGGGCGATCCGCGCTCCCTGCTGGTCGTGCCATGCCCGGGCGGCCCGCGCCCAGGTGCCGATCTCCGCCTGCGTCTGCGGGTCGCTCCAGTGGCCGACGACCACCTTGCGGTTGAGCCGCAGGCGGGTGTGCAGGTAGCCCGCCTCCCGGTCGCCGTGGGCGGACTGGTTGAGGTTCATGAAATCCATGTCGATCGCGCTCCAGGGGAGGTCGCGGTTGAACTGGGTATGGAGATGCAGGAACGGCTTGCGCAGGGAGAGCAGGCCGCTGATCCACATCTTCCCGGGAGAGAAGGTGTGCATCCAGAGGATGAGGCCCGCGCATTCACAGTTCGCGTTGGCTTCGAGCATCAGCGCCTCCACCGCTTCCGGCGTGGAGAGGACCGGCTTGAAGACGAGGCGCGTCGGGATGACGCCGGTCCCGTTGAGGTTTTCGACGATCTCCCGCGAATGGCGGGCGACCTGTTCCAGCGTTTCCGGGCCGTAAAGATGCTGGCTGCCGGTGATGAACCAGATTTCCTGAGGTGCGATTTTCATGAGAAGAAAGGGGATGGGTTACGATTCCTGGCGGATGGCGATGAGTTCTTTCATCACCTGCGAAAGATCGGCGCTCCGGTCCACGCCGCCGAACGCGTCGTGCAACCGGCGATAGAGCCGGTAAAGCCGATCATAGACCGCCTTGCGGGCGGGGTCCGGCCGGTAGCTGACCGGCTTGAGCGAGGTCATCGCCTTTTGGGCGGAGGGGAAATCCGCGTGGCCGCCGCGTTCCGGCCCGGCGAGGACGGAAGCGGCGATCGCCGCGCCGAGCGCGCACGCCTGGCTGGAGCCGGCCACCTGCATCGTCGCCCCGGTCACATCGGCATAGACCTGCATGAGGAACGCGTTCTTCTCCGCGATGCCGCCGCAGCAGACCACCCGGTCAATCGGCACGCCGTATTCCGCGATCCGTTCGATGATGGCCCGGGCCCCGAAGGCGGTCGCCTCGATCAGCGCACGGTAAATCTCCGCCTGCGTGGTATGGAGCGTCTGGCCGACGAGGAGGCCGCCGAGCATCGGGTCCACGAGGATCGTCCGGTTCCCGTTGTTCCAGTCCAGGGCGAGGAGGCCGCTCTGGCCGGGCCGGAGCCGGGCGGCGGCTTCCGTCAGCGTGCGGTGCAGCTCGCCGCTCCCCTCGCAGACGCCTTCCACCCACCATTTGAAAATATCGCCCACGGCGGATTGCCCCGCCTCGATGCCATAGTAGCCGGGCAGGATCGCCCCGGGGACGATGCCGCAGATGCCCGGGATGTCGCGCACCGGTGCGTCCATGGAAACCACGCAGCAATCGCAGGTGGAGGTGCCGATCGCCTTGACCAGCACGCCCGGCTCCACGCCGCTGCCGATGGAGCCGTAGTGAACATCCAGCTCGCCGATGGCAATGACGATCCCCTCCGGCAGCCCGAGGCGTTCCGCCCAGGTGCCGCAGAGGTGGCCCGCCGGGGTGGAGGCGTCGCAGGCCCGTTCATAAAGGCGGGAGCGCAGGGCGGCGAGCCGGGGATCAAGCTGCGCGAGGAATTCCTCGTCCGGCAGGCCGTCCCATTCGTCACTGTAGAGCGCCTTGTGCCCGGCGGCGCAGATGCCGCGGACAATCCTGGCCGGATCATTCACCCCCGCGAGCACGGCGGGAATGAAATCGGCGAGTTCCACCCAACTGTGAGCCGCCTCGAACACCTCCGGCGCGGTGTTGAGCGCATGCCATATCTTGGACCAGAACCATTCCGAGGAATAAGTGTTGCCGCATTTCGCGATATAGTTCGGGCGGCATTCGGCGGCCAGTTCGGTGATCCGGGCGGCCTCGCGGTGGCTGGTGTGATCCTTCCAGAGCCAGCATTGCGCGGCGAGATGATCCTTCCATCGCGGGTCGAGGGCGAGCGGGGTGTTGGTCGCATCCACCGGCAGGGGGCTGGAGCCGGTCGCCCCCACGCCGATGCCGATCACGGCGGAGGCGGAGAACACCGCATCCGAAGCGGCGGCGGTGGCCAGCGCCTCGCGGATGCACGCTTCCAGCCCGTGGAGATAATCCCCGGGATGCTGCCGGGCAAGGTGGTGATCGCCGGGATGGAGCAGGATTCCCTGCTCCCCGCCCGGGTAATGGGAAACGGCCGTTGCGATTTCGCGCCCGTCCGCACAGTGAACAACCAGAGCCCGCACGCTGTTCGTGCCGAAATCAAGTCCGATGGAATACGCCATGGCCGCGGATGATAGCGGAGCGCCTTCCGGATGGAAATCCTTCCCTTACTTGACCGTCAAGCCAGCGGTTCTTTTTCAAAAAATCCGTTTTTCACAAACGTCACTTTGGTGTCACGCAATCGTCACATGAACCCTTCAGCTTTTGCGGTGTTGACCCACACCACTCCCCGCGAGGGAGCCGGGCATCCTGAAATCACACCACCAAATCATGACCAAATCGAAACTATCCGCCATCGCCCTTTCATCCCTGCTGATGCTCGGAGTTGGCGTCACCACCCTCAAGGCCCAGAGCAACGAAGTGCTGCTTGACGCCCTGGTGCGCAAGAAAGTGCTCTCCGAAAACGAGGCCGATGACATCCGCGAAGACATCGCCCGGGAAGAAAAGAAAAGCTCCGCGAACAAGATCGCGCTTTCGAATTCGACGATGGAGATGAAACTCTACGGAGATCTCCGCCTTCGCTACCAGCACGACAACAAGCAGCCCCGCTACGGCTCTCCGCAGAATTTCGCCAAGGGCTCCACCGGCTCCGGCGATCCGCAGCACGGCGTCCAGCGGGGCCGGGCGCGCTTCCGCCTCCGGCTTTCGGCGGACTTCAAGCTCACCGAAAACTTCTTCGGCGGAGTCCAGCTCCAGACGAGCAACGCCGCCGACAGTGGAAACCAGACCTACACCGGCGGGTTCTCCAACTATAACATTTACCTGAGCAAGGCGTTCCTGGGCTGGAAGCCGATGGACGGGCTCACCTTCATCGGCGGTAAACAGTCGAACCCGTTCTACACAACGGACCTCGTCTGGGATGGCGACATCAACCCGACCGGCGTCGTGGAAATCGTCGAGTTCCACAAGCTCGTGAATGTGGACGAAGGAACCTCGCTGCCGTGGGAACTCTCGCTGCGCGCCGGGCAGTTCATCTTCAATGACAACATTGAGGATGCCGTCGCCTCGGACTACAACACGGACGCCTGGCTCTTCGCCACGCAGATCGTCGGCGCCTACAAGTTCAACAAGGATACGAAGCTGACGGTCGCCCCCGGGTTCATGTTCTTCAACGCCTCGAACATCGCCAGCGGCAGCCTCAACAACGAAACGAAGTTTGAGAATACCTCGACGATGACGCAGGGGGCCACGCGCAACCTGCACATCATCACGGCCCCGGGCGACGTCGGCTTCCGGATCGGCGGCCTCAAGGCCAAGGTCTACTGGGACTTCGCCTACAACGTCTCCGGCAGCAAGCGCACGCGGGACATCTACGGGCTCAACGGAGTGGGCACCACCTCCGATCACTCGCCGCAGGACAACCTCGCCTGGCTGGCGGGCGTGCAGGTGGGCGACAACAAGAAGAAGGGGGACTGGGCCGTGTTTGTCAACTACCGGCAGACCGGCATCGCCGCCGTGGACCCGAACCTCAACGACTCGGACTTCGCCCTCGGCCAGTTGAACATGCAGGGCGTCAAAACCGGCGTGAGCTACAACTTCACCGACGCCGTGAGCGGCGCCTTCACCTACTTCAACGCCTGGGAACTGCGCCACCTCACCGGCGGCGAAGCCACCGGGGGCAACAAGATCGCCTCCACGGATTCCGTCCAGATCTTCCAGGTCGACCTCAACATCAAGTTTTAACCCTTTGTGGGGAAAGGACCGGCTTTTTCCTTTAATCCCACAGCCCGGCGTTAGTGTGTGGCGCCGGGCCCTCTTTCAACGTTAGTATTATCAAACCCATCCATATGAACAAACTGATTGCATCCCTCGTCACCTCGGCCCTCCTGCTCCCGGCTTCCTTCGTCGGAGCGGGGCAACTGGTGATCAAAGGCTCGGACACGCTCGGCGCGAAGCTGGTCCCCCAGCTCGCGGAGGCGTACCAGGCGGAAAACCCGGATACGAGCTTCAACATCGCCGCCGAAGGTTCCTCCACCGCGTTCTCCGCGCTGCTGGAAAAAACGGCGGATATCGGCATGTCGAGCCGCAAGGCGAAACCGGCGGAGGTCTCCGCCGCCGCCGCCAAGGGGATCGAACTCAAGGAGATCGTGGTCGCCTATGACGGCATGGGGATCATCGTCAACGAGGCCAGCCCGATCAAGGAACTCACCCTCAAGCAGGTGGAGCAGATCTTCACCGGCGACGTGACCGACTGGTCCGCCGTGGGCGGGGCTCCCGGGAAAATCTCGATCTACACCCGCAACACCTCCTCCGGGACGTATGCGGACTTCAAGGAACTCGCCATGAAGAAGCGCGACTACACCGAAGCCGCGCAGAAGATGGCGGGCAACGAACAGATCGCCTCGGAAGTGGCCAAGAACCCGGCGGGGATCGGCTATGTCGGCATCGCCTACCTGAAGACCCCGGGTGTGCGAGCCGTCAAGATCAACGGCAGCGAGCCGACCGCGAAGGCGATTCAGGACAAGTCGTATCCCCTCGCCCGCCCGACGTTCTACTACACCGGCGGCGAAGCGGATGGCGAAGCCCGGAAGTTTATCGACTTTACCCTGAGCCCCCAGGGTCAGAAGATTGCCGAAGGGGTCGGTTTCGTCCCGGTCAATTAATCACCACCGCACCTTTGGCAGCCCGCGGGGACCGGACGGTTCCGCGGGCTGCCACCCCCTTTTTTCCATTTTTCACACCGCATGGAGAACGCAACCCGCTTTGACAAACGGAGGATGAGGTTCGACCACCTCATTCAACGCTTCTTTGGAGGCAACGCGCTGATCGCGATCGTGGTGCTTGCCCTCATTACGCTTTTTCTCTTTCGCGAAGGAGCGGGTTTCTTTCCCCAGAATCTTGAAAACCTCCGGGTCTACCGGCTGGCCGGGCTGGAGTATGTCGATCTGATGCGCGGCCAGGTGGCCGGGCACACGAACCTCAACCGGAAGCTTCAGGACATCCGCGTGGCGCAGGTTCACTACCTCAACGCCCGCAAGCTGCCGCCGGAGGAGATCACCGCGCAGCTTGCCGCCTACGACGCCTTCGCCGAGGAGTTCGCGGATGCCGTGGACCCGCTCCGCTCCATCGCCTCGGACCTCGCCGATGTCGCCAGCGCGGTAAAGGCGAAGGTGACCGCGCGGAACGACGAGATCGAACGCCGCCGTTTCCTGATGGAGGCCGGGCGAAGCGAAGAGGCCGGGGCGATCCGGGTGCCGGAGATTGATTTCGCCACGGAGACGCAGCCGCTGCGCGACGCCCTGCCCGCCTGGCAACAGGCCAGCCTCGCCTTCCGCACGCACCTCGCGCAGATGCTCACCCGGATGCCGGAGCCCGTCGCCCCCGCCTTCCGCCACCGGTTCGCCACGCTGGAACGGGCGACCCGGGCCTACCTCAACACCTTCCCCGCCAACGAACACCGGCTGGAGAACTGGGACCAGTTCGCGCCGGTGCCGTGGTATCGCGGCGTCACCTCGTTCCTCTTCGGCACGGCGTGGATCACCAACAGCTTCTGGCAGGATGTCTACGGCGTGCTGCCGCTCTTTACCGGTTCGTTCATCATCGCGCTCATCGCCCTGGCCATCGCCGTGCCGCTGGGGATCTGCGCGGCGATCTACGTGAGCGAGATCGCCACACCGCGCGAGCAACAGCTCATCAAGCCGTACATCGAGTTCATCTCCGCGATTCCTTCGGTGGTGCTCGGCTTTTTCGGCATCGTGGTGCTCGGCAACGCCGTACGCGCTTTCGGGGATTGGCCGGTGCTCAGCCTCATCGGCGGGCTGAACATCTCCGAGCGCCTCAACGCCTTTACGGCGGGCGCGCTGCTCGCCCTCATGGCCGTGCCGACGATCTTTTCGCTCGCAGAGGATGCCCTCAACAGCGTCCCGCGGCATTTCAAGGAAGCCAGCTACGCCCTCGGGGCCAGCCGCTTCCAGACGATCTTCCGCATCCTCATTCCCGCGGCGCTCTCCGGGATGATCTCCGCGGTGCTGCTCGGCTTCGGCCGGGTGATCGGGGAGACGATGGTCGTCCTCCTGTGCGCGGGCAACCGGATCGCCATCCCCGATTTCACCAGCGGCCTGAACGTGCTTTTCGAGCCGGTGCATACGATGACCGGCATCATCGCGCAGGAGATGGGCGAGGTGGCGCGCGGCACGATTCACTATCGCGCGCTCTTCATGGTCGGCCTGCTCCTCTTTTTCATCGCGCTGCTCGTCAACTGGCTCGCCCAGATGGCGGTGCGCCGCTTCAAATCGTCCATCGGCTGATCCCCGCTCCTCTACCGCCCCATGCACGCACCCCATAACCCCTTCGGCTACAAGCGCACCGGCAAACGGAGCGTGGAAGGAATCACCTTCTGGATGATCCGGCTGGGAACCTACCTGATCCTCGCCGCGGCCACCTTTATCTTTCTCCAGATCGGCATCAAGGGCTCGCAGACCGTCTTCCGGGCGGAGTTCCCTTTCATCAACACCGAATTCCTTCTGGAAAGCCCCTCCACCCTCTATGTCTTCGAATGGGAAGGCCAAAAAATGGAGATGGGCGACGACGCCTTCCGCAAGTTCAAGGCGGCCAAGGGGGTCGATTCCATCCCGGCGGCCACCTACGCCCACTCCGCGGGGGGGATATTCCCCTGCATCGTCGGAACGGTGCTGCTGGTGATCGGCTCCATGACGATCGCGCTGATCCTCGGCGTATGCAGCGCGATCTACCTCAACGAATACGCGCGGGAGGGATGGGGCATCCGGCTCATCCGGCTCGCCATCATGAACCTTGCCGGGGTGCCCTCCATTGTCTTCGGCCTTTTCGGCTACGGGCTCTTCGTCGTCTTCTTCGGCTGGAACGTCTCGCTGCTGGCCGGGTGGTTCACGCTGGCGTTCATGGTGCTGCCGGTGGTGATCACCGCATCGGAAGAGGCGCTCAAGGCGGTGCCGCAGGGCTTGCGCGAAGCGTCGCTCGCCCTCGGGGCCACCCGCTGGCAGACGATCCGCACGAACGTCCTCCCGTACGCGCTGCCGGGCATCCTCACCTCCTCCATCCTGAGCATCGCCCGCGTGGCCGGGGAGACCGCGCCGATCATGTTCACCGCCGCCTACATGATCGGCGACCGGCTCCCGTGGCAGGTGGACAAGCTCACCGATTTCTTCTTCCAGCCGGTGATGGCGCTCCCGTATCACATTTACGTGGTCAGTTCCAAGATTCCGCAGAACGAATACACGGAGCGGGTCCAGTACGGGACGGCGTTTGTCTTTCTGGCCGTGGTGATGCTCATCGCCCTCGCCTCGATCCTCCTGCGCATGCGCCTGCGCCGCAACCTTCAATGGTAATTTTCCGACCTCAAGAATGACTCTGACTATGGACCAACCGACCCAGACCAGCGACCGGACCGACACCCCGGAAGCCGCCGCGCCCCGCCCTGCCGGCCCCGCCATCGAAATCCGCGATTTCGACTTCTACTACGGCAGTTTCAAGGCGTTGCACGACATCACCATGACCATCCCTTCGGGGAAAGTGACGGCGTTCATCGGCCCGTCGGGCTGCGGCAAGAGCACGCTGCTGCGCTGCCTCAACCGGATGAACGATCTCGTCCCGGAAGCGCGGATCGGCAAAGGGTCGATGGAGATTCACGGCACGGACATCTACGGGGCGAACATCGACCCGATCGAACTGCGCAAGAAAGTCGGCATGGTCTTCCAGAAATCCAACCCGTTTCCCAAGTCGATCTACGAAAACGTGATCTACGGGCTGCGGATTCAGGGGCGGGCGAAGCGCTCCCATCTCGATGAAGTGGTGGAACGCTCGCTGCGGCAGGCCGCCCTCTGGGATGAGGTAAAGGACCGCCTCCACACCAGCGGCGTCTCCCTCTCCGGCGGGCAGCAGCAGCGGCTCTGCATCGCCCGGGCCATCGCCGTGGAGCCGGAGATCCTCCTGATGGACGAGCCGTGCTCCGCGCTCGACCCGATCGCCACTTCCAAGGTGGAAGAGTTGATTTTCGAACTCAAAAAACAATATACGATCGTGATCGTCACCCACAACATGCAACAGGCGGGCCGGTGCTCGGATCTGACCGGGTTTTTCTACCTGGGCCGCCTGATCGAACTCGACCAGACGACGCGGATTTTCACCAACCCTTCCCAGAAACAGACCGAAGACTACATCACCGGGCGGTTCGGTTGACCGGCCCGGCCCCTCACATCCCTGCCCTTTTTTTCCATGAGCCACCCATTTGAAGAACAACTCGGCCACATCCGCGAGACGCTCCTGCTGATGTCGAGCCTCACGGACCGGAACCTGACCCTCGCCGTGCGGGCGCTGGTGGAGCGCGACGACCGCCTGGCCGATCTGGTGGAAGCGGAGGACGCGGACATCGACCAGCTTGAGATCGACATCGACGAAAAGGTGATCACCTACATGTCCACGCACGGGCCGATCGCCCGGGATTCGCGCCTGATGCTGGCCGCCTCCAAGATTTCGACCAACCTGGAGCGGATCGCCGATCAGGCGACGACGATCGCCCGCCGCGCCCGCGCGCTCAACACGGAACCGCAACTGGTGCCGCTCGCGGACATTCCCGCCATGGCGACGATGGCCCAGCGGATGCTTCATGACGCGATCACGGCATTTGTGGAAGGGCGCTTCGAACTCGCCCGCGACATCATTCCGCGCGACAAGGAGGTGGATGACCTCAACCGCCGCGTGGCCCGGGAACTCACGGAACTGATGATGCAAAACCCGCTCAACGTGACACGCGCCGTGAATCTCCTGACGGTCGCCAAGGCGATCGAACGCGCCGCGGACCACGCCCAGAACATCGCCGAGGAGGTTTACTACCTCTATCAGGGCAAGGACATCCGGCACGAAACCGGGTTGCAGGGGTAAGACGGCCGGGAGCTTGCGGCGGCGGGAGCTGGGTATTCGAAAAGATACTCAGCTCTTTTGCCTGAAGAACCGCGCGCTCACGACGACTTCGGGGGGTGCCGGGAGATCCTCCCTCAAACCGCCTCCGCTTCTGCGATGGCGACCTCTTCCACCGGCGGCTCTTCCTTCTTCCGCTTCCGGGTGAGCCGGGTCTGGAGGGCGTCCATGTAGAGGTAAAAGACCGGGGTGATGTAGAGGGTCAGCAACTGGGAGAGGAGCAGCCCGCCCACCACCGCGAGACCGAGCGGGCGGCGGCTTTCCGCCCCCGCGCCGTGGCCGAGGGCGATCGGCAGCGCCCCCATCAGCGCGGCGAAGGTGGTCATCATGATCGGGCGGAAACGGATCAGGGCGGCTTCGTAGATCGCCTCCGCCGGTTTCTTCCCGTGCCGCTGGACCTCCAGCGCGAAGTCGATCATCATGATCGCGTTCTTTTTCACGATGCCGATGAGCATCAGGATGCCGACGAATCCGTACACGTTGAGGTCATGGCCGAAAAGGATGAGCGTGAGCAGCGCGCCGATCCCCGCCGAAGGAAGGCCGGAGAGGATCGTCACCGGATGGATGAAGCTCTCGTAGAGAATCCCGAGCACCAGGTAGATGACCAGCACAGCCATGACGAGCAGCAGGCTCAGCCCCTTGAGCGAACTCTGGAAGGCCAGCGCCTCGCCCTGGAAGCTGGTGTTGATATTGGGGGGCAGCACCTCCCGGGCCGCCTCCTGCAACTGCGCCACGGCATCGCCGAGCGATACCCCGGGCGGGGTGTTGAAGGAGAGCGTCACACACGGGAGCTGGCCGAAGTGATTGACCGTCAGCGGCCCGAACCGGCGGTTGATCTCCGCCACGGCGCTTAGGGAGACGAGATCGCCGTTGGCGGCGGGAAGGTGGAGATTGGGCAGGGCATCGGGGTCCGCACGGAATTCCGGAGCGACTTCCAGCACCACGTCGTACGTATCCGCCGGGGAATAGATGCTGGAGATGCGCCGCGCCCCATAGGCGTTGTAAAGCGCCTCTTCCACCTGGCTGGCCGTCACGCCGAGGGTGGCCGCCTTGTCCCGGTTAATGGTCACGGCCACCTGCGGGCTCGCAATGAGCAGATCGCTGTTGATCTCGCTCAGGAGGGGAAGCTCGTGCATCCGCGCCTCCATTTTCTGCGCCGCATCGTAGAGTTCGGAGAGGTCCGTCCCGTAGAGCGTGTATTGATACGGGCTGTTGGAGGAGCTTCCGCCGATCCGGATGACCGGCGGCACCTGAAGATAGGAGCGGAAACCGGGAATTTTCGCCAGTTGGGGGCGGAGTTCCTCGACGATCTCATCCGCCGAAGGCCGCTCCTCCCGCGGCTTGAGGCTGACGAAAATCCGCCCGTTGGTGACGACCCCGCTCGACCCGCCCACGCCGACGGTGGAGTTGAACGTTTCAATGTACGGATTGGCCAGCAATACCCGCCCCACCGCCTGCTGGTGCTCCACCATCGACTGGAAGGAAGCATCCTGCGCCCCCTCCGTCGTGATCCGGATCTGGCCGATGTCCTCCGTCGGGATGAACCCCTTGGGGATGATCATGAAAAGATAGGCCGTGGCCACGACGGTCCCGATCGTCACCAGCATGGTGAGCGCCCGGTGCCGGAGCACCCCGCCCAGGGTGTGGCGGTAAATGGCGGCCATGGCATTGAGCACCCATTCGACCGGACGGAAAAACCAGCTCGTCCCGCCGTTGCCGTGCGCCCCGAGCCCCTCCGGGCGCAGGAAACGGCTGCACAACATCGGCGTGAGCGTGAGCGATACGACCCCGGAAACGAGAATCGCCACGCCGATGGTGACGGCGAACTCCCGGAAGAGCCGCCCGAGGATGCCGCCCATGAGCAGCACGGGGAGAAAGACCGCCGCGAGCGAGAGCGTCATCGAAATGACGGTAAAGCTGATCTCCCGCGCGCCGATCAGCGCCGCCTCGAACGGTTTTTTCCCCTTCTCGATATGGCGCACGATGTTTTCGAGCACCACGATCGCGTCATCGACGACGAAGCCGACGCAAAGCGTCAACGCCATGAGCGAGATGTTGTTGAGGCTGTAGCCGAGCATATCCATGATCGGAAAGCTCGCCACGATGGAAATCGGGATCGCGATGCTTGGGATGACCGTCGCCGTCAGCTTGCGCAGGAAGAGGAAGATGACGAGGATCACCAGCGCGATGCTCAAGAGAAGGGTGAACTCGACGTCCGCCACGGAAGCGCGGATCGGCTTGGAACGGTCCAGGAGGACATGGAGGTTCGCGGCGGCGGGAAGGTCCGACTGGATGGAGGGAAGCAGTTCGCGGATGCGATCGACCACCTCCACGGTGTTGCTTCCGGGCTGGCGCTGGATGGCAAGGGTGATGGAAGGGATGCCCCCCATCCAGCTCAGGCGTTCGTCGTCCTCCACGCTGTCGAGAATCGTGGCGAGTTCCCCGAGCCGCACGGGAGCGCCGTCCCGGTAGGTCACGATCAGCGATTGATAGGCTTCCGCGTTGAAAAGCTGGCCGCTCGATTCCACCGTAAACGTCTGCGCCTTGCCTTTGAGGGAGCCGGTGGGGAGGTTGCTGTTCCCCTCCGCGACCGCCTCGCGCACCTCCTCGATGCTGATGCGCCGGGCCGCAAGCAGGAGTGGGTTGACCTGAATGCGCACGGCGTATTTCTGGGAGCCGTAGATCGAGACCTGCGCCACGCCCTTCACGGTGGAGATGCGCTGGGAGATCAGCGTCTGGGCGTATTCGTCGAGTTTGGAAAGCGGGAGGGTGGGCGAAGAGAGCGAAAGATAGAGGATCGGCGACTGCGCGGGATTGACCTTGCGGAATGAAGGCGGGTTGGGCAGGTCCGGAGGCAGCCGCCGGAGCGCCGTGGAGATCGCCGCCTGCACGTCGAGCGCCGCGTCGTCGATATGGCGGTCGAGGTCGAACTGAATGGTGATCCGCGTGTTGCCCAGGGAACTGATCGAGGTCATCGAGTCGATCCCGGCAATGGTGGAAAACTCCTTTTCAAGCGGTGTGGCCACCGACGACGCCATCGTCTCCGGGCTGGCGCCGGGCAGGGTGGCCGTCACCGAGATGGTGGGGAAGTCCACGTTGGGCAGATCGTTGACCGGCAGCCGCAGGTAAGCCATGACACCGAAGAGGACTATCCCGAGCATGACGAGTGTCGTCATGACCGGGCGGCGGATGCAGAGTTCGGGCAGCGTCATGGACGGCCCTCCGGCAGCGGGGCGGTTGCGGTGGTCGTGGCCGCCGTGGCTTCCGCGCTCTCCGCCACGTCGAGCCCCGGGCGGATTTCGATTCTGGAGCCGGGCACGAGCTGGTTATGCCCGTCCACCACGATCACTTCCCCCGCCTTCAGCCCCCGGGCGACGACCGCCTCGTCCCCGATCCGGCGCGAGAGCGCCACGTCGCGGGCCTCCACGGTATGGTCATCGCGGACCACGAACGCATACGGCCCCTTCCGCCCGGTGGCGATGGCGTTGCCCGGAACGATGATCGCCCCCTTCTCCACTGTCAGGACCAGCTCCACCGCCGTGAACTGCCCGGGCCAAAGCTCGTTTTTGGCATTGTCAAAGGTCGCCTTGAGCTGAAGCGTGCCGCTCCCGGATTTCACGTTGTTGTCCACAAACGTCACCGGGCCTTCCACCACCGCCGCCTCCTTCCCTTCCGGGCGGGCCCGGGCGACGATTCCCTCGGGCGTGGCGATGAAATGGTTGATCTCCCCGAGGTAACGCTCCGCCACGGTGCAGGAGACGTAGATCGGATTGAACTGGTTGATGACGAGCAGATCGGTCACGTTCGCCGTCACCACGTTGCCCTGATCGACCAGCCGGCCGCCGGTGCGCCCGGAGATCGGGGCGCGGATCGCGCAGTATTCCAGGTTGAGTTCCGCGTACCGGAGGGCGGCCTCCGCGGCCTTCATGCTGGCGGCGGTGGTTTCGCGCGTGAGCTGGATCTGGTCAAACTGTTCGGCGGCGACCGCCCCGCGCTTGCTCAGTTCGTTGTAGCGTTTGGCCTGCCGCTCGGCGTTGTTGAAGGCCGCCTGAGCCTGCTCCAGCGCGGCCTGTGCCTGATGCAACGCCACTTTGAAGGGGCGCTTGTCGATCGTGTAGAGGAGATCCCCCTCCTTCACCTGCTGCCCTTCGCTGAAGTGCACCTCCGCGATCTGGCCCGTGACCTGCGGCTTGATCGACACGGTGGCGTACGGCTGCACCTGCCCGATGGCGGGGATGACCAGCGGCGTGTCCCGGCTCTCCACGGTGGCGGTCAGGACCGGTACGGGCCGGGCCTCCCGTTCAGGCGGCGGGCCGGAGCGCGAACACCCCGCCCCGGCGAGGGCAAGGCAAAGGGTGGAAAGGAGGAAACGGCGAAACATAAGCAAGTCAGAGCATATCATGGGAAATCCGCCTAATCATAGAAGAATCTGAGTCCGGCCCGAAGAGCAGGGGCAACGTATCGAGCGCAGCCGAGAGGGTCGCCATCTCCGCCCCGGAAAGCCGGGCGAGCCGGGAGGCGAGCAGGTCGCGGGCGCCTTCGTGGGCTTCACGGAAGCGGTCCGCTCCGTCGCCGGTGAGTTCGAGCAGGATCCGCCGCCGGTCCGCTTCATCCGGGCGGCGCGCCATGCAACGGCGCTTCACCAGCCCCTCCACCAGCCGGGACGCCGCCGGAAGCGCGAGGCCAAGGTGCTCGGCCAGAGCGGAAAGGCTCGCGCCGGGATGCCGCCCCACGAAGGCAAGCGCCCGGAACTGCGGGAGCGAAAAATCGGGAAACCGGCGGCGGCGAACCTCGGAGCGGATCACCCGCATGACGAGCGGGATTGTCTCCAGAAGCTTCTGGGCGCATTGATGGGGGAGGTCGGGCATTAGTTATCAACTGACAACAATTGCCGAATGCGACCGAAGATCAACCCCCAATCCTTTCCGAACCGCATTTTTAACCCGTTTGTCACATACGGGTACGGGCGGAGAGACGGGCGGGGCGCCCTCCGGCCTCAGACGCCCCCCTTCATCGTAAACCAGTCCAGCCCGCTCTTGCCCAGCCAGAGCCAGAGCCCCAGGTATCCCCAGGCGAGCACCCCCATCGCGTAGCCGATGAGCACACACACCCCGTCGCGCTCCATCATCCCGGCGGCCAGCAGCAGGATGGCCAGCGCGGGGAAGGTGTTGGTAAAGGGGATCGGCAACGGCAGGAGGAGGAAAAAGGCGCTCAGGGTGATGCCGAAGCCGATCAGGTTCTTCATCCCCGGCCAGCGGCGCAGAAAATCCATCCGGGGCCGCACGAAACGCTCCATGCGCCGGGCGATGCCGAGGAGCCCGCGCAGGATCCTCTCCATCATCGCGGGCGAAAGCGGCCGCTCCAGGATGAACTTCGGCAGCCAAGGGTTGAGCCCCACCATCACGCGGGCGCCCATCAGCATGATCGCCAGCCCGAAGGGGGTGGAAAGCCCCGGGATGCTCGGGAGCAGGAAGGGCACCGCCAGCAACATCATCAGGAGGGCAAACCCCCGCCCCCTGAGGCGCTGCTCCACATCCGCCAGAGTCAGTCGCTGGCCGTTCTCCGCCTCCAGAAGGAGGCGCTTGAGATCGACGGAGAGACTGCTTGCGGAAGGCGCGGTCATGGACGGCGAGAAATCATGCTTCCTTTTTCTTCCAGATCAGCGAAGCCAGCACGGAGAGGGCCAGCAGGGAGAAAACCACCCCGAGCGACACGGCGATCGGCACATGGATGTGGAACCACGTCAGCATCATCTTCACCCCCACGAACGAGAGCACCGCCGAAAGACCGTACTTGAGGTAGGTGAAATGATCCACCCCGCGCGCGAGCATGAAGTACATGGAACGCAGCCCGAGAATCGCGCAGATATTGGAGGTGTACACGATAAAGGAATCCTGGGTGATGCCGATGATGGCCGGAATGGAATCGACGGCGAAGATCAGATCCGTCGTCTCCACGACCAGAAGAACAAGCGCCAGCGGCGTGAGCATCCAGACGCCGTTGAGCTTCACGACGAATTTCGTCCCATGATACTGGGGGGCGATCCGGAACCACCGGCGGCAGAGCCGGAGCATGAAGTTTTTCTCCAGATCGACGTTTTCACTCCCCGGCAACACCATCTTGATGCCCGTAACCAGGAGAAAGAGTCCCAGAATCGGGATCGTCCAGCTGAATTTCGTCACCATCGCCACCCCGACGAAGATCATGATGGCGCGCATCACCAGCGCCCCGAGAATGCCCCAGAAGAGGACGCGGTGCTGATGCTCCGGCCTGACCTGAAAGTAGGAGAAGATCAGGACGAAGACAAAAATGTTGTCCATGCTCAGGGCGTACTCGATCAGGTAGCCCGTGAGGAATTCCACCCCCTTCTGTTTCCCGAGAAAATACCAGACCAGGGCGCAGAAGGTCAGCGAAAGGGAGACCCAGAAGGCGCTCCACCCCGCGGCCTCCTTGAAGGAGACGACGTGCGCCTTTCGATGGAAAACGAAGAGATCCATCGCGAGGAGAAAGATGACGACTGCGTTGAAGACCCAGAACCAGATGTTCGCAAGCATTGAGGAATTTCAGAGGTAATTTGAGATGGTCGAACGGCGTCGAATTTGCTTGGACTTCGGGCCGACTCCAAGAGAAATCGGTCCAAATTGAAGGAATTGGAATTTTCGTTAGCCAACACCCCATTCCTTTCCTATGCTCTCTCTTCCTATGCAAGTTGATCTCGAAAACGCAGTATTGGCAGGAAAATTGACCCCCGAGGCAAGCAAGGCGCTGGAGGGGCTTCCTCCGGGCACGTATTGCTTTCACAAAAGCTGGGGCTTTGGCCAGGTGGCCGGGATCAACTTTCTGCTCAACCAGATCATCATCGACTTCAAGAGCAAGAAAGGGCACGTCATGCAGCCGCAGTACGCGGCGGAGTCCCTCGTCCCGCTCGATCCGGAGTATATTCTCGTGCGGAAGGTGACACATACGGAGGAGGTTCGCACGCAGGCCCGGGAGGATGCCGCGGGTCTGGTCCGCATCATCCTCCAGAGCTACGGCGGCAAGGCGACGCAGGACCAGATCGCCCAGGCGCTCGCGGGCGAGATTTTCAATGAAAGCGAATTCAAGCGGTGGTGGGACGCCACCCGCAAGCTGCTCAAAAAGGATTCCCTGATCGCTTTCCCCACCAAGAAGAGCGAGCCGGTGGTCCTGCGTGAAGAGGCGATTTCCCATGCGGACGAGCTTCTCGAAGCGTTCCGCTCCGCCCGGCGGACGAAAGACCTGATCGCGGCGCTCGACCAGATCGTCCGCCATGCCGAGGAGTTTTCCCCGCAACAGCTCGCTCCGGTGATTGCCACCGTGGAGGACACGGCGCAGAAGCAGCGCCGCCTCGAAACGGCCCAGGCTCTGGAGCTGATCCTCGGCCGCAACGAATTGCAGGAAGCCACCGGGCTCGCCCCGGCCCCGGGAGCGATCCGCTTCGACGATATTTTCCGCGATGAAGAGCGCCGCCTGCACGAGATTCTCAACGAAGTCGCCGCGGCCAAACAGCGCCGGATGATCGCCGCCTACCCCGGGATTTTCGGGGAGGAGTGGGCGGAAAAGCTGGTGGAGCTGATGAGCCACGGCAGTGTGCGCGTCGTCAGCGAAGGGGCGCGGCTCCTTCTGGAGAACAGGCAGGAGGAGCGGCTGCGCCGGGCGCTCCAGCGCTGGATCAGCGATCACACCATCTCGACGGAAATCCTCACCTGGCTCTGCAAGGAGCGCGAGGGGGTCTTCGCCGATTTCGTGGACGCCGAACTCCTGAGCGCCGTCCTCTCCGCGCTGGAACGCGACCAGTTCAACGAATCCAAGCGGGGCGGAAAGCTGCGCGACATCCTCATCGACGATCGCGAACTCATCCCCGACATGCTCGCCAACGCGGAGCCGGAGACCGTCCGCGACACGATCCGCAAGGTGATGCTCTCGGGCGTGTTCGAGGAACTCAGCAAGCGCTCCCTGCTCGGGCGGATCGTCCGCGTCTTCCCGGACATGGAATCAATGCTCACCGGGGGGGAGACCACGGAGAAACAGGAGGCGCTGATCGTCTCCTGGGAGAGCCTTGAAAAGCGGAAGACGGAGTACGAAGACCTCATCAACAAAAAAATCCCCGAAAACACGAAGGAAATCTCCGTTGCCCGTTCGTACGGCGATCTGCGGGAAAACTTCGAGTTCAAGGCCGCCAAGGAGATGCAGCGCGTGCTCATGCGCCGCAAGTCCGAGACGGAGCGCGATCTGGCCGTGGCCCGGGGCACCGACTTCGCCAACCCCGATACGACGCAAGTCTCCATCGGCACGGTGGTCACCCTGCGCAACACCGTCAGCGGGAAGGAAAAGACCTACACGATCCTCGGCGCGTGGGACAGCGATCCCGCCGCGGGGATCATCTCCTACAAGGCCGCGATCGCCCAGGCGCTGCTCGGCCACAAGGTGGGCGAGGAACTCACCATCCCCTCCGAACACGGGGAGAATGTCGTCTCCATCGTCTCCATCGCCCCTTATCGCAAGAGTCATTAACGCCGACGTGTCCGCCACCCCGCTTTCCATCGCCATCGAAGCCGCCCGGGCCGCAGGGAAACTCCTGCGCGACGAGTTTGGCCGCACCCTCGATGTCCACGCCTTTGAGGCGCACGACATCAAGCTGGAGCTTGACGTCCGCTCGCAGAACCTGATCACGGAGATTCTCCTGCGCGCCTTTCCCGACCACGCCATCCTGGGCGAGGAAGGGATCGCGGGAAACCCGGAGAGCCGTTTTCAGTGGATCGTCGATCCGATCGACGGCACGGTGAACTATTTCTACGGCCTGCCCCATTTCTGCATCTCCATCGCCCTGCGCGAGGGGGAGGAGGTGATCGCGGGCGTGGTGTACGACCCGATGCGGGAGGAACTCTGGGAAGTCGAGCGCGGGGGGCCCGCCCGCCTCAACGGGGAGCCGTGCGCGGTCAGCCGCCGCACGAAGCTTTCGGAGGCGGTCCTCTCCATCGGCTTTGCCAAGAACAAATCGACCATCACCAGTGGGTTGCCGCTCTTTGAGAAGATGATCTACCGGGCGCGCAAATGCCGGCTGATGGGAAGCGCGGCGCTCGATCTCGCCTATATCGCCTCCGGTCGTCTGGACGCTTACATCGAATCGTCCGTGAGCCTCTGGGACGTGGCCGCGGGAAAGCTGCTGGTGGAAGCCGCCGGGGGAAAGGTGGAACTCACCCCCCACCCGGATCAACCCGAAAAGCTCGCCATCGTCGCCTCCAGCGGCGTGATGAACCTGAACCCGGATCAACCGGATTAGGGCATGTTCGGTTTAATTAGACGCATGCAAATCATTGCGTCAACTCAACCCGAAAATGCTCTAGCCGGAATTTTCCCCAGCCCCAGAAGATCATGAACCTCGTCGGCATCGGTTACGATATTCACTCCTTCGCCCCCCCGGAAGCGGGGCGGCCCCTCGTCCTTGGCGGCGTCACCATCGCCCACTCGCGGGGGCTAGACGGCCATTCGGACGCGGACGTGCTCAGCCATGCCGTCGCGGATGCCGTGCTCGGGGCGATCGGGGAACGCGACATCGGCCATCATTTCCCGAACACGGATGAATCCATCCGCAACATCCGCAGTCTGGAGATCGTCCGCAAGAGCGCGGACCTCGTGGCCGGGCAGGGCGGGCGGATCATCAACATCGACGCGAGCCTGATCGCCGAGGCCCCGAAGATCGGCCCGCATCTCGAAGCGATGCGCCGCAACCTCGCCGAGGCCCTCGGGATCGACCCGCGGCGCATCGGCATCAAGGCGACCACGAACGAACGGCTCGGAGCGCTGGGCCGGGAGGAAGGGATCGCCGCGATGGCGGTGGCCAGCGTGGAACTGCCCGAGGAGCCGTAGGCGCTCACCCGGCTCACCGGCTCACCGGTTCACTTTTCCCTCCAAAGCGTCCGCCCCCGTGCAGGCGAGATGAATCTGCCGGTTGATGGCGGCGGCGGCATACGCGGCCCCGAAGCCGTTGTCGATATTGACGACCGTCACCCCGCTGCCGCAACTGTTGAGCATCCCGAGCAGGGCGGAGAGCCCGCCGAAACTCGCTCCGTAGCCGACGCTGGTCGGCACGGCGATGAGCGGCTTGCTCACCAGCCCCGCCACGGCGCTCGGCAGCGCCCCCTCCATCCCGGCGACCACGATGATCGCCCGGCACGCTTCGATCGCCTCCCGCACCGCCAGCAGCCGGTGAATCCCCGCCACGCCGACATCGCGGAAGCGCTCCACGCGATTGCCGAAAAGCTCCAGCGTGAGCGCCGCCTCCTCCGCCACCGGCAGGTCCGCCGTCCCGGCGCAGACCACGGCGATCCGCCCGGAGAGCCGGGGGAGCGGCTTCTGCTCCAGCATCACGCAACGGGCCCGGGCGTGATACCGGGCGGCGGGAAACGCTCCGCACACCGCGTCGGCCTGGGCCTGCGTCGCCCGGGTCACGAGCAACACCCCGTGACGCGCGACCAGCGTCGTCGCGATGGCGAGCACCTCCTCCGGCGTCTTTCCGGCTCCGAAGATCACCTCCGGAAACCCGCACCGGTCCGCCCGCGCCACGTCCACGCGGGCCACGCCGATATCGACAAACCCTTCGCTCATGGGGTCGCCGCCGGGGTGGCAAGCACCAGGCGCATCGGGATCATGCGGGATTTGACAAAGCCGTACTGCTGGAAAAATTTCTGCGATTCCGTTTCGCTCACATCGCTCAGGAGCGTGATGCGCAGGAATCCCTTCTCCTTCGCGTAGGCGATGGCGTGATCCATCAGGATTCTTCCAAACCCGTGGCCCCGGTGATTCGCGCCGATGACCAGGTCTTCAAGCAGCATGACGAAGCCCCCCTCCGCCGTGCTGATGGTAAAGAGGAGATTGATCATCCCGATGATCACCCCGTGCTGGCGCAGGACAAAGATGCGCCCCCGGGCGGGATTCTCCAGCACCAGACGCAGGCCCCGCATCTGCTTGGCGCGGTCCGGGGTAAAGTCCGGCTCCTGCTCGAAGAGGGCAACGAGCAGATCGGTCAGTTGAGGAAGATCCTCCAGCGTGGCTTGTTCGACGCGGGGTTGGTGCATCATCTTGCGAAGGGGTGGGAAGTATGGCAGATGCGGCCCCGGCATGAAAGCGGTTTCCATGAAGGGCGCTACAAAAGCCGGAGCTTCCCGGCCTCCAGCGCGTACCCCCGGGCGATCGGGACTTCCGCCCAGTCGAGATGCGTGGTGGTGATGATCTGCTGGGAACCCGCGGGAAAGCGCTGGAGCAGCGCGTTGCGGCGGCGGGGGTCGAGTTCCCCGAAAATGTCGTCGAGGAGAAAGAGCGGCGGGCGCTCCCGGCGGCGGGCGATCACTTCGGCCTGCGCCAGCCGCAAGGCCAGGGCGAGGGTCCGCTGCTGCCCTTCGCTGGCAAAGGAGGTGTTGAGGTCATTGAGTTGAAACTCCAGTTCGTCCCGATGGGGCCCGGCCAGCGTCTGCCGCAGGCGGATGCTCTCCTCCCGCGTCTCCTCCAGCCGCCGCTCCAGCGATTCCCCCGCCCCGGGCCGGTACCGGAGGGCCAGCGTCTCCCCGGCTTCTCCGCTGATCGCCCGGTGCGCCTCCACGGCGGCGGGCCGCAACGCCTCCACCAGCGCGTCGCGTGCCACGCTCAGGGCCGTGCCCGCTTCGATGAGCGGGGAATCGAAGGCGGCCACCTCGCGCCACCGGATCACCGGGGCCTTCAGGAGCCGGTTGCGGGAGCGGAGCGCCCGTTCGTAGTCCCGCAGATGACGCCGGTAAACGGGCGAAAGCTGTGCGGCCACGAAATCGAGGTAACGCCGCCGCTCCTCCGCCGGGCCGCGGACGAGGCTCAGGTCGTGATTGGAAAACCAGACGACCGCGCCGGTCTCCAGATAGCGGGCGGTCTTCGTCTGCACCACAGAATCGAGCGCGAGCTTCCGGCGCCGGGCGGAACAGTAAAACTGCAAATGAGCCCCGTCGCAAAATCCATCCACGACAAAACCGGTGGCCCCGAGCCGGACCAGCGGCCCGAGCTTGGGCGAACGCGGCGACTGAAGGCGCAGCAGCACGCACGCCGCCTCCAGCAGCGAAGTCTTCCCCTGCGCGTTCGGGCCGACGATCGCGTTCAGGCCCGGTACCCACTCGCATTCCAGCGCCGGAAAGCAGCGGAAATCACGAAGTTTGAACGAGGAGAGGTGCGCCATGGTGAGCGGTCACCTTGTCCCGGCGGCAGCCCGGTACGCAAGCCGGAAGGCGACGGAGGCGGGCCCGCGGCAAAGGAACCGGTTTCCCTGCGCTTTCCCCGGAAAAAAATCAGTGCGCGGGCGCGGAAGGAGAGACCGGAGCCACCAGCCCCGGCCCGGTATGCTGCTCCAGGTACGACTGCCGCTTGAGATGGTCCATGTAAATGGAGACGATGGCAAAAATCACCGCCCCGAAGATCCCGAAAACAAAGATCATCAGCCCAAGCGTGTAGCGGCTCCAAGGCTGCCGGGGAACAGACACCGGTTCCTCGGATTGCCGCGAAAGAGAAGCATCAGCGGAACCCATAGGGGGTCAATATCGCGCCCGGCCCTGCGGAACGCAATCATTATCCCGCAGCTTCCGCGGGAGACCGGACAAGGGAAACTGCGGACGAATGAACCACCGGCCCGGAGGAGGAGAAGGAGAAGGAAATCATCCCCTCCCCTGGGCCTGCCGCTCACGAAGTCGCGCCGGTTTCCGCGCCTACTTCTTGCCCTTGCCGCTCGCGGCGGCCGCCTTGGCGGCTTCCTTCTTGCGGTTGAGATAGTTGGCGCGGCGGCGGCGTTTGGCGACTCGGCGTAGTTGTTGACCCATGGCGGGTTTATAGGCGGCAGGTGGAATCCGGTGCAAGCGAAAGGTTGTCTTCCGGGAAAAAATCTGCTCTTCTCGCTTTTTCCCTTATGCGCCTTTCAATCAAAACCACCGTTCTCCTCACTCTTGTTTTGGCTCATGTCGGCTGCGCGACCAGCCAGAAGCCGCAACGCCCCCCCCTCGTTCCCGAACGCAAGCCAACGGTGATCGGCAATGTTTCGCTGGTGAATTCCAAGGTCGGCTTTGTCCTGATCGAGTCGAGAAACATCCCGCCCGCCGGGACGGTCCTCAAGTCGCTCTCCCCGCAGGAGACCGAAACGGCCACCCTCAAGGTGACCTTCGAGCGCCAGCCTCCGTTCATCATCGCCGACATCATCAAGGGCAGCCCGTACCCGGGTGAACCGGTGATCGTGGCGGAACTTCCGCGCACTCCGCGCACCCCCGCGCCGATCATCCCGACGCCGCCGCCTTCGTCCGGCTCCCCGTTCCCGGCGGATGCGGGCGGTGCGCCGCAGACGGCCCCCGACGGCCTGCCACTGCCATGATCGGGGTGTGTTGATGAAATCGGGCACCCCGGTTTCCAGTTCGGGAGCGGGATCGGATACGGGCGGGTTGCTGCGTACGCTCAAGGCGACCTTCGGCTACGACTCCTTCCGCCCGCTGCAACGGGAGATTATCGAGGCCTCCCTCGGCGGACGGGACACGTTTGCCCTTCTGCCGACAGGGGGCGGCAAATCGCTCTGTTTCCAGATCCCGGCGCTGCTTCGCAACGGGTTGACCATCGTCGTCTCCCCGCTGATCGCCCTGATGAAAGATCAGGTGGACCAGCTCGAAGCCGCCGGGGTGGCGGCGACCTACCTGAACTCCGCCCTGAGCGCCGCGGAATCGCGCAAGCGCCTGCGCGGGCTTCATCAGGGCGAGTGGCGGCTGCTCTACGCCGCGCCGGAGCGGCTCATGCTCGATAACTGGCGGGAGAATCTTCTCAACTGGAACGTGGCGGCGATCGCCATCGACGAAGCCCACTGCATTTCCGAATGGGGGCACGATTTCCGGCCGGAATACCGGCAGCTTGTCCAGTTGCGCGATCTGCTGCCGGACGCGCCCGTCATGGCGCTCACCGCGACCGCCACGGAGCGGGTCCGCGCGGACATCATCGCGGGGCTGCGCCTGCGCGATCCGGCGATCTTCGTGGCGAGCTTCAACCGCCCGAACCTGACCTACCGGGTGGTGCCCAAGAACCAGCCGCTCAAGCAGATCATCGCCTTTGTGGAGCAGCGGTTCCGGGAGAGCGGCATCATTTACTGCGCTTCGCGCAACGCCGCCGAGCGGGTTGCCCAGGCCCTTCAGGAACGCGGCTACCCGGCGCGCCCCTACCATGCCGGGCTCGACAACCGGACGCGCGCGGAGAATCAGGAACTCTTCCTGCGCGATGAAGTACGCATCATCTGCGCCACGATCGCCTTCGGAATGGGGATCAACAAGCCGAACGTGCGCTGGGTGATCCATTACGACCTGCCCAAGAACATCGAAGGCTATTATCAGGAGACCGGCCGCGCCGGGCGCGACGGCCTGCCCGGGGAGTGCCTGCTCCTCTTCAGCCCGGGGGATGTGGCCAAGCAGACGCATTTTCTCGACGAGATCGCCGACCCCACCGAGCAGCAGAACGCCCGGGCGCAACTGCGGCAGATCGTTCATTACGCCGAAAGCGCCAAGTGCCGTCGCGTGGAGCTGCTCGCCTACTTTGCGGAAACCTATCCGCATCCGCAGTGCGGCGCTTGTGACAACTGTCTGGAGCCCCGGGAGACGTACGACGGCACGCTCCACGCCCAGAAACTCCTCTCGTGTGTCTATCGGGTCGGGCAGGCGAGCCGGTTCGGCGTCGGGCTCAATCATCTCATCGAAGTCCTGACCGGGGCGGAGACTGAAAAACTACTCCGCTGGGGGCACGACCGGCTGAGCACCTACGGGATCGGCAAGGATCTTCCGCGCCCCCAATGGGCCGCCATCGGTCGGGAACTGATCCGGCTCGGTTACCTGGCACAGGCCAACGCCCAGTATCCGACCATCGAACTGACCGCCAAAGGCGTTCTCTTCCTCCGCTCCCGGGAAACGCTGACCCTCACGCGGCCCTACACCCTGCCCCGTGCGCGCAAGGAGAAGGCGAGCGGCGCGATCGCCTGCAATGAAATCCTCTTCGAGCGGCTGCGCAGCCTGCGCAAGCAACTCGCCGATGAACGGCAGGTGCCCGCCTACGTTATTTTCGGCGATACCACACTGCGCCAGATGGCCGCCTCCCTGCCCACCGACATGGACGCCATGAGCACCATCTCCGGGGTGGGCGAGAAAAAGCTGGCCGAATTCGGCGAACGCTTCATCGCGGAGATCCGGGCCTTCCAGGCCGAAACCTCCGAAGGGTAGGAACCTCACCCCGCCCCACCCCACCCCGCCCTGCCCGGGGGCAAGGCGGGAGGCACATCACCCCTTCACCGCGCCGGCGCTCAGGCCCCGGATGAAGAGTTTCATCATGAACATGAAGATGATGATGAGCGGCAGGCTCGCCACGAAAAAGGCGGCCATGATCTGCCCCCATGGCTTGACGTACTCGCCGTCGAGATAGATCAGCCCGACGCCGATCGTGAAAAGCTGCGGATCGCGCAGCACGATGAGCGGCATCAGGAAGTCGTTCCACGTATTGAGGAAGGTGAGGATCGCCAGCGTGCCGATGATCGACCCGCTCATCGGGATCACCACATTGCGGATCTGGTGGAAATGCGAGGCACCGTCAATCTCCGCCGCCTCAAAAAGATCCTTCGGGATGTCTTCGATGAAGTTGCGCAGGACATACATCGTAAAAACGATCCCGCCGGAAACCCCGAGCAGGATGAGCGCCCAGAGGGTGTTGAGCAGCCCCAGCCCCTTGAGCACCGCAAAGAGCGGAACGATGTTGGCCACGCCGGGCATCAGCATCAGGAGCAGAAAGGCCGCCCAGAGAAAGCCGCCGAAGGGCATCTTGTAGCGGGCAAAGAAATAGGCCCCGAAAATGGAGATCGCCAGGCAGCCCGCCGTCGCCGTCACCGAAACGACCACGGTATTGGCCACGTAGGGGAGGATCAGCCGCATCGCGTAAAGGTAATTCCCCCATTTCCAGGTATCCGGCGCGTTCGGCAGCCACGGATTGGCGAAGAAGAGCGAGTTATCCTTCAGGCTGATCTGGATCATCATGTAGAAGGGGAAAAGGCTGATCCCCAGCAACAGCAGCAGCACCAGGTGCTTGCCCAGATCGGAAGGACGCTTTGCGGTCACCGCGTCAAGTTTGGCAGGAGAGCTCGATTCACTCATTTTTCTACACGGACATAACGGTTATTGATCCAGGTAAGCCCCAGAATAAAGACGAAGAGGAAGATGCCGAGCGCGCAGGCGTAGCCGAACTCCCCGGCCAGAAACGCCCGGTTGAACATCCAGAGGCCGGGAACCATCCCCCGCCCGCCGGGGCCGCCATCCTGCCCGAGCAGCAGGAACTGGAGCCCGAACCCCTGCAGCGTGGCGATGATGAGCATCACCAGGCTCAGGCGCACCTGCGTCATGATCAGCGGAAACTCCACGAACCGGAATTTCTGCCAGGAAGATGCCCCGTCGAGTTCCGCCGCTTCGTAAACCTCCGTGCCGATGGATTGCAGCCCCGCCAGATAAATGAGCACGCCGACGGCTCCGATCCACGGGAACCCCCAGATGATGAGCGAAGGGATGATCAGATCAGGCTCCCCGAGCCATGCGATCGGGATGCCTTCGTGGAAAACGTCCCAGCCCATCATGCCATCGAGCCAGACGAGCATTGCCTTGAGCCCCGTGGCATCCAGAAATCCGTTGAGCGCGCCCTGCGTGGGATCAAAGAAGAATTTCCAGATGAAGAGCGTCACCAGCCCGGGGACGATCATCGGCAGCACCACGCCCACGCGGTAGAGGTACTGCCAGCGATCGCTCTTGAGCCGGTGAATGAGCACCGCCATCAGGATCGAGGGGACGAGCTTGATCACGTTGCTGACCACCAGGATGGCGATCACCCAGAACGAATACCAGAAGATGCGGTCGCCCAGGGCGTCCCGGAAGTTCTGGAGCCCGATAAACTCCTTGGTAGTGCCGCCGCTCCAGCGGAAAAACGAATGATAGATCGCGCTCGCCGCCGGGAAATAACAGAAGACGCCGACGAGGATGATCGCCGGGACGATGAAAAGGTAAAGCTTCCACTCATGAAGCGCTTTACGGGATGAGATCGGGGTGGACATGAAAGAGGGAGAAGGGGAAGGATCAGGGCGGGTTCACGAATTCACGGTTGCGGCGACTTCTCCTGTTCGACGAGAAGGCGCGCCCGGTAGAACTGCTGCTGGTTGAACGAATCGGCCTGAAGAAACGTGTCGAAACGTTGCTGGAGAATGCGGTTCTCCCCCTGGCGGCTGGCCATCCAGCTTAACGCCCCGAGCTGGGTATCCCCCCGCTGGACGAGGGTGCGCTGCGTGCGCACATAACGGTGGAGATCGCTCACCAGCGTTTCGGGATACTGGCCGCGAATGGCGTTCGTGAACGCGTCCACGCCGCCCAGCGGGCTCACCAGCAGGTGAAAATTGGTGTTGAAAACGCGCGTCGTATCGGCGAAACCGCCGCCGATCGTAATCTGCAAGCCGCGCAGATACCCCTCCGCCTGCGGGAGAAAGGGTTCCACCTCCTTGCCGGCCCGCGTGCCGATGACCGAGGGAATCCAGCCGCTGACATCCGTCCAGATCTGGTTGGCCCGCTGGCTGGCGAGAAAGAGCAGGAAATCGAGCGCTTCCTTCTGGTGCGGGCCGTTTCGCGTCAGGCCGAAACCGAGGCCCGCGTTGGTTCCCGCCTCGGAAAGCCCCCCTTCGGTGTACTTGCCGTATTTCGGGTTGTCCCGGGAGGGAAAGGGAATCCGCCCCACACCGAGATCAAAGCCGGACTGAAGCCGGATGCTCGTGGCGTCCCAGCTTCCGCTGCAAATCATCACCGCGCGTTTCTGGACGAAAAGGAGCGTCGCGTCATCGCGCATCAACTGGATGAACCCCGGCTGCATGTACTGCCCCACATCCCGCATCAGCTCCAGCCCGGAGCGGACTTCCGGCGTCTCGACATCCCATTGATCCCTGAGGTACGCGCCCGCCGCCGTGATCGGGTCCGCTTCGAGCAAGCCCGGCGGCACGATGCGCTCGGAAAGCTTCTGCGTCTGGCTGGAGAAGAGCAGGTTCATGAGCATCGGCCCGTTGTAGCGTGAACCGGCGATCGGGACGATCGGCGCCTGGTTTTCCTCCGCGTAGGCGCGGGTTTTCTCGCACAGGCTCACCAGCTCTTCGTACGTTCGCGGCAGGGTCCGGCTGCCGGTGATCGCCTCCAGGAGTTCCAGGTTGTAATACATCCGGATCGTGACCCCGGAGATCGGCGCGGTGTAGTATTCGAAGAGGTTCTGGTTGTAGCCTCCCTCCATCCCGTCAAAGAAGGTCTCCCGCAGAGGGGTTTTCTCCAGCGGCGTCCCCCGGTTGTGCGGGTTGGGCTGGTTGACCAGCGGCGTGATCGGCACGAAATAGCGCGCCAGCAGTTCATCCGTCATCCCGATGCCGATTTCAATCAGGTCCGGCGCGGTCTCGCCGACGAGCTGCGTGATCAGCCAGTTGGGGTAAATCCGCTCCGGGATGGCGATCTGCTCGATCCGGATATGCGGGTTGAGCTTCATGTACGCCTTGGCCATCTCCTCGAAGGCTTCGCGCGGACCGTTCTCCAGCTGCCAGTGAGCCAGGCGCAAGGTGATCTGTTTGCGGCCGTCGTCGGTCCGGCCTTTGTTCATCAGGACGATCCGCGTCAGGGCAACGACGAAACAGAGCGCCAGCAGGCCGATCCCGATACCGTTGAATATTTTCTCACGCATGTTGTTTACTGCTCGCGGAGCGCCTCCAGGGCCTTGCTGATGCTGTAGTGCCGGTTGTCGCGCTGATACCGATCAAGAAACCGCTGGTAATAGGTGATGGCAAGCTCCTTCTCTCCGAGCCGCTCCGCGAGCTGGCCGATGGCGATCCAGGTCATCGACTCCACCTGCCAGCGGGTGATCCCGATCCGGTCCGCCGCCATCAGGTGGTCGAACGCCTTGCGGGCGCTTCCCTCCATTTTCGGAAAATAGAGGTAGCCGTTTCCCATGTTGAGATGATACGCCCGCAACCCCGACGGCGATTTGAGCGTTCCCGCCATGGTTTCAAGCGCCTCAAAGCGTCTGGCCCGCTCCCCGGGGCTCACGTTTTCGTAAATCTCCATCAGGACAAGCGCGGAGGCGGCCCGCTCCGCCATCGGATCGTCACCCCCGCTCCGGAGCAGTTCCTGATACATGGCGCGCGCCTCGTCCGTGCGCGGCGGCTCGGAATACATCTCATAGATCCGGGCCAGGAAATAGCGGGCGAAAACCCCGGCGCGCCCTTCCTTTGCGGCCATCTTTTTGAGCATCCCCTCCGCGCGTTCGAGGTTGGAAGCCGTGCGGGGCTGGATATTGAGCAGGGTGAGCGCCTCCCCCAGCGTCCGCTCGATCTCCTGATCCTCCGAGCTTGCCTTGGTTTCCGCAAAAATCCGGTTTGCCTCGTCGATCAGAAACCCCGCCGCGTCCCGCCAGGCGTCGTCGAGGCCGGGCGTCGGCTTCTCGCGCGCCGCCAGCGCGGGGGAAATCACCCCGATGACGCACAAAGCCACGATGGAACGGCAAAATCGCTTTCGCCCATTGGATAAACTGAAATCAATCATTTATTTCGAAACCGTTTATGATAGCGGAGCCCCGCAAGGAAAACGACAATTTTCGACATTCTTCGGCAAGGAAATTCCGAAACCCCGCCGCCATCCGCTCTTTTTTCAAGGACGGGCAGCGGGTTTGCGGGGGCAAACGAAAAGATCGCCCGCATCAACGCAATGAAGGCGGGGAAAAAATCGGGGCGATAGGATTCGAACCTACGACCTCCTGGTCCCAAACCAGGCGCTCTACCAAGCTAAGCTACGCCCCGGAAAAAGCTGACGACCGATTGAACAACCGGAACCACCAAACGACCAAACGACCAAATGGACCTCAACCCGGCTCCACCCGAATGGCCCGGCCCGGTGAGCCCACGGCAAAGCATGGTGGCGAAACCGCGGGACGCCTCCGGCGGGCCCCTGTTCGGCGCACGTACATTAGGCGCGGTTTCCGGGGGCAGGCAAGTAAATTCAGGAAAGTTGTGAGGCCATGCGCCACCCGGGGGACGGGCCCGGCAAGCGTCCCGGAAAGGCCGTCTCAATCGCGGGTTTCCCTCCGCCCCGCTTTGTGGTAGGGTTCCGCTTCCTTGAACATGTCCTTTTCCGAAATTTTTCCGCAGCGGGTCCGCTCGCCCCTTCTGCGCCGGTTTGAATCGCTGTTGAGCCCGAAAAGCGATGCCGAACTCGAAGCCATGGCCCAGGAGGCGCACCAGATCACCCTCTCCCATTTCGGGCGGGCGATGCGTCTCTTCGCCCCGATCTACCTTTCCAACGAGTGCATCAACTCGTGCCAGTATTGCGGTTTTTCCCGGGAAAATGCCATCCTGCGCGTGACGCTGGAGGTGGAGGAACTCCGCCGGGAAGTCCGCCACCTGCTCGGGCAAGGGTTCCGGAATCTCCTGCTGGTGGCCGGGGAACATCCCAAATTCATTTCCAACGGTTATCTCGAAGCGTGCGTGCGCGCCATCGCGCCGGAGGTCCCCTCCGTTGCGCTGGAAGTGGCCCCGATGGAGGCGCGGGATTACCGCCCGCTGGTCGCCGCCGGGGCCGAGGGGCTCATCGTCTACCAGGAAACCTACGACCGGCCCACCTACGCGGAGCTTCACCTTTCCGGCCCGAAAAAGAATTTTGACTGGCGGCTCGACTGCCCGGAGCGCGCCTATGAAGCCGGGTTCCGCCGCATCGGCATCGGCGCGCTTTTCGGCCTCGCCCCCTGGCGGCAGGAGGCGCTCGACTGCGCCGCCCATCTCGAACATCTCCTCAAGACCTGCTGGAAGGCGCAGTTCACCGTCTCCTACCCGCGCATCCGCCCCGCCGCGGGCGGCTTTGCGCCCCGCTACCATCTGCCGGATCGCGAGTTCGTCCAGCTCATCTGCGCCACGCGGCTCTGCTTCCCGCAGGTCGGCATCATCCTGAGCACCCGCGAGACCCCCGCCCTGCGCGACGCCCTGATCCCGATCGGGATCACGATGATGAGCGCGGGCAGCCACACGGAACCGGGCGGTTACACCGGCCAGGGCCGCCAGGCGCTGCACCAGACCGTCCGGGGGCGCAAGGTTGAGCCCGCCACGCTCGCCCCGGACGCCGTCGCCACCGAACAGTTTGAGATCTCCGATCCCCGCTCCCCCGCCGAAATCGCGGCGCTGCTCCGCTCCCGCGGGTACGAAGCGGTCTGGAAGGACTGGGACCCGGGCATCCTCGCCTCCTGCGCCCGATGAGCACGATCGAAATCACCCTCAATGGCGAGATCACCCCGATCCCTTCGGGGCTGACGCTCCCCGACCTCCCCGCCCATCTCGGCCTGCCCGCGGCGGTGCTCCTGATCGAACACAACGGCACCGCCCTGCGCCGTGACGAATGGGCAGGCCGCCCGTTGCTCCCGGGCGACCGGCTGGAAATCCTGCGCGTGGCGGCGGGCGGGTAGCGGCGATCAGCTATACCCCCGGAAGCCGGAAGTACGCCTGCGCGTTGCGGAAGCAGATGTCCCGGACGATCCCGCCGAGCAGCCCCATGTCGTGTGGCAGTTCGCCATTCACCACGTCGCACCCGATCAGGTTGCAGAGGATGCGGCGGAAGTATTCGTGCCGCGAATAACTCAGGAAACTGCGCGAATCGGTGAGCATCCCGACAAAGCGGCTCAGGAGCCCCAGGTTCGAGAGCGCGTTGATCTGCCATTCCATCGCCTCCTTCTGGTCGAGGAACCACCAGCCGCTCCCGTACTGTACCTTCCCGGCCACGCTTCCATCCTGGAAATTGCCGATCATGCAGGCAAAGAGGTAGTTGTCCGCCGGGTTCAGGTTGTAGAGGATCGTGCGCGGGAGCTGGTCCGTGGAGTCGAGCGCGTCGAGATAGCGGGCCAGCGGCTCCGCGTGCTGGTAAGAGCCGATGGTGTCAAAGCCCGAGTCCTTGCCGAGCCGCCGGGCCATCCGCTCGTTCACGTTGCGCAACGCCCCGAGGTGAAGCTGTTTCGTCCAGCCGCGCCCGGCATCGAGATGGCCGAAAAAGAGCATCAGGTGCGCGGTGAACTTCGCCTGTTCCTTCGGCGTGGCGGCCACGCCCCGGCGGGCGCGGTCGTAAATGGCGGCGGCCTCCGCATCCGTGCAGGTGGCCAGGGGGAGCGCCTCCATGCCGTGATCGGAGAGCCGCCCGCCGATGGCGTGAAAGGCGGCGTGGCGCGCCTCGATCGCCTCGCGGAACCCGGCATAGCTCCCGCAGGAAACGCCGCTGCTTTCCTCCAGCCGGGCGATCCAGGCGTTGAACGCCTCGGGCCGGTCCGCCAGCAGCGCGCCATCCGGGCGGAAGGTCGGGTAGACCCGGGTGGGGCAGTCCGCGTCCGCGGCGATCGCCTCGTGATGCGGAAGGGGGTCCGCCGGATCGTCCGTCGTGCAAACGGCCACCACACGGCTCGCCTTGAGAATCCCGTGGGTGGAAAACTCCGGGGTGGCGAGTTTCTCGTTCGCTTCGTCCCAGACGGCCCGGGCGCTCGACTCATCCAGCAACGTCCCGATGCCGAAGAAGCGTTTGAGTTCCAGGTGCGTCCAGTGATAGAGCGGGTTGCGGATCGTCCGGGGAACCGTCCGCGCGTAGGCGAGGAATTTTTCCCAGTCGGAGGTTTCCTGTCCCGTGATCTGCTCTTCGGGCACGCCGTTGGCCCGCATCGCCCGCCATTTGTAATGGTCCCCGGCCAGCCAGACTTCGTAGAGATTGCGGAAACGGTGGTTGCCCGCGATCTGGGCGGGGGGCAGGTGGCAATGGTAGTCGAGGATCGGCTCCCGCGCGGCGTACTCGTGGTAAAGCTCGCGGGCGACATCGCTATGAAGGAGGAAATCGTCCGTCAGAAAGGGTGAAGCCATCCCGGTATCCAACCCAAAGCGAGGCCGCGCCGCAAGCGTGTTTGACGGAAGAATGCGCACCCGTCCCCCCCGGGATCACCTCGGCCTGAAATAGCGGGCGGGTCTTTCGGGTTCCCCCACATAATCAATGAGCCGGACGGAGCGCCCCTCCCCTCCCGCCCCATGCGGACGCCCGCCGGTGCACGCATGGCCCGCGAGGACCAGCGCCACGGCCACCAGCGTAAAAAGCATCATTCCCGCAAAACCGGATCGCTGCTGCATCGTGCCCGCCATTCTGCACGCCCAGGGCGGCGGGCGGTATCGGGGCGACTCCCCCAAAAAAACGGGGACACGATGATTAGGGCCACGTTTTTCTTCGGGCCGGTATTGACATGCGACGACCCTTTAATAGGGTGGCCCGAAACTGCGTTTTCATGCATAAAATCAAACTGGGCTTCATCGGAGCCGGAAAAATCACCCGGGTGCATCATATCCCGGCAATCCTCGAACTCAGGGAGCGGGCCGTCGGGAGCGCCATTTTCGACGTGCTGCGCGAGCCAGCCGAAAAACTCGGAGCCGAATGCCTTCCGGACGCGGCGGTGTTTGATTCCGTGGAGGCCCTGATCGCCTCCGGCATCGAGGCCGCCATCATCAGCACCCCCAACCACACCCATCACCCGATCGCCATGGCGTTGCTGGGGGCGGGCATTCACGTGCTGGTGGAAAAACCGATGGCCGTTTCGCTCGCCCAGGCGGATGAAATGATCGCGCTGGCCCGCAGCCGCGGGCTGGTCCTTCAGGTAAACCAGACGCTCCGCTTCACGCCGCACTACGCGTTTCTCAAGGATCTCATCGCGGAAGGGACAATCGGCAAGCCCCTTCATATCCGGTGTGTGCGGGCCGGCACCAGTTCGCCGGACAAATCATGGTCCCCCGGAGCCAAATGGTTTCTGAGCAAGGCGGCGCATGGCGGCGTGGTCATGGATATCGCCGTCCATATGGCCGACCTGCTGCAATGGTACTTCGGCCCGGTGGCGCGCGTCGCCGCCTTCGGCCAGAGCCGGATCGCGGAGGGGGACGTCACCGATCACGTCGCCTCTCTCTTCGAGTTCACCGACGGGGCCACGGGGGTGCTCGAACTGAGCTGGAACTACCCGAAATCGACCGGGTATCTGGAAATCTATGGCGAGAAGGGGGTGATCCGCACCGGGTTCAACGATCACCCGGTGGAGCTTTCCGTGGCCGGCGGAGCGTTCGAACCGGTCGAGCCGACCGGCCGGCACTATCGCAACTCACACGAAGCCTTCCTCGACGCGATCGCGGGGTCCGGCCCGAGCCCGGTGCCCGGCGAAGTGGGGCGCAATGCCCTCGCCCTCTGCCTCGCCATCGAAGCCGCCTCCGAAAAACGAACGGAAATCATCCCCGACCTCCTTCCCCTTTAACTCCCATCCCCTGCCTCATGAAAATCGGACTCAGCAGCTACAGCCTGAACCGGGCGATCAAAAACGGTGAAATGACCTGGCCCGAAGCCATCGAATGGACCGCCCGCAACGGCGGCGAACATTTCGAGGTCGTACCCATCGGGGTGGATCTCACCAGCGACGACGCCCTGCGGGAGGCGATCGTGCGAAGCGCAAAGGAGAACGGCATCGCCCTTTCGAGCTACACCATCGGAGCCAACTTCCTGACCGACACGGAGGAAGCCCGCCAGGCGGAGATCGCGCGGGTGAAACGGGAGGTGGAAGTGGCGGCGGCGCTCGGCGTCACCCGGATGCGCCACGACGCCGGTTCCCGACCGAGGGAGGAAACCTCCACCGCCCGCTTTGAAGCCGATTTCCCGGGGCTGGTGGACGCCTGCCGGGACGTGGCGGATCATGCCTGCCGGTACGGGATCGTCACCAGCGTGGAAAACCACGGCTATCACATGCAGGCAAGCGAACGGGTTCACCGGCTCGTCCTCGCCGTGGACCGGGAAAACTTCCGCACCACGATCGACATCGGCAACTTCCTCTGTGCGGACGAAGACCCGATCGCCGCCGTCAAAAACAACATCGGCATCGCCTCCATGGTCCATTTCAAGGATTTCTACCGCCGCGCGCCGGGGAGCGATCCGGGCGCGGGGTGGTTCCCTTCCCGAGCGGGGTACCACCTGCGGGGGGCGATCGTCGGGCAGGGGGATATCCCGATCCCGGCGGTGGCGGCGATTGTCCGTGAGTCCGGCTTCGACGGGTTTGTCTCGCTGGAGTTCGAAGGGCTGGAGGATTGCCGCGAAGGTTCCCGCATCGGGCTGGAGAACCTTCGGCGCTACCTGATGGGCTGAGGCCCGTCCGGCTTCCCGATCGCGCAGAGCCACGGGGGAGGAAACCGCCCTTTCTCCTTTCGCGCCGGGCATGGGCCATGCTAGCCTTGGCATCCCATGAACCTCCGCACTTTCCTCCCCGCCGCAGGGCTCGCCCTGCTGTTGACCGCCCTGCCCGCGTGCCGGAAACCGGCGGCGCTCAAGGAAGAGCTTCCCGCCACCCCTCCCCCCGCGCCTGAAACAAAGTCCCCGGTCATCACCTCGGCGGAACCGACCAGCTATCACGCCGTCAGCCGCCACCTGGACCCCGGCGGCTGGTTTTATCTCTACCTTTCCACGGAAGCGTTCCTGGCCAGGGTTCAGGAACACTGGACCGCCGTTCGCCCGATGCTCATTGAGATGGCGCAGCCGGAAAATGAGGAGAAGAAGGCGGAAATGACGCGGGTGCTGGATGCCGTGGGCCGGTTCCTGCTGGCAAGCGGCATCAGCGACATCTCCGGCTTCGGCGTCAGTTCCATCGCGCTGGAACCGGGCTACTACCAGACCCGGACCGTCCTGCATCACTATGAAGGGAAAGGGACCGGTTTTCTCTGGAAACTGAGCGGGGATGGCAACGGCAACGCGTTTGACCTGATCCCGCAACTCCCGGCCAATACCGCCCTCGCCTTCCGCACGCACTTCACGCTGGCCCCGGTGCTGGAGGCGTTGCGCAGCGAGATGGAAGTCTCCCCGGAACTCAAGAAGGAGGTGGAGGAAGCCTTCGCCCGGTTCGAGCAGGCGACGCAACTCCGCGTGGACCAGCTTGTCAACCGGATCGGCCCGGCCTGGTCGGTGATTTTCACCCTGGATGAAAGCCGCCCCTTCACCGTGCCTCTGCCGCAGGCCACCGAACCGCTTTCCATCCCGGAACCGGGGCTGCTCATCGAACTGGAAGTCCGGGACCCCGCCCTGCTGGCGCGGCTGGAGAGCGAACTCGCCAAGCTTCCCTTCGCCACCCCCGCCGATGAAGGGAAGCTGAAGCTCCGCAAGCTCTCCCTTCCGGTCCCCGGCCCGTTTGCCCAGCCGATCATCGCCTGGGAAGGGAGCCGCCTCATCATCGCCACCAGCGAGGCGCTGTGGCGGGAGACCGGCGCGGTGAGCCGGGGCGAGAAGAAGGGGCTCGCGGCCAACCCCGCGTTTCAGGCCGCCCTGAAGGACCGGCCGGATTCGGCCACGGGCTTCAGCGTGATCACGCCCGCCTTTTACTCCGTCCGCTCCGCCATTCAACGCCCGAACCTGGCCCGGAGCCTTCCGCCGGACGCCCCGATCGTCCGCTACCTCACCGAACATCTCTTCGCCACCGCCCAAAACAGCCGCCTCGGGGTGGACTGGACGGTGCTCACGAACGAAGGCTGGGTCTCCAACTCGCGCAGCGATGTCGGCCCGGCCAGCGCCATCACGGTGGTCTCGGCGGTTCCGGTGGCCATCCTCGCGGGAGTCGCCGTTCCCAACTTTCAGAAGGCCCGCCAGCAGGCAAAAACCACCCAGGTGGTTGCGGAGCTGAAAACCGTGGAAGCCGCCATCGACCAGTGGGCGATCGAAAAAAACCAGTCCACCGGAGCGCAACCCACCACGGACGATCTCCGCCCTTATTTCAAACCCGGCACGAAGCTGCACGACCAAATGGCCGCCTCCCCCGGAGCCACCCGTTTCACTCTGGAGGAGGGACTCCCGCCGGTCATTATCCCGAAAGTGGGGGATCGCCCGCAGCTCTCCGAAGAATGGGATGAACGCTATCCCGGGGATGCGCTCAAGCCGTATCGGGGCGCGGAGCCGGAAAACTGAGCGCTACGCCCACCTCTCCTTGAGCCAGCGCCAGCAATCCTCCACCCAGACATGCCCGTCCTTCATCCCGAGACCGTGCGAGCCCTTTTCATAAAAATGCGCCTCAAAGGGAACCCCGGCCTTCCGTAACGCGGAAGCGAAGAGGAAGCTGTTTTCCACCGGCACCACGGGGTCTTCCACCGTGTGCCAGAGAAAGGTGGGCGGCGTCTGCGGCGTCACCCGGGTCTCCAGCGAAAGCATCTCCAGGAGTTCCGGCGAGGGCTCCGCCCCGAGGAGGTGATTGCGCGAACCGGCGTGCCCCTTTTCGCCCATGGTGATGACCGGATAGCAGAGCACCCCGAGATCCGGCCGGGAACTCACCCGCTCCACCGGGTCCGGGTGATCCGGCTGCCCGGCATCCCAGTGGGTGAGCAGCGTGGCGGCGAGGTGCCCGCCCGCGGAGGAGCCGATGACGAGTATCCGCTCCGGGTTCACGCCGAACTCTCCCGCGCGGGCCCGGATGGTCCGCAGACCGCGCGCGGCGTCCTCCAGCATGGCGGGATGGCGATGCCCGCGCGATCCCACCCGGTAATGACAGACGAAGGCGGACATCCCCCAGAGCCGGAACATCCCCGCGAACCCCTCCCCCTCCTGTTCGGAACGGTTGCTGTAACCGCCCCCCGGCAGGATCAGGGCGGCGGCCCCGGAAAATGTCGTCCCGAACGGGGCGCCATGGACGAGATACGGTCGGTCATTCTCCGCCCCCGGGGTTTGCGTGGGCGGGAGGTCGGGCCAGAGAGGAATGTTCATTGAACTTCTTTTTACCGGGCCGCCCGCAAAGGTCCACCGGAAAAGGATCGGGTGACACACGCCGGCTTGAATTTTCCGCCGCCCGACGGTTCAATGCCGACGGAATCATCCGGACACCAGCCACGATCCCTCACCTTTTTCTCCCCACCTTGAAATGACCCCCTCCCCCCTCTTCCGCTTCGCCGTTTTTCTCACCGTTGCCTGCGCCCCGCTGCTGCCGCCTCCATCCGCTGCGGCGGAACCGGCCACGGAACAACCGGCGACCGCCAATCCCTATACGCGCCGACAGGTCCAAAACAAAACAAACACCCTGATCAACCAAAAGGATTACGCCGGGCTGGAAGCGTGGGCCGCCGAACTCCAGAAACAGCGGGGCTCGCTCTACAGCCTTGATTATCCGCTGGCGATTTTCTACCGGACCCTGCAAATCGACGCCAAGGCGAAGGAACCCGTGTGGGAAACCCGGCGGGGGCTTCTGGAAAACTGGCTGGCGGCTTATCCCGAGTCGGTCGCCGCCCGCACCGCCCTGATGGACTGGGCCATCAACTACGCATGGAAGGCCCGGGGCACCGGCTGGTCCAGGGAAGTGAGCGAGGAAGGGCGGAAAGGATTCAAGGAACGGCTCGCCGAAGCCAAGACGCATTTCGATACCGTGATGGCGCAGGGCAACGGGGAGAACGTCTATTTTTACCGGATAGCCATGGCGCTCGGCCTCGGGCAGGGATGGGAGCTTGACCGGATCACCGCCTGCCTCGATCTGGGCCGGGAGATTGACCCCAACTACCAGCTCCTTTACGACGGAGTCGCCATGTACCTCGCCCCGAAGTGGTACGGAGCGCCGGGGGACATCGAACGGTTCGCGGCCAATGTGGCCTCCCGCTTCGAGGGAGAGGAATCCGATTTCATCTTCTCCCTCCTCACCGCGTTTGCCGTGGAGCACAGCAGCCGGGAGGCGACGGAATTCTACGAACGCAATCCGGACATTTACGAGCGCCTTAAAAGAGGGTTTGAAATCGGCATCCGAAACGCGCCGGAGGAATGGATGAAGGCGCTCTACGCCTCCGACCTGATGCGCTTTGCCGTCTTCAAGGGCGATTACGCGACGGCCAGGCCACTCTTTCTGGAATGGGGTGCCGCCTGCCGGGAGCATCTGCTGGGCGAGCGCGAGGGATACCTGAACCTGCGCAGGCAAAGCGGCGCCCAGGCGGAGATCGACAAGGCGCTCCAGCTCGAAAAGGAGGGGAAGCTGGAGGAAGCCGAGGCGCTCTACCGTTCCTTCTCCACGCGGGAGAAGCAGGCGCGCTGGCTCTACCATTTCTATTACCGGCAGGGGATGAAGGAGAAGTTCCTCGCCGTCGGCGGGCGTCCCCTCCCCGATATCCGGAAGATACCGTTCAACGAGTTGCACGTCACCATCTCCCGGGCCGCCATCCTCGGGGAGTGGCCGACGGCGAAGGAGGGGGCAGCCCGCTTCAACGAGAAGCGCCCGTGGAACCTGACCGGCCTCGGCGTCCTCTTCCTTTGTGCGGCGCAGGAGGGTGATCCGGCGGCGGGGGAAGCCCTTCGCGCCTCCCTTCTGGAGAACAAGACCAGCCGCCCCGCGCTTCAGAACGCACGGGCGATCCTCAGCGGTGAAAAGACATGGCGGGAAACGGCCTCCGCCTTTCACGAGGAAGACGGGTTCAACCAGCAGGCGGCGATCGTCGTCATCGGCTGGTATCTGAGCCAGGGAGATCGCAAGCAGGCGGCGGAAGTGCTCGAAGCGATGACGCCGCCCGGGGGATTCAAGCTGGAAGCCTCCAACTCCGAGCTTCTCAACTGCATGCGTTACGGTTCGTTGCGGCGGCTTTTCGAGAACCGTTCCGCCGCCGGGGAGGGCTGAAACAAAGCTCGCCTTCCCCTTCCGGCTCCGGTATGAACGGGGTTCGTATGAAAGGAGCACGCCGTCCCAATCCCGATCCGGGCCCCCGCCCGGTCACGCTGACTCCGGGCACCGTCAAGCACCTCGAAGGGGAGGTGGAGCGGCTCCTGCTCATCACCGAAGCGCTCTGGACCATCCTCCGCGACCGGTTCGGGATGGAAGACCAGGAACTGCTGCGCGAGATCGTCCGCATCGACATGCGCGATGGCCGGCTCGATGGCCGCCTGCCCTCCACCCCGCCCCAGCCGTGCCCGAAATGCAACCGGACCCTCTCGGGAAGAAGCATCCGCTGCCTTTACTGCGGCGAGCCGTTGATGGCCAACCCGTTCGCACGGTAAAGGGGGAGGAGGGAACATGGAAGCGGCCCCCTCGCCCCAATCCTTGAAGGCAGGCAGCCGGATCGAACTCCGGGAAGGCGAACTGGTGTGGCGGATCGACCGGGAGGCCGCCCAACCCGGAAACGCCCTTTTTCTGGCGGCGGCGCTGGAGGAGGCGGGGATCGCTTTCGGCGGTTCCTGCGTCATCCCATGGGGGCGTTATGGAAACGGTTCCACGCTCCAACTCGGTTTCCGGGCCAATCATCACCTGCGCCTTTCCTTCGACGCCGCCGCGCCTCCCTCGCTCCATGCCCTGCGCTGGGAACGCTACGGCTGGAGGGATGCCGCCGCGCCCCGGCTGCGCGAGGAGGGGGGCGGGGGCTGGTCGTGCGCGCTGCCGCTCCCCGCCGCTCTGCGCCAGGTCCGTTTCCTGACCTACCGGAAGCAGTGGCAGGCGAACGACGGCTGGGGGGAACTCGTCGCGCCCCGGGCGGAAAACCCCGAGCCTGTCGGCGATCAGTTCATCGCCGCTTTTTTCGAACAGAAGCCGGGCGAGGACCATCCCCGCCCCGGCACCCGGGCGGGTCGGGAGCGCATCCGCATCTACCAGCTTTTCCCCCGCCTTTTCGGCAACGCCACCGCCCAGCCCGTGCCGTGGGGAACCTTGCGGGAGAACGGCTGCGGACGTTTCAATGATCTTCATTCCAACGTGCTCGAATCGCTGCGCGACATGGGGTTCACCCATCTCTGGCTTACGGGCATCCTCCGCCATGCCACCGGAACGGCCCACCCCGGCCTGCCCGCCGATCCGCCGGATCTGCTCAAGGGAATCGCCGGAAGCCCCTACGCGCTCAAAGACCCGTTTGATCTCTGCCCGGACTACGCCTCCCGGCCCGAAGCCCGGTTTGAGGAATTCCGCGCCCTCCGGGACCGGATTCACGCGGCGGGGTTGCGCCTTTTGATTGATTTCATCCCGAACCATCTGGCCCGCAGCTTCGCCTTCGGGCGCTGCCCCGAACATGAACCGGGCGCCCGGGGCCGGGGCGGCCGGGGGGATGATCCGGGCGTCTTTTTCGATCCCGATAACAATTTCTATTACCTCCAGCCGGGGCCGGATGGCCCGCCGCTGCGGCTCCCGCCGGTTCCCCCGGCTCTGGCCGAACGCCTCGGCCCGGACCGTTACCAGGGGGAAGCCACCTTCGGAAGAGTCACCGGCAACAACGTCGCCCGCTGGAACCCGGGTCCGCAGGATTGGTACGAAACGGTGAAGCTCAACTACGGCTTTGACTTCATCACCGGGCAGGTGGCCCACCCGCACTGGGGACGCCCGGATGCCGCCATTCCGGACACCTGGTGGAAGATGGACGCGCTGCTCGCCCACTGGCAGGAGGAAGGCGTGGACGGGTTCCGCTGCGACATGGCGCACCTGATCCCGCCCGAGTTCTGGCAATGGGCGCTGGCACGCGCGCGACACCGGCGGCGGGAGACGCTTTTCATCGCCGAAGCCTACGACGACGATCCCTCCGGCGTCCCCTCGCGCAATCCCCTGCTGGCCTCCCTTAACAACGTGAACGACGGACGGAGCCGCGCGAGCACCAACCTGCTCGACGCCGGGTTCGACGCCGTCTACGAAGGGGCGGCGCGCCGGACGCTCAAACGGATCTATGACGGCCCCGGCTGGGCCAACGACCTTGCCCCCGCCGACCCGTTCACCGAGGCGGGAGCGGTGCGGTACGCGGAGAATCACGATGAAGTCCGCCTCGCCGCTCCGGGGGAATGGGGCAACGTCGGCCAGGAAGTGGGCCGCCCGGTGAGCGCCCTGCTCTACAGCCTCTCCGGCGGCCCGATCCTGGTCTACAACGGGCAGGAAACCGGCGAGGGCGACCGGCCCGGCTCCGCAAGCGGTTATGGGGGGCAGGGTTCCCGCACCAGCCTCTTTGATTACGGGACGATGCCGGGCGTCCTCCGGTGGCTCCAGAGCCTCCATGGAGGAACGATGGATCGCAACACCGGAGCGCTGCGCGCCTATTACCGGCGGCTCCTCCGGCTCATGGGCGAGCCCGCCTTCCTTCACGGGAGGCTCGAATGGCTCAACCCGGCGAACGCGGCGAGCCCCGGCTTCGGGCGGCTGCCCGGCGAGAGCACCGGAGGACACTGGATGGCGGCCTTCCTGCGCCACGCTCCGGACCATGGCCAATGCTTTCTGGTCGTAGTGAACCTGCACCCGAAGAAGGCGTTTCGCGATGTCGCGCTGGCCCTGCCCGCCCCGGTGCTCCGGCGCGCCGGGCTGGATTCCACCCTCCCGGTCACCCTCACCGACCGGCTCGCCGCCACCCATCCCCTCCGCCTCCGGAGCCTTCCCGGCACGATTGGCCTTGCCGTCATCCCGCCCCTGAGTGCCTACTGTTTCGAACTGACCTCTGCCTCATGAAAAAACGGATCTTCTTTCTCATTATCATCACAGGGATGTTGACGCGCCTGCTCCCGGCGCAGGACTGGCTGAAAGCGGACCCGAAGCGAACCCGCCTCCTTCTGGAAAACAACCGGGTACGGGTTTACGAAGCCGAAATCGAGCCCGGGGGAGTGACTCCGGCGCACTCCCATCCCGAATACTTCGCCTATGCCTTCGGCGATGCGCATCTCAAGATCACGCTGCCCGATGGCGCGGCCAAGGAGATCAACATCCGGGCCGGGTCCGCCTCCTGGAACGATCCCGAGGCGCACCGGATCGAAAACATCGGCGAAAATCCGTTCCGCGTCCTTTATCTCGACCTGAAACCGACCCCGGAAACCAACGGCCTGACCCCCGCCGTCCTCTTCTCCCGCGCGGAGGAGATTCCGTGGGAACCGGCACCGCGCGGTTTTCCCCCGGGGATCGAGATCGCACGGCTCGATGGCGACCCGACCCAGCCCGGGCCCTTCACCCTCCGGATGCGTTTCCCTGACGGGCTGGAGCTCCCCCCTCACCGCCGCCGCGCCAACGAACGGCTCACCGTCCTCTCCGGCACACTCCACCTCGGGTTTACCGAACGGGGCGAAAAGACGCCGACCACCCCCTACGGTCCCGGCAGTTACCTCCTCATCCCCGCCAATCAGGCGCACTATGGCCGGGCGGAGCAGGAGACGATCATCCAGATCCACGGCACCGGGCCGTGGCGGGTGCTTTTCCTTCAGAGGCAGTGAACTTTCAATAAAGCATCGTCTCGTCCGGCGGGGGGGTCACCTCGATCGTGCTGACCTCCAGCACGGAGAGCATCCGCCCGCCTTCGGTCGGGAAACGGGCGATTCCCCTTACCTTGACCCACGACAGCTCGGGAATCTCCGGTTTCCGCGCCAGTTCGATCAACGCCCCGATCGGCCGGGCATCCGCCGCGCAGCATGCCATGAACATCCGGATCACCTTCATCCGGTTGCCGCGCGGGTTCGCCTCCGTCTCCTGCATGAGCTGGCCGATGATCTGCACCGGTTTTCCCTCGAAATCGCCCCGCAGGGACGGTTCCTGCGCCGCGTAGAGGAGATCCACCACGGAGAGGACGATGTTCCCCTCCTCCATCTCCACGTTATACCCGCTCAGGTCAAAATTATCGGGAGCCCGGTTCATCGCTCCGGCATCGAGCACCACGCCCCGGTTCTGGATCGTGGAGAGCCCGAAGCCATCCTCGCGTGAATAGAACGCCACGAGCAACGGGACGATCAGAATGGCGGAGACGGTCAGCTTTCCCCCCGTACTGCGCGCCATGGAGTGCCCGCATGGGTCGGGATCAGACGCCTCCTCCTCCCCTCCCCCGCGCAGGGCCATCACCGCCGCCAATACCAGAAGGAGCACCCCGGAAATCAGCACGCCGGGCCAGAAATTCGGGTGAAGCAGGGAGGCGAGCCGGTTCCCCTGATAGAAATAGAGCAGGATGCCGCCCCAGATCAGGAGCGTCACGGCAGGCAACCAGCGGTCTAGAACACGAGTTACGGGCATGGGAAGTCAGGCGTCCAGAAACGTCATTCGCAGGCAAATTAGCCCAATGGCGAGGAAGAGTCCACCCGAGAGCAGGAAGATAAAACGGCGGCGGAAAACCAGACCGTAGAGGAAAAAGAGTTTCACATCCACGAGCGGCCCGAAAATGAGGAAGGCAAGCTTCGCCGTAAAGGGAAAGGCGACGAAGGTGGCGGCGATGAAGGCGTCCGTGCTCGAACAGAGCGCGAGCAGGGAGGCGAAGCCCATCATGGAAAAGGTGGCAAGCGTGGCGTTGCTGGCCAGCGGCAGGATGAGCGACTGATCCACCGCCGTGTTGAAGAGCGCCGCGACCGCCGAGCCGATCACAAAGAAGAAGGCGACATCGAGAAAGTCACTCGTGGCCGAACGGGCGACCCGCAGCCAGCGCGCCCCGAGCGAAGGCTCCGCCGGGTTCTCTTCCCCCGGGATGGCGGCGATGCTCAACCCGCGTTTGCGTCCGCGCCCGGCTTTCTGCTCCCGTCCGGGCAGCCGGGAGATCACCTCCGGGGTCAGGACGCTCCCGATCCGCAGCCGGTGAACGATCAGCGCCACGCCGACGGCCACCAGATAGCCGATGATCAGGCGCAGGGAAGTCATCATTCCCGCGTTCTGCCCGCGAAAGGCGGCGTAGGTGCTCAGGGCGACCACGGGGCTCACGATGGGAGCCGCGAGCATGTAGGCCGTGGCGGCGGAAAGCGGGAGCCCCTTGGCCAGGAACCGGCGGATCACGATCACGCTCCCGCATTCGCAGATCGGAAAGACGAGCCCGAGCAGCCCGCTCAGGAAGACCGAGGAGGTCGCGTTACCGGGAAGCAGACGGGTGAGCCAGCGGGCGGGCACGAAGACATCCACCAGACCGGCGATGACCGCTCCGAGCAACAGGAAGGGAACCCCTTCGAGCAGGATGCTCAGGAAGGAGAACGAAAAATCAGGGAGATTGAAGGTAAACCAGTCCATGCGCGGGAATATCACCGGAGGAGGCCGGGGCGGGAGTGCGGGCCGCCGTCCCGCCGCCGCGGCGCGACCAGCGAAGCCGCCACCAGGCAGAGGGTCAGCAGCGCCACGTCCGCCAGAACCATGGTCGGTCCCGTCGGCGTGTCAAACCGATCGGAGAAAAAAACGCCGGAAGCCGCCCCCACCAGCCCGAACACCGCGCTGAGCACCAGCATCCCCCGGAACGTCCCCGCCACCACCCGGGCCGCCGCCGCCGGGACGACGATCAGCCCGCTGATGAGCAGCGCCCCGAGCTGCCGCAGCAGCAGCGCCACCACCAGGGCGATGAGGACCACGAAGGCGTAGTTGAGCCGCCGCATCCGGTAACCCTCCAGCCGGGCCAGATTCTCCTGCACCACGGCGAGGGCCAGCGGCCGCAGGTTCCAGAGCAGGAAGGCGATGATGACCACGGCGAGCACGCCGATGCTCCAGACATCCGAGGCGGAGGAGGCGAGGATGTCGCCAAAGAGCGCCCCCTCCAGCCCCGCGCCTCCCTGAAAGCGGGAGATCATCACCACGCCGAGCGCCACGCTGCCGGTGTAGGTAAAGGCGATCACCGTATCGGCGTGGAGCGCCGTCCGCTCCAGAATCCACGCCATCAGCAGCGCCATGCCGACGCAGAAGAGGAGCAGGGTGATCTGCATCCCCGGATCGCCGATGGATTCCGCCGCCCGGAGGGCGAAGCCGAGCGTCACCCCGGTCATCGCGCCGTGGGAAATGGCGTCGGAAAAGAACGCCATGCCGCGCAGGGTGACGAACGAGCCGAGCAATCCGCACGCGGGACCGGCGATCAGCGCGATCAGGAACGCGTAGCGCATCTGCGGAAGGTCGAGAAAATCGGGAAGCATGGGTGACGCGGGCGTTTAACGGATTTTGCTGATCGGGATGAAGGCCGTCCCGCCCGCATCGCTCACCATGCCCGGGATATGGCCGTAGGCTTTGGCGAGGTTGTCGGGCCGGAGCACCTCCTTCGGGTGCCCGTGGCAGCAGAGGGTGCGGTTGATGCAGTAGACGCGGTCGCTGAGGTGCTCGACGAGGTGGAGATCGTGCGAAACCATCAGGATGGTGATCCCCCTGTGATCGTGGAGATGGTGGAGGAGCCCGTCAAAGGAGACGCCGCCGCGGATATCGACGCCGGTGAGCGGTTCATCGAGCAGGAGCAGGTCCGGATCGTTGAGCAGGGCGTAGGCGACGAGCACGCGCTGGAATTCCCCGCCGGAAAGCCGCCCGAGCCGCCGGTCGATCAGGTGCGTCGCGCCGATCTCCTCCAGCCGCGCGGCGATCACCCCCCTCGCCTTGCGCGGCGCGCCGAACCAGAAACGGCTCGGCGCGAGCTTGAGGGAAAGAAACTCCGCCACGGTCAGCGGCAGCCCGGGGTCGAGCGGAAGCTGCTGGGGAACGTAGCCGATCTGCCGCGCGTGCGAGACGACCCTGCCCCGGCTCGGGGAGATGAGCCCCATCACGGTCTTGAGCAGCGTGCTCTTGCCCGCGCCGTTGGGGCCGATCAGGCAGGCGAATTCCCCCGCGCGGAGCGCGAACGAAACGTGATCGAGCACGCTGTGGCCGCCGTAATCGACGCAAACGCCGTCGATCTCCAGCAGCGGAGAAAGGCCGGGGTCTTTAGCGTCGGGCACCGAGCGCCTCCCGGAGTTTGCGCAGGTTGGAGAGCGTCACCCGCTCGTAGAGGTCGGCGCTCGGCTTGTTGCGTTCCATCGGGTCGATCTCCACCACGGGCACTTTCAGTTCCCGCGAAAGGGCGACCAGCGTGCGCGGGGAATGCCCCGGCTCCGCGAAAAGGACGCGGACGTTCTCTTCCCGGATCGTCTCCCGCAACCGCCGGAGCTGCCGGGGCCCCGGTTCCTGCCCCGGGGTGTCGTGAAAGACGCCGACCACCTTGAAGCCGTAGCGTTTGGCAAAGTAGTGAAAGGCGGAGTGCGCCGTCATGAGCCGCTTGTCGCGCAGGCGATCGGTGACGGCGCGGATTTCTTCATCGAGCTTGCGCAGGCGGCGGATATAGAGGGTGGCGTTGCGCTGGTAGAGGGCGGCATTGGCGGGATCGGCCTTCGCGAGTCCTTCGGCGATGTTTTCCACCTGCTTGATGGCGAGGATCGGGTCGAGCCAGACGTGCGGGTTCCCGTCGTCGGTCCGGATGCCCCGGCTGGCGGTGATCCGGATGGCGGGGCTGTGGCGGAGCGCGCCGGAGACCCATTCTTCGAGCCGCAGCCCGTTTTCCACGATCACATCGGCCCGCGCCAGCCGCTTGAGATCGCTCGGGGCGAGCGCGAAGTGATGCGGATCGCCACCGGGGGGGAGAAACTGTTCGATCTCCGCGGCCTCCCCGACAATGTTGGCGGTGAGCGAATAGATCGGCCCGAAGGTCGCCAGCACCCGGAGTTTCTTTGGCCGGGGCTCACGCGAACGCCCGGACTCGCCCATGGCCAGAAGCGGAAAAAGCAGGAGAAGGGCGGGCAGGATGCGCAGGAATTTCATGGGTTTGAAGCGGAAGAAGTGAGAATGAGAAATCAGAATGACGGCAGCGTAGGGGAAAAAACGCGGGAGTTCAAACCCTGTTTGTCGCTTCTTCTTCACCCGCGGGGACCGGCTCCACGACGATGCGCGAGCCTTCCACGGCCACCACGCGGATCGCCGTCCCCGGGTCCACGAATCCCCCGGTGGTGATCACATCGCGCGGTTTTCCCTCAAAGGTGGCCCGCCCGCTCGGGCGCAGGATGGAGGCGGCCACCCCCTCCGCGCCGATTTCCAGCCCGCTGAATTCGTTGCGCTGGGGAACGAAGGCGGGCCCGGCGGGGTTGTGGGTGCCGAGCACGATTTTCCGGTAGAGCGCCGTGCGCGGCAGGTAGCGGGCGAGGATCGCCATCAGCACGGCGGCGATAACGAAGGCGATGAAGAGATTAAGGAGTGGCATGGCAAGCAATTCCCCGGCGGAAGAGAGAACCGGCTGCCCCGGGTAATGATCCGCCATGGCCCAGACGAGCGTGCCCACCACCAGCAACACCCCCAGCCCGCCGACAACCAGAATGCCCGGGAAGAAGATCAGTTCCGCGAGCACGAGCGCCACGCCGAGCCCGAAGAGGACCGGCGTCTCCCACCCCGCCAGCCCGGCGATATAGTGTCCCGTGAAAAAAATGCCGAAGCAGACGGCGGAAAGGATGCCGGGAAGACCGAAGCCCGGCGTCTTGATTTCAATCCACGCCCCGGCGATCCCACCTAGCAACAGAAGCGGCGCCAGCGTGGTGATCCAGAAGGCGGTGCGCTCAAACCCGGTCGGCTCGAAACGGACCACCTCCGCCCCCTCCAGACCGGCCTGTTTGAGCAGGGCCTCCAGCGAACCGGCGATCCCGAGGGCGAAGAGCGGCTTTTCCCCGTAGCGCTTGGTCGCCTCGTGGGCGTTGAGGCTCAGGATCGTCCCTTTCGGGTGGATCACTTCCTCGCCGATCTTCACTTCCGTCTCCTTGTCGATGAAGGCGCGGGCGACGTCGGGGTTGTGCCCGTTTTCCTCCGCCACCCCGGCGAAATACTTGGAATAATAGGAGACGCTTTTCTCCATGATCGTCTGCGGCAGGTTCTCCCCGCCGGAAGTGACCGGGGCTGCCGCCCCCACGGCGCTGGCGGGGGCCATGTAAATCTCCCGCGTGGAGATGGCGATGAGCGCACCGGCGGAGGCGGCGTTCGGGTTGATCCAGGTGATCGTCCGGTTGCCCGCCTTCATGATCGCCTGCTGGATTTTCACCGTGGAATCGAGGCTTCCCCCGGGGGTATCCATATCAAAGATCACGGCCTTGGCCTCCGCGTTTTCCGCCTCCTTGAGCGCGCGGCGGATAAAGGTGTACTGGGCGTCGGATATCTGCTCGCGGATCGGGACGACGTAGACTTCCGGCGCCGCGAACGCGCTCGGCACCCAACACAGAACCATGGCGATCAGAAGGCGCAATATCACGCCTGTAATCTCCACACAACCGGGGGGCGACTCAAGCGCAAACGCTCCCCCGCCCTACGCCCGCCCCTGCGGGGGGTGCGCCGCGCCCGCCTCCCACTCCTCGTAGGCGTGCGGCGTGCGGCAGTCCGCGCAGTTGAACCCGGTGTAGCGGACGCCGCAATGCGGACAGCGGCCGTGGTGTTCAAACGGGTCAAACGCCTGTTGGCACGAGGCGCAGGTCCAGAAATCCCCCCGGATCGGTCGCCCGCCGCAGGAGGGGCAGGCGACATGGGTGTGCCGGGGAGCGCGTTCGTAGCGGGAAAGAAGCCGGCTTCCCTGAAGGCCCCGCCACGACTGGAAGATGGCAAAGAGCGCCATGATCCCGATCCAGATCGACTGAAGCCAGAGGGCCAGCCCGATGATCGCCACCCCTCCGAGAAGGCCGATGACGCTCGCCACCATCAGGCTGCGGGATTCACCAATCACAAACCAGAGCAGGGAACGGAGAATCTGCCCGCCATCGAGCGGATAGATCGGCAGAAGGTTGAAGATCAGGACGACGGTGTTGATGAGCGCGAGCCGGTCGATCAACTGGAGAAGGGAGGAATCCATCTCTGCGTAGCTTCCGCCGGAAACCAGCATCCCCGCCACATGGAAAACCGGGATGAGCGCCACATTCACCAGCGGCCCCGCCGCGATGCTCCAGAGGACCGGCCCGGGGCGGTTGGGCGGGCTGACAAAGGCGACGCCGCCCAGCGGCCAGAGAAGAATCTCCCGCGCCTGCCCGCCCACCTGGCGGCACCCGAGCGCGTGGCCGAACTCGTGGAGAAGGACGATGAGAAAGAGGCCCAGATACTCCAGCCCCGCCCAGAGAAGGGACGGATAGACGCCCGAGCGCTGGTCAAGCTGCCACGCCGCGACGATAAACCAGCTCCAGTGCAGGAACACCGTGATGCCGAGGACCCGGAAAAGACGAAAACTGCCGTTGGAAACTGCTGACACGGGAAAAACCTAGCTCATCGCGATGGAATTGGAACAAAATGATTCGCGGAACGCCGTTCTTTCTGGCAGACTCGCCGTTTATGAAAACCAGCAACTGGATCAGCAAAAGCATTCTGGTGGCCGTTGTCGGCCTTGGCGTTCACACCCCCCTTTCGGCGGCTCCGGAGACGCACGAGTTTGACCCGGCGCACTCCTTCGTCGGCTTCCGCATCAAGCATCTTTTCGCCTACGTCCACGGGCGCTTCAACGACGTGAAGGGAACCCTCGTGATCGATCCCGACAAGCCGGAGGATGCGACGGTGACCGCCACCATCGGCGTCGCCTCCATCAGCACCGGCGTGGAAAAGCGGGACGCCCACCTGCGCACGCCCGATTTCTTCGACGCGGAGAAGTTCAAGGAAATCACCTTCAAGAGCAAATCGGTGGAAAAAACCGGTGACAAAACCGCGAAGGTGAAGGGCGACCTGACCATTCACGGCGTGACCAAAGAGGTGACGCTCGACGTCGAATACTTCGGCCACGGGGCGGACGGACAGGGGAGCATCCGCAGCGGCTGGCGGGGAATGACCACCCTCAAGCGGAGCGACTACGGGATCACTTTCGGCAAGGATATCGAAGGCGTGCCGCTGATCGGGGATCAGGTGGACATTATCCTCGACATGGAAGGCATCGTGAAGCCTTGATTCCGTTCATGGATTTATTTGATCTTTCCGGAGAAGTCGCCGTGGTGATCGGGGCCACGGGGGTGCTGGGCGGCGCGATCGCCGAGGGGCTCGCCGCGGCGGGCGCCAGGGTGGCCGTCGTGGGCCGCAGCGCGGAACGGGGCGAGGCGTGTGTGGAACGCATCACCCGGGCCGGGGGAGAGGCGCGGTTTTTCGCCGCGGACGCGGGCGACCGGGCCAGCCTGGCCGCCGCCCGGGAGGCGATCACCACCGCGCTGGGAGCCCCCACCGTTCTCGTGAACGGGGCGGGCGGCAACGATCCCAAGGTGACCGTGACCCCGGAACGCCCGTTCGAAACCATCGACGCGGCGGACTGGAACGCGGCCTTCGGGCTCAACCTCGTGGGCGGAGCGTTCCTGCCGTGTCAGGAGTTCGGCGCGGGGATGGCGGAGCGTGGCAAGGGGAGCATCATCAACATCGCGAGCGTCTCGGCGCACCTGCCGCTCTCGCGTGTGGTCGCCTACTCCTCGGCGAAGGCGGCGGTGGTCAACCTGACGCAGTTCCTCGCCCGGGAATGGGCCTCCAAAGGGGTGCGGGTGAACTCGATCACCCCCGGATTCTTCCCGGCGGAGCAGAACCGGCGGCTTCTCTTTGGGGAGGATGGAACGCCGACGCCCCGGGCGCAGTCGATCCTGGGCCACACCCCGGCGGGCCGTTTCGGGGAAGCGCACGAGCTTGTCGGCGCGGCGATCTTCCTCGCCAGCCCGAAGGCGAGCAGCTTCGTGACCGGCTCCGACCTGCGGGTGGACGGCGGGTTTCTCTCCCAGACGATCTAGGGCGTGTTTATGAATTTTGAAGGATGAATAAAAGAACGATTTTTGAGGCAAAAATGGGGCTTTCGAGGAAGGCCGAATCGAGATTCGGACGCCCGAGGAAACCCATTTTGG
>Ga0206106_100264_pt1 | contig 66946 bp, 67 predicted proteins | sample 1B1ome_FD_148677 | JGI IMG/M metagenome (GOLD analysis project Ga0206106, IMG submission 148677) | Enriched microbial communities from leaf-cutter ant dump, University of Wisconsin, Madison, United States - 1B110A | ecosystem: Environmental > Terrestrial > Nest > Insects nest > Nest dump | place... | reverse complement strand
ATTTTTTTTAATGGCGGAAGCTCCGGCAGCCTGCTTCCGCTCTTAGGTTAATCGTCCTTTTCGCTGCCGTTGAAGTCATTTCTATCCCCTTTCTCCCTCCTTGGCAAGGGTTAACTAAGTAGAACTAATCAGTGGTTCCCGAGTTCCTTTTCGAGCTCAGGAATTGGATCGGCCTTATACTTCTTTGTAAGATAAGCTCTTACCGTGGCCAAATAGCCTTCATCATAGTCAATCCTTGGGCCGGCACAGCAGCCATGAAAAACAACCGTTACTCCATACTTCTCTTTGGCAAGGCGCTTTAATTTTGAATCAATCATCCTGGGTTGACCAATGATTTTGTAGGTGATCAGCCCCCCTTTCAAATCCATTGTGGCTTGATTCACTCCCAAAGTGTATTCCTTGTTATCGACTTTCCGCATCGAGGTCGGATCGCTTTGGGAAAAGCCAACGGAATAGGTGCTCATTACCACAAGGAGAGACAAGATCGTTTTTTGGGTTTTCATACGAAAATGCTGCTACTAATCCACCAGGCAAAACATGACGCAAAAGCGCAGCCAATGAGGAGTAATCCCTTTCTGAATTTGATCCACTTATCCCGGAACTCTGATAGCTGGATCAAAATGTCTGGAATGTACGCGAGGCAATAGAGAATATTGGCAATGACGGCGAAAACGAAAAGCCACATTAGTGTGAGTGGCCAATCTATATGATGATCTTTTATAATGGCGGGAATGGCGTGATAAAGGGTAATGACGGAAAGCAGGAAATTGTAGACCAAACGGCGCGCTTCCCAGTAACGCAGAGCGTCGGATATGGTTTTGGAGAGAGGTGTCATTTTTTGACTGACGGCAAGAATCAGGCACAGGGCCTTGCCCGGTTGACGGAATCCGCATGTTCGCTCATTTTGGTCCGTATTGTGGCTCCAGCGTGCGCCGGATCAAGCGGTTGTCATTCCACTCCTCTATCACGAAAACCGTAACACATTCGTTGGTTTTCCAGTTTTTCAACTCAGGAAGAGAATCTTTTAAGAGGATTGATTCGGATCGTTGCTTTTGAAATCGTCCATCTTTGTGCTGATAATAGATCGCGAAATTCTCGGGACCGGAACGTCCGTATGCAACCATTTCCCCTCCATCGGGGAGGCTATTTAACCCAAGTTCTTCGGGTTCTTTCCAACGGTGAAATGCTCCATCTTTAAATCGGTAATAGCAATACCAGGAGCCTCCGGTCCCCCATGCCGTGATGATCCGGAAATCGAGAAAGCCATCTCCGTCAAAATCGGCGATGTCCATGTTGGGTATGCCTACGTCGACATAATCATACTCCAATTCATACTCTTTGTCCTTAGATCGCACCGTAATCTTCCCAATCGGAGCGAAAATAATCCCTTCCGCTGTCTTAAACTGATCCGAGGCTTCGGTGTGTAGCCGAATCGTGGCGGGCTCAATGCCATCCTTCGGGGTGATGCTGAAGGAATAGACTGACGATGGCTTTAACAGAGGTGGCTTTTGAGGATCAAGCGGAATATCCGCCCCGGCAAGCGTGCCTCCATGCAGAAGAAGAATCAGGATGGCGCGTTTCATATGGCTAGCGAACCTTGAGGCTGGCTCCATTGTCTAGTTAGGCTCCTTTTGTTTCTTCCGTTGATGCTTTGGCGGGAGGCGCAACGGGAACATAATCAAGGGTGAGCGGCTTGAACTTTCCAATCATCCGAATGGAAACATAGGTGCATATCCAGGCGAAAACGGAAAACAGTAGCGCTAACACCGATCCCATGAATAATGCAGCGAAGAAACCAGCTATTCCGGTAACGTACTGCTGATTGACCGTGACCGTATGCGCCCCGAAAAAAGCGGCGACACCGCAAAGCGTAAGAAATGGTATCATCACCGTGGCAGTGAGAATCAGGATAAGCTTAAAAAGTGAGCCGGCTTTGATGCGCGTGAATCTGACGGATTGAACTGGTGTCATGATGTGATTTCTGCCTGACGATTGAGGTCATCGGCCGCGTTTCCCGCGGTTCGCTGCACCGGTTTGTCAGGCTGTAGGTTCATTGCGGGTTCGTAGGAGGTGAGCAATCATGCAACCCAGTAGCGCGAGAAGCGGAGCGGAGAGGAATCGGGAGTAGAAATAGACGTAACTATCCAGTGGCGCCCCCGGTGGAAGCTGCGCACGAACGAGTAGGGCGTGGAGAGCTGCGCCTGCCAAGCCTGTGCCGACCGCCCACCATAGCGCACGCCGGGCGACATGACGCTGACGGAACAAGAAGCCGGCTATGAGATAGGGCCACGCAAACGGCACGCTGTCGACAAAGGGCGCGACGGAGACAGAACGCCCCACACTCGGAAATGAGCGGCCCTCGACAATAGCGCGATGCCAGGCAAGCGACAGGAAGAGAAGCGAGAGGAGGGATGCCGCGAGAGTCAGCGTGGAAACCAGGGTGTCTTTTTGGATCGGCCTCATGGTCCGGGTGGTGCGGGTGTGGAATAGCCTAACATCCAGGTTTAGCTACCATCAGTAGAATGCAGCGTGAGCTCTCTTCTCTGTGACGTGATAACTGCGACTCATGATCTTATTTTGCCGAGCAAAACAATCGTCTTCAAATTTGTAAGGTAGGTCAAGATTGTTATCGGTTGTATGGGGGCCTGATTATCTCTGAGGGTGCTTGTCAAATGTACCGTTAAAACTCCTCATGCGAAGACGGGTTGCAAGATTGCAGGAATATTCCGGTACACGGAAGATTGCGTGTGGCTGACAAGCTCGGAGCGTACGGAGTCAGCGCCGGGGGCGCGCATGGGGCCGGGCACTGGAAATTGACCGGGCGGGCAGCGGTTGGGCGTGAACCCCTTGCCAAACCGGAATCAAACCCGGAAACCGGAACAACAACCGGCTTTCCCCGATCTCTTTTGGAGTTGCTTTCTCCCCTTTTTCGCCGGATGATTCCATGATATGTTGACCAGCCAACGCATTATTGACGCGATCAACCAGCAGATCGGCAATGAATTTTCCGCAATGCTTCAGTACACGGCGATTGCGGCCCATTTCGACAGCGAAACCCTCCCGGAACTCGCCGCTTATTTCCGGCTTCAGGCCGAAGAGGAGAAGGAACACGCCCAGCGGTTCATCAAGTACGTGATCGACACCGGGGCCAAGGTGATCATTCCCGCCCTGCCCGCGCCGATCAATCACTTCAAGTTCGCCGAGGATGCCGTGAAGCTTTCCCTGGATCAGGAAAAGACGGTGACGGCGCAGGTCAACCACCTTGTCCACATCGCCAAGGAGGAGAAGGACTACACTTCGGACAATTTCCTCCAATGGTTCATTCAGGAACAGCTTGAGGAAGTCTCTTCCATGGACGATCTCCTGCGGATTGTCCAGCGCGCCGGGGAGGGAAACCTGCTCCGGGTGGAGGATTACCTTGCCCGGAAGGCGGGCCGCATCGCCAATCGCGGCTTTTCGGTGGAGAACGATTAACGATCAACCCCCATCCCTAATTCATGTATCAGGAAGCAGCCACTCCTTTGTCCCGCGATGTCGTCGCCGTCCGGATTCCGAGCGGGGAACAGATTACCCTGCCCGCCGGTGCGGAAGTCATCATCACCCAGGCCCTCGGCGGTGCGTTTACCGTCGTGGTGGCCCATCAGCCGGGGCTTTTCCGGATTCACGCGGCGGATGCCGATGCGCTCGGGCGTGAGGTTTCCGCCGACTCCGCCGAAGGCCAGCCGGACGCGGCCTCCGCCGATGGTCCCTTTGATGTCGAGGCGGTCTGGGCTCAGCTCCGGAACTGTTACGATCCGGAGATTCCGGTGAATATTGTCGATCTCGGGCTGATCTATGAGCTGGAAGCCGTGGACGACGAATCCGGCAAGGGCAAGCGGGTCAACGTCAAGATGACGCTCACGGCTCCCGGCTGCGGCATGGGGCCGACCCTCGCTGCGGATGCCGAGGGGCGCATCATGACCGTTCCGGGTGTGGCCAGCGCGAATGTGGAGCTTGTCTGGGATCCGCAATGGACTCCGGACCGGATTTCCGCCGCCGGGCGCGAAAAACTCGGGATGGCGTAGAGACGCAGGGACGCTTTGCGCTCTACGAACCACGGCCCCGCTCCGCCCTCTTCTCTCAGGCCCGCTGCCCGCGGGCCTGCTTCTTTATTCCCCCGGGGCATCCTCCGGGGGGAGTGGTGTGTTGTTCCGTTCAGGCGTCCGCCGCCTGCAGGGTCTCCGGCTGGGCCTTGAGCATCTTGAGGATCGGCTGCGGATAAACGCCGAGGATCAGGATGAAGGCGACGAGCGCGCCGATGGTCGCTTTTACCAGCGGCGTGGCGACGATGGGCGAAGCGTCGGAAGCCGGTTTCCAGTACATGGCCCGGACCACTTTGAGGTAGTAGTAAAACCCCGCGCCCACGGTGATGACGCCGACGACCAGGAGCGCCCATTGGCCCGCGGCGATGGCGTCGCGGAAGACGAGGAACTTGCCGAGGAACCCGGCGGTGAAGGGCACCCCGGCGAGCGAAAGCATCGCCATCAGCATCCCGAAGGCGAGGACGGGCGAACGCTGGCTGAGGCCGTTGAAGTTCACGATGTCGTCGCCGCCGGTCGCCTTGTTGACGATGATCATGACCAGAAAGGCGAGCAGCGTCATCAGGAGGTAACCCGCCAGATAATAGGAGACGGTGACCGCCACGGCTCCCTTGCCGTCCCAGCTTGCCAGTGCCATCAGGAGATAACCGGCGTGACCGATGCTGGAGTAGGCGAGCAGCCGCTTGAGGTTATCCTGCGGCATCGCGGCGAGGTTGCCGTAAATGAGGGTCAGGATCGCCATGCCGCCGAGGATGAGCAGCAGCTTGGAGGCGATCGCCGGGTCCGCCAGGAACGGCTGCATCACCCGCATCAGGACGATGAACCCCGCCGCCTTGGAACCGACGGAGAGGAAGGCGGTGATCGGGGTCGGCGCGCCATGGTAGACATCGGGCACCCACATCTGGAAGGGGACGGCGGCGATCTTGAAGCCGAGGCCGACGAAGATCAGCGCCATGCCGAAGAGGAGCGGGGTGGCGGAGGATTCCGGCAGCCCCCGGATCGCAGCGCCCACCTGCAAAAGGTTGGTTTCGCCGGTGACCCCGAAGATCCACGTGATCCCGTAGACGAGGAACCCGGCGGAGAGCGCGCCGAGGATCAGGTATTTCACCCCGGCTTCCAGCGAGGCGACGCTGCGGCGCATGTAGCTCACCAGGATGTAGAAGGAGATGGTGACGAGTTCCAGCGCCACGAAGATCATGATGAAATCCACGGCGGAGGCCATCCACATCAGCCCCGCGCAGGTGAGCACCGGGAGGGCGAAAAACTCTCCCGTCCCCGCGTTGGGCGTGACACCGGGGATGTACCGGGCCAGGAGCGGACGGAATTCCACCGCCATGATGAGCACCACGAGGGTGGCCCCGAGCGCGATCCGCTTGTAAAAGAGCGCGAAGGCGTCTCCCGTGTAGAAGCGGGCCAACTGGCTGGTTTGCGCAAATTCGATCGGCCGGGCGAAGAAGGAAAGGACGAAGACGGCGGCGATCCCCGTGATGGCGATCCAGCCAAGGAAGCTCTTTTCCTTGTCGTCGTCGAAGGCTTCCCAGAGGATCAGGATCAGCCCGATGGCAAGGACGGTGATGTCGAGAAGGATGGGCAGGGGCGCGGTCATTTGGCGATGAGGGCGGTCACGGTGGGCTTGACAAGGTTCACAAAGAACTGCGGGCGGAAGCCGGTGAACACCAGCACGGCCAGCAGGAGGATGAGGGCGGGCCGCAGGCAGGGGCTCAGGTCGGTGAGGGTGTTCCAGCGGGGCCGCGGTTCACCCATGAAGACGGCCCGGTAAGCGCGCAGCATGTAGACGGCGGAGATGACGACCCCCCAGAGGGCGACGATGGTCGCGATCTGGAAGGTGGAAAACTCCAGCCCCGGCCCGGCGTGGGCGAACGCACCGAAGAAGATGAGAAGCTCCCCGGCGAAGTTCCCCAGCCCGGGAAGGCCGATGGAGGCGAAGGTGGCGATGCCGAAGGTGAACCCGAGGAAGGGAAGCGGCTTGGCCAGTCCCCCAAGCTGGGAAAGCTCCAGCGTGCCGGTCCGCTGCCGGATTTCCCCGGTGATGGCGAAAAGGGCGGCGACGGAAAGGCCGTGGGCGAAAATGAGCAGGGCGGCTCCGTTGATGCCGAGGACGTTGAATGCCGCGATCCCCAGAAAGATATACCCCATGTGCATCACGCTGGAGTAGCCGATCATCCAGTCGAGGTGTTTCTGGGCGATGGTGACGAGGCCGATGTAAAGGATGTTTCCCATCAACAGGATGAGCAACAGGTGGGTCCACCCCTGCGCGGCTTCGGGCATCAGCGGCAGGGCGACGCGGAGCAGCCCGTAAAGGCCGAATTTCTTGAGCACCCCGGCGTGCAGCATCGCCGCGGGAGCGGGGGCCGAGGCGTAGGCGTGGGGCGCCCAGCTATGGAAGGGGAAGAGGGAGATGAGGATGCCGAAGCCGATCAGCAACAGCAGGTAGATCCAGCCGGTCTGCGGGATCGCTCCCTGCCCGGCCAGCCCCTGAAGGCGGATCAGGTCGAAGGTGCGCAGGTCCGCCGGGATGCTCACGTAGAGGCTCAGAAGCCCGACGAGGAGCACCATGCTGCCGAGCGCGAGGTAGATCGTCACTTTCCAGGCGGCGGCCATCCGGTCCCCGGAACCCCAGATGCCGATAAGGAGGAAGGTCGGGATGAGCGCCAGTTCGTGAAAGGCGTAGAAGAAGAAGAGATCGAACGAGGCGAACGCGCCGGTGGCCCCGGCGGCGATGAAGAGGAGGCAGGCGAAGTAAAGCCCTTCGCGTTTCTCCACCTTCGGGGCGACCCAGAGGGCGGCGACGGTGACCACCGCCGTCAGGAGCAGGAGGAGCAGGCTCAGCCCGTCCGCTCCGACAAAGTATTGCAGCCCCCATTCCGGAACGAGCGGTATGACGCACTGGAACTGCACCCCCCCCGCGCCCGGGTCATAGCGGAAGAGGAGCCCGAGGGTGATGAGAAGGTTGGCGAAGGCGGCGGCCAGCGAGAATTTGCGGGCCGGGGCACCAAGAAGCACGGCGATCGCCGCGACGATGGGAATGGCGATGAGGAGGGTAAGCACGGGTACTTAGAAAATCACGTAGTAGAGAAGGAGGATGACACCGGCCCCGAAGAGGAGGGCGTAACCCTGAAGGTTTCCGAACTGGAGAAGCCGCAGGGCAAACCCGGCCCCCCAGGTGGCGCTGGCGAGGATGCGGGTGCCGAAGCCGATCACCCACCGGTCCAGGAAGGCGCTGAAGGTGGCCAGCAGGTCTTGCGTGTAGGCGATCAGTCTGGCGTAGAGTTCGTCGAACCAGAATTTCTTCGCGAACGGCTCGATGTAGAGCGGATCGCGGTCCCGGCCCCGGTAGAGGACGAATCCGGCAAGCACGCCGAGGATGGCGGTGACGATGGCGATGACCGGTGTGTTCGTCGCCCCGTGCTCGTGCATCGGCTGGAAGCGGTGAAGGAAGAAGCCGTACCCGGCGATGAACGAGGGGATCGCCAGAAGGATGAGCGGCCCGCTCATGAGCGGGGGGACTTCGTGGGCGTGGGCGGCGTTTTCGCTCCGTGTCTTGCCGAAGAAGACGACGACGTAGAGGCGCGTCATGTAAAAGGCGGTCAGGAACGCGGCGATCAGGCCGATGTAGTAGAGCGGGGAGCCTTCGGCGGCGATCAGGATGGCGTCCTTCGTATAGAAACCGCTGAAGAACGGGATGCCCATCAGGGCAAGGGTGCCGATGGCGAAGGTAACGGCTGTGATCGGCAGTTTCCTGAGCCCGCCCATTTTCCAGATGTTTTGTTCATGGTGGCAGGCGTAGATGACCGCGCCGGAGCCGAGGAAGAGAAGGGCCTTGAAAAAGGCGTGGGTAATGAGGTGGGCCATCGCCGCTTCCTTCGCCACCAGCCCGATGGCCATCACCATGTAGCCAAGCTGGGAGAGGGTGGAGTAGGCGAGGATGCGCTTGATGTCGTTCTGCTGCGTGGCGATGAGGGCGGCCATCAGTGCGGTGATGCCGCCGATCCATGCGATGACGCTCATCGCGTCCGGGGCGATCTCCAGCACGAAGAAGGCGCGGGCGAGCATGTAGACCCCGGCGGCAACCATCGTGGCCGCGTGGATGAGGGCGGAAACCGGCGTGGGGCCTTCCATCGCGTCCGGCAGCCAGACGTGAAGCGGGAACTGCGCCGATTTGCCGACGGTGCCGCAGAAGATGGCGAGCGCGGCGACGGTGGCCAGCGCGCCGTTGGCGGCGAGGGCTCCGACGTTATCCGCGATACCGCTGAAGGTGATGGAGCCGGTCGTCACCCAGATGAGCAGGATGCCGAGCATGAAGCCGAAGTCGCCGATCCGGTTCGCCATGAATGCCTTGTTCGCGGCGGCGGGCGGGGCGGCGCGGTCGAACCAGTGGCCGATGAGCAGGTAGGAGGAGACGCCGACGAGTTCCCAGAAGATGAACATCATCACGAAGTTGTCGGCAAAGACGATGCCGAGCATCGAGAACATGAAGAGGGAGAGGGCGGCGAAATAGCGCCCCTTGCCGTCGTCATCCGCCATGTAGGCGAGCGAGTAGAGATGAATGAGGGTACCGACCGAGGTGACCACCAGCATCATCGCCTGGCTGAGCTGGTCCACGGTGAAGCCGATCGGTACGGAGAAGGCGGGGCCGAAATCGAGCCACGGAAGCTGCACCACCGGGGTGGGGGAGCCGGGGGCGAGGAAGACGCCGATGCTCGCCGCCAGCGAAACCAGCACCGCCGCGACGGAAATCCCCGCGCTCAGGGTGCCGGAGCGTTTGGTGAAAAGCGCGATGAGGGCCGCGCTTGCCAGCGGGGCAAACAGGACGATCAGGACAAGAAGTGCGGTGGACATGCGAAGGGAAGGCGCGTTACCGAAGAATTAAAATTTAAGCGTGTTGATGTCTTCGACGTGGGTCGTCTGGCGGGCCCGGTAGAGGGCGACGATGATCGCCAGCCCGACGGCCACTTCCGCAGCCGCCACGGTGATGATGAAAAAGACGAGCATCTGGCCGTTGTAATCAGGCAGCCCGTTGGTGCCGTTGAAGCGGGAGAAGGCGACCAGCGAGAGGTTCGCGGCGTTGAGCATCATCTCCAGCGACATGAAGATGATGATCAGGTTGCGACGGAAGAGCACCCCGGCGAACCCGAGGGCGAAAAGGAGGCCGCTGACCAGCAGATAATCGTTGAGCGTGACCATGTTCGGTTATTTGAGTTCGCGTTTGCTCAGGATGACCACGCCAATCGTGGCGACGAGGACGAGCACGCCGACAATCTGGAAGGGAAGGTTGTAGTTGGAAAAGAGCATAGTGCCGACTTCGCGCACGTCGTCGATCCGCCCCTCCAGCGGCGGGAGGGTGCGCTTGCCCGGCTCGTAGTGGCCGAGCACGGAGAGAAGCTGCGTGATGAAGAGGAAGACGATGATGCCGCCGCCGATCAGCCCGGCGGGGTGAATCTTCCGCCGGACCTCCGCCTTCAGGTCCAGCAGCATGATGATGAAGAGGAAGAGGACCATCACCGCCCCGGCGTAGACGAGGATCTGGATGATGCCGATGAAGTAGGCGTTGAGCGTGACGTAAAGCGCCGCCAGCCCCATGAACGAGGCGACGAGGCTCAGGGCGCTGGCAACCGGGTTGCGCTGAAGGATGACCGAGAGGCCAAACCCGAGCATCAGGATGGAGAAGACCCAGAATAAGATGGCTGACATTGCTGGTTTTTTTGAGGGGGCGCTATTTCTTCGGGTTCCACTTGTGGACGAGCCCCGTCCGGACGCCGCCCAGCTCGATGAGCTTGGCCTTGTCGTGGACCATCTCCTCGCGGGTGTTGCCGGTGATCGCGTAATCCTTGCGCAGGAAGATCGCCTGTTCCGGGCAGACCTCCTCGCACATGCCGCAGTAGATGCAGCGGATCATGTCGATCTCGAATTCCACGGGGAATTTCTCGACCTTCGCAAAGCGGTTTTCCGCCGGGATTTCCCCGGGGGTGATCCTGATGGCGCGCGGGGGGCAGATGAACTCGCAAAGCTGGCAGGCGACGCACCGGGTGCGGCCGTGTTCGTCGGAGACGAGGGTCGGCGCGCCCCGGTAGTGCTCGGGCAGGTTGGCATCCCACTTCTGCTCCGGGTATTCCATGATCACCTCGCGCTTGCCCCGGAGCATCTTGACGAGGTGGCCCAGGGTGATCTTGAGCCCGGCGAGGACCGTGGGAAGGTAGATCTTCTCGGCGAAGGTCAGTTTGGGACGTGGAACGGTGTAAGCCATGGCAATGGAAAATCAGGAACGCAGGGCGATGATGGCGGCGGTAAGGAAGATATTGACGAGGGCGATTTCAAAGAACCAGATCCACCCGAGCTTCATCAACTGGTCGTAGCGAAAGCGCGGCAGGGTCCAGCGGATGAAGATGAAGAAGAGAAGCAGGGCGATGACCTTGAGGAAAAAGACGGCGATATTGACCGCGCCCCAGAACATGCCGACCAGCCCCGGGCCGGACCCGTCCGGGATGCCCGGGAACGACCAGCCGCCCAGAAAGAGGACCACGATGAGCGAGGAGCCGAGGATCATCGCCGCGTATTCGCCCAGGAAGAAGAGGGCGAATTTCATGGAGGAATACTCCGTGTGGTAGCCGCCGACGAGTTCGGTCTCCGCTTCGGGAAGGTCGAACGGGAGCCGGTTGGTCTCCGCGAACATGGCGACGGTGAAGATGATGAAGGAGATCACAATGGGAATCCAGAGGAGCACCTGATCGAACGTCGGAAGCTGCGGGGTGGCCGCCGTGATGCCCGGCAGGAGCATCCAGCCGTGCCGGACCTGTTCGTTGATGATCTCAACCAGGTTGAGCTTGCCGAGGATGAGGAAGAGGGGGATCACCGAAAGCCCGAGCGAAAGCTCGTAGGAGATCATCTGCGAAGTGGAGCGGATGCCGCCCAGAAACGGGTACTTCGAATTGGAGGACCATCCGGCGAGGACGATCCCGTAAACCCCTACGGAGGTGAGGGCAAAGACGAAGAGCGGCCCGATATCGACATTGGCGATCACCATCGGCACGCCCGCGAAGGTGCTGCCGAAGGGGATGACGGCCAGCGCCGTGATGACGGCGGCGATGCCGAGGCCGGGGGCGATCCAGTAGTAGAATTTGTTGACGTAGCTCGGGGTGAAATCCTCCTTGAGCAGCAGCTTCACCGCGTCCGCGATCGGCTGGCCGAGCCCTCCGAGAAACGGGGAGAAATCTTTCTTCGCGCCGAGCAGGGTGATCGGGAAGCCGGTCCGGTTCGGGCCGAGCCGGTCCTGCATGAGCGCGCTCACGCGCCGTTCCGCATAGACGGTGTAGGAAACCAGCGTCAGGACGACCCCGAGCAGGAAGACCGTCTTGGCCAGCGAGGTCAGGATGAGAAACCAGTCGATTTGATCAAAAAGGTTCATGGAAAGATCAGGCAGTTTGAAGCTGGACGCCGAGATCGCCGATTTTGCTCAGGCTCAGGCCCGCGAAGGCGGGGACTTCCGCCGCCATTTGCCTGAAGACGTCCTCGATGGCGTAGAGGCCGTTGGAACCGCTGATGCCCTGGATGAGATCGCGGAGAATCTCCCAGTCGTCGCGCGCTTCGCCGGGCGGTTCGATGGCCCGGTTCAGGCGCTGGAGGCGGCCCTTGTGGTTGATCATGGAGCCCCGCTTTTCGGCGAAACCGGCGCTGGCAAGGACGTAATCCGCCTGCCGGGTCGCCCCGTTGGGGAGGATGTTCATGGCGACCAGAAGGCTCAGTTTCTTCAGGTTGGCCTCCGGGATGCCGGCGTCCACGGCGTCCTCGCCCAGAATGAGGAGCGCCTTGATCTTCCCGGAGTGAATCCCCTCGGCGATGGCCTGGAGGTTGTCGCCCGGGTTCGGGGCGCTCACGCCGAGGAGCTTCGCTCCGGCGGTGTTCGGGTTGCGGTCCGCGTCCATCAGGATGTCGTCCCCCGTGCCGATGTGCGGCACGATATCGTGATGCGGTGTGCCGAGGGTGTGGATGAGCCGGGAGATGAGGAAAAGCTCCTCATTGGTGGCCCCGCCCGAGGCGATCACGGCGATCTGGTCGCCCGCGAAGCTCTTGAGCGCGGCGGCGGCGCGGGTGAGCGCGATGCTCCAGGTCGGCTCCTCCTCGTACTGTTTGAGAACCTTGACGAGCGGGCCGCGCAGCCGTTCCTCGTTGTGGAGGTAGTGGAAATTGAGCCGCCCGTAGTCGCACATCCAGACTTCGTTCACGTCGTTGTTCTCCCGGGGGGTCTGACGGTAGACCTTGCCCTGGCGTGCGCCGATGGTGACGTTGCAGCCGGTGGAGCAGCTTGTGCAGATGCTGCGCGTTTCCTGAAGGAACCAGACGCGCATCTTGAAGCGGAAATCGCTGGAGGTGAGCGCGCCGACCGGGCAGATATCGACGGTGTTGAGCGAGTAGTTGCTGTCGAGCTTGCGCCCCGGGTGGCAGGTCAGCGTGTTGTAGCTGCCCCGTTCCACGAAGCCGAGCACGTCGTCCTTCGCCACTTCCTTCATGAAGCGGACGCAGCGGGAGCAGAGGATGCACCGTTCGTCATCGAGCGTCACGCGCGGCCCGAGTTCCACGTTCTTGGGCTTCTTGACCTTGTGTTCGAGAAAGCGCGAGTTCGCGTTCCCGTATTCCACGGAAAATTCCTGAAGACGGCATTCCCCGGCCTGATCGCAGATCGGGCAATCGAGCGGGTGGTTGATGAGCAGGAACTCCATCACCCCCTTGCGGGCTTCCTGCGCCATCGGCGAGTTCGTCCGCACGGCCATCCCCTCCGCCACGTCCTGCGCGCAGGAGATCTGCGGGCGCGGAATCCAGTTGATGACCGGGCGACCGTCCGGGCCGATCTCCGGCTTGCGATCCGGGGTCATCTTCGGCATCCCCATCTCGATCAGGCACATGCGGCAGTTGCCCGGGGAGGAGAGCTTCGGGTGATAGCAGTAGTGAGGGATGAACTTTTCCGCCTGCTTGCAGGCTTCGATGAGGCGGGTTCCCTTGGGAAACTCCATCCAGACGCCGTCGATCTGGACGTTCACCATCTGGACGGGTGGCGGGGCTTCGGGGGTGGCGGTTTGGGTGCTCACGATAAGGAAAGAGAAAGGGTTTCTGATGCAGGTGGCGAACCCGCCATGGACGACCCGTGGGAGATCAAGGGGTGGTTGATCCTCCGGTCAGTTGCTTCGGTTCGTTCTGTTCAATCAAGGTTTCCGAAAGGTATTCCGGCGGCGTGGGCGGCGGCAGGATCTTCTTCGATTTCCCCTGAAACTCTTCGCGGAACTTGAGGACGAAGCTCTGTGTCGGCCACGAGCACGCTTCGCCGAAGGCGCAGATCGTCTTTCCGGCGATGTTGTCGGCCACGCTCTTGAGGACGTCGGGATCGCTCTCCACACCGCCCCCGGCCATGATCCGGTCGGTGATCTTGCGCATCCAGAGGGAGCCTTCGCGGCACGGGGTACACTGGCCGCAGCTTTCGTGCGCGTAGAAGGCGTTCAGGTTGTTGAGCACCCAGACCATGTCGCGCGTGTCGTCCATCACGATCACCCCGCCCGATCCGGCCATGGAGCCGACGGCGGCCAGCGAGTCGAAATCCATCCGGATATCCTCGATGCCGATCTCCTTGTCCGCCAGCGAACCGTCCGCCGCCTTTTCCTTGATCTTGTAGGTTTCCCCGGCGCGGAGCACCTTGGCGGAGGAGCCGCCGGGGATGATCGCCTTGAGCTTGCGCCCCGGCTTGAGGCCGCCGCACAGGTCGTTGATCACCTCGCCCATGGTGAGCGAGCCGACTTCGATCTCAAAGTAACCGGGCTGCCGCACATCGCCGCTCACGCAGAGGATGCGGGTGCCGGTGTTGTTCGGGCGGCCGATCTTTGCGTATTCCGCGCCCCCCATATCGACGATGTGGCGCACGTGGCAGAGGGTCTCCACGTTGTTGACGATGGTCGGGCACTGGTAGAGGCCGAGCACCGCCGGGAAATACGGCGGTTTGATGCGCGGGTAGGCCCGCTTGCCTTCGAGCGATTCGATGAGGCCGGTTTCCTCGCCGCAGATGTACGCGCCCGCGCCGCGATGGACGTAAATTTCGAGGTCAAACCCGGTGCCGAGGAGGTTCTTGCCCAGAAGGCCTTTTTCCTTCGCCTCCGCGATCGCTTTTTCGAGGATTTTCGCCCCTTCGGGAAACTCGCCCCGGATGTAGATGTAGGCGAGGTGAACATCCAGCGCGAAGCACGAGATGATGATCCCCTCGATCAGCTGGTGCGGGTCCTGATGAATGATGTAGCGATCCTTGAAGGTGCCCGGTTCGGATTCGTCCGCGTTGCAGATCAGGTAGGTCGGCTTCGGGCCGCCCCGGCGGATGAAGCCCCACTTCACGCCGCACGGAAACCCCGCGCCGCCGCGCCCGCGCAGGCCGGAAGCCTTCACTTCGCCCACGATCGCGTCCGGCTCCATCGTGATCGCCTTGCGGAGCACTTCGTACCCGCCGTTGCGGATGTAGCAGTCGATATCCGGCGTGTAATCTTCGCGGTCGATATTGGCGAAGATCATCCGGCGTTCGCGCGGGTGGGGAGGGCGGCGTTTGATCGCGGGCATGGCTACTGGTATTTGGCGAGGAGGTCAGGGATTTCTTCGGGCGCGACCGCTTCGTAAAAGTCGTCGTCGATCATGCAGACCGGGGCGGTGCCGCAACTGGCGATGCATTCGACAAACTCGATCGAGTATTTGCCGTCGGCCCCGACGGTGATCGGGTCGCCGTGGTCGTGGGAGTCGCCATGGGGGTCGATCCCGGCTTTCCTGCAGAAATGCTCGCGCAGTTCCTGGCTGCCCGCCATGGCGCACGAGAGGGTGCGGCAGATGCGGATATGGTGTTTGCCCGCCGGTTTGCGCCGGAACATCGGGTAAAACGTGACGAGCCCGAGGATCTGGATCGGCTCCAGCTCAAGCTTCTCGGCGATCCAGAGGATCGCCTCTTCGGAGATGAAGCCGTAATGCTCCTGGAAAAGATGGAGCAGCGGCAGGGAGGCGCTCTGTTTGGAGACGGGGTAGTGCGAGATCGCCTCGTCCACCCTGGCCAGTAATTCAGCGGGGAGATTCATCGTCATTCGTTTTCAAAGGAGCCTTTGATGCCGTCGGGAGCGAGCCGGCCATTGATAAAGGTCAACTCCACATCCCGACCGTTCTGTTGGTAAAGGTAGCGGGTCACCGGAAGCTGGCGGACGACTTCCTCCGCCTCTTCCGGGGCGGTCTCGATCCGGTCCGGCTGGCCGAGGATCGACTCCACCTCCTTGGCGGACATCTCCGCCTTCACGGCGCGGAGGTTCGCGTCCGAAAGGTTCCGGCTGCACGCCGCGAGTATCAGCGCCGCGGCGAGCAGGGGCGTCAGGAATAAAACCCGGTGCATGAGGTGCATGTGGGGGTGCCGTTTGCGGTGGTTGCGTGGGGTCGGGTCCATCAACGGTCGCATTCGCCCATCACGAAATCAAGACTTCCGAGAATGGCCACCACGTCGCTCATCATGTGGCCCTTGAGCAGTTCGGGCAGGACGCTCAGGTTCACAAAGGAGGGGCTGCGGATCTTGAGCCGGTGAGGCGCGCCGCCTCCCTTGCTGTGGATGTAAAAGCCGAGTTCGCCCTTCGGGTTTTCCGCGCCGAAGTAGACCTCCCCGGGAGGGGCGTTGACCCCTTCGGTATGGAGGATGAAGTGATGGATAAGCTCCTCCATCTTCGTGAGCACTTCGCGCTTGTCCGGGCGGAAATTCTTCCCGTCGCCGATGTTCACCGGGCCGGAGGGGAGCTTGTCGAGCACCTGGCGGATGATCCGCACGCTCTGCTTGAGCTCTTCGAGGCGGACGTAGTAGCGGTCGTAGCTGTCGCCCACGCTGCCGATCGGGATGTCGAAATCGTACTGTTCGTAGCCGAGGTAAGGCTGTTTGCGGCGCAGGTCGTGATCGACGCCGGAGCCGCGCAGGTTCGGGCCGGTGATGGCGTAGTCGATCGCCATTTCCCGGGTGAGGACGCCGATGTCCTTCGTCCGGTCCACGAAAATGCGGTTGCGGGTCAGGAGCCGGTCGATCTCGTCCACCTGCGGGAGGAGGCCGTCGAGGAACGTCGTGACCGCCTGCGTAAAGCCGTCGGGAAGATCGCGGATCTGCCCGCCCACGCGGGTGTAGCTGGTGGTGAAGCGCGCGCCGGTGAGCTGCTCGCAGAGGTTGTAGATTTTTTCCCGCTCCGTGAAGGTGTAGAGGAAGACGGTCATCGCCCCCGTATCCATGGCGAACGTCCCGATGCCGAGAAGGTGGGCGGAAATCCGGGCAAGCTCACACGCCAGCACGCGGATCGCCTGCCCGCGCGGCGGGAGTTCCCAGCCCATCAGCTTTTCCACCGCCAGCGCGTAGGCGACGTTGTTGGCCAGCGGGGCCAGGTAGTCGAGCCGGTCCGTGTACGGGACGAACTGGTTGTAGTGCATCGCCTCCGCGATTTTCTCATCCCCCCGGTGAAGGTAACCGACATCCGGGGTCGCCCCGGTGATGATCTCGCCGTCCATCTCCAGCACCAGACGAAGCACCCCGTGGGTCGCCGGGTGAGACGGCCCCATGTTGATGATCAGCTTCTCGCCGAGGAGATCGGTGGAAGGGGTTTCGTGCAGGTGCTGCTGGGCGCGTCCGAGGGTATCGGAGGCTTCGAACTCGTGCTTGGTGACTGCCATGGTTTTTCCTAATAACAGGATATTTTCAGATTAAACCCGGGTTGGGCATCCAAAGCAAGCGTTTCTATTTGTGAAATTTTTCACAAGGGTCTTGCCAACGGCGTTTCGTCACGGCAGGGTTGACGCCGTGATCGCCATCGTGATGTGTGGAAATTCTGCTGTAATCCGCCGGTCTTCCGGTGCTCCTTTCCCGTGTTTGCAGGGTGGGGGTGCGATCCTTTCCAATTTCCCTTCCGCTTCCGGCGTATCGCGATCCGTGCGATCGGAGCGATCCGTGTGGTTCATGCGATCCGTACCGCTCGCGTAACCACGCCTTTCCGGACCGCCGCGCGGTCTTTCCTCCCGGAGCGACGGGTTTCCGTTTCCAGCCTCGTTTTCAGGCGCGGAGAACCGATTCAGGTTTACCCATTCTGCTCAACAATCATCCTTTGATGCATTACATTTGACCCAATACCGATGAACACTCAACCAAGAATCGTGATCGCGGGGGCCGGTTTCGGGGGGCTGGCCGTGGCGAAGGAACTCGCGGACGCCCCGGTGCGGGTGACCGTGATCGACCGTTCCAACCATCACCTTTTCCAGCCGCTGCTCTATCAGGTGGCGACGGCGGCGCTCTCCCCGGCCCAGATCGCCCAGCCGGTGCGCCATATCCTGCGGGACGCGAGGAATGTCGAGGTGGTGATGGGCGACATTCACAAGGTGGACGCGGAAAAGAAGCAGGTCATCACCGACGCGGGCGTGTACGAGTACGACACGCTGGTGCTCGCCACCGGCGCACGGCATTCGTACTTCGGCAATCCGGAGTGGGAAAAGAACGCCCCGGGGCTCAAGAGCATCGACGACGCGCTGGAACTGCGCCGCCGCCTCCTCTTCGCCTTTGAGGAAGCGGAGATCGTGGACGACCCGAAGGCGCGCGAGGCGGCGCTCACCTTTGTGGTCGTCGGCGGGGGACCGACCGGGGTGGAAATGGCCGGGGCGATCGCGGAGGTGGCCCGCTACACGATGGTGCAGGATTTCCGGCGCATCGACCCGAGCCAGGCCCGGGTGATCCTGATCGACGCCGCGCCGCGCGTCCTGCCGACCTTTGCCGAGGTGCTTTCGCAAAAGGCGCTCGACCAGCTTCACCGGACGGGGGTGGAGGTCCGCACGAACACCGCCGTGAAGGGGGTTTCCGAGGAGGGGGTGCAACTGGAGGGCGAGTTCATCCCGTGCCGGACGGTCGTCTGGGCGGCGGGGAACGCGGCCTCTCCGCTCGGGAAGGATCTCGGGGTGGAGACGGACCGGGCGGGGCGGGTGATCGTGAACGCCGATCTTTCCGTGCCGGGGCATCCCGATATTTTTGTGATCGGCGACCTTGCCCACTACGCGCACCAGGAGGATGGCAAGCCGCTGCCGGGTATCTCGCCCGTGGCGATGCAACAGGGGCGCTACGTGGCCCGGCTCATCCTGGCGCGCCGGGAGGGGCGGGAGATCCGGCCCTTCCGGTATTTCGACAAGGGGTCGATGGCGACGATCGGCCGCCACGCCGCCGTGGCGGACCTGCGCGGGCTCCGTTTCAACGGTTACGGGGCCTGGCTGGCGTGGCTTTTCGTGCACCTGATCTTTCTGGTCGGGTTCCGCAACCGGGTGCTCGTCTTTCTGCAATGGGCATGGAGCTACCTGAACTTCTACCGGGGGGCGCGGCTCATTACCGGGACCACGCGGAAAATCCGGCCCCGTCCGGCGGAAACGCCTCCGGGGGCTTCGTGACGATACCCCCGGGGAGGTTGCTCCCGGAATTCGCGGAAAAAAGAAGGCACAAATGTGCACGAAAGCGATGTTGCGCAACCCGTGCCGGGAGAATAGAGGGGGAGGGTGCCTTTACCGACTTCCAGAAAAACCGGGGTGAACGATTCCCGAAAACCGAATGTGCTCCTGATCGTGATGGACGATCAGCGGGCGGATACGTTGAGCGGCTTTGAGGGCCCGCGCCCGAGGACGCCGAATCTCGATGCGCTGGTCGCCCGGGGAACCAGCTTCCGGAACACCTTTGTCACCGTCCCGATCTGCACCCCCGGGCGCGCGGAGCTTTTGAGCGGCTGCAACCCGTTTGAAACCGGGGTGCCGTGGTTCGGGATGCCGGTCAACCCGGGGCTCACGCTGATGCCCGCGCATTTTCAGGCCAACGGCTATCACACGTTCTTTGTCGGCAAATGGCATAACGACGGCCATCCCTCCGGGCGGGGGTTCGCGCGGACGCGGCGCGTTTTCGGCGAGGAAAACCTCAACGATTACGGAAAGTGCGGGCATCGGATGCGTTTTCGCGAAGGGTGCGCAGAGGTGGAGGGGCATTCGACGGAGCTTTTTACGGATGCCGCCATCAAGGAATGCCGTTTTGCGCCGGGGGATCGCCCCTGGTTCGGTATGGTGGCCTACCATTCGCCGCACGATCCCTTTGACGCACCGCCCCCCTTCGACACCCTCTATCCGCCGGAGGAGGTGCCGCTGCCGGAGGATTACGCGCCGGAGGCTCCCGCGGATAACGGCGACATGACGATCCGCGACGAACTGTTGCTCCCGTGGCCCCGGACGCAGGCGGAGATCAAACGCTACCGCGCGCGCTACTGGCAGATGATCACCCATCACGATCACCATATCGGGCGGCTTCTGGATGAACTGGAGGCCAGCGGGCAGGGGGAGCGGACGCTGGTGGTGTTTGTCTCGGACCACGGGCTGGCGGTCGGCAGCCACGGCTTGCTCGGCAAGGAAAACATGTACGACCATAGCTGCCGGGTGCCGTGGGTGCTGGCCGGGCCGGGGGTGCCGCAGGGCCGGTTGGTTGATGACCTGGCCTCCAGCCGCGATCTTTTCCCGACAGTCGCGGAGCTTTGCGGGCTGGCGGTTCCTTCCGGGGTCAGCGGGCGATCCCATGCCGGGAATCTGCGGGGCGATGTGGCGACGGGGCGCGATTTTGTGGTAACCGCTTTTTGCAGCCCGGGAGGGGAGGGGAGCGAACTGCGCCAGACCCAGCGGGCGATCCGTACCCGGGACTGGAAGCTGGCCTTCTACCCCCTGAGCCGCCGCTATGAACTCTACCATCTGGCAAACGACCCTCTGGAGATGAATCAACTGCTCACCCCGTGGCGTCTGGATGCGAACCGGAGGTGGCGCTATCAGCCGCCGTACGAGGCGGAGGCGGTATTGGCCCGGGCGGAGAGCCTCCGCGCCCGCCTTCTGGAGTGGCAGCGCAGGCACGGCGACCCGGCGGCGGAAGCGGTGGCGGCGTGCGGGGTGAAGGAGAGCTGCGGGAGGACTTCAGAGGTGCCGGTTATGCCGGTCACTCAATCACCCGGCCTTCCACCTTCTTGATCCCGTCTTTGCGCGCTGCATTCCCGGCGGGAGGGTGGGTAATCACGTGAAATCTTCCGTCGCTCCCCCGGAAGAGGATGCTCAGAATCCACGAAACGATGCTGATGAGGATGGAGCCGAAAAGCGCCGCCCAGAAGCCGCTGACCGTAAAGCCGGGGACGACGCTGCCGACCACCAGCAGCAACACCGCGTTCACCACCAGGATGAAAAGCCCCATGGAAAAGAGGATCAGCGGCAGGCTCAGGAGGAGGAGCACCGGGCGCACGAACGCGTTGAAAAGCCCCAGCAACAGGCTGGCGAGAAGCAGGGGCATGAGCCCCTCGGTCCGCACCCCCGTCCACGGGATCGCGCAGACCACCATCACGGCCAGCGTGGTGACCACCCAGCGGATGAAAAACGGTGACATCGCTTTATCATACCGCCATCGCGCGAAAAAATCCAGTTTTCCCTCGCGCCGGTGCGCCGGGGGGAAGGCGCGGGATCAGGCGGTGATCAGCGCCGGGTCGCCATAGAGGGAGAACCCGTGGGTGCGGGTGATTTCCACGTCGAATACCTCGCCGATATGGCGGTCGCTCCCTTCGAAAAGGACGATCTTGTTGCCCCGGGTGCGCCCCGTCAGGCGGTCCGGGTTGTTCCGGCTCGGCCCTTCGCAGAGAATCTCCACCCGCTGGCCGACCAGCGCCGCCATCCGGGCCTGCGCGATCCGGTTGACGGAGGCGAGCAGGTCCTGGTTGCGCCGTTCCTTGGTCACTTCGTCAATTTGGTCCCCGAGATCGGCGGCGGGGGTGTCCTTGCGGCGTGAATAGCGGAAGATGAAGGCGTTATCAAAGCCGACTTCCTCCATGAGCGAGCGGGTGGCGAGGTAGTCCTCCTCGCTCTCCCCGGGGAAGCCGACGATCACATCCGTCGTGATCGCCATGTCCGGACGCACGGCCCGGATTTTTTCCACCAGTTCCAGGTACTTGCGCGCCGTGTAGGTGCGGCGCATCGCCTTGAGAATCCGGTCGGAACCCGACTGGAGCGGCAGGTGGACGTGCTCCACGAGCTTGGGCAGGTAGCGGAAGGCTTCGATCAGGTCGTTGCGATAGCCGATCGGGTGCGGCGAGGTGAACCGGAGCCGCCGCAGCCCCTCCACCTCGTGCACCGCTTCAAGCAACTGGACGAAGGGGCTCTTCCCCTCCACCTTCGGAAATTCATGGCGGCCATAGAGGTTGACGATCTGGCCCAGCAGCGTCACTTCCCGGATGCCCCGGTCCACGAGTTCGCGCACTTCGCGGACGATCTCCGGGATCGCCCGGCTCCGTTCCGGCCCCCGGGTGTCCGGGACGATGCAGAAGGAACAGCGCATGTTGCACCCCTGCATGATCGAGACAAAGGCGGTGGATTGCCGCGGCTTGAGCGTGTGATCGCGGATCGTCTCCTGGGAGCCGGGCTCCGCGTCCACATCGACGATGGAAAAGCGCGGGTCGTCCATGAAAGGGCCCGCCGTTTCCGCGCGTTTGCGTTCCAGAAGCTCCTCCACATAGTCGGCCACCTTGTGAAATTTCTGCGTGCCGACGACGAGGTCCACATTCATCATCCGGGAAAGCTCCGCGCCCCGGCTCTGCGCCATGCAGCCAAGGAAGCCGAGCACCGCTTTCTCGTTCCGCTTGAGGTGGATCAGGTTGCCCATCTTGCCGATCGCCTTCTGCTCCGCCATGTCGCGCACGCTACAGGTGTTGAGCAGGAGGACATCCGCCGCCGCCTCGTCGCCGGTCATCTCGTACCCCCGGGCCACGAGCATCTGCGCGACCTGTTCGGAGTCGCGCTCGTTCATCTGGCAACCGTAGGTTTTGATGTAGACTTTGGGCATGGCGAAAGTGGGGCAGTTTAGGCGGAGCGCGCTCGGAGCGCAAGTCCCCGGGAAAGGGGGGTCCAGCTCGCCATCGACGGGTTTCAGCAGATCATCAGATAGGGAGCGGGTGTCTTGTCGGGCCGCCGGGCCGCGCGGGCGGGCGGGAAACAATTCAACGCTCGACACCACACGCGGTTTCGATTTCCCTTCTCAAAGCCATGCCAATCTCACTCGAAGACACGACTGCCGATATTCTCGCCAAGGCGCAGCGCGGCCTCAAGCTGAGCAACGAAGAGGTTTGCGCCCGCGCCGGGCTTTCCGCCGACGAATGGAGCCGCCTGCTGGAAGGCGGAGCCGACGCCGCGCTTTTTGCCAAGGCGGCCCCCGTGCTGGGGCTCAACGCCGCGGCGCTCGCCGGATACGGCGATTACCGGCCCGCTCCGGTGACGCTCCCGGGGCTGGAGCAGTTCAACACCCCTTTTGACGACATGACGGTGAATTCCTACCTCCTCTGGGACGCCGGGAGCGGTGATGCCGTCGCCTTTGACACGGGGACGGACAGCGGCCCGCTCTTCGAATCCCTCCGCGCCCGGGGGCTTCGCCTGCGGCTCCTGCTGCTCACCCATACCCACGGGGACCACGTGCTGGAACTCGACCTGATCCGCGAACGCTCCCGCGTTCCCGCATGGGTTCCGGCGGCGGAGGCTCCCTTCGATGGGGCGGAAGCCTTTGAGCCGGGCCGGGAATTCACCTGCGGCGCGCTGCGGATCGAGACCCGTTCCACCTGGGGGCATTCCCCCGGCGGGACCACCTATGTCGTGCATGGTCTGCGCTGTCCGGTGGCGGTGGTCGGGGACGCCATTTTCGCCGGGTCCATGGGGGGCGCGCCCGCCGCCTGGGAAACCGCGCTGGCCAACAACCGGCGCGAAATCCTCTCCCTGCCGGGAGAAACCGTTCTCTGCCCGGGCCACGGCCCGCTGACCACCGTGGACGAAGAAAAACAACACAATCCGTTTTATGCCTGAAGAGAGAGCTCAAGAAACCGGGGGGAAACCCCGCATCGCGTTTGCCGGCGTGGGCCGGATGGGGGCCAACATGGCCCGCCGCCTCAAGGACCGCGGCTATACCGTTGCGGCGCTTTACGATCCGCACGGGGAAGCGGCCCAGGCGCTCGCCGCCGAACTCGGGGCCGTCGCCTCCCCGACGCTCGCCGGGCTGACCGCCGCGGCGGAGGTGATCTTCACCGTCGTCCCGGATGACGCGGCGATGCGCGCGATCTTTGCCACCGGCGGGGAGGATTCCCTGCTCACCGGGGCGGAAGGCCGCCTCTTCATCAACTGCGCCACCGTGAGCCCCGCCGTGCATGTCGGGATCGAGGCGCTGGCTGCCCGGGCGGGGGCTTCCACGCTGGAAGCGTGCATGGCTTCGAGCATCACCCAGGCGCGGGAGGGAACGCTTTACCTGATGTGCGCGGGAAAATCCGACGCCTTCGATCGGGCGGAGCCGATCCTGCGGGAACTGAGCGCCTCCATGCGCTACCTCGGCGCGGCGGGCAAGGCGGCGCAGGTAAAGGCGCTCGTGAACATGGTGATGAACATCAACACCGCCGGGCTGGCCGAGGGGCTGGGCCTGGGCGCGGCGCTGGGGCTCGACCTCGGCACCCTGCGCGAAGTCTTTTCGCAGACCGGCGCGGCTTCCCGCGTGCTGGAGACCGACGGGGAGGATATGCAGAACCGCGATCACCTCTGCTACTTCTCCGCCGCCCACGCGGCGAAGGACAGCGGCATCGCGCTCGACCTGGCGGAAAAGGCGGGGCTCTGCCTCCCGCTGGCCACCGCCACCAAGGCGCAGTACGACGCGATGGTCAAGCGCGGCTTCGGTGAACTCGACAAATCGGGGATCGCCGAACTCACCTTTCCGGGCCGGGGCTGATCGCCCCCGGCACCCGCTTTGGCGAAAGAATCAGATCGCCCCGGTGGCCCGTGCCTGCCGGGCCGTGTGCAGCAGGGTGAGGAGGATGCCGATCCCGGCGTCCGCCTGTTCGTTCTCCGAAAGGGCTCCGGGCAGCGCCACCGTGATTTCCGCGGGCTGGTGATCGCTCTCCGGCTTCGGGGTGAAGCTCCTCGGGTAACGGGGCGATTCCGGGTTGATCTCCCAACGCATTCCCGGGGCCGCCGTGGCGTACCGGCTGAGCGCATCGTTGAAGAGCGTCTGCCGGGAGGAGGAGTTTGACCAGAGATCGATCGCCACTTCCCGCGCGTCCGGCTGTTCGCGCAGCAGGATGACGACATCGTATGGGTAGCGGTTGAGCTCGTGCTCCAGAATGCGGATGTGTTTGCAGTCCGAGCCGCTCCAGAGGGTGATCCCCTGCGTCTCCTGCTTGTCGGTGAGGGGACGGCCTGCGCGATAAGCCACGAGATTGGCAATCGGGTAGGCGGTCACCTCGATCCCGGCGGCGAGGTGGAGCGTGGCTTCGATGCGGGCGAGCAGGCGGGCGATGGTGTAGGTGGTCGTTGTTTCCTGGCCCACCCAGCCGCCGACGATCAGCGCGCGCACCGGCTCGTGCTCGGCATACGCGCCGCAGACGTGAAAATAGGGGAGCATCTCGCTGCGAACCGCTTTGCCGACACGCCCGTAACCGAGGACAAGGGTGGAGGAGTTCGCGCTCAACTCCATCAGCGGTTCCAGAAGGCGGAGGACTTCCGTTCCTTCCTCCTTGAAGAACATCTGGATCTGTTGATCGGTGAGATTGGGCATTTTCATAAAAGACTCTTTGGTTAAGGTGCTCAGATCGGGGTGAAGCCGCAAGGGCGGCAATGCAAAGATTCCGTGACGAATTCACGGGGAGAGTGAGAGTCGGGGGAAATCCCCCGTGGGGCGCACTCTCATCGCCGCGGATCCAATCAGCGATGCCTCGACGAATAATGAGGCCCGCTCCGAGGGCAACGTCAAACCCTATTTGGTCCGGTTGGCGATTTTGTCGCGCCCGCGTTCCAGAATGCGCCGTTCCGAGCGGGTCAGGCTGTGAATCCCCTCGCGGGCGATCTTGTCGAGGATCGGGTCGATCTCCTCGCTGATGAATTCCGTCGAAGACATCGCATCGATCCGCCTCCGGCTCTGCCGCCGTTCCCGGAACCATCGTTGAAAGAAGAACGGGCTGCCGTAGCCGAGCCGCCGGGTGTAGAGCCACCCGGTGATCGCCCCTCCCAGGTGGGCCCCATGGGCCACGGGATCGTGCCCGGTGGCGAAGAGCTGGAAGAAGACGCTCGTGACGATCACCGCCCGCCCGAGCCACTTCGCCCGCATCCGCAGCGGGAGGACGAAGAAGATCAGCGCGGTGATCTCCAGCTCCGGCAGGATCGTCGTGAAGGCGAGCAGCACGGCGCAGACCCCGCCCGAAGCGCCAATGATCTCGATGGTGGAAGGCCCGGCGATGAGTTGCGCGATGCCGCCGAGGATTCCCCCCAGGAAATAGACCCCCAGCAGGTGCCGCGGACCGCAGATCCCCTCCACCTCCCGCCCCGCGAAGTAGAGCCCCAGCGTGTTGACGAGCAGGTGGAGTATTCCGCCGTGCAGGAACATGTAGCTTACCGGTTGCCAGTAGCGGCCCTCCAGGAGACCGTCGCGGCTCAGGGCGAGGGAATGGACGAGTGTGGGGACAAGCTCCGGGCGGATCAGCGCAAAGAGATGCTCAAGGACGAAAACGGCAATGTTGGCGATGATCAGAAGGGTGACCATCGAAGGTTGTCCGCCCCGTCGGCGGTAGGAAGAAAAAGGCGCGCTGGAAAAGCCGGAATGCATGGGTGACACCAATCTATGAGCCCGGAGAGCGTTGTCGAATAAGAATCGGAGGGTTGCTCCGGCTTGCGTGCGCGGCGGTGAAAGCCCGGGGGGAGGGGAGAATTCTCGTTTTCATTTTCCCCGGAGGCCATTACCTTCCTTGATCGTGAAAAAAATCACCAGGGTGTTCCTCTATGGGCTCGCGGGGCTGGTCCTCCTGCTTCTCGTTTCCATGCTCGGCATCAATCTCTACGTCGAAAGCGAGGGGGTGCAGACCCGGCTGGAGGCGGCCTTGAGCAAGGAACTGCGGATGCCCGTGCAACTGACCCGGATGCGCTTTTCCCTCTGGAGCGGGCTCCGGGTGGTCGGCTTGACCGTGCCGCATTCTCCCGGGGAGGAAAAAGGGAAGGAGGCCACCTATTTTCTGGAAGCCCCGGAGATCGGCGCGCGGATCGCCATCGGCCCGCTCTTTTCCCGGCGGCTGGTGGTGCGCGAACTCATCATTGATTCGCCGAAGGTGATCTGGCGGCAGACCGACCGGGGCCGCTGGGAACTGCCCGCCCTGCCTCCGCAGGAGGAGACCGCGCCGAAGCTGAAGCCCACCCGGCCCGCCGTGGAGAAGCCCCCGGGGGAGCGGAAGAAGAAGCTGGAGTTCCAGATCGCGGCGGCGCGGCTGCAAAACGCCTCGTTCCGCTTTCTCGATCGCAAGGGGAACCCGCTTGCCGTCTTTGACGGGGTAACGCTCAACTGCCCCGTGGCCACCCGCCACGAGGCGCGCGGCTCCGCGATGATCCAGCGCGTGACGCTTCACGACCGGGTCGTGATCCGCAACATGGTGGCCCCCTTCGAGTTCGTCAACGGGCGGCTGGCCCTGCCCCAGTTTGACGCCCAGTTTGCCGGGGGGAACATCACCGGCTCGTATTTCCTTTATCCCGAACTCCGGAATGCCCCGTTTTCGCTCGATCTGCGGATGGAACGGGTGAACCTTCACCGGCTTTTTGAGGAGATCGGGGCGGATGAGAGTGTCCAGCGTTCCCAGGGGACGCTGCACGGCTACCTTGCGCTGCACGGGTTGACGGGGGAATCGGAATCACTCAGCGGCGGGGGGCGGATCGTGCTCGTGGAGGGGCGCATGGAGCAATACCCGCTCCTCCAATCCATCGGTTCGGCGCTCAAGATCGACGAACTCACCCGGCTGGAACTCAAGGACGCACAGGTCGATTTCTGGATTGGCGACGGCCGGGTGCATGTTGAGGATTTCCGGCTGGAATCGACGAACCTGCGCATTCACGCGGCGGGGGAGGGGCGCTTTGACGGGAAACTGCGGCTCGATGCCGGGCTGGCGGTCAACCGGAAGATCAGCCGACAGCTTCCCGGCTGGATCGATTCGAACTTCCGCCCGGTGGATGGCGAGGACGAACTCAGGGAGATCCGCTTTCACATCTCGGGCACCCTCGAAGACCCGGAGACGGACCTGATGCGCGTGATGGTGGGCGAAAAGCTGGAGGAACAGGCGATCAAGCTCTTCAAGACTTTCCAGTCCATCACCGGCGGCGACCGGAAGAAGAAACGCCGGGAGCGCGGGGAGCGCGACGCGCAGACGGAGGAACCCTGAAACGATGCGAGTGGTATCCGGAACGGCGGGCGGCATTCCCCTTTTCGCGCCCCGGACCGACCTGCGGCCCACGATGGACCGGGTCAAGGGGGCGATTTTTGACAGCCTTGGCGAGCGGCTGACCGGCGCGCGGGTGCTCGATCTCTTTGCGGGGGCGGGCAGCCTCGGCATCGAAGCGCTGAGCCGCGGGGCGGCCTCCGCCGTGCTGGTGGAAAAGGAGGTGCGGGCGGTGGAAACCATTCACCGCAATCTGGCGAAGACCCGCCTGGCCGCCGGGGCCACGGTGATCGCCTCCGATGTCTTTTCCTACCTTCACCGCCGTGCGCAGCCCGGCGCGTTTGACCTGATTTTTGCGGACCCGCCCTATCCCCATGCACCGGGGGATCGCGATTTCGGCGCGGAGCTTCTGGGGGAACCGGCGCTGGCCCGGGCGCTCGCCCCGGACGGGCTCTTCATTCTGGAAAAACGGCCGGGGAGCCGGCTGTCGGAGAAAACCGGGTGGACGCTCCTGCGGGAACGGCGTTACGGCGCGACGGCGGTGGCGCTCTACGGTGCGGCACCCGGTCAGCCCGTTGCCTCATGATTGCCGCCCCTTCCTCCCCGCCGGAGTTCCGTCCCGTTCCGCTTCCGGAAGCGGCGCGGCTGCCGCTCCGGCTCTACCGCCTGCTTTTCCTGCCGGTTCTGGCCGGGTTGCTCCCCGGCTTCGCCCTGCGGATGATCCGCCGGGGCCGCTACCGCGAACGGTTCGGCGAGCGTTTCGCGCGGTACGGGAAGGAAGTGCGCGAAACACTCGCCGGGGGCGGGTGGACTTGGATTCACGCGGTGAGCGTGGGCGAGATGATGATGGGCCTCAAGCTGGCCCGGGCGTTGCGGGAGAGGGAGCCGACCCTCCGCATCCTCCTCTCCACCACCACCAGCACGGGCGACGCCGTGGCCGCCGCCGCGCTGGAGCGGGAGGCCGGGGAAGCCGCGCGCTGCGGCGGGGCGTTGATGCGGGTCTACTACCCGGTCGATTTCGCGCCGGTGGTGCGGCGGGCGCTGGAGGTGATCCGTCCGGCGCGGCTGGTGCTCGTGGACAAGGAACTCTGGCCGAACATGATCGCGGAGTGTTACCGCCGTGGCATCCCCGTTTCCATTGTCAACGCCCGGCTTTCCCCCCGTTCCGGGCGGCGTTTCCATCGGTTCCGGCGCTGGGTGGGCCCGTTTTTCGGAATGCTGGACCGGGTCTGTGTGCAGGAGAGCGCGGACGGGCTCCGGTGGGCCGCGCTCGGGGTCAGGCCGGAGGCGATCGTGCCGACCGGCAGCCTGAAGTACGACACGGGCGGCGTGGGTGGCGCGGCGGCGGATGCCGGGGGCGGGCGCGCCGATTTTCGCCGCTGGCTTGATGAAGCCGGAGCCCGTGGGCCGATCCTTCTGGGCGGGAGCACGTTCCCGGGGGAGGAGGCGCTGCTCGCGCGCGTCCTTCTGCGGTTGCGCGAGCGGGTGCCCGGGCTCTTTCTGGTGCTGGCGCCCCGGCATGTGGAGCGGTGCCGGGAGGTGGAGGAGGTTTTGCGGGAAGCCGGGGTGCGGTGGGTGCGCCGGAGCGCCTTCGGAGCGACGGCGGGAGGCGGGGCCTCCGGACCGGTCGATTGCCTGCTGGTGGATACCACCGGCGAACTCGCGGAGTGGTACGCGCAGGCGAGTGTCTGTTTCGTGGGCAAAAGCCTTTCTCCGGAAGCGACCGGGGGGCAGAACCCGGCGGAGCCGCTGCTGGCGGGCAAGCCGGTGCTCTTCGGCCCCGCCATGGCGAATTTCGAGGGGCTCGTGCGTCCGCTTCTGGAGGCGGGCGGGGCAACGCAGGTGCGCGCTGAAGAAGAGCTTGAGGCCGCCGTGGCGCGCCTGCTGGCGGAGCCCGCGTTGGCCGCGGAGCAGGTGGAGCGCGCCCGGGCCGTGCTGCGGGTTCACGAAGGAGCCACGCACCGGGTGGCGGCGCGATTACTGGCCTTGGCCCCGGCGCAGGCGGCGGGCTCCCCAGAGCCCCGCGGCGGCGATCAGCAACGCCACGGTTGAAGGCTCGGGAATGGCCGGGACGCCGCCGGAAAAACCCGGAGGCAACGGACTGCGCGAGGCGGAGATGATGATCTCCAGTTCATCCGCGCGGCCTCCCTCATGTTCCGCCGCCAGTTCCACGGCGACCTTGGAAAGATGGGGGTTCCAGTCCGAATAGGCGTAGCCGTAGGAATCCGAAAGGTGGCGGATGGTGTTTGCGTAGATGTTGTAGAAGGAGTTCACATCGTCAAAGGCAAGGTTGAGGTAGTGCATCTCCTCCGTGGTGAGTTGCCCGATCGTCTTGCCGATGAGGCCCGTCCCGTCCACCCCCGCGGGGAGGACGAGGTTGCCCTCCTCCACGACATGCGCGCTGTTGACGTAGCCGAGGTTGAGCGCCGCAAAGAGATCCCGCGCCACGGACCCGGCCAGGTCGTTCTGTGTCTGGATCAACGGCCCTCCGTCGAGATGATAATGCGGGTTGGAAAGGTAGATCGCCTCCGCCAGCGAGACCGTTGTGCCGCCCTCCGTGTAGCTGGCCGGGACGAGGATGGTTTCCGGGCCTCCCGGATCGCTTCCCGGCTGCCGGGTGATCACGTAATTGCCGCCGGCGTCAATTACGGCCTGGTAATGGTAAGACTGCCCGAGAAAGTCTCCCTTGATCACCAGCGGCGTCCCGGCATTCCTGATCGTCTGGAGGTAGGCGGTCATGGACTGGCCGTCCTCCGGTGTGTTGTGGTAGAGCGAGGGGGATTTCGTCGCCCCCTTGACGCGGATGAACCGGTTGCCCTGGGTGACGATGACGTGATCCTCCGGTGCCGCGCTGTGAAAGAGCGACTCGATGATCTGCGCGTCCGTATTCCCCTTCCATCCTGCGGAGGTGTTGGGGCCGGTCAGCGCCGTGCCTCCCTTTTTGAGTTGCAGGGAAAGGGGAATGGCAAACTGGTCCATGGAAGTCAGGTCGGCGACGTCTCCCGGATTTCCGTTGTAGGTGAATTCGATGAAATCATGGCGGATATTCGCGCCGATATCGCCGGGGGCGGTGCCCGGGTCCACCGGTTGCCCTTCGGGGGCTGCGGGCAATGGCGCTTCCAGGGAGATGTAGACCCGCCCGCCGACCACCTGCCGGGCGTCCAGGCCGTTGGAGAGTTCGGAGAGCGTGTAGGGGCGGCGCAGTTCCACTTGCGTATCGGTCCCGCCGATCCGCAGATCGTAAGCTCCGTTGGCGACGAACCAGAGATAGACTTCCCCGGTGTTGAACTCGCTCAGGTTTGAAAACGAGATATGAAGCGGGTCTTGTGCCCGAAGGGTGAAGAGGCTGCCCAGAAGCAGGCAGAAAGCAAGAAATGGCCTGATCATAGCAGTGCAACAGCCAAACAGAAAAGACGCCTTAACCGAAGAAAAAATAAAAAAAACGCGCTGCTTTCGCGGCGATGATTTTACAAAAAATCAGAGTTTTTTCCAACGAAAACAAATTGAGGAGCGATGAATGAAGGCGTTTACTCCCCCACGTATCCTATTTTTTATCAACTCTCCCAATACCTGAATACCTGATGAAACCTCTCAAATTCGGTTTTCTGGGCGCCGGTCAGATTGCTTACAGCAGCGCCGCCGCCGTCAACAGCCACCCCAACGCCACGGTTCACGCGGCGCAGGATCTCCATGCCGAACGGCTCGGCAAGCTTTGCCGCACCCACAACATCCCCAACGGGTACGCGACGGCGCAGGAGCTTTTCGCCGATCCGGAAGTGGACGTGGTTTACATCGCCGTGCCCAACCGTTTCCACGTTCCGCTCGCCATCGAGGCGCTGGAAGCCGGCAAGCACGTGATGCTGGAGAAGCCTTTCGCCATGAACTATACGGAAGCCTCGCAGGCGGCGGAGACGGCCCGGCGCGTGGGCAAGGTGCTCACGCTCGGGATGAACCAGCGCTTCGGCAACGCCCAGCAGCGGATGCGCTCGCTGGTGGCCAGCGGTGCGCTCGGAGAGGTTTACCATGCCAAGGGGAGCTGGTTCCGCCGCGCGGGCATTCCGCGCCTGGGCACCTGGTTCGGCAGCCGGGAACTGGCGGGCGGCGGCTGCCTCTACGACATCGGGGTGCATCTCCTCGACCTGACGCTCTACGTCATCAACGATTTCAAGCCGGTCTCCGTCTTTGGCTCCACCTACACGAAGTTTGGCCAGCGCGGGCTGGGCGAGGGCGGCTGGGGACACTCAGACCGGGCGGAGATTCCCTTCGACGTGGAAGATTTCGCCTCCGGGCAGATCCGCCTCGCCAGCGGGACGAGCGTTTCGCTCGACGTCACCTGGGCGTGCCATATGGATCGCCCGGGGAAATGGGATGTGGAGCTTTTCGGCACGGAAGCGGGCGCCCATGTCCTTGAGGACCGGCTCTTCCGGCGCGATCCGAAGACGGGCGAGTTCGTCACGATCGAATCGCCGTGCGCTCCGGTGGAGTTCCCGCACGGGGAGCGTTTCCATAACTTCATCAACCACCTGACGGCGGACGAGCCGCTCTGCGTGACGCTGGAGCAGGCGCTTGTCGTGCAGCGGATTCTCGACGGCATCATGGAATCTTCCCAGACGGGCCGGGAAGTGCGTCTGGACTGATCCTTTCACGAACTGATTCGTTTCTTTTATGAGCAAGCCAAGTCTTCAATTCGGGGTGCAGAGCTACTGCTTCCGGCACTTCAAGGATAACACCGTCGTGGCCGAAAAGGTCCGCGGCATCGGGCTCGACCGCATCGAACTCTGCGGCGTTCATGCCGATTTCAACGACCCGAAGGCATTCGGGGACGTGGTCTCCATCTACCGGCAGGCCGGTGTCTCCGTCATCTCCATCGGGGTGCAGACCTTCAATGGCGACGACGGGGAGCGCGCCTGGTTCGAATCCGCCGCCGCCGCGGGCGCCCGCTACATCTCCGCTCATTTCCGTATTGATACCTTCCTCAAGGCGATCCCGAAGGTGCGGCAGTGGAGCCGGGAGTTCGGCATCCGCGTCGGCATTCATTGCCATGGCGGCTACATGTTCGGCGGTCAGGTGGACGTGCTCGAATACCTGCTCAGCCTCGGGGGACCGGAGATCGGCCTCTGCATCGACACCGCCTGGTGCATGCAGATCGGGCCGCACCTCGGCAAGCCGGTGGAATGGGCGAAACGGTTTGCCGGGCGCATCTACGGCATTCACTACAAGGATTTCGTCTTCGAAGGCAATGGCCAGTGGCGCGATGTCGTCGTGGGCGAGGGAAACCTCGATCTCCCGGCGTTCGTCGCGGCGCTCGATGAAGGCGGCTTCGACGGCATGGCCGTGATCGAATACGAGGCCGACGTGGAGAACCCGGACCCGGCGCTGCGCAACTGCGTGGAGTCGATGCGCAAGCTGGTGGGCTGAAGCGCTCTCACCTTGTTCCTTTGCAGGCCCGCTACGCCTCCGGCAGGAGGCGGCGGGCCTGTTCCCTGTAGCGGGAGGGGGTGATGCCGAGGTGTTGCCGGAAGGTCTTGGTAAAGGCGGCGGTGTCGGGGAAGCCGCACTCCACGGCGATCCGCTTGATCGGTTCGTGGGTCGATTCCAGTTTCTCCCGCGCGGCGCGCAGCCGCCGGTTGATGAGCCACTGGTGCGGGGAGCTTCGCAGGTGCGTGCGGAAGAGGGCGTGCAGATGGGCGGGGGAACAATCCGCCATGCGGGCCAGATCGTCGATCCGGCAGGGGGTCGTGTAGCGGCGTTCCAGATGAGTGAGCACGGAGCGCAACGGCAGCGGCAGGCGGCTTTCGCTTGCCCGCTGGTGATGGAGTTCCATCCGGAAAAGAAGCTGGCCGATCACGTAGCGGCAGAGGATTCCGCGATCGAACCGGTCGTGGAAAAAGAGCTTCGTCGTCTCCCGCGCAAAAGCCTCCACTTCCTCCAGCGCGGGCCAGCGGGAAAAACGCGGCAGCCCGAGCCCCTCGGAGAGACCCGTTTGCAGGGAAATGGCCAGGCAGCGGTACGGGTTTGCAAAATCGCTCCGGCCGATGGTGTGATCTCCCGGTTTGTTCCAGATCAGGTCGCCCGGAGCCACCGCCCGCCACTCTTCCCTGTCGAGAATCCAGCCGCGCCCTCCCGTGACCAGTTCCACCCGTTCGTAGCCGGGAGGGATGACCGAGCCCAGGGGATGGCACCCGGGAGGCTGGTAGTAATGAAAGAGTCCCGTCAGGGTGAATGCCCCCCGGGAAATGAGGCTCGAAAGGTTCACGACAAGGGAGAACGTGGAGTCTTCCCCCGCTTTGGGCAACTGATTTCCGGTGGGCCTCCCGATCCCTTGCGGCAGCGGGCACGGAGGTTTCTGCTTGCCTTCCGCCGGTGATGGCGCGAAAAGCCGCTGGTCATGCAACCGCCCATCCGCACCGCGCTCGACGCTTCCACCGAGGTCTGGACTTTCCGCGGCGCGCGCGAATCCGCCCATCTGCTGGTCCGGGGCCGGGACGCGATCCTGATCGACTGCCACCGGGAAGACCTGGCGGATGCGATCGCGGGGCGGTTTCCGGTTCCCGCGCTCGTGCTGCATACGCACGTGGCCCCGGAACATTGCCGGGAGGGAGCCTCATTCCCGGAGGCCCGCATTCTGGTGCATGAACCCGATGCCGTGCTTGCCTTCGAGCCGGAGGTGGTGGCCCGGACCGTGGCAGGGCAGAAGGCCGACCTGCCCGGGTGGGGAACCCTTTTCGGGTGCGAACCGTTCGGGATCGCCGGGTGCCAGACGGAGTTTCCGCCGGAGAGGCCGCTCCCCCGGGGCGGGACGTTCCGGGTGGGGGAGACGGTGCGGGCCGGGGCGCTCGCCGTGAGGGTGATCGACCTCGCCTTCCACGGTCGGCATGCGGTCGGTTTTGTGGTGTTGAGCGGGGAGGGCGCGCCGCTCGGGGTCTTCACCGGCGATCTGCTTCTCAAGGGAGGGTATCTGGTGGATGCGGTCTCTTGCGTGGAGAACTACGCTCACGACCGGTTCGAACGGCTCCCGGGCCTGCTGGAAAGCGTGACCGGGCTGGGGCCGTTGTTTCCGGCCACCGGCTCGCCGATCACCGACGGCGCGGAGGTCTCCCGGACGCTGCAAACGCTCGCGGAGCGGATGCGCCTCTTCCTTGCCTGCCGGGCTCCCGCGCCTCCCGTGCCGCGCCAGCGGATTCGCCGGGAGGTGGGCCGCTTCCGGGAGGCGATGCCCGGGGTCTTCCATCTGGAGCAGGGCGGCAACGTCATCGTCCTGATCGACGGGGAGGGAATCGGCCTGATGGTGGACCCGGGGCCGTGCGATTACGAAAACCCGGAGCGGGAGCGCGATTTCATCCGCGATCTTGAAGCGCTGGAGACCGGGGCGGGGCTGCGCCGGATCGACCTCGTCCTCATCACCCATTACCATGGCGATCATGTCGATATGACCCACCTCGTCCGCCACCGCTATCCCGGCTGCCGTGTGGCGACATGGGGGCTCGTGGCCGATGTGCTGGAGGAGCCGGATGCCCACCCGTGTTCCGCGAAGCTCCCGTGGTACGGACTGGAAGTGACGCGGGTGCCCGTGGACGTGCGGCTGTCGCCCGGGTGCGGGTTTGAGTGGCGCGGGCACGCGATCGAAGTGCTGCATCTCCCGGGGCATGCGTTTGCCCATTGCGGTTTCCTGATGACCTTTGGCGGGCGTTCACTGGCGATCACCGGGGATACCGTGCAGATTAGTACCGCGCCTGATACCCTCAATCTCGTGATCACCAATCACGCCGCGCCGACCGATGCCGAGGGAAACGCCGGGGCGTACCGGCAACTCGCCGCGCGCTCCATTGATCTCAACCTTGGCGGGCACGGCTCCTGGTTTGAGGATTGCGGGCGGCTCTACCGCGAATCGCTCGGGCGGATCGAGCACGCCCAGACGAGGCTGGCCGCCCTCTTCGAGCCGGGGCGGATGCGCGAGGCTTACCTGATGCGTTCGTTCCCGGGGTACAAGGTTCAATGAAGGCGACCCCGGAGGTCGGTAGGAATGTCGGATTCCCGGCGGATTGAATTTTCAGTAATGCCGCGAGGGTTGTCAGAGCGGATAGACCAAACGCACCATCCGCATTCCATCGAGCCCCTTCTTTCCTGATGTCAATACCGTCAGCGTTTTCCCAAAGACGATCACGATCGTTTTTTCAGCCGGGTCGGTCATTGATAAGAAACGGGAGATCCCGGCGATCAGCTCTTCGCGGGTGCGTGTGAAATAAAGGGGAGCCAAAAAGGTGGGAACATCGCTTTTATTCCAATGATCCGCATAGTTTTCAAATAATCGAAGGTAAAGGCGGTCTTTTATTTTAACGATTTCAGTGGCGCCGAATTCCACTAAATAATCTCCCTGTGTAAAATCAATCTTCAGGATTTCATCTTCCAGGTTCGGCGGATATCGCATTACAAGGTCAGTCAACTGCCGGAGCGGCGACATTGACCCGAAGGCGGGTTCTTTCCCGGTAACCGAAAAGCAGCAACCGGAGAACAGGATGATTAAAATGATCCTGAACATCAGGGAAGCGGCATTTCGGTGATTTGAGTTTTGATGACCTGCATCTGAGCCTTGGGAGCTTCGGGAATCGGGCCGACTATTTTGATGGCCTGCAACACGATGATCAGCGTTTCCCCTGGAGAGAGGGCCACCCAGCCCAAATGAACAACGGTTGCCAAATCACCTCGTGCGGGAATGGCCCCGTCAAATTCACTTGGGCTCTTTATCATCTTTTTGAAATCTTCGATGGATGAAAAGGCCAATATCCGGGGGATGTCCGACCGGTTGATTACTCTCAAGTCAGCAATGAATGAATCCTGCTTGTCCTGCCAGGTTTCATGCAGGATTCTTGCCTCGATAAGGGGGCCATTTGGGCCGGTTTTGAATCTTTTCAGTTCCAGAAGATCATTCTTCAATGATCTGCTTAATTCCAGATGGGTGTCGATCACTCTTCCTGACAGGGAGTCTTCAATGAGTTTTTTGGAAAACTCATTTCGAGCGGTCAGTGTTCCTCCGGAACATAGTATGACAAGGAGAACCCCAAAGATTTTCATGCGGGAAGGATTCTATGAAAGAAAATCGGGAGAATCGAGACAAGGGCTTTGTGATTTTCCCGACGCGTATCGAGATTCTTCCCGGGGTATCCGCCCGGGCTCCCGATGGTGAGTCAATGACTCAGTTCGAGCCACGCTGCGGGGTACCGGTAAACCCTTTCTTTTTTTCGGAAAAGGGGTATGCTTTTTCTCCGTGACGCCCCTCTTTACTTCCCGCAGCCCGGGCCTTCCCGCCGTTGGGGGAGTGCTCTTGCTTTTTCTGGGAGCGACCATCGCCACGGCAACCGATGCCGGGGGACCGCAGCCGGTTCCGCTGGAGCGCTATGATGCGTTGATCCGGCATTCTCCCTTCGCGCTGGCGACCGCCGCCGCGACCCCCGCCCCGGTCAAGGAGGAGGCGGCATCGTTCGCGCGGGATTACTACGTGGTCGGGATGGCCCAGATGGGCGAGAAACCGTTTGTCACCATCTCTTCCCGGGACCGGCAGCGCCGGTTTTCCCTCTTTGTGGGCGAAACTTCGGCCAGCGGCATCACCCTTTCCAGTGTGGAGTGGCTGCCCGAGGTCGGAAAAAGCCGGGTGACGCTCAAGCAGGGGGCGGAGTTCGGGGTGGTCTCCTTTGACGAAGCCGCCATGAAACCGGCACCGCCTCCCGCGGTCCCTTCGCCCACCCCGGCCATGGCGGCCCTCCCGCAACGGGGCGGCCCGCAGGCCAACGGGCAGCGCTCGAACGAGAACCGGCGGCGGCGCTTTCGGGAGTGGGGTTCCGGAAACGATGCGGCCCGGGCGGAACGGATACGCCAGTGGCGGGAACGCCAGCGGACGATCGGCAGCGGGCGGTAGCGCGCCGTTCCGGCCTGCTCCCCGGTGTCGGGATCGCGTTACGAACGGAGGGCGAACCCGTGGTCGGGGAGCAGTACGGGGATGCCTTCCACCACACCGTAAGCGATCGCCCCGTCTTCCCGGATCAGAAGGGCTTCCAGCGGCCCGGCCAGGTCAAACTGCGGGGCGGCGGCGTTGCAAACCCGTTTGCCCGAGGCGTTGAACGCCTCCAGTTCTTCCGGGGTGGCGAGGCGAAGACGTTGCCCGTTGAGCGGGCAGTATAGTCCCGGATCGGAAAGAAGCGCCTCGTTCATCTGCGCCGTGGCCAGATTCAATAACGAAACCCGTTGGAGCGGATGCGCACGTTGGCTTCCTGACCGGGGTGCTGGAGGCTTCCGTCAAAGACTTCGGCGATGAAAAGCGTGTGATCCCCGCTGGCCAGCTTCCCGGCGACCTTGCAGGCGAGAAACCCCCAGGCGGAGGCAAGCTGCGGAATGCCGAAGAGGTTTTCCGTCTGCGGCTGCCCCTCGAACGGGTCGGCCACGTCCGGGCGGGAAAACGCCTTGAGCAGATCGCCGTTCTGTTTGCTCAGGATATGCAGGCCAAAGAGCCCGTGCCCCTCCAGCACGGGGAGCAGGGGACGCCCCGCTCCCACGGCGATGGAGATCATCGGGGGCTCAAAGCTGCACTGTTCCACAAAGCTGCAAAGCATCCCGACCGGGCGCTCGCCGATGGCCGCCGTCGCAACGTAAAGACCGCTGGCGATCTTGCCGAGGACCGGGGCGATCCGTTCGCGCTCCTCGGCCGGGGTGGTGTCAGGAGTGGACATCAGGGGTGCGTTCAGTACTTCGGCGTGCTCGGGTCCACATCGTCCGCCCAGGCTTCGATGCCGCCTTCCACGTTCCAGATTTTCTGGAACCCGGCTTCCTGAAGGAGCTTGAGCGCCTTGGCGCTGCGCCCGCCCATCTTGCAGTGGAGGACGATCTCGTCCGCGCTGTCGAGTTCGCTCATCCGCGAAGGGAGTTCGGAGAGCGGGATCAGGATGGAGCCCGGGATGTGGCAGATTTCGTACTCAAACTTCTCCCGCACATCCACGAGGACGAACTTCTCCTGCCGGTCGAGCTTCGCCTTGAGTTCCGTGGCGGAGATCACCGGCACCGGCTCCTCCTCCGCCTCGGCGGCGGCGGCCTGCGGGATGCCGCAGAACTGGTCGTAGTCGATCAGCTCGGTCACCGTCGGGTTTTCCCCGCAGATCGGGCACTTGGGATCGCGCCGCAGCTTGTACTCCTTGAACTTCATCTTCAGGGCGTCGAAATGAACCAGGCGGCCGATCAGCGGATCGCCGATCCCCATGATCAGCTTGATCGCTTCGATCGACTGCATGACGCCGATGATCCCGGGCAGTACGCCGAGCACTCCGCCTTCCGCGCAGCTCGGCACCATGCCGGGAGGCGGCGGTTCCGGGAACATGCACCGGTAGCACGGGCCGCCCAGGTGCGGCGCAAAGACCGTGCTCTGGCCGTCGAAACGGAAGATGGAGCCGTAGACGTTCGGCTTCTTGAGGAGCACGCAGACATCGTTGGAGAGGTAGCGGGTCGGGAAATTGTCCGTGCCGTCGATCACGATGTCGTATTTGGAGACCATCTCCATCGCGTTATCGGAACGGAAAAGCGTGTCGTAGAGATCGACCTGGACATTCGGGTTGATGTCGCGGATGCGATCGCGGGCGGAGTTGAGCTTCTTGCGGCCGACATCCTTCGTTCCGTGGAGGATCTGCCGCTGAAGGTTGGAAAAATCGACCACGTCGGCATCGACCAGCCCGATCCGGCCCACCCCGGCGGCGGCGAGGTAAAGGGCGATCGGTGAGCCGAGCCCGCCCGCGCCGATACAGAAAACGCTGGCCGCCTTCAGCCGCCGCTGCCCGTCGAGCGTCACTTCAGGCATGATCAGATGCCGGGAGTAACGGGCGATTTCGTCGTTGCTGAACTCGATGCGTTCGAGCCGGGCTGGATCAATGATGCTTTTGGCCATAGGAAAAGACCTCAAAAGTAGGTCGCCGGAAGGAAAATGCAAGCCTCCAGCGGAGCCGAATCGGAAGAAGACGCGAAGCCGGTGAACCCGGGGCGGGGAAGGGCGGGCATGGAATCCGAAGCCGGAATGATTGGCCAAAAGGGCGGTTGGGGTTACAACGGTTTCATGCGATTCTTAGCGGGGCATCCATGAACGGGCGGTTGACATGAGTCTTTCCACGATTTTCTGGCTTTTCATGACCGCATTCGGGACGAGCGCCCTGGGCGGGGTGCTTGGGATGGCGAGCGGCATCTTTATTGTCCCGATCCTGACGCTGCTCTTCGGAGTCGATATCCATGTGGCGATCGGGGCCAGCATCGTCTCGGTCATCGCCTGCTCCTGCGGAAGCGCCGCTCCGTTTCTCAAGGAACGCCTGACGAATGTCCGCCTCGCCATTGCCCTGGAGACGGCGACCACGGCGGGCGCGCTGATCGGGGTGCTTCTCATCGGAATCATCCCCACGCCGGTTCTCTATCTCCTCTTTGCCGCCATCCTGATCGTCTCCGCGCGGCAGATGCTCACGCGTCGCGGCGAAGCGGCCGGTTTCCCCGGGGCCGAAGCCTGCCCCTGGGCCACGAGGCTGCGCCTTCATTCCAGCTTTCCCGATCGTCCGCACGGCAGGGAGGTGTCTTATCAGGTGGGGCGGTTGCCGCTGGGGCTCGCGTTGATGGTCGGCGCGGGTCTCCTTTCGGCGCTGCTTGGCATTGGTTCCGGCGTGCTCAAGATTCCCGCGATGGATACCGCCCTCAGGCTGCCGATCAAGGTTTCCTCGGCCACATCGAACTTCATGATCGGCGTCACCGCCGCCGCCAGCGGGGGCGCTTATCTGGTCCGGGGCGATATCGACATGGGGATCGCGGGGCCGGTCGCGCTCGGGTCGGTGATCGGCGCGTTGGCGGGAGCCCGCCTGCTGATGGGCCTCCCCGCCGAAAAGCTGCGCCTCTTTTTTGTGGTGGTCCTGGTCGTCCTGGCGATTTCAATGCTGGGAGGCGCTTTGATTCAGAGATGATTCCATTACCGGAAAAAGAGAGCGGCTCCGGGGACCGGCTGATCGCGGGCCTGCTGAAGTACGGCACCTGGATCGCCTCGGCGGTGATCGCCGTGGGGATCGCGCTGGAAATCCTCCAGCGGACCGGCCGCCTTCCGTTTCCGGCGCAAAGCGGTTCCCTTCTGGTGAAGGCGGGGGTGGTTCTCTTTATCCTCCTTCCGGTAGCGCGGGTGATGTTGATGTTCATCCTCTTCCTGCGGGCAAGGGACCACCGGTGCGGGATGCTCGCCGCCTTCGTGCTGGCGATGATCGGGCTTGGGATCCTGATCGGGCTGTGATGGAGGCAAGAAAAGACGATGCGTTTTCCCGCCTCTCCGGCGGCGATTTCCCGTCGGGGTCTGGGAAGGAGGAAGCTCCCCGAGGCACATCTCGGCGGTTTTGCAAGTGAAGACAAGGCGTTTGCAATCTCAAGAATGCTCGGTTCCCGGTTTTATGAGGAGATGACACCCGTAAAACCTTTATGAAAATCGACAGCCTGTCTCCGAAGCCAACGCGGCGTCTCTTTTGCGTGGCTGCAATGCTTGCAGCCACCCACCTTTCATCCTTTGCCTCGCCCGTTTCTTTGACGCTGGATGGTAATACCGACTACGATGGCTGGCAGGTTCTCTATAACACAGGATCGAACTTTCCGGGTTCGGGGTCCATGTTTCCGGGATTGTTTCCGTGGGGAACCTCCGGGGGAAGCTGGACATCGTATCAGAACGGAGGCACCACTTATGGCGCCATTGGCTCGGACGCCGCCGGTTCCGGCGATGCCCTGCTTTACAAAATCGCCAACGGAGGCGCGGGAGGCCCCTACCCCTCGGGCATGTCGATCTACTTTGGCGGAATGTCCGCGAAGGTGAATTACGATGGCGGCACGCTGGGCGTGGTGGACCCGACGCCCTTGTCCGGGCTCAAGACGGTGGCCTTCCAGATCGAGATCGGGACCGCATGGGGATATGATTTTTACAATGACGTCCTGCCGACGTTTACCTACACAACCTCCACCGGCACCCACTCGCTGGAAGCCAGTTATTCCGGATTGGTCACCCAGGTTTTCAGCGGACAGATTCTCATGCCCACGGGCTATGAAGACATCTACAAGAACACCTGGGGCTTGCAGTTCGATCTGAGCAATATCTCCGAAACGATCCTTTCCTATCAGGTCTCCTTTACCGGGGTGCAGCATTCCCAGCTCTATTCCTTGAGGCTCGATCAAAGCTCGGAATCGTATACCGAGAATCTTTTATTCCAGCATACCCTCTGGAACGGGGAAGGTGCGGACACGGCATGGAGCACGAAGGAGAACTGGGAGGATGGAGCCCCGCCGGCTCCCGATGCCACGCTGGTTTTCAAGGAGGGCAACCGCGCGGATCTGGATGCCGATTACTCCGCGCGCAAGATTTTTCTCTCCTCGGATGAAGGGTTTACCCTCGGTTCGGTGAATGGAGCCGTGCTGACGGTGGGCGAGCAGGGGATCGTGGCGGATTCCGCGACGCCCGCTTCCCATGAGATCACAGCAAAAACCAACATGAGCCATTTCCAGATCGTGACGGTGGAGGCCGGCAACGACCTGACTTTTTCCGGCGGCCTCACCACGCCCGGGTTTTACAAGAAGGGAGAGGGGAACCTGCATCTTCGGGGGGAAAATGTTTTCACCGGCAATGGGTTCGGGACTGTCTTTGTGGTCGGGGGAGAGAACAGCATTGGCGGCAAAAATACCTACACGGGTCCGGGCACGATCGAACTCAACGTCAAGGAGAGCACTGTCACGCTTGTCGGCGGGGAGAACCCGTTGAGTTCGAATTTCACGGTGAATCTCGTCAGTACCGCCACCTTCAACAGCAACGGCACGGTGAGAACGGGAGGGGCCACCGGCCATCTGGTGCTTGGCGATGATTCGGGGAAATCCGACCAGACGTTTGCCGGCATCAAGTCCGACCAGACCACGGCGTTCAGGGAAAACGCGTTTGCTCCCACCAAGCTGGCCGCATCCGAAGCGACGATCACCGGTGGAAACGCCGCCATCTCCACGCTCGGGAGCGATGTTGCCGCGGGCGGCATCTATCAGTACTAGGGCAACCTCGGCGGCGCGGAAACCAATCAGAATAACCTGGCCCTGGTGAAGCGGGGCGGGGGCGTCCAGACGCTGGGCGGAGTCAGCACTTATGTGGGAAACACGGTGATCGAGGGAGGGATGCTCCGTATCGACAGCGCCACCGCCCTCTCCTCCGCCAGCAATATCCGGCTTGATGGCGGGGTGCTTGGTCTCGGCGCGGGCCATTACAGCGCGAATCTCGGAACCGGGGCCGGAGAGATCCGCTTTACCGGCGATGGCGGCTTTGCCGGGCATGGGGGATTGCGGACGGTTACCCTCAATGGGGGAGAGGAACTGGTCTGGGGAAGTACCAGCGGCTTTCTGGGCGAGGGCAACAAGCTGATCCTCTCTTACACAGGGACCGCCGCCATGGTGAACAATACGGTGGAGTTTACCAACGCCATCGACTTCGGCTCCGGGATGCGGACCGTGCAGGTCGGCAACGGGACCGGGGCCGTTGATGCCCGCCTGAGCGGCGTATTGAGCGGTGCGGGCGGCCTGAACAAGACCGATGCGGGAGCCCTGGAACTGACGGCGGCCAACACCTACACCGGCGGAACCGTGGTAAGCGGTGGCGCGCTCTATCTGCTGGGGAGCGACGGCTCGATCAAGGGAGATGTGACACTCGGAGAGGGGGCGGTTCTGCAACTCACCGGTTCTGCGGCGGCGAATCATGCGGATCGCCTGGAGGACACGGCCAGGGTGACCATGCGGGGAGGCCGGTTCAACTTCAGCCATGGCGCGGGGGCCGCGGACTACGGCGAAACCATCGGGGAACTGGTTCTGGAGAAAGGGAACAACACCATCGCCACCAGCCAGGCCGCATCCGGACAAACCTCCCTTTTGAGCATCGGCTCCCTGAGCCGAAGCGCCGGGGCCACGGTGAACTTCAGCGCGGATACGCTCGGCACAAGAAACAACATCGACATCGCCTCAGCGCCCGCGCTTGACGACGGCATCATCGGGGCATGGGCGACGGTGGGCGCGGTTCCCGAGTTTGCCACCTACGGCGACAATGGGGTTGTCGCCTACGCCGGTCATGACATCAACCTCGACGAGACGAACTGGGCGGCCACGAGCAATGTCAAGCTCGATACCGCGTCGGGAACCCTCCGCGAGCTTACGGCAAACCGGGTGATCAATTCCCTGCACCTCACCGGTTCCGCCTCCGGGAGCGGTCAATCGGTCGATCTGATGGGACACGAACTGCGGCTCGCGGGCGGCGGCTTCATCGGCACGGGCGGAGACAGCAGCCGGATCAACGAAATCCGCAATGGCACCCTCACTGCCGGTAACGCCGTCAATGAGAACGCGGAGCTGATCGCCACCGTCCAGAACCGATACACCTATATCGGCGCCGACATCGTGGATAATGGCACGGGTGAGGTTTCGCTCGTCAAAACCGGTTCCGGCACCCTGGTCCTGACCGGGAATAACACCTATGGCGGCACCACCCTGGTCAATGAGGGGATCTTGCAGGTTGGTGACTATGGAACGACGGGAACGCTCGGGGCGGGGGATGTCACTCTGGCCGGAGCCTCCAGCCTGCTGATCAACCGGACCACGGATCTGGCGCTCTCCAACGACATCGGCGGTCAGGGGTCCCTGATCAAGTATGGCGGAGGAACGCTGACGCTCACAGGCAACAATACCTACACAGGAACGACCACCGTCACCGTCGGCGGCGTTCTGGAGGTGGGCAATGGCGGCACCGGGGGCACCCTGGGCTCGGGAAATGTGACCATCACCAGCGCCAATCTGCGTTTCAACCGAAGCGATGATTTCAGCGTCAACAACACCATCGGCGGCAGCGGTTCCATCACGAAGGAGGGCGCGGGAATTTTGTCACTGGGAGGTCTGAGCAGTTACACCGGCGGCACGCAGATCAACGCGGGAACCTTGAGCGTATTGCATGACGCGGCGCTGGGAACGGGCACCGTCTCCATTGCCGCGGGCGCAAGCCTGCATCTCGGAAGCGGGGTGGCCATCAATAACAACCTCCTTCTGGCAACGGGCGCGAACGTGCAGCGCAGTCTGGAGGGCGGCCAGCAATACCGGCTGGGCACCAATGGGAGCGTGATCAGTCAGGGAAATGGAGACATCGCCTCCATCGTCACCTCGCAAAACGCCAGCAGCGCAACCTCCCTGAGCTACGGCTTTACCACCGCTTCAGCGGAAGGCGCCCTCAATGACGGCAACCGCGTTTCCGATGTCTTCAGCCTGAGCGGAACCGGAGACGACATCTTTGTCCTGCAACTACAGGTTGCTTCCGGCCTGACGGCGGACTCCCTGCTCGGATGGTTCAGCGAAGATCAATGGGTGAACGCCATTGATGGGAATACGTTCCTTGGCACCCTGGCCGGAGGGTATCAGGGCTACCTCGGCTCTTTCGCGGATGCCGGGATCAGCGCGACGGGCGACTACCTCGGCGCGTACGGCGTCAGTTTCAATGAGCTGACGGGGGCCGGTTCCGTCTGGGCGGTTCTCAACCACAATAGCGAATTCGCGGTGGTTGCCGCGGTCCCTGAACCGTCCGCGTTCGTGTTCATCGGGCTGGGAGTGGCCGCTTGCTTCTTCCGCCGTCGCAGGAAATAAAAGCGCGCCATTTTAGAGCATTTTCGGGTTGAGTTGACGCAATGATTTGCGAGCGCCGTGGGTTGATGCGCGGCTTTTTGAGCGCAGCGGCTGTATCTTCAGATACTGCCCAAGCTCGAAATGACGTGCAGCAGCCCGCGCCGCCGCAAAGCATGCGTCTAATTAAACCGAACATGCTCTAGCCAAGGGAGGCGGAGCCGTTGGGGGTTCCGCCTCTTTCTTTCGCCCGCATCCGCTGCCGCTGCCGCTCCGCTTCAGGGCGGGCCACATCGCCCCATGGCGGCGGGGCTTATGGCGCAACCGGAGGATGGCTTTCGCCAAAGAGCCGGATGCGCGAATGGATGGCCCGGGCCATTTCGCGGGCGGCCATCTGGATGCGTGCCGCCTGTTCTCCCGCAAAAAGGGCGTTTACCGTTTGGGAAAAGAGGGTGGTCCAGCGTTCGAAGCGGGGCCAGTCCATTTCGGTCAGTTGCGCGAGCCGGAGGTGGACGGCCATCGGGTTGCCCCGGAAACCGCCGTTTCCGAAGAGAACCGTTTGCCAGAAAGAGACGAGGTGGGGGATGTGGGTCTCCCAGTTGACGCGGGCCACGTCGTCAAAGATTGGTCCGAGCAACGGATCGGCGCGGACCCTGGTATAGAATTCATCCACCAGTTGCTCAATATCGGCTTTGCCCCGGATATCCGGCAGGGAAGTGGGCGGGGTATGCGGCGGGGTAGGGCCCCCGGCATCGGTCGGTTCAGGCATGATGTCCCCAGCTTCGGCGCAACCGCCGGGGAGCGCGAGGGGAAAAGGGGGCCAACCTTGATTCCGGTCAAGAAGCGGGGAACAAAGATGCGCCCGACGGAGCGTTCAGAGCAGCGTCGCCGGGAGGGTGGGCTGGCCGGCCTCGCGCAGCAGTTCGTTGAACGATTTCACCGTGCCGTCCGTCCGGATGATCATGTTGCCGTCGCCATGGGCGCCGTTGATTTCCATCACCCACGGCTGGGTCGGATAGCGCAGGGGATCAGAGGCATGGGGGCCGAACTGGCCCGGAACGTAGTGGATGCGGGGATGCCGCCCGGCGTTCGCCGGTTGATCGTGATAAAAGCGGGCCAGACTCGGGCAGAGCCAGACCTTGCGGTTGGTACCGTAGTCCTTGAGGGCCTCCACCCAGAATTCGGGCAAGTCGTCGTTGGGAGTTCCCGGGGGAACCTGGGGCCACTGCTTGGTATCGGTGAGGCGGCTGCTGAGCGAAGCGTGGAGCGAGCGGAGATTCCCGATGCAGACGACCCGTTCCGCGCGGCTGCGGATCATCTTGAGGGATGGAAAGAAGAGGGTGGAAAGGACGCCGATGAGGGCCATCACCACCACCAGTTCCAAAAGGGTAAACCCTGACACTCGGTCAGGGTTTACACAAATCGGCTTCAAGCTGGGCTGTCGCAAATGACGCTCCCCGCTTGCTTAGTTATTATTGCTTGGCGGACGATCCGGAACAACGGTGACTTCAGGGAAGTACCAGGGAAGGGTGCCGACGATGTCCGGAATCTGGTAGCTGGTTCGGACCCCGTAGTAGGTAACGTCGAACTCGTCCTCTTCCGCCCCGATGTTGTACCCGACCAGCACATCGTTATCATCGTAGATCGGCGTCAGGTCCGTCGTGGAGATCATGTTGATCGTCCCGGTGCCCGAAAACTGAAGCTGCGGGAAGGTGCGGGTGAAACGGGCCTGGAGGAATCCGCTCAACTGGCTGGCTCCTTCCAGAATGTAGGTGACCCCCGTGGGAGGCGCTCCGACGCGTTCAATATCGGTGGTCCCGTGGCCGACCGATCCGGTGAGCGTCAGGGTCAACTGGCGGGAGGCGATATCGGCAACGGACGCCACATCCGCCGGAACCAGCATCCCGCGGACAAAAAGAAGCGCACGGCCCGCGTTGCCGTAGGTGCCGACGATGGACTCGGTATTGGCGTCAAAAGTGGAGATGCCGCTCGTGCCGAAAATCATGATCCCCGAGATACCCGGGCCGGTGACGACGCCCTGATAGGTGCCGGTGCTGTCGGTGCCGAAGAAGGTGTTGTTGTCAAACGGCCCTCCGACAATGGCCGAAGCCTGGGTGGCGAGGATGAAGGAGGAGGCCAACGCTAGAAGAAGTCGCTTCATAAAGGAAAGGGGAATTAAAAAGGGGAGTTGGAAGGAGGGCTGATCGTTACTTCCGGGGCAGAATGTCAGGAAAGCGCCCATGATGTCAACCCCGCTTTTTCGCTTTCTTGGGCAAATGCTCATCGGCTTTGACAAGGGGCGGCTTTCGGGATGAGATATTGGAGAACTTATGCGCGTGATCTCCATCGATCCTTCCCTGCGGTCCACCGGGTTTGCCCTGCTGGAACGGGGGGCGGGCGGGAAGTTCCGCGCGCTGGAGTACGGCACGATCCGGAATCCGGACCGGCTCCGGTCCTCGGCGTGTCTGGTGGCCATCCGGGAGCGGATCGCCGCGCTGATCGCCTGCCATCGCCCGGAGGCGGCGGCCATCGAATCGGTCATCTACGTGCAGAGCTACCGGACGGCGATCACTCTGGGCGCGGCGCGGGGGGCGGCGCTGCTGGCGCTGGCGGAGCGCGAGGTGCCGATCTACGAATACCCGCCCGCGCGCGTGAAGCAGGCGGTGGTGGGGCGCGGAAGCGCCTCCAAGGATCAGATCGCGTTCATGGTCCGCGCGCTGCTCGGCCTGACGGAAACCCCCGGCCCGGACGCGGCGGACGCGCTCGCCATCGGCCTCACCCATTACCAGAACCACGACGCCGCCGCCCTCGGCGCGACGGTTCTCCAGCAGGTATGATGGTCCCCGCCGTTCACTGGCTCGGGCGGATCGGTTACCCGGAGGCGCTGGCGCTTCAGGACCGGCTGGTGGCGGCCCGGGCCTCCCGCGGAGAGGGCGAAGGAGGGGCGGATGGCGGGGAGACGCTTCCGGATCTCCTCCTGCTGCTTGAACACGAGCCGGTCTATACCATTGGGCGCACGCGGGATGAATCGAGCCTGCACGACGCGGAGCATCTGCCGCACCCGGTCGTCCGGATCAACCGGGGCGGGAAGGCGACCTACCACGGGCCGGGGCAACTGGTCGGCTACCCGATTCTCGATCTCAAGCCCCGGGGGGCGGACCTGCACCGCTACCTGCGCGAACTCGAGGAGGTGCTGATCGTGACGCTCGCGCGCTTCGGCGTGGAGGCGGGCCGTCGCGAGGGGCTCACGGGCGTCTGGGTGGGAGAGCGCAAGATCGCCTCCATCGGCGTGGGGGTGCGCCGGTGGGTTTCCATGCACGGCTTCGCCCTCAATGTCTGCGGCGATCTGGGCCCGTTTGCCGAGATCACCCCGTGCGGCATCGCCGGGGTGGAGATGACGAGTGTGGAACGGGAGAGTGGGGCCGCCGTGACCGTGGAGGCGGTGGCGCGGGCGGTGGCGGAGGTCTTTTTCGGACGGTTTGCCCCTGCCGGAACCGCCGGAACCGCCACAGCGGCGGTTTTCTTTTCCGATGAGAAGCCAAGGCATTGACAGCCCCCCGCCCATGTGGGCAACCTGACTCCCATGGCTGCGTGGCAAGCGCGGCCGGTTCTCACTCCGATGTTTTTTACCCCGCGCTATCTCAAGGAAGGCCGTGAAACCTTCAAGGCTGCCCGCAAGCTGCTTGATTACCAGCGTGATCTGCTCGCCGCCGAAGAGATCGGGGAGATCGAGGGCGAGATCCGCGCTCTCGGGCAGGCGCTCAAGGCGCGGGACCCGGAGGGGGTGAAGGCGGTTTCCACCCGGCTGGAGGCCCATTTTCACCGGATCGCACCGCCCCGGCCCTTTGCCGGGCTGCGGGAGAACTGCGAGGTCTTTCTCGTGGCGATCGTGATCGCGATCGGCGTGCGGACCTATTTCCTCCAGCCCTTTACGATCCCGACGGGCTCCATGCAGCCGACCCTCAACGGGATCATCGCCCATGTCACCGGGGAAGAGCCCCCGGGCGTCCCGCGGCAGGTGGCGGAGTTCGCGCTGCTCGGGCGCGATTACGTGAACGTCGTCTCCGCCCGCGACGATGAACTGCTGGAAGTGCGCGAGGTCAAGAAATTCCGTTTCTTTACCTTTTCGGAGATCGTTTGCCGGAACCAGAAATTCACCGTTCACGTTCCCGCCAACAAGCTCGTGCGCGATTTCGGGCTTGAGCCGGGGCGTCGTTTCGCCTCGGGGGAAGTGATCGCGCGGGGGTATGTGGACACGGGAGACCACGTTTTTGTCGATAAACTGAGCTACCATTTCCGCTCCCCCCGGCGGGGGGAGATTTTCGTTTTCAACACCGGGAACATCGCCGGGCTCACCCGGCCCGGGGAGCCGTCGCAGTTTTACATCAAACGGCTCGCGGGCCTGCCGGGAGATACGCTGCGCATTGATCCGCCGGACCTTTACGTCAATGGGGAGAAGGCGACCGAGCCGGGCTTCCTCCGCGTGATGTCGGCCGAGGACGGCTACCGCGGCTATTCCAACGCGGCGAGCCAGGGGCGGCATTTCCCCTTTCTCGGGTATCCCGACCAGACCTTTTCCGTTGGCCCCGGGCATTATTTCGCCCTGGGGGACAATTCCTACGACAGCCTGGATAGCCGGAGCTGGCGCACCGTGCCGGAGCAGAACCTCACCGGTCGCGGTCTGTTTGTCTACTGGCCCTTCACTTCCCACTGGGGTTTCATGAAATGAGCGATTTATTCCCGATCAGCAGCGAACTTGTCGAACTGGCCCGAAAACTCGGGCATCACCCGGCCCGGATTGCCCTCTGGGATGAGGGAGCCGTGGCGGCGCACCTCGTCCCGGGGCGGATCATCGTCAGCACGGCGGGGGCCAGCCTCGCCCATCTCGACGCGGAAGACTTTCTGGAGGTCGATCTGGAGAAAGCCCGCGAACTGATCGGCGACGAGGAGGCGGAGAACGACACGCTCGGGGCCACGGTGATCTCTCCCGAGGGGGAGGGGAAACCATCGCGGGACGCTTTCATTTTCGCGGAGCTTTTTGCGCTGGAGGGGGTTCGCTTCGTGGCGCACACCCAGCCGGTGGCGATCAACCAGATCCTCTGCTCCCCGCGCGCCCGGCAGTTTGCGGATCGCCGGCATCTGCCGCATGAAGTGCTTGTCGGCGGGCAGGCGAGCGTGCTCGTCCCCTTCGCGCCGCCGGGGCTGCCGCTGGCCCGGGAAGTCAAGCGGCGCATCGGTCTCTGGCAGGATCGTTACAAGGCCATCCCGCGGATCATCCTGATCCAGAACCACGGGATGATCGCCCTCGGCTCCAGCGTGGAGGAGGTGCTCATGCGCACGGAGATGACCGTGAAGTTTGCGGAAATCTTCCTCGGGGCCTCGATGCTCGGCGGCCCGGAGTTTCTCAAGCCGACGATCGTGACCCAGATCGACGCGGACGGGGTGCAGTAACGCGCCCGGGAATCATGCGCCGGGGGCGGGGTTCCGGCTCCGGACCGGCTGCGCCCGGCTACGGGTTTGGCGCTCCGTTTTCTCCCCCGCGGTAGAGGAAGTCGAGGTCGAGCGGAACCTCCACCCGGTGCCGGTCGCTGGAAACGAGGGTCACGCCGCCTTTCCCTGCCCGGATCGCCCGGACGCGCTGGAACTCCGGCGGGATGGCCGCCACGCCCATGATGTAGTTCACGTCAAAGGGGGCCTGCGGATCGAGCTCCCGGACGGTCTGGAGCTTGTTGCGCCGCAATTCATTCGGCTTGGCGGATTCCGCCAGCCCGTAGTGGAACCATGAGGTGACATCCTCGATCCCCATCACGTTCACGTGCCGCCCGCTCCACGGCGCGTAATGCCGACCGCCGTTGGAAATCCAGAAAACCGTGCTCTGGAGCACCCGGGGGTCTTTCAGGGTGAACCAGACGTACCCCTGCGCGGGAAAGGCGACGGCGGTCCAGGCGAGATCGTGGCGATCCCAGTGGACGGTCATCACGAGATCCTCAAACCCCCGGCGCGCCGGGTAGCGGCTGAGGTCGATCTTTTTTCCCTCTTTTGCGGGCACCCGGTCGAGCCGGGAAAAGAGCGCGCCCGGCTCCAGGCTGCTGTAGCCGCCTTCCGCCGGTTGTTCGAGCGGGAGGGGGGCCACCTGCCCGTAGTAGAGGCGGCTGGTGCTGATGCGGCCCGATTCCGGTTCATCCGGGAAATGAAGCATGGCGTGATGGCCGAAGCTCATTTTCCCTTTCATGCCCGAGAGACGATGGCGGCAGTAGAGGGCCGTGTGCCCGTCGCGCAGGGTGATCTCCTTGTCGATCCGTCCTTTGCGGATGGTGGTTTCCAGCGAGAGATGAAGCGTGGTGACGCCGTCCGCCTGCCGGAGTTCCTCCCATTGCCAGGGGGCGTTCGCGCTTTCGCCGTGGGCCGGGTGTTTTTCTCCCCGGTAGGGGGTCTCGTTCCCGCCGAAGGGGGCGCAGAAAAAATCGCCCCGCAGCGCTTGCAGCACGGGCGGAATGTCCGGAGCCTCCTCCGCCCACGGGGCGATCGAGTACGGCTCCACGATCCGCTCGCCCCCTTCGCCCTCATGACCCTGCAACCGGAAACGGACCGGGGCGAGGTGCCCCCCTTTGCGGGTGATGGCGGCCTCCACGCGGTCGCTGGAAAAGGACCACGAAGGTTCGCCGTGGATGAGACGGGGTTCGGGTGGAGGCAGGGAAGACATCGTCCTGGAAGAGAAAGTCACGGCGTGGCCGGGGTCAATTCCGAAGTGAGCGAAAGCCGGTATTCCCGACCCGCCACACGGACGCGCGCCCGAACTCCTTCCCCGGCGGAGGCGACCTCCACCTCGCCCGCTTCCTCCCCCGGCACGTGAAGCGCCGCGAAGATCACGCTTTCATGCAGCCCGCGGGTGATCCACCGGAGCACCTGCACCGGTTCGCGCGGCGAGGTGATCAGCGCCCCGGCCAGATGGAGCCCGCACGGGCGGTCCGAGGCGAGCGTGAGGGAGCAGCGCTGGCGCATTCCCTGAAGGAGCACGGTGGAGCCGGTCAGGTGCGGGTCCATCTCCGTGTGCAGGCGGGATTCGAACCGGCCCTCGTGCGGCAGTTGCACGCGGTCGAGCACCAGAACGGCCCGCCCTTCGAGCAGGAGGAAAAGGCGGTGCTGGGTGTTGACCCCGGGGATCGCCGTGTTGCTTTCGATGACGTAGCCGGGGCACCCCGGGCCGGAATCGACCCGGCGGGTGCGGACTTCCGCCTCCCTGATTGCGCCCAGCCCGTTGACGAGCACCACGTTCTTGGATTGCGCCGTGGTCTCGTAGACTTCAAACCGGCGCGGGCTGAAGGTGGAATCGAGGTATTCGTTGAGGCCGACGTTGAAAATCGCCCGTTCGTCCCCGACCACGAGATGATAGCTGGTGAGGTCGATGTGGCCGTGCCCGTGGTCCATCTTTCCGCCGCGGATGGCGGCGTAGAGCGTCGGGTTCGGCATCCGGTCCGCCAGAACCCCCCAGTCGAGCCCTTCGTAAAGCCGGGCCGCGTTCCGTTCGGGGGGCGGCGGCGCGCCGGCCCCGGCGGAAACGAGCAGGAGCGCCTCCGCGTCATTGGGCCAGGAGGCAATGGCTCCCGCGCGGAAGGCGGCCCGGTGGAGCCCGACCAGATCGTCGCACCCGAGCCGTTGCGCCATCGCGCCGTGAATGGCGAGCGGAGCCCAGCCGTTGGCGTCCCCGAACCCGCACGGCTGGCGGTTCGGGCAGAAATCAAACGGGAAGTAGAGGGAGCGTCGGGTTTCCGGCAGTTCGATGAACGGGTGGCGGATGCCCGTGGCCGTTTCCACGCTCAGCAGGTACATGAAGGCGTAGCGCATCCCGAAATTCCAGTAGCCGACCCCTTCCGCCCAGCCGCCCTGCGTCGCGCGCAGCCCTTCCATGAACGGGGTGATCGAGTCTTCCACCCGGCGCAGGATTTCCTCCGCCTCCGGCAGTTCCTCCGCGAAAGCAAGGGCGAGCATCCCGATCCCCCCGGCGCAGACCGCGTTCCAGTTGCTGCGGGCGAGGCCGTACCACCACGAGCGCGGCCCTTCCCATGGCGTGTGCTTGAGGAACGAGCGGACGGGGCGCTCGATCGCCTGAAGGAAGACCGCCCTTTCCTCCGGGGAGAGCCGATCGTGCAGCCAGTCCCAGGCGATGGCGAGCGTGGCCGAGTTTTCGCCGTAGGAGAGGTCGAAAATCGCCAGCGGATCGGCGTTGCCCGCCTTCCAGGTGATCCATGACCAGTATTCCCAATCCCGGATCATGGCGATGTGGGCAAGCGCCGCGCGGCGGTAGCGTTCGTCCCCCGTCCGGAAGAACTCGACGATGAGCGAGACCACCCGCGTCTGGGTTTCCCGGGCGCGGAGAAGGTGACGGTTGTGGCCGCTGAACTCCGGCAGGGTGGCCGGATCGAGCGATTTTTCGGCAAGGGCGGTGGTCGCTTCCGCCGGGGGGTGGAACCAGGGGTCTTCCGCGGTGATGGAAGCCAGGCGTTCAAACCGTTCGCGGCGGACGTAGAGCCGGGGGTGGGGCGCCGGATTCCCTTGCAGAGAGAAGGGGAGTTTCATGAGAAATGAAGGCGGTCACCATGCTCTCCCTGCGCGCGGAGTGACAAGCCCATATTCCTTTATTTTTGCGTGAAAGCCGTTCATCCTTCGCGGCATGTCCCTGATCCGCAAAGCCTTTGTCATGTCGGTCCGCCCCGGTTTCGAGGCGGAGTATGAAAAACGCCACAACCCGATCTGGCCGGAGCTGGAAGCGACGCTGCGGGAACACGGCGTGCGCAACTACTCCATCCACCTTCACCCGGAGAGCGGCCAGCTTTTCGCCTACGCGGAGATCGAGGACGAGGCCCGCTGGGCCGCCATCGCGGAGACGGAGGTCTGCCGCCGCTGGTGGGCGTCCATGGCTCCCCTCATGCCTTCCAACCCGGATAACAGCCCGGTGAGCCTTCCGCTCAAAGAGGTGTTTTGCCTCTGAGCCGGATTACGGGAAGGGGATCTCATGCGGCGGACGCCCTTCGCGCACGCACCGGGCCGCCGCCCGCCCCGCGGCTTCGCCCATGGCGACGGCGTTCCCGGTGACGCGGTAGCTCGAATGGGTCAGGAAATCGCCGCTGATGCAGCGGCCCGCCATCAGGAGGCCCTCCACGTCCGCCGCCACCAGTGAGCCGTAAGGGATGTCGTAGGGACGGGTCTGGACCGGGGCGGCTTCGATCCCTTTGGTCCTGCCGGGGTTGGTGGAGTGCACGTCGATGCCGAAGGTGACCCGGCAGACGGCGTTTTCCCGGGCCCGGCCCGCCGCGAGGTCGCCCACGGTAACGGTTTCGCGCCCGTGGATGCGCCGCCCCTCGCGTACGCCGATCTGCGCACCCGTGGCGACGAGTTCGAGATTGCGCCAGACACCGCCCTGGCGGCGCAGCGCCTTCATGCACTCCTCCACCTGCGAGCGGGCGCGGATGGTGGCGTCCGTGATCGCCTGCGCGTCGTCATGCGGCACGCCGTATTGGTGGTTGGCCATGATGATGAAGAGCTGATCGCGTACATGGAAGAGCCCGGGGTAGCCGTAGCTCGGCTCGTGGCCGCCTTCGCGGAGCGCTTCCAGAAACGCGTGCTTGCCCGCCCAGTCGCCCTTGCGCCGTTCATCGAAGAAGGCGTTGAGTTCATCCGGGTCAATCCCCGAAACCATCGCCAGCAGGCTCAGCGGCTGCACTTCGCCGGTTCCCTCCCGGCCCACGGAAAAGGAGCACCCGGCGAGCGCGCCGACATCGCCGTCCCCCGTGCAGTCGATGAAAACCGGGGCCATCCACGCTTCGCGGCCGGATTTGGATTCCGTGATCACCGCCTCCAGCCGCTTCTGCGGCGAGACCATGGCGGCGACGACATGGGTGTGGAAGCGGAGTTCCACCCCGGCTTCCAGACACATCTCCTCAAGCACCACTTTCATCACCTCCGGGTGAAAGAGGAAGTTTGCCCCGTTGCGCAGGCGGTGGGAGTCCCGCGCCTTGAGCCGTTCCACCAGCTCGGGAAGGAGTCCTTCGCGTTTGTCGGCATCGAGCACGTAGCCGAGCAGCCCGGTGGTCCAGATGCCGCCCAGGGCACCGTGCCCCTCCAGCAGCCGGGTGCGCGCCCCGGCCCGGGCCGCGCTGATGGCAGCCGCGATCCCGGCGGGGCCGCCGCCGCAGACGACGACATCGGCGGTTTCGGAGACAAGGGTCCGGCGGGCGGGTTCATTGATGGAAATCGGATTCATGGGGAGGGATGAAACCATGGGACGCCGGAGGGAAGATAGAACGCTTGCGCCCGGAATCCGGTCCCGATTTGATTTTTTGGGTTGCGAGGTATTTGTGCTAGACATCCCGGGCCGGAAGAGGATGATGGCCGTTTGCGCAAAAAGGCGTAGGAATGCCGGATGCCGTGGCCCCATCGACTCCTTTATTTGAATTTGAAGAAAATTGTCGCCGTCTCGCGAAAAGGTATCAGGGAAACCTTTTCATCCGGCATCGGGACCGGGAACTGACGATTTGCAACTGGTCGGCGACAGGATGCCTTCTGGAAGCCGCGGAGATGGAACCGGGCGAGCGGCTCACCCTCGTCATCCCGTGTGAGGACGGCTCCGTCTCCCTTCAGGTCCATTTCCGGATCATCCGGGCGGAAGGGAACCAGTTGGCGCTCCGCTTCGTGTTCGACGACGCGATGGATTCCGCCGTCCTGGCCGCCCATGCGCGGAACACCGAGACCCGGGAGCCGAGCCGGAAAGAGGATCTGCTCAAGGCGGGCCGACCGGTCCTGATGGAGGAACTCCATCAGGAAGCGGAGAAGCGGGAGGCTCACCGCGCCAGATGGGGGCGGCTCGTCCCGTTCCTGGCGACCATCCTGGTGATCATCGCCATCGGAAGCATCATCATCCCGCATATCCGCAGCCAACTGGCGATGAAGATCGGCGAACGGCAGCGTTACATCACGCTGGCCGGTCACCGGCTGGAAGTGGCGAAGCTTCAGCGGCAGGCGCTCCTTCAGAGGATCACCTATGCCCAGACCATCGCCGAGAAAACCCGCGTCGTCCTTTCCCCGGAACAGCAGGCGCTCTTCAAGCTCGGCATCGGGCAACTGGCGGGCGAGATCGAGCTTCAGGCGATCAATATCCGGATGCTCGAATCCAATCTCGAAGAAGTCCGCAAGGGGAATTTCTTTTATGAAAAGGAAGCTCTCGGGCCGTTTTCAGCCCGGATTCAGATGGATAGCGCTCCGTTCCTGACCCAGCTTCTGGGAGAGATTGCCGACGAAAGCCGGTTTGATCCCAAGACGCCGGACGACGCCCGGCGCTACCAGCAGGTCGCCCGGCAGCGTTACCAGAACGCCGTGGCCGAATTTGAGACCAACAAGGCGAGGCTCGCCATGCTCGATGAATTTGCCAAACGCTACAAGGGGCTGGCGGCAAAGGGAGCCATCTCCCAGAACACGCTTCTTTTCATCACGCGGGACCGGCAGATGCTCGCCATTGAGCAGGAACGGCTCGGGGCCACGCTGGAGCTTCTCAAGGAGAACTGGGAAAACACGCTGGCGGATAATTTCACGCTGGAGACCCGGCTCTTTGACAAATTCAATCCGTCGCCGAATCCGCCTCCGACGACTTCGGATTACAATCTCGTCCGGTAAACGATGTTCAGGCTCCCTTTTCTTCTGATTGCCGGTCTCGTGTTCTGGGCGGCCGTGGAGGCGACCCGGCTCTACGGCTCCCCGGAAGTGAGCACGGCGGGCTTTGTCGGCATCGGTGTGGTGGCCGGGTGGCGCTATTTCTGGCTCCTGCTCAACATGGTCCGCTCCGGCTGGTATCAGATCCGGGTTTTTCCCCGGCTCCGGGAGCGGGCGGACCGGCTTGATCGTTCCCAATGGCAGCCGGAGATGCTGCATATCGTTCTGCCGACGTACATGGAGCGGCCCGAGGTGACCAGCCAGGTCTTTCTGCACATGTGCCGGGAGATTTCCTCCGTGGATTGCCTTACTTATATCTACGTCGCTTCCGGCGGGGAGGAGGAAAACGAGGTGATCATGAGTTTCTTCGAAGGCTACCCCTTTCCCCCGAAGACGCATCTCATCTTCCTCAAACAGGAGGGCAAGCGGCACGGGATGGCGTTCGCCCTGCGCGCGGCGAGGCGCAGGGACCCCCGGATGGAGGGGATGGTGATCCTGATGGACGGGGATTCGCTCTTTGGCGAAAACCTCTTCGCCCGTTGCCTTCCGCTCTTCGCCCTGGATGCGAAGCTCGGCGCCGTTACGACCAACAACATCGCCGTCGTCTCCGGGCCGCGCTGGTACCGGGCCTGGTACACCCTCCGCTTTGCGCTGCGCAACCGGTACATGTGCAGCCAGTCGCTCTCGGGCAAGGTGCTGACGCTCACCGGGCGCTTTTCCGTTTTCCGCGGCCGCACGGCATTGGAAGAGACGTTCATCAACCGGGTCGAGAACGACAGCATCCATACCCGTGCCGAGGGGCATATCGAGTTCAAGACCGGGGACGACAAGAGCACCTGGTTCGAGCTTCTCAAGGAAGGCTGGAACATGCTTTACATTCCCGATGCCTGGATTCTCTGCATGGAACACGCGGGGGAGCATCCCATCCGCGAGAGCCATGCCAAGATGCGGCGCTGGTTCGGAAACATGCTGCGCAACAACATGCGGGCCTTGCGCCTGGGGCCTTCGCATACCGGATTCTTTACCTGGCTGGCGATCGCCGATCAGCGCCTCAACCCGTGGACTTCGCTCCTTTTGCCCACGACCATCCTCGTCAATGTCATCGCGAAGGACCCGCTCTCCGTCTTTTTTTTTGCGCATGGGTCGTCGGCAGCCGGTGTCTTTACCTCGCTTCCATCACGATTGAAGGCCATCGGCTCAACCCGTGGGATCTTTTGCTGATCATCTACCAGCAGTGGGCCGGGGCGCTGATCAAGATATTCGTCCTCTCCAACCTCAAGCAGCAGGCGTGGTCCACCGCCCGGGGGGACCGGCTCGCGGAGGGCCTCCCGCTCTGGAGTCTGTTGCGGCGGACGGCCTGGCTGTTGCTCTGGTTTCTGGCGGTGGCGCTGCTGGTGTTGTAGGGCGGTCACACCCGCTGCGGATCGCGCAGGTAGGCGCCCGGGGTGCACCCTTCGAGCTGCCGGAAGACGCGGCAGAAGTGGCTTGCGTCGGCATAGCCGACCTCGTACGCCACCCGGGTGATGTTCATCTGCGGGTGACGCAGGAGCCGCTTGGCGTGGTTGATCCGCACCCGGTGCAGGTAGCGGTGAAAGTCGATCCCGGTTTCCCGCTTGAATGTCCGGCTCAGGTGCGCCGGGTGACAGCCGATCGCGGCGGCGCACCCGGCCAGCGTCAGCGCTTCGCGGTAGCGTTGCCTGGCGAGGGTGAGCGCCTGCCGGGTGACCGGTCCGTGCCGTCGCGCCGCCTCGATCCGCGAGGTGAGCGGGTAGAGCAGGTAGGCGTCCGCGGGCAGGCCGAGATCGCCCACCAGCCGGGTGACCAGCCGCACCATCGCCCGGAAACGGTGTTGCGCGCGTTCCCACTCCGCCGCGCTCACGCACGGGCGCGCGCCAAGGAGCCGGTAGTACGGCTGCGCCGCCAGCCCGCGTCGCCGGCAGTGGGTTTCGATCCGGCGACGGCAGGCGGCTTCCTCCCCCTCCAGGCGCACGGCCCCGAAGTAAAAGACGCCCAGGGTGCGCCCTTCCACCCGGAGCGGCTCCACCGCTTCCCGCAACCCGAGGTGGCAGAGCCCTTCGAGCCCCCCTCCCTCGCCGGAAACCCGGCGGTTGCAGAGGATCTTGTTTGCCGGGCACCGGGAGCCGGGCTGCGTCTTGGCGTGGTGACAGAACGCATTGACGTGCTGGCGCCACTCCAGCGGGAGCGCCAGCTCGGGAAAATCAAAGCTGATCCCGCTCAGGTCTTCGAAACTGACGGCAAAGCGCGTTTCCCCCGCCAGAAGTTCCAGCGCGTCGGCCAGAAGCGAACCGGCGGAGGCCGTCTTCACACCTTGGGCTGTTGCTGGGTGAGGCAATGGAAGGCGCCGAGCCCCCAGATCAGGTCGCGACAGTCGATGGAGACGATCCGGCGCTGCGGAAACGCCGTCTGGAGCACGGAACCCGCCCATCCGTCGGCGCTGTCGCCGAAGGTCGGCAGCAGCACCACCTTGTTGGCGATATAGAAATTCGCGTAGCTCGCGGGCAGGCGCTGGCCTTCGCGGATGATCTTCCCGGGCATCGGCAGCACGTGGACCTTGAGCGGCGTCCCGTCTTCGGTGTGCATCTCGCGCAGTTGCGCCAGGTTTTCCTGAAGCGGCTCGTAGTTGGGGTCATCCTCCTGATCCTCCACGCAGGTGACCACCGTGCTCGGGCCGGTGAAGCGGGTGATGTCGTCGATGTGGCCGTCGGTATCGTCCCCCTCGATCCCGTCGCCAAGCCAGAGGATGTTGGTGACCCCGAGGTAATCGCGCAGTTTCGCCTCGATCTGCGCGGCGGTGAGGTCCGGGTTCCGGTTCGGGTTGAGCAGGCAGGAGCGGGTGGTCAGGAGCGATCCCTTGCCGTTGACGTCGAAGGAACCGCCTTCCATCACGATCCCCGCGGAAAAGACCGGCAGCCCGAGCTTCTCCGCGATCTGGGCGGGGACGGCGTTGTCGAGATCGAAGGGCGGGTATTTCCAGCCCCAGGCGTTGTATTCCCAGTCCACCACGGCCAGCCGCGGTTCGTCCGCGCGCGTGACGAAGGAGGGGCCGTGATCGCGGCACCACGGTTCATTCGTCGGGATGTGGTGAAAGGTGACGTGGGCGGAGCGGGCGCGATGCCGCCGCAGCACCTCGCGCACCTCGCGTTCCTGCTCGATCCCCGAGACGTTGATGCAGACCTGCTCCGAATCGTGAAGCGCGTCCACCATCTTCGCCAGAACGGGCGGAACCTTGTCGTAGGCGTCAGGGAAGCTGATTCCGTCGCGGCGCGGCCAGGAGAGCCAGGTGGCTTCGTGCGGTTCCCATTCCGCCGGCATCCGGTAACCGTGCCGGGCGGGAACTCCCGGGAGAGGCGTGTGAAGAGTCGAACTCATGAAGGCTAATCAATCAAACGCTGGTCGATCTCCTGGTAGGCGTCAATCCGGCGATCGCGCAAAAATGGCCAGTGGGTGCGCTGCCGGTCAAGCTCATCGAGCGAAAGTTCCGCAATCAGGATTTCCTCCTCGCGGTCGCTGGCCCGGGCGATGACCTGGCCGCTCGGGTCCGCGATGAAACTCTGCCCCCAGAACTCGATGCCCGCGCCGCCGTCGGGCGCTTCGTGGCCCACCCGGTTGGGGACCGCCACGAAACAGCCGTTGGCGATGGCGTGGGAGCGCTGGATCGTCTCCCATGACTCGTGCTGGCGCGGGCCAAATTCCGCCTTTTCATCCGGGTGCCAGCCGATGGCCGTCGGGTAAAAGAGAATCTGCGCGCCGCGCAACGCCGTGAGCCGCGCCGCTTCCGGGTACCATTGATCCCAGCAGATGCAGACGCCGATGCGGCCAAAACGGGTATCCCAGGCGCGGAAACCGAGGTCGCCCGGGGTGAAGTAGAATTTTTCCAGGAAAAGCGGGTCGTCCGGGATGTGCATCTTCCGGTATTTGCCCAGATAAGCGCCGTCCGCGTCGATGACGGCGGCGGTGTTGTGGTAAAGCCCCGGGGCGCGTTTTTCAAAGAGCGAGGCGATGATGACCACCCCGTGCTCCCGGGCCGCCGCGCAGAGCGCTTCGGTGGAGGGCCCGGGGATCGGCTCGGCGAGCTGGAAATAATCGTGATCTTCCACCTGGCAGAAGTAGTACGAGCGGAAAAGCTCCTGAAGGCAGACGATGTTGGCTCCCCGGCGGGCAGCCTCCCCGATCTGCCCGATGGCACGGGCCAGATTCTCTTCCGGGCTGGCGCTGGCGCGGGCCTGGACGAGGGCGACGGTGACGGTTTTGGGCGAAGTGGGCATGATAGGCGGCGAATTAGTGTTCCAGAAATGGCGCGGAGACAATAGTTTTACGGTGAAAAATGCGATTCGGACGCTTTTTTGCGCTCTGATGCGGGGGAAGGTCGGGCCGGAGCCGCTTCACGCCTCGGGAAAAGGAGGGATTTCCGGAAAGATGGACATTCCCCGCGCTTCCCCCTATTTTGCCCGAATCCTTTTATGAAAGACATCCGCATTATCCTCAAAACCGGCAAAGGCGACATCCACCTCACCCTGTTCCCCTCCAAGGCTCCCGTGACCGTGGCGAGTTTCCTCAACCTCTCGCAAAAAGGGAAGTATGACGGGGTGGTGTTCCACCGGGTGATTGCCGATTTCATGATTCAGGGAGGCGATCCCACCGGCACCGGGCGCGGCGATCGCGGTTACAAGTTTGAGGATGAATGTGTCCCGGAACTCCGTTTTGACAAGCCCGGTCTGCTGGCGATGGCCAATGCCGGGCCGGGAACCAACGGTTCCCAGTTTTTCATCACCCACGTGCCGACCCCGTGGCTCAACGGCAAGCACACGATTTTCGGCGAGGTGACGCAGGGGCAGGAGGTCGTCAACGCGGTGGCCCAGGGAGACAAGATCACCGGGGTGGAAATCCTCGATCCCGTGGACGAACTCTTCGCCGCCAGGGCGGAGCGGATCGCGGAGTTCAACGCGAAGATGAAGTAAACCCCGTTTTTCCCTTTGGCGGGACCGGCGGGCGCCTGGCCGCCGGTCCCGCCGTTTTAAAACGGGAGGGCGCAACTTCCCGAGGCTCCGGGCTTTACCCCTCCCCGGCGAGCGGTTATGGTTTGCCGGTTTATGCGATTTCAGACACTTTGGGAAGCGCGGTGGATCTTCGCCGTCGAACTGGTCATCACGGCGGGATTTTACCTGATCACCCCCTGGCTCACGTTACTGGGGGTGCTGCTGATCCTCTACACCTTTTATTTCTTTCGCGACCCGGAACGGGTGGCCCCGGCGGACCCGGATGCGGTGGTCGCCGCCGCGGACGGGGTGGTTTCCGACATCGAGGAGGTCAACGAAACGCAGATCACCCATTCGCGCATGAAGCGCGTCGGCATCTTTCTCTCCGTTTTCGACGTGCATACGAACCGCGCCCCGATCGCCGGGAAGGTGATCTTCACGGAACGGACCGTGGGCCGGTTCCTCGACGCCCGCCACCCGGAGGCCACCCGGCTCAACGAGTTCCGCATCTGGGGCTTTCGCAACGAACGGGCGACGCTGGTGGTGCGGCAGATCACCGGGGCGATCGCGCGCCGGATCGTCGCCTGGTCCCGCGTGGATGATACGCTGGAGAAGGGCGAGCGCTTCGGGATGATCCGCTTCGGCTCCCGTACGGAGGTCTACCTGCCGATGGAGGCGGAGATCACCGTGGCCGTCGGCCAGCGCGTGGAGGGGGGCCTGAGCATCATCGCCCGTCTCCCGGTCACCCCGGAATCCTGAACTTTTTTTTCCCATGAGCAACCCGGAAGCCTCCCCGAAGATTTACCTGCTGCCGAACCTGATGACGGCGGGCAACCTCTTCTGCGGCTTCGCCGCCACGCTGCGGATTCTGGAAGGGACGCTGCTGCGCGACACGGGGCTCGACCCGATCAGCAAATTTCACGAGGCGATCTGGTTTATCCTCGGGGCGTGCATTTTCGACCTGCTCGACGGGCGGCTGGCGCGGATGGGCGGGCACGAGAGCGAGTTTGGCCGGGAGTTCGATTCGATTGCCGATATTGTCTCCTTCGGCATCGCCCCCGCGCTGCTGATCTACCAGATCGTTTTGCGCGATTTTGACCAGGGGTGGCTGGTCGGCTTCTTTTACCTGCTGTGCGGGGCGTTGCGGCTGGCCCGCTTCAACTGCCTGGCGATGAACAAGAAGGCGGGGGATTCCGATTTTCGCGGCTTTCCGATTCCCGCCGCCGCGGGGTTGATCGCCTCCGTCACGTTCTTTGTCCTCTGGCTTCAGCAGGGGAAACGGGAGCTGGGCGAGTGGAAATACCTCCTGCTCGTCCTGATGCTCTTCCTCTCCTTCATGATGTTCTCGCGCTTCCGCTACCCGAGCTTCAAGGCGCTCAACTGGCGGACGAAGAAGTCGGTGCCCAAGTTTATTTTCATCATCCTGCTGCTGGTGTTCACGGTGCTCAACTACACCTGGATGCCCGCCGTCATTTTCATCACCTACCTGCTCTACGGATTCCTGCGCCCCTCCCTTTCCCGGCGGATGCGTCACGAGATTCTCGACGAGGATGACGACGACGAGGATGAGCCGGAGGACGAGGAAGAGCCGCCGCCCCCTGCCCGGGAGCCCCCCGGGACACCGCCCCGCCTCCATGAGTGACATCAGCCAGCAAGGGCTCATCTGCACTCTTCAGCGGCTCCGGGAACATCCGACCCTCGACGGGGAACTCACCCGCCTGACCCGTGAGCACCCGGCGGCGCTCATCCTGCCATGCCATGCCGGGGAGTTTGCCCGTCCCGCCCTCCGGAACATCCTTGCGGAACTTTCCCGGGCGCCATTTTTTTCCGAGGTGATCGTCCCGGCCAACGGACTGGACGCCGGGGAGGCGGCCCGCGCCCGCGCTTTTCTGGCGGAACGGCTGCGGCTTCCCCACCGGCTGCTCTGGTGCGATCCGGTGGTGGCCACCCTGCCCGGCGTGCGCCCCGGCAAGGGGAGCAATGTCTGGCTGGCCCTCGGCCTGCTGGCGCGGGAAGGGCGGGTGCGGTTCGTCCTGACGGCGGATGCGGATGTCACCACCTTCCGGCTCGAAATGCTGGCGCGGCTGCTCTTCGCCCTGGCCCATCCGGAGGCCGGTTTCCAGTTTGCCAAGAGCTATTACCCGCGGGTGAGCGACCGGATTTACGGCCGCGTCACCCGGCTCTTCGTGGCCCCGCTGCTTCAGGCGCTGATCCGGGTCGCCGGGCATTTTCCGCTGCTCGATTTTCTCGCCTCCTTCCGTTACCCGCTCGCCGGGGAGTGCGGGATGACGCTGGAACTCGCCCGCGCCCTTCCGCTTGAGAGCGGCTGGGGGCTGGAGGTCGGGATGCTCTGCGAACTTTTCCGGCGGACGGAACCCCGGGCGGTCTGCCAAGTGGATGCCGGGATCGCCTACGATCACAAGCACCAGCCGCTGGGCGACGGAATGCGCGGGCTTGTCAAAATGAGCGGGGAGATCGCGCGGACGCTTCTGGCCCAGCTTGCGCGGGAGGGATTGCGGCTCGACGCCCATCTACTCGACGCCCTCCCCGGGGCCTACCGGCGGGAAGCCGGGGAGGCGGTCCGCTTCTCCGGAGCGCTCGCCCGGATCAACGCGCTTCCCTTTGATGCGGGAGCGGAGGCCGACGCGATCCACCTCTTTGCCCGGGCGCTGGAAGAGGCGATCGGGCAGGGAACCCTCCCGCCGCCGCTCCCCGCGTGGAAAAGCCCGGAAGCGCCGGACTGGAGCGCGGTGAATGCGTCCGGAATCGATGATTTTTCCTTGATTTCCGGTGTGGATTCTCCGGAGATGAAGCGATGAACCCACCGGGCAATGTTCTTCTCATCACCGTCGATCACTGGCCGGGGGCGCTGCTTGGTTGCCTGAACCATCCGGTCATCCAGACGCCGACGCTCGATTCTCTGGCCGCCGACGGCATTCTCTATCGCAACGCTTACAGCCCGAGCCCGGTCTGCGTCCCGGCCCGCCGCAGCCTGCACACGGGGCTCACCCCCCGTTCCCACGGGGACCGCTGCTTCCGCCCGGACCTGCCGCTGCCGCCGGTGCCGACGCTCGCGCAAGCCTTTCGCGATGCGGGCTACCAGACTTCGGCGGTGGGAAAAATCCATGTCACCCTGCCGGCGCGCAACCGGATCGGCTTTGAGGAGATGCTCCTCAACGACGAAAGCCGCAGCGCCCGGGGGCAACTGGATGATTACGAGCTTTTTCTGGGGGATCAAGGGTATCCCGGCGCGGAAGTCAACCATGGCACCGGCAACAACGAATATCTCTGGCGTTCGTGGCACCTTCCCGAACACCTCCACGTCACGAACTGGACCACGCGGGAGATGGTCCGCCAGATCGTCCGCCGCGACCCGACCCGCCCGGCCTTCTGGTATTGCTCCTACAGCGCGCCGCATCCGCCGCTCGTCCCCCCGCAGAGTTACCTGGACCTCTACCGGGAGGAGGAGATCGACGGGGTCGTCACGGGTGACTGGGGGGAGGAACTCCTGCGCGGTTGCCAGACCGTCGCCGCCAACAGCGGCGCGATGCCGTGGCAGAATCGCCCGGAGCAGGTGCGCAAGATTCGCCGGGCCTTCTACGCGGCCTGCACCCAGATCGACCACCAGCTCCGGCTGGTGCTTGGAACCCTGCGGGAGCAGGGGGTGCTGGACCAGACGACGATCCTCTTCACCTCCGACCACGGCGACATGCTCGGCAACCACGGCCTCTGGCGCAAGCGGGTGATGTACGAAGGTTCCGCCAATATCCCGATGCTGCTGGTGCCCGCGATGGGGAGCGGGCCCGGCGGCGGCGTGAGGGATCACCGGCTCGCCGGGATCGAGGATGTGATGCCGACGCTGCTGGAACTGGCCGGTGTGCCGGTGCCGGATTCCGTGGAGGGGCGCTCGCTGGTCTCCGGGGTGGAGCGCGATTTCTACTTCAGCGAGGACAGCGAAGGAGTGGCGGCCACCCGGATGATCCGCGACCGGCGCTACAAGCTCATCTACTATGCGGAGGGAAACCGCCGCCAGCTTTTCGATCTCGAAACGGACCGGGACGAGTGCCACGATCTGGCGGGCGACCCCGCCCACTGCGAAACCCTCGAGCGCCTGAGCGCCACGCTGCTGGGCCAGCTCTACGGAAACGACGCCGAATGGGCGGATGGGGGGCGGCTCAGGGGATATCCCGAACAGCCGCCCCGGTCGATCGTTCACCGGAGACTGCGCGGGCAGCGGGGAACGCATTGGCCCCCGGCACCGTGATTTGGAGACCAGCCATTTCTCTTTATACTCCCCGTTTATCGAGGATCAATATTGCCACGAAAATCGCTGGAAACCGCATCAAAATTCTTTGCGGCTATCCCGCGATGACGCTCTCTAACTGGCTATTCCAGAAGGGGAACATGATGGATCGTGTGCAGCAGTCCTTGGGCACCGTTCCTTTCGGTAGATACCTTGAGCGAAGGGAGAAGGATGGCCCGGAGTAAGGGGGACAGCACGTTTGCAGCCCCTTCCTTGGTTAGATGATGGTTATCATAATAAATCGCGACCTCTCCAATTTCTGTTTTCAGATAATCGGTGCCTTGCTGAATGAAGCAGGATAAAGGATCAATGATCTGCTCTTTGGGGAAATTCGCGAGAAGCTTCTCATGCTCTCCGGTCGTCTGCCGGTGAGGAGGGATAGTGGGTGCCCACCGCTGGGGGGCGACTTGCCACCCAACCATCCGAAGGATATTTAACTTCGAGCTTGGTACCTCTTTCATCACCCAGATGCGGCGCCCATTTTTTCTCAGACGATTGAGCGTATGTTCCCAGGTAATCGGAAAAGTAGCGGGATTTTGCTGTGACCAACGGCAGACCCAGAGCACATCGGTAATTTCCGGATGCGTTTCAATGAACTCCAGCATCAGAGAATTAATTCCGGCTTTATTCTGGCGGGGGCTTATCAGAGGAGTGTGTCCCCTTACGACCATCGACATGCCGGCCACGTCTGCTTCCTTGAGGATGGCGTCCACAATGGGCAACAGAGGAGATGCATGGCTGTCGCCCCAGAGGACGAACGTGACCGGTTTATTTTGTATTGCCCCTGATCCGGCCCCGAAAAACTGGACAGATTTCAGAGAGAGTTCTGCGGTAGAATCCGTAGAACAATGAAAAAGAGACACAGTACCGAACAGATCATCCGAATTTTGAAAGAGGTCGAGCAGAGCGGCT